>Ga0182013_10004775_pt1 | contig 16106 bp, 17 predicted proteins | sample 612S2MmetaG_FD_120487 | JGI IMG/M metagenome (GOLD analysis project Ga0182013, IMG submission 120487) | Permafrost microbial communities from Stordalen Mire, Sweden - 612S2M metaG | ecosystem: Environmental > Terrestrial > Soil > Wetlands > Permafrost | place: Sweden: Stordalen | collected...
CCTTGGGCACCTGTTGCGCCATCGTTACCTTGAATACCCTGTGAACCGGTTGCACCTTGGATTCCTTGAACTCCTTGTGCACCTGTTGCACCATCTTGTCCATTGATACCAGTTATCCCTTGAATACCCTGTGCGCCAGTTGCGCCTTGTGCCCCATCTAATCCGTTAGTTCCTGCCATTCCCTGTGCACCTGTTGCTCCATCTTGCCCATTGACACCAGTTATCCCTTGAATACCCTGTGCGCCAGTTGCGCCTTGTGCCCCATCTAATCCGTTAGTTCCTGCCATTCCCTGTGCACCTGTTGCTCCATCTTGCCCATTGATACCAGTTATCCCTTGAATACCCTGTGCGCCAGTTGCGCCTTGTGCCCCTTCTAATCCGTTAGTTCCTGCAATGCCTTGTGCACCTGTTGCTCCATCTTGCCCATTGATACCAGTTATCCCTTGAATACCCTGTGCGCCAGTTGCGCCTTGTGATCCTTCTAATCCGTTAGTTCCTGCAATGCCTTGTGATCCTGTTGCACCATTCTGGCCGTTTATACCAGGTATACCCTGCGGACCAACAGGCCCTTCATATCCTGGTAATCCCTGGTTACCAGTTGGCCCGGTATTTCCGGCAATGCCATGTTCTCCTGAAGAACCGGTTAAACCCGGCTCTCCTTTAACGCCTGCCGGGCCAGTCGGGCCGGCATTTCCCTGCGGGCCGGCCGGGCCAACAGCGTCTCCGGCGGTTGCAGCGTATAAAGCATAAGGAACACTTACCAGCTGGGTTACACCCATGTTAATATAATTTGATCCGCCATCAGCGTCGTACTCAATAACGATGTATTTGTTTCCCGTTGCCCATTTAATGTTTGCAAATATCCCGATGGTAGGTGTGCCTAATCCTATTTTAAGCGTAAACAAACCAAATTGGTTGGTTATAGCTGTCTGGGTTTCCTGATATTCAGTAGTTCCTCCACTTAATCCGTCAGTAATTGATATGCGTAATGACACAGTTTTATTTACAAGCGGATCTCCAGATAAGTTTCTGGCCACGGCCTGATAATTCATAGCTTGAGGAACCTGGCTATACCCTGCCAGGCATAAAAGAAGAAATAACAACAGGGTATAAAATTTCATAGGCGCCATGTTAACACTGATGTAATATTCTACGCATAACAACCTCAAATTGGTTCACTGCACAACAGAAAGTGGAGGTTACATGTAAATAACATTGTACAGCTTGTATGAATATGCAGATTCCGATAAAAACATTATATACCTATGCCAAAATCAGGGTGACACGCCAGCCTCAAAGCCTGCATTCAGGTAGTTGACCTTTTAAGTAAAGAAACCAGCTAATAAATTAATAGCTCAGGTGGTTGCCGCCAGCTATTAATTTAATCAAAACCGAATTACCTTTTGCTTTGTAGTTAAATAGGTGTATATTTGCACCTCCAAATCGCGGGGTGGAGCAGTTGGTAGCTCGTTGGGCTCATAACCCAAAGGTCGTAGGTTCGAGTCCTACCCCCGCAACAACAGATGACGGCAACTGATTTTTCAGTTGCCGTTTTTCTTTTTTATCCTCCGAAACCATTGATAATTCAGCACTTAACTCAAAAGCAAAGTTTACATTCTTGGTTAGATAAGTCCTGTTTTGCACATCTAATGACAACCCATCTTTAAACACCAGTTCTTGAATCCTCTTTTTTGTTTCCAACCCACCTAAAACCCAGTGTTTGCTTATGTTTCGGGCTACCGTTTCGGAAATTTCAATGTAATTATCAAGGTTAGATATTGTGGATTCTGATTTCTCCAGTTCGGCCACCAATTCCGTAATTTTTACTTCAAACCCCTTTTTCATGTCCCTATAAAGTTCTTTATCAAAATCCATGTCAGTTGCATATCTCATGTTAAGATTTTTCAGCTTTTCTTTTACCTCATTTACCTGCTTTTGGAGGTGAATTGATTCGCTTTTGCTCTCACCGTTTAATGTTTCGTAAGTAAGCTTTAATTGCGCTTTAAATAGGTCAGCTAATGGTTGCTTTAGTGAGAACATTTCAAGGTAGTTCACGAACAAATCGTGCGCACCAACCGCTTTAGCGTGTGCGGTGGTGTTGGCGTTGATGCTTATACCTTTACATTTCTGGCATTTGTAATAATGTACCCTCTTTTTCTTAACCTCATAACCTGCGAACTTGCCATCACAGTTACTACATTTAATAAACGAATTCAATGGCCTTTCAGGACTGGCTTTGTCTTGTTTGTACCCTTGATTATTGCCCTTAACAATTTCTTGCACCATCAAAAAATCTTGTTCTGAAACCATTTTCTCCCACTTCCCTTGTACAACTCTACCATTCAACATCTGATTGACCAATACCCCGCAATAGAAAGGATTACGCCACATTTGGCTAAGGAACTGCTTAGTAACCTTGCTTAGTCCCATTTCTTCCAATTTTGGGGCTATAAAGCAGTCGCGTTCGCCTTGTAACTTCCATTGCCATGCAAGTTTAAGCAATGAACCTTCTTTGTTTATTATAATGCGCTGTTCAATACTATATTTAGCCCCCTTAACTCTTGGGCCGAAATGGTCATAACCTCGCGGGACTACTCCAAGCCAGTTTCCTTCTTCCAAAAATTTTATCATACCAGGGATAGTTATCTTCAACCTATCAATATTCTCCTGTTTGGCTGCAATTAATCCTCTATAGATTTCAAGTTTTCCATCTTCGGTTTCTGTGCTTTTACCCGATACTATTTCGATTAGATTCACACCCAATTGGTCAACTAATTGATGGGCTAATGAAATACCACTGCCGCCAGTACGTGAAAAACGACTTATGGTATTTAATAAAATTGCATAGGGCTTGTTTTTTGCAGCCTTAACCTCGTTAAAAAGCTTGGTGAATTCTTTACGAGTAAAATCGCCACTTGCGCTTTCGTATGTACCGCCAAATTTATTTGTTACCAAAAAATTACGCTCCGCTGCCAACCGCATTGCGCTTTCTTCTTGATTACGTAGGCTTTTATTTGCTTCTTGGTCTTTCGATGAGACTCTCGTATATATCCAGACGGCTTTATTCTGATTCTCTTTTTTTTCGTAACCTTTTGCAAAGGCTTTAAACTGTTCTAACCCCATTTTCTTTGAATAAGTTATATGTTATTATTGATAATTTATATAGGCCATTAATAATTTCCGTAGCCTGTTCAGTACTGATATTTTTAAACTGATTGCATTGCTTAATCTGGTTGATTGTAAGCATTTTTGGGCATTCCATGTTATCAGTAATCGCATAGAATAAATCAGTTATAACGCGGGGTACACCCGCATTTTCTTCGTTCACAAAATAAATTCTTTTCTAAATCCCTTCGGTGAGGGTTTATGCACTTGTTACCGTTGTAAAGGTACCTAACAGACTTCTTAAGATATTTATACCTATCATAACTCATTAATAACCAATAAATTAATTGATTAGGCCAACTATACAAATCTACGAAAGAATTTGTTACGGTGCAAGTAGCGGTAAAAAATAAATTCATTTTACTTGCCATGTTTTTAAATTTCGGTCATTACCTTTTTAACCTTCATTACTGTTCCGTTGCTCTTATCTGTTAACTTCATAATCTTCCTAATTGAGTAATTTTGCTTTAAGAGTTTTACTATGTCCTTATGTTCGGAAAGTAGCAAACCTTTGTCTTTGCGGAACCCCTCTTTTCTCCCAACCTTCCCACCGTTCTTACGAAAGTTCTCATACCCGCTCTTTACCCTAAGCCTGATAGTCGTTTTTTCCATCTCTGAAACCGATGTAAGCACTTGTATCATAAATTGACTGAGAGGATTTATTTCACACTTATCATTCAGGGTTTCAATATTGTAGTTCTTAATGTAAAGTGATATACAGTTATCATTAAGAAGTTTGATTGTTTTTAGAACCTCAATCGTATTTCGCCCTATGCGACTGAGTTCCCAACATAAAACTTTATCAATCTTATTTTCTTTGATAAATGTTACCATCTCCATCAACTTGGGTCTGTCTTCGTTATTCTTAGCTCCTGAAATTTTTTCTTCAAAAGCCTTTACAACTTCAAAACCCATTTTCTGTGAGTACTCTTTGAGTTCAACAGTTTGACGTTTGTAGTCTTGGTTGATAGTGGAAACGCGGGAATAGATTACAACTTTCATATTTAATGTTTAATTTTCGCTGGTTTGAATCATCATATTGGTTAGATACTCCAAGAAGTGAAGGACGTTTCCGTTGTTATAATCAATCCTAATGAGTTTTAGGCGTATCTGGTCTTGAAGTCTTCTGTCAAGGCTTTCGATAAACTCTAACAACACTGGCAAAGGAACGCAATGGTTCCCGAAAATACCGTCGGATTTAATCTCAAATGTATGCTCAAGGGATATACCTTTTTCATTTAGTAGGGTGGTAATGTAGTGTCTAATGTCTATCGTCCGTATCATTTTAACCTTTTATGTTACAAAGGTACGTTTTTGTACTGAAATAACCAAACTTTTATTGATTAAAATGATACGATACCAGGTTTGATACACTTTACTCTAAGGTAAACAGGGTTTAAAGGTGAACTCCCAACGTTTTCGGAAGGGTACTTGACTTTTTAGGATTTTATCGTAAATTTTTAAAGTCAAACTCAGGTTTGAATCTGGTTCCTAACGGGGATAAGCTCCCGTTAGGGTCTGCACCAGATAAAAAAAGCAGCCAAATAACATATAAAGCAGAAATACCATGATTATTAATGAACACGTTTCAAATTAATGCTTATAAAAGCATTAAAAGCCCAAAGGTTGATTCAACCATACCAATTACCGATTGGTTTACCCTAATAAAAAACTCAAGTTACTCCGACCTAATAACCAAAGCCAGATTAGGCAACCTTGATTACGATAAAACGAAGGGAAGTTTACCGTGCGTAACCTATAACTTTGTTTTTGACGGATATAAGACCAATGAAAATATTATTACCAGTACGGGATTAATTTACATTGATATTGATAATCCGACATTTGATATAAATAAACTTGACACCAGCAAAGTGCATTCCTATTATCGTTCCTTTGGTGGTAAAGGGTATGCGGTGCTGGTAAAAGTTTCTGGTGTTACGCTAAATAATTTTGATTCCACCTATGCCAGCGTAACAAACGAATTAGGTCTTATTGAGTACGTGGATATTCAAGCCGCTAAAGCAACACAATTCAACGTACTTTCTTTTGACAGTAACATTTTTATAAATGATAATGCTTATACCTTTTCATCGGTGGTTGCCCCCCCGTCTATGGTAATTAGAAAAAAGGAAAAGGCATATACCTTAGATAGGGGGGCAGAATACAAACCCCTAAGATTTGATGATGCAAATGAAATACCTGTTGAAGGGTTATATACAGTTAATTGGGATGGATGGGATAACATTAAATGCTTTATGCTCCGTAACCCGATAGGCATGAATCGAAACAAGATGCTCCTAAGTTATTGTGCAAATTTGGTATATCTAAATCCTGATATTACCCCTAAGAAAACCTATGATATACTTGAAACAGTCAATCAAAAATCTTGTGAAACGCCTGTTGAAGATAGGCAGTTATGGCGGGTAGTCGAATCAATTCACAAATACCATAAAGACGGTACATTAAAGCCAATCTATTTTCGGAAGAAAAGGAAAATTGTATTTAACCCGACTGCAAAACTTAATAAAGACGAAAAATTGGGGGTATGCCGAAATGAGAATGCGAAACATAAAACGGAACTAAGCAAGGATAAATTGTATGGTATTATTGAAAGTTGGGATTTCCCTAAATATGGTTCAGTAACACAGAGAAAGGTCTATGGGAATTTTCCTATAAGCAAGAAAACTGTTGAGAAGTATTGGAGCCAATTCAGAGCATTGGTGGATATGCTTAACCGTCCAATGAAGTCTTAATTTTTGGGTGCAAATTTTGTCCAGGATTTTTTCGGGACATATCATACCCAAATATATTTCGAGTACATTTCGGTATAGTAAGGCGGGTAAAATACAGCGATTTAGAAACCTCAATTTGCGGTTTTTGAAATTTTCCATCAGGGGAGGGCGGGAGTGAGCGAATACCATCGTTTTTAAGGCCATAAAGACGGGTTTTAGCGCGATACCCTTATAGTAAGCACGTGCGAGAGTACCGCCTATTTAGGACGTTAAAAGCCCTATTAAAACGGTTTTCACGTGATATTTATTGATAAAAGCAGATTATGAAAACATTGATTTTAACGCCACATCAAGCGAAACTGATTCTTCAAAACATTCTACCTGATAAAAGTATTACAGGCCGAAACGACCATTTGCAAAGGATTCTTTCAGATAAACCCATCAAGCCTAATAAAAAGCATTGATAAAATATTGAGTTTAAGGCCGACACAATGTTAATCACCATAATAAGTAGTGTTATGGGACTATGTTATATTCAATAATGCTTATAAAATAAGAATAGGAAACAAGACCTGGGTTCGCGTTGCAGCTTAACGTTAAATTAAAATTTATCGCATCTCCTGCCTTCAACCAAATTGGAGCGTTATCAATAGCCATAGAAGTAGCGGTACTATTATTAAATCGGTCATTATTATAATAGCATGTATTAACATTACCTCCGTTTAAGTAAAATAGTGGATTACACCTGCTCATAGATTCAATTTTCCATACTTTATTTGATGGAACAGTCAGAGTAGCAGAGGATTGAGATTGGCATGGTGAAGAAACGCTCAAATTCCCCGTTTGAGTAATTACCTGACTAAATTGAAGATTTCCCTGGGCTTTGACTAAAATTACTGCCAGAATAAAAGAAAAGATTGTTACTATTTTTTTCATGTTGAATTTGGTTTGGTTTTAAAATCCGTTAATTGTATAAATTAATGTACTGCTATTACTGCCTCCTGTGCTTGTCGCTGTATAAAACCCAACCCAATTTGTTCCATTATAATAATAAAATCCTATATTACCATCTGTTTGATATAATAACAGACCCGTAGCTGGATTTGAAATTGCTATCAATTGCGAATTAGTCATTCGTGGAACCAATACACCAGACACCGTTGATGACAGATTAAGTATTGCTGTGCTGTCTGGTGAGGTTGTACCAATCCCTATATTACCTCCATTGTTGTAAATATTGCTGTTTATTATCCATTGACTACCATTCCAAAATGCTGTATTACCAGCGACATTACCATTCTGCAAAAAACCCGTAGCACCAGTATTGCCTTGAACACCTTGTGCACCCGTTGTACCAGTGATACCTTGCACACCTGTAGCTCCAGTAGCACCAACACCGCCTTGAATACCTTGTGAGCCTGTAACCCCTGTTACACCCGTGTTACCTTGGATGCCTGTTGAGCCAGTAACCCCATTATTGCCTTGTAAACCAGTAGCACCAATATTGCCTTGAACACCTTGTATACCCTGTTGGCCTGTGGCACCAATAGCACCTGTGTTGCCCTGCGCACCCTGTGTGCCAGTAGCACCTGTGATGCCTTGCACACCCTGTGGCCCTGTGGCACCAGTAGCACCCGTATTGCCTTGCACACCCTGTATACCAGTATTGCCAACTAAACCTGTGGCACCAGTATTACCTTGCACACCTTGTATACCCTGTTGACCTGTGGCACCAATAGCACCTGTGTTGCCCTGCGCACCCTGTACACCAGTATTGCCAACTAAACCAGTGGCACCAGTATTACCTTGCACACCTTGTATACCCTGTTGACCTGTGGCACCAATAGCACCTGTGTTGCCCTGCGCACCCTGTACACCAGTTGCGCCTGTGGCACCTGCGCCATTGCCGCTTGTTTGAGCGTATAATGCATAAGGAACACTTAACAGTTGGGTTGTTCCCATATCAGTAAAATTATTACCCCCGCTTACATCTGTTTCAACCTGTAAATACTTTGCACCAGTACTCCAGTCAACCGATTGCAACCCACCATTTGAACCAATGGCATGAGTAACTAAACCAAATTGATTGCTGATTAGTATTACAGTTTCCTGATACACAACTGTTCCATTGGTGCTTCCATCGTGAATAATAAACTTCGTATTGATATTGCTACCATTCGCTACTGGTTGCCCGTTGCTGTTTCTTACCACAGCTTGATAGTTTAATAATTGTGGAATCTGAGCAATGCTCACGTTAATAATTGCTGCCAATGCAATTAATCCAGACAGTTTTTTCATAATTAAAATGGGATTAAGAATAAAATGATTTCAAATCAGCTTTTTTGAGGTGGATACATAATATGAAAGGTTCTTGCTCGTTCAACAGCACAATTCTCGACCTCCATCGTGCTATCATTTTCATTGCAACACAGAGCTACAGCCTTTTCCACATTCTCGCGGCTGTACTGTTCATTTTGCCTCATAATCTTATTTATTAACTCTTCTTTTTGTTGTTCATTACATGCCATACTTTTGAGTTTAATTGTTTCGGCACAAAAGAACCCAAATACAATAGAAACGCTATAGGCTAAAAGGAATACTTTAAACTCACTAAGAATAGTTAAGAGGGAAAAGCTATATTTGAGCTAATATTATCCTCAAATGAGCACAGAAACAGGTATAAAAATCAAACGATTAAGAGAATTTAAAAATTATACTCAGCAACACTTGGCTGATAGCCTTGGGCTATCTCAAAATGCCTATTCAAAAATTGAAAACGGCACCACAAAACTTACCGTTGACAGGCTTGAAGAAATTGCTAAAATTTTTGACGTACCAGTTGAAAATATACTAACGAGTGAAAAGCAGTCTTTTAATTTGGAGAATAACCAGATTGATAAATTCTATGGATATATTGAAAATCTACACGAAGAAAATAAAGAGATATTACAAGCGCAAATAGAGTTTTTACAGCAGCAGAATGAGAAACTTATTAAAACTATTGAGAACATAAGCAATAAGATTAAATAAAAGAACCAGAACGATTATTATTGTTGGTATTCTGATAATAGAGATAGAAATTATAAACCGCTTTTAGGTCTGTTTCAAGGTTAGATATTGAAAGCCTCCCCGCAACTAAACAGAATCCTCTGAATTAATTCAGAGGATTTTTTAATTAATAACGTTCGCGGTTTACATCCTTTATTTTTCAAAGTTTGACAAAACTTACGTGGGCTTTACCGACAATTTACAAGACCGATTTAAATCGCACAACGAATCAGGCACAAAAGGCTGGACAATAAAATATCATCCACGGGAGCTAATCCAAACCGAGGAATTTGAAAGCCACAGTCAGAGAAGAATGGTTTAAGCCCACCAACCAAAGGAATTCACCCCAGTTTCAGGTGCTGATTACCTGATAGTAATGCTATATTACCCATAATGCAAGTTGCTTTCGTAACTTCGCACGATAATTATGGAAGGACATAGATCGGGCTTTGTAAATATTGTGGGCTTGCCTAACGTGGGTAAATCTACGCTAATGAACGCACTAACCGGCGAACGTTTGTCAATAATTACACCCAAGGCCCAAACCACACGGCACAGAATTATGGGCATAGTGAATGACGAAAACTACCAGGTAGTATTTTCTGATACACCCGGCTACATCAACCAACCGGCCTATAAGTTGCAAACCAACATGAACGATTTTGTGGATGAGGCCCTTGAAGACGCTGATGTAATTTTGTTTGTTACCGATAAAAATCAAAAAGAAGAGGAGCAGGCCCACCTGGTAGAACTATTGTTGAATACAAAAGCAGCTTCGCTGGTACTCATTAATAAAATGGACCTTTGCCAACAGGGCGAAGTAGAAAAACTGATTGCCTTCTGGAAGGAGAAATTACCGAAATCTGAAGTATTGGCTATTTCGGCGTCTTCGGGTATCAACAGCAAAAAGGTAATAAAAAAGATAGTTGAGCTGTTGCCCGTTCATCCGGCCTATTACGATAAAGACCAGCTAACCGACCGAAACGTAAGGTTTTTTGTATCTGAAATGGTGCGCGAAAAGATATTTTTGAACTATATCGCCGAAATCCCCTACTCGTGCCAGGTTGAAGTAGATACCTATGAGGAAAGTGAAAAGATTGATAAAATAAGGTGCGTGATATATGTTGAACGCGAGTCGCAAAAGATGATACTGATTGGCAAAAAGGGAGAATCTTTAAAAACTGTAGGTATAGAAGCCCGGGCAGAAATAGAGAAATTTTTAGGCAAGCATGTGCATCTGGAGTTATTTGTGAAGGTGAAAGATAAATGGCGCAACGATCCCATCTCGCTCAAACATTTTGGATACGACAATAAATAAACTGTAATTTAATCCGTGTTAAACACACAAATATTTACTCTTAAAAATGAGTTTTACAATAGCAATAGTAGGCCGGCCAAATGTTGGCAAATCAACCCTTTTTAACCGTTTGGTAGGAGAAAAGAAAGCCATAGTGGATAACCAGAGCGGGGTAACCCGCGACCGTATTTATGGCGAGTGCGACTGGGGTGGCAGGGACTTTAATGTAATTGATACCGGGGGGTTTGTGCCCCGTTCAAACGATGTTTTTGAAAAGCATATCCGCGAGCAGGTAATGATTGCCATTGAAGAGGCTTCCTTATTGCTTTTTGTAGTAGATGCTGCAACCGGCATTACCGCATTGGATGCTGAATTTGCCAAGATATTGCGCAAGCATCAGAAAAACGTTTTTTTGGTAGTTAATAAGGTTGATAACATTGCCAGGATGCATGAGGCCAATGAATTTTACAGCCTCGGTATTGACAATATTTTCTTTATTGCCGCCATGACCGGCTCTGGCAGTGGAGAACTGCTTGATGCTGTAGTAGCCAGGATGCCTGCTGAGATAGAGCCCGATAAAAGCGAAGAGAATATTCCTAAGGTGTGTATCATAGGTCAACCAAATGTGGGTAAATCATCTTTGGTAAACGCCATGCTGGGCGAGGAAAGGAACATAGTAACCGACATTGCCGGCACCACCCGCGATTCGGTTCATACCCGGTTTACCAAATTCGGTAAAGACATTATTTTGATTGACACTGCAGGTATGCGGGGCAAAGCCAAAGTGCAGGAAAACCTGGAGTTCTACTCAGCAATAAGGGCCGTAAAAGCTTTGGATGAAGCGGATATCGCTTTAGTGGTATTAGATGCCACCAAAGGCATTACCCATCAGGACCTGAACATATACAAAATGACCATCAGAAAGCACCGGGGAATTATTGTTTTGGTGAATAAATGGGACCTAATTGAAAAGGAAACAAACACTGCACGGGACTTTGAAACTGTACTTAAAGCCAAATTGGCGCCTTTTAATGATGTGCCGATTATATTTATTTCAGCACTGGAAAAGCAACGCGTTTTTAAGGTTATTGAACAAATTGAACTGGTTTATGCCAACTTAAAAAAGAAGATAACAACCAGCAAACTGAACGATATATTGTTGAAAGCAATTGAGCAGTACAGCCCGCCCGCAGTAGATGGTAAACTGGTGAAAATCAAGTATGTAACACAATTACCTACGCCAACACCGTCCTTCGCATTTTTCACCAATCACCCTAAATATATCCGCGATTCATATAAGAACTATCTCGAGAACCAGTTACGTAAGAATTTCGATTTCAACGGGGTTCCTGTTAACATCTTCTTTAGGGAGAAATGAAAATATTTTTGGTAAAATTTGAAAAAACTAAAAATGGAAAATTATATTTGCGCGTCAATTAATTAACCTCAAACAAAAATTAAAGAAATGAAAAAGTTATTTTTCGCTTTCGTTGTAACCTCAATGGTAGTTCTTACAGCTTGCAATAACAAACCAAAAGAAGATGCAACTACAACAACTACAGACACAACTTCTGTAACTAAAGCTGCTGATGCAACTGCCCCTGCAGCTACAGATTCTACTAAGACAACTACAACTACTGATTCTACTGCAACTACTAAGTAATTCAGTTAGCTGCAAAGCTCAAAACATAAAAAAGTCCCCGCTATTCGTAGCCGGGACTTTTTTTGTTTCCATAAAGCGTCAAATTTTTTTCTTCTGCCTTTGAAGCACTAACCCTGCACCTGGTTTTACTCAAACCTGATTGCTTTTACCGGCGAAATTCTTGAAACAAGTATACTTGGAAGAATTAGCAACAGGAGCGTTATAATGATGGTCCCCACGTTTAAAATAACTATCCAGTTCCAGTTCATTTCAACCGGGGCATAAGAGAGGTAATACGAGTCCTGCTGCAATTTAATTACGTGGAAATACTTTTGAACAAGGCACAAGCCAATACCGAACACGTTACCCGCCAATAGCCCCACACCAATTATTACAGCGCTGTAATACAGAAATATACGCCTGATGGAAATATTGTTAGCACCCAGCGCCTTCATAATGCCAATCATATTCGTCCGCTCTAATATCAAAATTAATAGAGCGGTAATCATGTTAATGGCCGCTACAACTACCATCAGCGATAAAATAATCAATTCATTCATGGTCTGAAGGTCGAGCCAGTCGAATATGCCCGGCGTCATGCTTTTAATGGTCTGCACGTCTAACTTGGGATTGTTAATGCGCGAATAAACCTGCTCCCCTATTACTTCTATCGGATCGCGCCGCAAGGCATCAATGGCGTCTTTTGACAGAAATGCTCCAAAAACTGTAAGAAAATACGCTTTGGCGCGGCTTTTAAAAAGATCCTGGTCTTTCAAAAAAACTTCAAAGCCACCTACGCTGTCTTTTCCCCAGTTATTCAGGTCCTGTATAACGCCAATATCAACTATAGCATACTTTTTATCGAAATCATCCAGCCCGGTTTCATATATGCCCTTTACTTTAAAAGGCCGGTTTCGGATACTGCGTCCCATAAAAGCCACGGTAAGTTTATCGCCGATTTTTAATTGCAGCCTGTCGGCCGTTGTCTTTGAAATGATAATATCACGCTTCGACTGCTCTGTTCCCGTTTTTATCTGGTCCCCTGCCTTCATATAGGCAGCAAAATTGCTCCAGTCATAGTCATCGCCAACCCCTTTTAATACTATACCTTCAAAATCATCCTCAGTCTTCAGCAAACCGCCTTTTAAGGCAGTTACCTGTATATGCTTAGCTTCGGGTATCAGGTTCTTATCTTTGTAAAAGTCCTGGTAGCGGTAAATACTTTGCTCTTCAAGCGAATTAGAGAGGCTGAAAGGGATAATCTCCAGATGCGACCAAAAACCGAGCACTTTATTGCGTATCTCTTTCTGAAAGCCGTTTACCAGCGAGGTGGCAATAATCATAGTACTCAAACTTAGCGCCACTGCTGCTACTGCAATGCGGATAATGAATGAAGAAAAACTTTTGCGGCTGCTGAAAGCTATTTTACGTACTATGAATAATTCAAGATTCAATGGGCTATTTCTATTTTAGCAAAAATATGATTAGTTAGCAAATAGTAAGAGATGATAGAATTGAGAAGCAAGAAGCAAGAAACAAGAACCTGGAATTGGAAATGGCGGGTGTTTATCAATGCATCTGTAATTTGCAGTTTATTATTATTGGCATCTATGGCAGATGCACAAGCTGTTGACCCCAACATTCCTCCCTATACCAGCAATGGCCATAAAATAACACCCGGGGCCGAACGGTTACATGGATTACTGGCATTGTTACACGACAAAAAAGTGGCTTTAATGGTGAACCAGACGTCGACAGTTGGCGAAACTCCCCTGGTAGATACCTTGTTAGCCTACGGTATCAATATCAAAAAAATATTCGCCCCGGAGCATGGGTTCAGAGGCAAAGCAGATGCCGGGGAAAGTTTAAATGACAGTATTGATGCTAAAACAGGCCTTCCGGTCATTTCAGTATACGGCAAAAAGAAAAAACCAACGGCGGATGACCTTGCTGATGTGGATATAGTGGTTTTCGATATACAGGATGTGGGGGCACGCTTTTACACTTTTATCTCCTCGTTGCATTACCTGATGGAAGCTTGTGCCGAAAACAATAAAAAACTGATTGTGTTAGACAGGCCCAATCCCAATGGCTGGTATGTAGAGGGCCCGGTGCTGAAGAAAGAATTTCAATCGTTTGTTGGCCTTGATCCTGTGCCCGTTGTTTACGGCCTTACTATTGGCGAGTACGCGCAAATGATAAACGGCGAAAAATGGCTGCCTGATGGCATGCAATGCACCCTGATGATAATTCCCTGCCAAAACTACGACCATACCGATCAGTTTTCATTGCCAATAAAACCATCCCCGAATCTGCCCAATGCAGCGGCCATAGCCCTGTATCCTTATCTGTGCTTTTTTGAAGGTACTAATGTAAGTGTTGGCCGTGGTATCGACCTTCCTTTCCAGGTAATCGGTTCACCCAAAACAAAGTTTGACGGCGCTTATGAATTCACTCCTCAAAGCAAACCAGGCGCCAAAGAGCCTCCTTTTCTAAAACAAAAGTGCTACGGTTATGCATTAAGTCCTTCGAATCAAAAATCATCATTCCATTACGTGTTGCAGATGTATAAACTGTGTGCGGATAGGGATGATTTCTTCCTGAAAAACAATTTCTTCGACAAACTTGCCGGAACCGGTGAAATAAGAAAAATGATAATTGCGGGTAAGACTGAGGACGAAATAAAAGCATCGTATTCCAAAGACCTGGAAGCATTTAAATTGATAAGAAAGAAGTATTTACTGTATAAAGATTTTGAATGATGAAGCAATTGAAGATAGTTTTTATGGGCACCCCTGAGTTTGCAGTACCCATGTTGGATGTGCTTGTAAAATCAACGCACCAGGTAGTTGGGGTAATAACCGCTCCCGACAAACCAGCCGGAAGAGGTATGCAACTGGTAGAAAGCGATGTAAAAAAATATGCAGTTGCCCATAACCTCCATATCCTTCAACCCGAAAAGTTAAAGAACCCTGAATTTATTGCTGAACTAAAAGCCCTGAATGCCGACTTGTTTGTGGTAGTAGCCTTCAGAATGTTGCCCGAAATTGTATGGAGCATGCCGCCTTTAGGCACTATTAACCTGCATGCATCATTGCTGCCCCAATACCGGGGTGCAGCACCTATAAACTGGGCCATGATTAATGGCGAAAAAGAAACAGGCGTTACCACTTTTTTTATTCAACAGGAAATTGACACCGGCAAAATTATTTACCAGGAAAAAATTGCCATACGTGATGATGAAAACGTAGGGGAGCTTTATCACGAACTAATGGAGCTTGGCGCAAAAGTTTTAGGCAAAACGGTGGATGCCATTGCTACAGGCGATTACCCGCAAATACCGCAGGACCACATTACCGAAATAAAACACGCCCCCAAAATATTTAAAGAAACCTGCAAAATTGACTGGAACAAGGATGTGGAATATATCTATAATTTCATTCGGGGGTTAAGCCCTTACCCGGGCGCTTATACAATTTTTGACAACAAGATTCTTAAAATATTCAAAGCCACCAGGCACACAACAAGTAGCCCTGTATATACTGCCGGAACAATTGCTACAGATGGCAAAACCATATTTCGCTTTTATGCAGCAGATGGATTTATTGATGTTGAAGAATGCCAGAGAGAAGGCAAAAAAAGAATCTGCATTAAAGATTTCTTACTAAGATTTGCATCCACAAAATTACCAGAAGGAGTTGGGCATTTATAGCTCTAAAAATTCTTTGCGCTCTTGCCTTTAATCTTTTGCGTCTTTGCGTTAAATGCCTTTCACCCTAATTCAACGAAATTTCAGGAATAATAGCACTGGCCGAATTACTGAAAGCGAGTTGATGAACAGTGTATTCAATATAATCGGCAATAGGAAAATCGTCCATTATCTGCCTTACGTCTTTTACAGTTTGCACTACCATGGTAACCCATAATTTGCTTCTGTCCATAGCCAGTGTATAATTAGAAATCACCCCGCGGTTAAACATATCGTCTATATACTGTCTTTGCCCGGGTATCAGCAAAATAAATTCCTGCGTCAGCGCTTCGGGTAAACTTACCTCCACCATAAACTGGTTCATAGCAAATAATTTAAGCAATGAAATAGTTACTGTTCAGCAGTTAATGTAGGAAAAGTTTGAATAAGTAGTAAAAAAAGGAAATTAACAAATTCATTTGCGATAACTTATGGCAGTAAAATTTTATAAAGTGTGATGTATCTGGGATC
>Ga0182013_10004781_pt1 | contig 16088 bp, 16 predicted proteins | sample 612S2MmetaG_FD_120487 | JGI IMG/M metagenome (GOLD analysis project Ga0182013, IMG submission 120487) | Permafrost microbial communities from Stordalen Mire, Sweden - 612S2M metaG | ecosystem: Environmental > Terrestrial > Soil > Wetlands > Permafrost | place: Sweden: Stordalen | collected...
AGCAACGCTAATGCAGTCGGGAGGCCGGCAATGCGCCGGTCTTCCATCCGGGTTGAGGCTTGGCTGGGGGCCCGGAAATCGTTAGAAAAGCAACATTCAACCAAGGTATGATGAGGTGATGATGAACCAGCCAGATTCGCGGAACACAGTAACCGGGCCGGAAAGCAAGTCAGTTGCTAAGAAGCCCTACGTCAAGCCCGAAGTCCGCCACGAGCGCGTCTTCGAGACTATGGCTCTCGCGTGCGGCAAAGTACAAACCACGAGTCATACTTGCCGCGTGAACCGCAGGGCATCCTAGATTCCATTCCGTATGGATCGAGAGGCGCAATGCCGAGCTGTTTGGTGCGAGTTGGTTTCTGGAGTGGCTCGCAGCACCGGTGAAGTGCGCCTCAAAGTGGCAGGCGCAAGCATGTTGCCCGTCCTCTGGCCTGGGGATCTGGTCGCTGTTCGCCGCTGTGACTTTTCTGAGCTCAGGCCCGGGCAGATCATCCTGCATGGCCGTGAAGAAAGACTCACGCTGCACCGCATTGCGCGGATCGCAGACGATCAGGTGATTACACGCGGAGACTCCCTCCGCGACTACGACCCTCCGGTGAACCCCGCAGAGATATTGGGCCAGGTGGAGAGCATCTTGCGCCGAAGCCGCGCCGTTTCACCCGAGCGGAAGCTTTGGCAGCGCGTGGTCGCGTCCGTGCTGCGGCGTTCACATTATCTTCGGCGCTTGACGCTGTACGCGCAACGGCGCTTCGGCGGCGGCACAATCGCGTATCCGGCTCGTCCTTCATCCATGGTCGGGGATTGATGGTCGACCACGGCACCAGCCATGAGCTTGATTTGCTCTTGACCATCGCCAGGAGCCAACTGTGCGAGGAAGAGAAACGGATTCTGGCGAACCTGCTCGCCGGCCCTCTGGACTGGAATGCTCTACGGCTGCTCGCTGTGCATCACGGTCTTGAGCCGCTCCTTTACCTTCATCTTCACGCTACTGCCGATTCGCCGGTTTATGCCTCGGTCCCGGCGGAGGCCGTCGAATCTCTGCACGCCGCGTGCACGCTGATCGCCGGACGCAGCCTCAAGCTTGCCGCCAAACTCGGTGCCATATCCGCGCATCTGCAAGGGCAGGGAATTCCGCACATCGTCTACAAGGGGCCGCTGCTGGCTGAGCAGTACTACGGCAATTGCGCCCTCCGCGCCTATCGCGACCTCGATTTAATTGTTACGCCCGATCAGCTCATAGCCGCGCGCGACGCTTTGGCCGCAATTGGCTATCGTGACAAGGCGGGCTTGTCTTCTTCGCAGCAGGCAGCCTCGTTCAAGCTGGGGTTTGAGCATCCGTTTTCTGCGGAAGGCGGCGTGGACCTCGACTTGCACTGGCGTCTTGTGCAGAGATTTAAATCGCGGTCGGTCGATCTTGCAAATATGTGGAAGCGCGCAACGATGGTTGGATTTTGGGGAGGTGAAGTACCGGGATTCTGTCCCGAGGATCTGCTCGTTGTGCTCTGTCTCCACGCCGGCCATCACGGATGGATGCACATCTCGCAGCTTTGCGATATCGCTCAGCTGCTGCGGGCTCACCCCAGTCTCGATTGGGAGATTGTCCGTAGCCATTTAGGCGACTCTAATACACGCCGGATGGTTTACGTGAGTCTGTATCTGGTGCATGAGTATTGGGGGATTGAAATGCCTGCGCCCATCGTGTCGATGATTCGCCAGGATGCGCATGTGGCAAGGCTGAGCCGCCGTATCCACGCTGAGATCTGGCCCGCGGTGGATACCAGGCTCACGACATCGAGCCTTGGCTGGTTGCTTGACCGCACAGCCGGCATTCGCGCCGCGGATCGCCTGTGCCTGCTGGCCGGGAGCGTCTTCTGTCCGGCGGTCGAGGATTTTGAAACCTTCAGACTGCCGCTGTTTCTTGCGCCGCTTTATTCGGTGCTAAGGCCGCTGCGGTTGGCTCGCAAGGTCGCAGGTGCAAAGCACGCCTGACTCGCGCGATCTTGCATCGGTCTACATCGGCTTGATCTGCACCAAGTTAGGATAGGTCCAATTGGGTTGTGTCTGCCGTTGAATCGTCTGCCATGCGCTGGGGATTCCTGTGCGTGCCTCTGACTTGGCGCAGTCTGCGCTCGATGGTCCGCGCATATTGCCCTCCATGTAAGCCAGCCCAGGGCAGCGCGAGCAATAAGAACCGTGGCTGCACTTTGAGCATGTGGGCAGATCCTTGATCTTTACAGCTCGAAGCTCCGTCAACTCATCGGAGTGATACCAGATTTCACGAAATGTCTTCTCCCTTACATTCCCGCATGGCATGGGAAACGATACGCATGGATACACATCGCCGAATGGCGAAATGTAAGCCAGAGTGTGGCCCGCGCTGCAACTGTGGCCTTCAAGAAAATCGTCGTCCGCCTCGGAAACAGGAGCGCAGAATTCGCCCACATTCCCAACGAGTTCTTCTGTGTGAAAAATCTCCTCAAGCTCTTCGGCGGAGATTGAAAGCTGCGTGATGGAGCGGTCACCGTTGAGCATGGGCGTGATGGTAGGATCGACGGTAAACGCAACGCCCATGTCTTTTGCCAGTTGCATTACGGCCTTCGCGTTTGTGGCATTCTGCTTCATCAGCATGTTTGTGATTGAGACCTTGACGCCTGCGGCTGTCAGATGGCCAATGGCCTCAAGGGTGCGCCGCAATGAACCTGGCAGCTTGGTGATTGCGTCGTGAACCTCGGGCAAGTGAGAGTAGACGCTGATCTGCACCTGCTCAATCCCGAGTTGCCTTAAGCGCGCGGCCTGTGTGGCGCCAATCATCACCGCATTGGTTTTGAGCTTTACGTTGAAGCCTAGTTTGCGGGCGTATTCCAGGATTTCAAAGCAATCCCGCCGCAAGAGTGGCTCTCCGCCGCTGATGCTCAAAAAGAACGTGCCGCTGTCTGCCAATTGCGTGAGCACATCCTTGATCTCCGCGGTGCTCATCTCGCCTTCGCCATCATGATCCAGATAGCAATGGACGCAGCGCTCGTTGCAGCGCCACGTAATGTCAAGATGCGCAGTTAAAGGTATGCCCTGCGCAGATGCCTTCTGATTCATTTCGTCCAGCAGACTCACTAGACCTCCTTGGGGGAAAGCGGCCGATCTGAAACAACAAGAATGCCGTGCTCGGCGAGTTTGCTTACAAAGTCCTGCGCATCCGCGGTTGCCTGTTCGACGGGGACATCGAACTCCGCACACACTTTCTCTTCGATAATGCGGGACAAGGGAGTCTGACCGTCGGCCGACAGCCAGATAACCGTTCCAGTGGGATTCAGCATAAAGATGGTTGAATCCACTGTTGACATGATGATCGTTTCATCGCCCAGCACGCGCGCCGCGATGGCAGTACTCTTCGACAGATAGGTTTCGGTAGACGGCATCATTTACCCAATCAAGTCCCAGACTCGCTGGTCGGGGAAGAACGAAAACTGATAGACCGGCACGGCCGCAACAATGGCGCAAGCCGACTCAAAAACCAGGCGGACAAGTTCTTCGTCGTGCGCAAAGAAAAGGATATTTCTGAGCAAACGTCGTACGGCCTGGGCTGTGTCGATTGGATCAATCTTGTTGCACGGCGCCTTCTCCAACAGATAAATCGCGGCTATTGGCGCTGAAATGTTCTCTCCAGGCTCGCCCAACTCACCTGCAAACGGGGTTCCGCATGCAAGATATTGGTCGTCGAGCCGTCGAACGTACGAAACCTCATCGGTGAGCAAATGGACGTCGGGCGGGGCAAGCCTGGCCATCGTCGTCTTTCCGGCTTCAGATAGTCCTGAAAACAGAAACGCTTTGCCATTGCGTACTGCGCTCGATGCGTGCAATAAAAAGCCTCCCGTGCGCGCCAGCAAGAGCGTATGTACGATGCGCAGAACCGAGTCGATCGCGTATGGATTCGCCGACTGACGTATCAGCCCGCGCCGCTTCTCCTGATTCCAGTTTGCCCGAAAATCACCCCGTTCAAACTGCCAATCGCCGTTCTCAAGCCATACCCTAGCGTCCGCGTCGGGATCAATGCCCTCTGGCGCGATCAGCTCAATGCGGAACTTGAAGTCAGAGCGGTCTCCGGCCTTCATATAGTCGCAATAGCGGTCCTTCAGTAGCTTCACAAATCCTGGATCGCTGGTCTCAAGTGCAATGGGGATGCCGCCAATTTCAATTACCACTCCGCGGCTTTTGCCTTCGCTGGAAGGTCTCATGCGTAGTGTTAGTTTATAGCAAATTCAATGATTTAGAACCACTCGTTTGAGAATTTGGGCAGGGAAGACACTGCTGGACTGCGTGTCAGGTGCATTGTCGGCAAAAAGCTTGCACAGCGCTCTGAGCCTCGGTATCGTTGAGAATTAGTCTAAATGCGTTAAGGAACGAGCGGCAATGGACGTCTTAAAACGGCTTTTTGAGCAGAAGTTTCATCAACCCGCCGAACATATTCAAGCGTTGCAAGGTACACTGGGCGGCTCAGGGCGCACAATCGTTCGACTCACTGGTGGCGGATGGAGCGCAATCGGCGTTGTCCATTCTGTGCGCGAAGAGAATGTTGCGTTCATTGAGTTCTCGAGGCATTTTCAGCGTCATGGTTTGCCTGTGCCAGAGATCTATGCCGAGGACTTGAGCCATGGCGCTTACCTTGAAGAGGATCTGGGCGATACGACGCTCTTCGAGTTCTTAGGCAAGAATAGATCCGGACATAACATCTTTCCGCAGACGGCCGATGCTTACCGGAGAGTGGTAGAAGAGCTGCCGCGATTCCAGGTAGAAGCTGGTCGCAATCTGAATTACAACGTCTGTTATCCCCGCGCCAGTTATGATCGGCAATCGATCTCCTGGGATCTGAATTACTTCAAGTACTATTTCTTGCGTCTAGCCGGAATTTCCTTTAACGAACAGGCGATGGAAGACGACTTCGGACGGCTGACAGATCTTCTGCTCGGCGCCAATAACGAATACTTTCTTTATCGCGATTTCCAGTCGCGCAACATCATGTTACGCGACGGCCAGCCTTACTTTGTCGATTATCAGGGGGGGCGCAAGGGCGCTTTGCAATACGATATTGCATCCCTCCTGTTCGACGGCAAAGCGGATCTTCCGCCGGCCTTCCGCGAAGAGTTGCTCGACTATTATCTTACGTGCCTTGGAAAATTCATTGCAGTAGATCGCGGCGCGTTCATGGAACACTATTATGGCTTTGTCTACATTCGCATAATGCAGGCGCTCGGCGCGTACGGCTTTAGGGGTTTCTACGAACGTAAACCGCACTTTCTGCAAAGCGTGCCCTATGCGCTTAAAAACCTGCTCTGGCTTGATGCAAATGCAAAGCTGCCCATCGCTTTGCCTGCTCTGATGGATGCATTCAGGCAGATGTCTGACTCGGAAAAACTACAGACGATCGCAGTCTCGGCGGATGTTCTAACGGTGCGGATCTTCAGCTTCTCCTTTCACCGGGAAATGCCCATCGATGAGTCGGGAAATGGAGGTGGCTTTGTGTTTGATGCGCGTTGTCTGCCCAACCCTGGACGCGAAGAACAATACAAGACGCTAACAGGCAAAGACGCTTCGGTCATCGAATATCTCAATCGGCACGAGGCTGTGCATCAGTATCTTGCAAACGCGATTTCGCTCGTGGATGCAAGTGTGAACGCCTATCGCCGCCGCGGCTTTAGCAGCCTGATCGTTTCATTCGGTTGCACAGGAGGCCAGCATCGTTCTGTATTCCTGGCCGAGCAACTTGCCAGACATTTGCGCGGCTCCGAGAAAGTCAAAGTGGTTGTGAAGCACATCGAGTTGGAGAAAATGGGCAAATGAAGGCGATGATTCTTGCAGCCGGCTTGGGTACACGCCTGCGTCCTTTGACAAACGACCGCCCGAAGGCGCTCGTCGAGGCAGGCGGCCATACGCTTTTGGAGCTAGCGCTCCTCCGCTTGCGATCCTTCGGCGTGAGTGACGTCATTATCAATGTGCATCACTATGCCGACATGATTGTGCAGTATCTGAAAGCCAACGACAACTTCGGAATGAATCTTGCGATCTCTCGCGAGGATGTCCTGCTGGATACCGGCGGCGGATTGAAGAATGCCTCGGACTTCTTTCTGGAGTCAGGATGTGTTACCGACGAGCCATTCATTCTGCACAATGTAGACGTGCTGAGTACAATCGATCTTGAGCGAATGATACGGTTTCATCGAAATCGTAAATCGCTTGCAACGCTGGCAGTGCAGGGAAGAATAACCTCGCGATATCTTCTATTCGACATGGCAGGCTTGTTATGCGGACGCAGAGCTGGAATCGGCGGAGTCCCAGAACTTGCTCGTCCAGTCTCGAACGTAACTGCGCTTGCGTTCTCGGGGATTCACGTTATCTCAACTCGTTTGTTCGAGAAAATCTGTGAGCGAGGGACGTTTTCCATCATAGCCAGCTATCTTCGGCTTGCTTCGCAGCTGGAGAAAATTGCCGCATTCAGCGCCGACGAGTATTATTGGCGTGACCTTGGGAAGCCAGAAAGCGTAGCTCAAGCAACTCTAGACATAAAAAATGGAATTTATCCCTGCTACTGATCCAAAAATTCCTTCAAAATGGGCGTGGATCTTGCGGGTGCCAAACTCCACTTATAAACGACTAAACCACGCGCTCCCTGTTGGGAACAGCGTGGTTCAGCCTGCATCTTGCCCGTTGCGCGCTTTTCGTGCAACTGTAAGGATGGTAGGTCCGGAGTAATTCGGAATCAGTTACAGACTCTGCTAACTCTTGCCAGCTAGCGCCATCGACCGCAATGCCTCAACCTGAGGCTGAATCCAGGAGTAAGTCTTCTCCAGGCCCTCCCGAAGAGTGTGCGAAGGCTTCCATCCCAGTTTTTCCGCAATCAGGCGGTTGTCCGAGTTCCTGCCACGAACACCAAGCGGCCCGGTGATGTGTTTAATGGTCAGTTTCTTGCCCGCAATGCTCATCACCGTCTCGGCCAACTGGTTGATGCTGACCATCTCTTCGGATCCAATGTTGACCGGTCCTTCCCAATCCGATTCGACGAGCCGGCGCACGCCCTCTATGCACTCATCAATATAAAGGAAGGAACGAGTTTGCTCTCCATCTCCCCAGATCTCAATCTCGCCGCCGTCTTCTGCCTCGGCCACCTTCCGGCACATTGCCGCGGGAGCCTTTTCCTTGCCGCCAGTCCACGTTCCCTGCGGTCCGAATATGTTGTGAAACCGAGCAACGCGCACAGTTGCTCCGTAGTTCCTCATATAGGACAAATACAGCCTCTCACTGAAAAGTTTCTCCCATCCGTACTCGCTGTCTGGAGCAGCAGGATAGGCGGAGTCTTCAGAGCATTTGGGATTTAGAGGATCTGTTTGGTTATACGCTGGGTAAATGCAGGCTGAGGATGAATAGAAGAATTTCTTAACTCCGGCCTTGAGCCCAAAATGCAGAGTATTAAGATTAATAGTCGCGGAGTTGTGCATTACGTCGGCGTCGTGATCGCCAGTAAAGATATAACCGGCACCGCCCATATCGGCGGCAAATTGATAGACCTCATCGATCCCTTCGACAACGTCCGCGGCCAGTTTCTGATCGCAAAGGTCGCCGAGGATGAATTCATCTGCGGGAAGGGTTGTAAATTCATGCCTCTTTATGTCCGCGGCACGCACCCAGTATCCTTCCGATTTCAAACGCTTCACCATGTGCCCGCCGATGAATCCACCGGCCCCATTCACAAGAACTCTTTTCATGTCTCCCTCTTCTCCTCTGCCGTCGAAATTCCTTTAATACATTGGCCCTGCGACAAATGCGAAACAAAAACCCTATGAATCACTGCACGTGAGATGCAAAATCCGCCAACTACAATCTTTGCGCCACAGTCTAGACCTGTCAAGTGTTGAGAAGAAGAGACAGGACCGCTAGTTGCAAGCAAAGGTCGCCCAAACGCAAAGTAGGTACAGCAGATCGTTCTGCAGAATGGCCTGTTTGAGCCAGTAACTTACAAGGTTCATCCGTCTCGAGGTTCGCGATTCCCGTTTCCGAGCGCCTTTGTCGACCTCCGCAATGTGCAAATATTCAACCCAAGTAGAATACCTGCCGCAAATCCGAAAAGATCTGCTGGAACCGTCTGGGAGCGCAGAGCACTCGAAGAAACGTCTGATCGAAAGGCCTCGGCGGCTACCGCGATCGCCAAAGGTACAAAAGAGGCGATGACGTAGCGCACCTTCTTTAAAACCACAAGTGGGATGGTCGCAGCGATTGTATAAATTATGAAGTGAAACCAGCGGCTTGAGTCGAGCGCGGCCAGGAAGTAGTAATTTAATCGCCAACAATTCAATAGAATTAAGCCGTAGATGTCGCAGATCAGAACGCACCAAACAAAGATAAGTGGCTTGACTTTCACGCTTCCCCTCGTTCGCTATTCATTACTGACGAAGTGCAGTCGATTTAACTTCTGGACAAGAACTCTCGAAACTGAGTCTATAAAGAGAACCGAGGCCGCACTGCCGCTCAGAGACTTTGTGTCCCGCCAGACCGTGATGTAGCCGTGTCCTGGAAAATCCAGGCGTGCGTGCCATCCATCATTGATCCCCCAAGCATGTTTAACCTCGTCAACTTCAAATACCATACCGGAGAACCCAAATTGCGGGCAGGTTTTGCAGAGCATATTGCAGCTCTCTTCCAGCGTAATGTCTCCATTGACATCTTGTTCAAATGTGTCGAGGGCCAGTTGGGCACTCAAGGCGCTTCGTATAGTCCCGCTGAACATAAGACGCTTTGCTATGCCGAATTCGCTATAACCCAATTGCTGAAGTCCGAGCCATGCCGAGAGACACACGAGCACCAGCACGAAATCACGGTTCTGATTGTGGTTGACTGTCAGAAGGATAGAAGCAGTTGCACTCAAGGCGCAGATACCGTAGATTGTGAAAAGCAATTTACGCGGTGTCAGACCCCTCGATAATAACTTGTGATGGATGTGCGCGTCGTCCGCTGCAAAGAGAGATTTCCCTCGAAGAGTCCGGCGCGCGATCGCAAGAGCAACATCGAAAAGTGGTATTGAAAGCACCATGAACGGTGCGGTTAGGCCAAGCAGCGTAGTCGATTTCTCGGCCCATACCGCCCCAAAACATCCAACAAGAAACCCTAAAGTCAGGCTTCCAGAGTCGCCGAGAAAAATGCTTGCCGGACTGAAGTTGTAACGAAGAAAGCCAAGCAGAGAACCTGCCAATGGTACAACAGCCAGAGCCATTGGATAGTTATGCTCAAGAAGGGCGGCTATCAGCATGGTGCATGCTGCAAATAGACTCACCCCAGTAGCGAGTCCGTCTACGCCGTCTATCAGATTGATCGCATTCGTGCAGGTAACTATCCACAAAATAGTCACTACAAAGCTAATCGCAATTCCGGAGAAAGTATAGCCGTCCAGGGCAGAAATTCGAATTCCGCCAATCCAGGCGAGAACCGCCGCGCCGGTTTCCGCCGCCAATCTGATCCATGGGCTCACTGTGAGCAAATCGTCTGCAAGTCCGATACCAAATACAACAGCTAGAGCCGGAACAAGACGCATTACAAGTGGCAAATCCTCCCACACAATTGCGCCGGAGCTTAAGCGGACGATAAGCAATATAAAATAAGTGCCAACTACAGCAGTGAAAATAGCAACTCCTCCAAGTCGCGGAATTGGAGCGCTATGAATTTTACGCGGCTGGTCAGGCTGGTCCACGATCCCGAAATGCCAGGCAAGGTTTCTGACAATGGGAGTCAGAAACAAAGTCAAGCCGAAGGATACGATGCCGAGGAATATCAGAGAGTACATAGCATTATCTCTGTTTCACCTAGTGATTGCGCACGCTGTTTGTGCGTATGCCTACTGTGCTTGGAAGTTCACTGTTGTGTTAGGTCGGAGAATATTCCATCCCTGATCCCTCGCACTTCAGCGGGGATGCATGTCCATTGTCCGCGTGCCGCCATATTGGCAATTCGAAAGAATGAACGGAGAGGAAGAAGACATATACTGATGATGAGATCGTACCATGTGCCGTGCTTTCGGACCACCCAAAGATTATTACGGGTTGATAGGTACCTGTAAGTTGAAGTACTCGTTCGTTCAGTCGGTTGACTGCTTCCGTGCCAAAGATACGCAGATGGAACATAGCGAAGCCGAAATCCAGCCTTACGTATTCTCAAGGAAAAGTCGATATCTTCACAGTATGCGAAGAAGGACTCATCGAGCATTCCAACGCGATCAAGTATGCTTGTGGGAATCAACATGCAGCATCCAGACGCATATTCCATGTCAATTGAGTGTGACCAGGTGGCTGAGTCCAAGTGGTTGAAGGCAGGGTTATGGAATATACCCGCCCATAGTGTGACGGTGCCATAAGCGAACCAAAGTCGTTGACTGCCGTTTCCTTCTTCTCCCAAATACATCTTCGGACATGCAACAACAATATCGTCTTCTGAGGTGGCTACGCGCAAGAGTTCACTAATAGCCGCGCTATGCAATCGGGCATCAGCATTGAGAAGTAGAACATAAGGGAATCTGTGTTCCAAGGCCCACCGAATACCTTGATTGCTTCCTCTGGCGAATCCGTAGTTAGATGAATTGTTGATAAAATGTATGTGTGGAAAGCGGACACGTATATCTCCGGAAGAACCGTCAATTGAGCCGTTATCGACGACCACGACTTCGATCGACTTGTAAGTCGATTCAATAAGCCTGGAGATGCACCTGAGTATATCGTCGCCACTGTTCCAGTTCAGAATAACAACAGCGACAATACTCTCTGGAGTGAACCCGCCCACATTATAAGAGCAAAGTTGGGGCTTTTCGAGATGTCTCTCTTTGTCCAAGTGATAACAGTCTGTCTAAGATGCTAGTTATGTGATAATCTCTTCGTTGGCGTTGTTCTGCGTAAAGCGGGCCTGAGTCGGCAAACGAGCTGACTCAACGTTAGCAATCTAACTCGATAGTGTTGTTGGAAGCAGCACTTGAATGGGTGACAGAGTCGTAAAGTCTGTCAAGGGTATTCATCTTCAATCGCCATGAATAAGACTTGCTACGTTCAAACGCCCCTTGTGCTAGCACCTTACGAAACTCTTCATTGGAATAGAGTGCGAGAAGGCTCCTAGAAAGGTCATATTCAATCTGATGCGCTGACTCAATCTTAAGCTTTATGCCGCATTTGTCGTTGACAAGATCTGCAAAGCCGCAATGATCAAGACTAATTATAGGAAGTCCGAGTGATAAGGCTTCAAGTGCCACAGTCGAGGTTAAATCTTTCAAGCTTGTAATAACAAAGACGTGAGAATCGCTCATCACCGCTAGAGCGCGATCACGAGGAAGCCATCCATGCCAATTACAGCGATTATGAATGTTCAGGCGGGTAGCCAACGCTTGCCAGCGTCGTGTATATGGTCCATCTCCGAGTATCTCGACACTGTAGTTAATATCCTGCGGAAGTTGTCTTAATGCGCGAAGCAGAAGATGGAGAGCTTTTCCGGGGAGGTGCTGGCCACTCCAGGAGATTCTAAAAGTGTCGCTTGGCTCACGGGAGATATGACGCGGTGTTAGACTTTCAGAAGGTCCGACTTCGCAAATTACCTGGCTTCGCACTTTGAAGTGCTTCCACAGTGCATCTTGAATTTCAGACGTTGCAGCTATGACGCCTTCATTCGCGGAGCGAAGTGCGTGTCTCGGGCCGCGTAATAGTTTGACTTGACTGGAATTGACGATGTTTCTTGCGCTGTAGTAGATTGCACCTTTGAGCCCCAAGATAGGAAGAAGGCGTGCCGGTGTATTCTTGATGCCGCCTATTGGCCCCCACACAAAGGGAATGCCGAGACTGTAGAATCGGCCGGGAAATCGCCATCCAACGTAGGTAATAAGGTGCACCACGTCATAGTGTGATTGAGCAACTTCCGCTTGTGCCACCCTGTAAGCATGATCAAGCCAGTTCTGGTAAGCAAGGTTCATTAGGGGTTTGGCGATAGAGTTCTCGACGGAGATCCAGAACGGGGATGGCTGGTAATGCCAAGGCGAGTTCTTGACATATATGAAGCGCGGACTTCTGTGAGATGAAGGCTGGCTTTCTTGCAAGTGTTGTCTTATATGGTCTACGTTAAAATCGGCAGTTATTACTGTGAGATCGTGGTTCTGCGCGATTGCATTCACCCAACCCCAACCGACACCGTGCTCAGATCCCTTCGTAGGATCGCAGGCATACGCCACAGCAAGGACCCTCAGCCGACTCATACTAGTGACCGACTGCGCCAACCGTCGGCACTTCTGCTATGGCTGGCCTCGTGCGAACCAAATGATATGCCTGGAGGACATGCTGTGGCCTAGCGACATTTATCTGATGAGTGAGCGTTTCGAGGTAAACATAAATTGCGACCATCACAAGGAGGTCCACCGAAAAACTTGCAGTCGTCGTCTCAGGAATGGACCGTACTGTAAAGAACATCATTACCGCTCCGCACTCCAACAAGTGAACGCGATCCTCTGAATTCAGCCTGGACCGTCGCATCTGCAGTTTAGCGAATAGAATCCAACCAGTGACCCAAGAGGCTACATATGGGACGGCACCAAAGATGCCACCATTAAGGAGAGCCTGCAAGAAGGAATCGTGAACATGTTCGCCAATCACGAGACGGTCTGCCCACTGTCCTCGACCGAAGAACGGAGCGTCACGAAACGCCGCTAGGCCGTGCTCATATGCGCGAGTTCGCCCGGTCATTGTAAAAAACTCCTCTGTGCTCTGCCCTCGCTTCAAATATGTAGCAACACCATTTGAAACGGAACCAGGGGAATCAAGAATCAGAATCACAATGATAGCCATGAATGCAAATGGTAGCGCATAACGGCGTAATCGAGACGAGACGAGCAATGCAAAGAGCGTCGCTGCAATTGCGCCAAACACAGCGCCTCGCGACTGCATTCGATAAACAATGAAGAATGCTAATGCGGAGAAGCCAAGGTAAGTGACGACCAAAGCCAGGCTGCGACTGTAGTAGGCTCTTACTAGGCACACCAATCCTGGAACTGCTGCCCACCGGGCTACTCCTGACGAACGTGAAAGCCCCTTCAAGTCAACAATGACTCCATACGCTGACGCAGAATCTCCAAATACAGAGTGTCTCGCTTGATAGCCGATAATAGCAGCGACCATGAAAGTGGCCATCCATGTAAAATGAAGTAACTTCCGAGAGGAAACGAGCGGTCTGCGCGAATCAACGCATGCCCATGCTGTAAGAATTGTTGCGAGAAATGCTACAGAGAAATAGAAAGACGGAAATGGGATTGGAGAGAAGACCGTTGCACAAGCGGCTATTACGCCATATGTCAATAGAAGGCGCGACGGGGAATAGCTCAATAGTGTAAGCGTGCGTTGATGAATAAGAACTGAACTCGCAGCTAATATCACCACAAATGGGAGATCTCCGCGAATAAATAGAGACCAATCCGCAAAGCTATATGAGTTCGGAACACTAATCGACTCAGTATTAAGGTTAAGCCAAAGACATAGCCAAAGCCCCAAGGTTGAAACTGGCACCCGCAGCAACCAAGCGAATCGAATTGAAGTGGATTGGAGATCTTGTTTCATCATAAGGGGGCGTTACGAGTAATAGGTAGATATAGAACGTAAAAGGAGCGCCATCTAAAGAGAATCTCAGCACAGAATGTGATGAACGTTAGATTGCGCCCGCTGCATTGTGTGAAGTGTAGCCGCGCTGCGAATGCTCTTTCGGCGAAACAGCGAAAGTGCCACTCTGAGGAATCAATATGACTCGCAACATAAGCATTACACGTCGGAAGGATGAGCATTATGCAGAGTTTCGAGCTGATCTGAAAAATGAGAAAGAAGTAGCTTCCAATTAAAGTTAGCCCTCACCAGTGAAATAGCGTGACTTGATAACTGTTCAGAAAGAACCTGATCGGAGAGAATCCGAAGAACAGCGTCTTTGAATTCTTTTGGCGTCTCTGCGAAGATCGTCTGCTTTCCGTTTTCAAGGTTGAGACCTTCCGCGCCCTTCCTTGTAGTTACTACCGGAAGTCCGGCTGCCATATATTCTAGGATCTTAAGCCTCGTGCCACTTCCCTTAAAGATTGGTGCAAGTCCTATCCGGCATGCATGGAGAATTGCATTAAGTTCGCGTCGGGATACAATCCCAGTATTGATTAGCCAAGACTCATGCGTCAATGGCCCTCCACCAGTGATAATCAGGCGCAGATTCGGTCGAAGTTGGTGCAGTTGAGGAATAACCTGTTCAATGAGAAAGTGGACAGCCTCTGCGTTTGGAGGATATCCGTAGAGCCCAGTGAAGAGTATCGATTCATCGGTCATCCCATATTTATGTCTCGCATCTTCAATATCATGAGGATCCGGCTCCATTGCGTCGCAATCAACACCGTTAGGTAGCAAACCGGGTTGAATTCCGTAGAGTTGTGCGAAGCGCGCGCGGTCTTCTTCTGAGACGGCAAAGCATTTTAGGCAATTGGAGAGAATCCTGCGCTCGGCTAATCTGGTTATATACGCTACTAGTCGATTACCACGCTCAAGGCGAAGGAGGTACTCGACATTGTGGGCGTGGTAAATGAGTTTCAGGTGTTTAAGGTTTCTTTTCAATGCGAGAACGATGAGCAAAAGGTAGGCAGCCCAGGACGCGCCTTCAAGTACGACGAAGTCAGGTGTGAACTGAGACAATTCCTTCCGAATACTCCTAATAGTGCTCGGCATTGATAGAAGCTTCTTGAAACGAGACGATGCGTCATAAGGGATGCTCACAATACGAAGATTATCCACATCCTCGGTCGAGGCCAGTTCCGCGAGTTGAACGAGAAGAGTGGTACCCGGAGTTAGGCGAGCGCAATTGAATGTGACCGATGCAGCACCGGAAATGGAAGGGTACGCCTGATAAAGGCTAATGAACGCAATTCGCATGGAATTTAGCAGGTAGCAAGACTGTTATGTGCTGGGGTCGTGAAGAGTGTTGCTTCTATGGCTGCCAAACTCTCTCGTTTGAATTTGTCAGCACTAAATATCTCTGCGCATATGGCGAGATGAGCTAGTAAGGTGCGCTGCCTCTCCGCACTTGATAAAACGGCGCAAATCTTATCTACTGCATCGTTGGTGTCAGCAAATAAGAGGTCGGGGGACTGAAGTACTTCTATTTGTCCTCCGTTGTCTGGAGCAAATACAATACCCCCAGCTTTGACCATTTCTGCTACCGAAATTCCAAACGCCTCTGCCGCGCAGGTCTGAATTCCATAGCGGCAATGGCTAAGAACCTGAGCTTTTCTCGATCCGCTAACAAACCCTTCCATAACTATCCAGTGCGCATGATAATTGCATAGGCGAGTAATCTTACGGCCATAGAGATCGTTCTGGACCGGTCCGCATAGGTGTAAACGAACTGGGTACCCGCGTTGCCGCACAGCACTGAGTATCTCAATCGTCCATTCGATTCGCTTTTCTGGTGCAATTCGACCGATCATTACAAAGGCAAGTTCTTTTTCGTCCCAAGAAATGCTTGGGAACTCTCCCCAAACGGGAGGATAAACAACCGCTGTACAATTTGCACCGCAGATCTGCCTTAGAAGCGCGGCAGACCAGTTAGAGTTGGCGATCAGGATATCGTCCTTGAGCACATCCCGTCCAGAAGGCTCTCCGAAGGCAGATGCAATCTTTAGGTATGCCCATCGGAGCGGTGAATTCCTGTAGATGAATCCGGGGGATAGCGGGTGAAGTCGCCTGCGAAGCTCTGAGTGCCAACTGAAGTCCGCTATAAAGTGAACCGCTGGGAGGCCCCAGTCGGTTGGGCTGTAGGCGCTAATGCATAAGTCATATTCCGCCGCAATTTTTCTAGCAAAACTCTGAAAGCATGCTCCTCGTTGCGCTGCTGCACTGCATGTTTTGGGAAGCTGGAGTACTGGAGCTATGCGAGTCGTAACGTCGTAGTTCTCAACGTGCGTTCCGTAATATTCATTCAGAGCGGCCAGGTCCCATCCTACAGTCGTAACGACAGTTATATCAAAGTTGATCTTCAGAGCTTCGATAAGCCACATCACCGTAGATTCTGAACCT
>Ga0182013_10004782_pt1 | contig 16084 bp, 11 predicted proteins | sample 612S2MmetaG_FD_120487 | JGI IMG/M metagenome (GOLD analysis project Ga0182013, IMG submission 120487) | Permafrost microbial communities from Stordalen Mire, Sweden - 612S2M metaG | ecosystem: Environmental > Terrestrial > Soil > Wetlands > Permafrost | place: Sweden: Stordalen | collected...
CAGCGTATGAGCCGATCAATGGCTAGCTACTCCGCCGGCACACAATCGAGCACACGTAGTCTTTTGCGAATAGCGGCCTTGTGGGGAACTGCCCGGTCTGCAAACTGACCACCAGTCAGTCTGTACCTGACGGTGCCAACGTCTACGTCCAGCGTGGGAAATGATCGTAGATTTGAAAATGCAGAATTTGGCGTCTACGGTGTTGATTGCTGATCATCCAGAGCCTGCACGATTCGAAAGAAGCGGAGCATAGAGCGGCACCCGAACAAGCATTTTATGCAGCGCTGGCCGTCTCAAAGCAACAAACCGAATCCGGGCACGCGCGCACGCCACGCGATCTCGACGTCCACGGCGTTGCGCGCCAGTATCTACGGCTGGCACAACAGCAGGGTCTCGTCGTCCGTTCCGACCGAGGATTCTACACGGCGGCCGACGCTCCCGTTACAGAACTCCACACGATTGCTGAAGCGTCGAAGCGGCTGACACGCGGTGTCGTCTGTCCGCTTTCCGCGCTTGCGGTTTCACGACATCGGAACACAGAACCCATTTGAAGCGTGGGACGCGATTGGCGAGAAAGATCGCCGCCCCGTCGCCGGGTCGCCCCTACTACGCGCGGTTCGGTTTTCGAAGCACTCGCTTGCGTTTTAGAAGGAACTCCATCAGATCGAGGGAGTACCGACCCGTATTCTCTCCGTCGCAAAGGCACTAGATCATCGTTCTGTTGAAAACTGGCCAATGAAAACATTTTTGTGGCAGAATGGTTTATGCCATTCGTCACGAAGCGACAGCGATTGAATCTGTCTGCGGCGGACAGAGAAAAGCTGGAGGATCTCCGGCGATCTCGGAGTGCGGAGCGGCAGGTGCTTCACGCCGCCATTCTCTTGGAGTGCGCCAGCGGCAAGAGTGACAGTGCGGTCGCTATTGCCAACGGCGTGAATCGCCACACGGTTGCCTTGTGTGTTCGGAAGTTCCTTCAGTTTGGCCTTGACGCGGCGCTGAGAGAGTTGCCGCGGCCGGGCAAGAGTCGCCGCATCCCCGATGATGCCATCGCCTGGGTGCTGAATTGCGCCTGCCAGAAGCCGAAGGATATCGGCTACTCATACGAGTTGTGGACTTACGCGCTGCTGCAGAGCCACGTGCGGAAGCACTGTCTGGCAGCGGGCCATTCAAGTCTGGTCGAACTGAGCCGGTCTAAACTGCATCGCATCCTGACGCAGGGCGAGGTCAGGCCGCACAAGGTCCGTTACTACGTGGAACGTCGGGATCCGGAGTTTGAAAGAAAGATGATCGAGGTTCTGCACGTCTACAAGGAGGTTGAAATCGTGAACGCCGGCATGGTGGAAGGTACCTTGAAAGAGCCGTCTACGATCACGATCTCGTATGATGAGAAACCCGGCATCCAGGCGCTGGCGCCGACTACGCCGGACCGGCCGCCGGCGCCCCATCGGTACGCGAATCACCTGCGGGACTACGAGTACAAACGCCTGGGGACAGTATCGTTACTGGCTGGCCTAGATCTGCATACCGGCCGGGTCACCGAAATCGTCAACGACCGCCACGCCAGCGCCGACTTCATCGCTCTACTGGGAAAACTCGATGCTGAGTATCCGGCACAAGCCAGGATTCGTCTGCTGCTGGACAACCACTCGGCTCACATTTCAAAGGAGACGCAAGGGTACCTGGATCTGCGCCTGCAGCGGTTCGAATTCGTCTTCACACCGAAGCACGGCTCCTGGCTGAATATCGTGGAAACCATGTTCAGCAAGATGGCGCGAACTATGCTGCGAGGCATCCGCGTTGCGAGCAAGCAGGAGTTGATTGATCGCATCCACCTCTACTTCGCGGAGGTGAATGCCGACCCCGTGATCTTTCGTTGGAAGTACAAGATGGACGAAATCAGCATTGTATATTCATCAACAGAATGATCATCTAATGCGACATCGAAGCCACTAGAAGCCCTCCGAGGGTGCCTCAAGCGGTGCAAGGCGACCAAGGCAGATCTGTGGGAGGCCGCCAAGGTCTGCCGGGTTGCGAGCGTTATGAAACCGTACATGGGGGCTCTCGTTTGAAACCTGCCCCGCCGCGCAACGTCCCAGCGTCAATCCGCCAGAAGCTACTCGACATTTCGTCGAGGCAAGACGAAGATTTCGGACCGGACCTTCACGCGCTACGCGCTGGCGCCTTGTCTATCGGCTTAGCCAATCCAGGAATTGCGACCAGTTGGCTCTGAAGGGCGCCATCCGCCATATCTGGACCAACACGCCCCACCGCACGACGCGGCACCTCGATCTCCTGGACATCGTGATCCATCGCCCGAAAATGCGTTATGGTATTCCGCCAGATGTGCGAACTCGCCGTTCCTGACGACGGACAGGGTGATTCGAATCCACGGGTAAAGTAGTGGCTTGAGAATGCAAAAGGTTCAGGCCGGGCTCGGCGCGGCCATTGTGCGGACAGCACCGTCTGCGGCACCCTGGAATTCGTCGTCACAAGACATCAGCACCTGCCGAACTTCGGCGTCATGGCTAGATAGTTCGCGGCTGGAACGCTGATTCCAGACGGTCGAACAGTGGAACACGAACTGCCTTCAATCAGCGCAAAGGGAGGGGACGTGAGCGCAACAGAAGGACGCCGTGATAAGCCGCGGGTAGTTATCGTGGGCGGCGGATTTGGCGGGCTTCGCGCGGCGCGCGCGCTGAGATCTGCGTCCGTAGAGGTAACGTTGCGCGACCGGCGAAACTACCACCTATTTCAGCCGCTGCTGTATCAGGGCGCGACCGGTTCGCTGGCACCCGCGGAGATTGCCGCCCCTTTGCGTAGGATCTTCAGTAAGCAGAAGAATACGCAAGTCCTGATGGGAGACGTGAGGGACGTGGACCCAGCCGCAAAGCGCCCGGACCTCGCCTGGCCCCCGCTCTCACCCAGCGAGTGGCAGATTGCACCGCCTGTCCCGCCTAGAAGACCGGGCAAGATGAGTTCGATTTCGAATATGGCGACCGCTTCGCCGAGCACATCGAGGCTTTCGCTCCCACGTTCTGCAAAGTGCTGGTGCGGTACAACCCGGAGGGAGACCGGGAACTCAACCGGCGGCAGGCGGCGCGGCTGAAAGGTCTCTCGGATTATCTGCACGGGGCGAAGAGCAGGAGCCTGTTCATGAACTGTTGGTCCCGGCGGAAAGGCCCAGTTTGAACGCCTCCACGGCGACCGAAAGGCTTAGGATCTGATTCTACGGCCGCGCCTGATGGCGGAGGCCATCGAGGCGCTGCAAGAAGCCGGAGTGGAGCCGGACGTCTGGAAGATCGAGGGCCTGGAGCGCCGCGCCGACTGCGAGAACGTTGTGGCTGCCGCGCGCCGGCGGGGGGCGCAACCAAGTGGGGTGCATCATCCTGGCGCGGCGAGGACGACGCCAAGGTGCGCGAATGGCTCAGCATCGCGGCGGCCGTGCCCGGGTTCATCGGCTTTGTCGTGCTCAGGACCAGTTCCTGGGATCCGCTGGTGAACTGGCTGGCGAAGAAGGTTACGCGCGATCAGGCAGTAGATCAGATTTCCGCGCGTTACCGCGAGTTCGTCACTATCTTCGAGACGCACCAACAGGCCGTCACGGCATAGGCAGGCACGATGAGACAGACACGGTGAACTCGCGCCGTTCGCCAAGGCGATATCGGCCGCCGGCATGAACCGCAATTCGCTGTGGTGGCGCTGCTTTTACGTGGCTAACTTTTTTTTGAGAGGGGAGCAGAGATGCAACTGGGAATGATTGGTCCGGGAAGGATGGGCGCCAACATGGTGCGGCGCGTCATCCGAAAAGGGCACCAATGCGTGGTGTTCGACATGTCGCCAAAGTCGGTCGGAGAGTTGGCGAGGGAGAAAGCCATGGGATCGACGTCGCTGGCCGATTTGGTCGCGAAGCTCACGCCGCCGCGTGCGGTCTGGTTGATGGTTCCAGCGGCGGTAGTGGACGACGCAATCGGTGACCTCGTGCCGCTTCTTCAGCCGGGTGACATCGTGGTCGACGGCGGGAACTCTTACTACGTGGATGACATCCGCCGCGCTAAGGAACTGGCGTCGCACTCGATCCATTACGTAGACGTGGGCACGAGCGGCGGCGTATGGGGACTGGAACGGGGCTACTGCATGATGATCGGCGGCGAGGAGGCGGTGGTGAAGCACCTCGAGCCAATCTTCGGGGCGCTCGCTCCGGGGAAGGGCAGCATTCCGGAAACGCCCGGCCGCCAGAAGATGGGCGGCACGGCCGAGCGGGGTTATCTGCATTGTGGCCCGAACGGCGCAGGCCACTTGGTGAAAATGGTCCACAACGGCATTGAATACGGTGTGATGGCGGCATACGCTGAAGGCCTTGGGATCCTCCGCGCCGCCAACATCGGCAAGCAGAGAGGCGAGGCGGCCGATGCCGAAACCACGCCGCTGCGCAATCCGGAGGAGTATCAGTACGACCTCAACCTTGCCGATATCGTGGAACTCTGGCGCCGCGGTAGCGTGATCGCGTCGTGGCTGCTCGACCTCACGGCTGCCGCGTTACTGGAAGACCCCCAAATGTCGCGATTCTCCGGTCGTGTTTCCGATTCCGGCGAAGGGCGCTGGACCATCAAAGCGGCGATCGACGAAGCGGTTCCCGTCCCGGTCCTCTCCAGCGCGCTTTACCAGCGGTTTTCGTCGCGCGGCGAGGCCGATTTTGCGGACAAGCTGCTTTCGGCCATGCGGTATGAATTCGGCGGACATCTGGAGAAGTCCGCGGGAAGGGACCAGGCGGCGTAAGCGATGGACAATCACTCGGACGCAATCGTCTTTTTCGGCGCCACCGGCGACCTGGCTTACAAGAAGATCTTCCCCGCACTGCAGGCGATGTTGAAGCGAGGAAGTCTAAACGTGCCGGTGATCGGGGTGGCGAAGGCAGGTTGGAACCTCGACCAGTTTAAAGCCCGCGCGCTGGACAGCCTGGAAAAGCACGGCGGCGCGGATCCAGAAGCTTTCCGGAAACTTTCGTCGCTGCTGCGGTATGTGGACGGTGACTATGGCGATCCGGCGACCTTCGAAGCACTCGGCAGGGAACTCCAGGGTTCGCGCCGACCGGCGCATTACCTGGCTATTCCGCCTGCAATGTTCGAACCGGTGCTCGAAAACCTGGTACATTGCCACTGCATGGCGAACGCGAGGATGATCGTCGAGAAACCCTTCGGTCACGACCTCGCGTCGGCGCGGCGTCTCAATAAGACGCTGCTCCGCAATTTCGAAGAGAAGAACGTCTTCCGGATCGACCACTACTTGGGCAAGCGGCCGGTGAACAACCTGGTGGTCTTCCGCTTTGCCAATACCTTTATGGAGTCCTTCTGGAATCGCAATTACGTAGAGAGCGTGCAGATTACGATGTCCGAGGATTTCGGGGTGCAAGGCCGTGGGGCGTTCTACGACCAGATTGGTACGATCCGCGACGTGATCCAGAATCATCTTTTCCAGGTGCTGTGTAACATAGCGATGGAGCCTCCGGTTAGAACGGATAGTGAATCGGTGCGCGACGAGAAGGTGAAAGTGCTGAAGGCCATTCCGAACCTGGAAGAGAGGAACGTGGTCCGGGGCCAATTCCTTGGGTACCGAGAGGAAAAGGGCGTGGCGCCGGACTCGAATACCGAGACCTTCGCCGCAGTGAAACTCGAAGTGAATTCCTGGCGCTGGCAAGGGGTGCCATTCTATATTCGGGCCGGCAAGCATTTGCCCGCGACGTGTACCGAGATTGTTTGCCGGCTGCGAAAGCCGCCCGCTATTTTTCCAGCGGAGGGTGTAACCTCAAATTATTTGAGGATGCGAATCAATCCTGATGTAGCGATTGCCATGGGTATGACCGTGATGGTAGGAGGCGAGACGAGAATTATCACCGAACCGGTCGAGATGGTGGCGAGCGCACAGCCCACCGCCGAGCAGATGGACGCTTACGAGAAGGTCCTAAGCGACGCCTTGGCCGGAGATGCAACACTGTTCGCGCGGGAAGACTACGTGGAGGAGGCATGGCGGATTGTGGACCCGGTGCTCGGCAAGGGAACGCCTCTGCATGATTATGAGCCGCAGACATGGGGTCCGGCGACAGTGGAGGAACTGGCGCCAGCAGGAGGGTGGTGCAATCCTGTGATCGATCACGATCCGGCCAAAAGCGCTCAGGCGGCATAGGAGCAGGGATAACTTCTTCGGAACTTTGCCGACCGCAAGCGCCGACCTGCATGGCCATAAAGGCGCTGGAGGAAGCAAGAGGCCAAGTCGGGACGGGGGCAGCTCGCCCTGGGCAAAAGCGAATGACGTCGCAAATCTCGCATGCGACAGTTCACTGGTGCGGATCTTCCGCGGCACCGCCGCGCGCGTGCGCCTCACGAACGCTTGTCTTGTAATCGGAATATTCGATGACGGCTTCTGTCGAGCCGAAGATTCTCGCCTGTGCTACCGAGTGGTTTAGGGCCGGCAGCCAGAATTGGCCAGTGCGTAAGTATCGCTGCTCCACCTTCACGCTGCGGATCCAGAAAGAGGGATTCTTCGCGGGCTGGCCTTCCACGCGTGCAATGGCAAAGTCTTGAGCGTCCACCCAGATCCGCCCGCGAATCGCAAATTTGGTGGGCTTCTTGGGATTGATCTCCAGAACATAGCTGGACCGGCCATCCGAGTCCTCCATTCCAATCAGGCGGAATTCATAGTTATCGGGGACGATGCGGCTTTCCTTGCGGTCACCCTTCTGGCTGGATTCCGTTTCTGCCTCGATCATCTTGCCGATGATGTGTCTGCGGACGAATCCGGACCCGCTTTCAGAGACGACCTCAAACGTCTTAATTCCATCGCTGCCGCAGGACATGCGCACTGTCATCTCGGCCGACTTGCCGGTCTTCTTGTTCTCGAACCGGTAATGCCGGACTCCTGAATAGCCGGCCAGAGCGGCAAGCCTGTCATTGTCGGCTTGCACCAGGCGGTCCACAATTTCGGGGGTGGTCAGAGATGGCGACGAACCGCCTTGCATCATAGTGAGAAAGAAAAGAGTAGGCAGCATCGGCATTAGAGCTCCAAGGTCGACTTCCGGTACAGTATTTTGTCGGCACCTTCCCTTACCACCATGTGCAGTCTCCTCGCCAACCTGTGACAGTGTGAACGCGCTTTGGTATGAGGCGACCGGCGGCGCGAAGGTGTCAGATGCCGAGGGCAAATGCCGAAAGTAGGCACCAGAAACGGCGAACGAGCAGGAAAACAGGGGGCGATTCTCTGGCTGCCGACGTGCATATCGGTAGTTTCGGCTGCCTGTTAGTAATCCAAATCGGGTGCCGACCCGCCGCTGAGGATTGCTGACGAGCCGACCAAGGGCTAGTGAACGCTAGCTCAGACTCTAAAACATGGAGAGGGAGCGCGACGATGAACACCGCGATCAATGACAGCGAGACCACGACAGTGTCTCATGATGGGTTGAATGGCCGGAATGGCCATCAAAACGGCAAGGCCGCGGTTCTGGAACTGCCGATCCTCGGCAACAGTAGCTCGCCCGGAATTCCAACCACGGGGGCGCCACTGAGTCTTCCGGCTCCCGTGTTTCCCAGATACCCCGAGAAATGCGGCGACGTGGAGCCTGACCCTAAGTCTCTTCCTAAGGACGGGAATGCCTATCGCACTCGCGTGACCGTGCCAATGGTAAAGCGGGCGTTGCGCGGATGGCTCTACCCCTATGTCGGGTCGCGGGTAAAGCCGGGCACCTTTCATCCCATCATTTCCTACCTCTTTACCGAATGGAAATGCAATCTCGACTGCCACTACTGCTGGGCGTTCGACAACCGTGTCAAGGGCATGACCGAGGATACCGCCCGACGCTCGATCGACTGGCTGCACGACACCGGTTGCCGGGTCCTTGCGCTGATGGGCGGCGAGGTTTTGCTCCGCCCGGATTTCGCGCACAAGGTAGCCGATTATGCCGTTCAGAAGGGCTTCTGGGTCTATGTCCCTACGAACGGCCGACTGATGCGTCCGGACGTGATCGATCGCCTCGCCGATGCGGGCGTCGCTACTTTCAACCTTGCCGTCGATTCGGTCGCGGATCGCAAAGAGCTGCCGAAGGCGCTCGATCCGATTCGGCCCTACTTCGAATACCTGATCAAGAAACAGTACGTTTACGATTTCAGCGTCTTCTTCAATATCAATATCACGCGGATCAATCTGGAAGACGTCCGCAGGTTGACGGAAATCGCCCATGATGTCGGGATCGCGACCGACTACCACATTAACGAAACGCCGATGCTCGAGCAGCCGCACTTCAAGCACAGCGACCGCAACAGCACCTACATTGCGAAAGAGGATTGGCCTGAAGTCGACGCCACTATCGACTGGCTCATCGAAAAGAATCGATCCGGCTATAAGATGGTGAACTCCGTGCGCCGGCTGGAGGAGATGAAGGCATTCATGCGCGGCAAGCTGCAAGAGTGGGACTGCCGCGCGGGACAGAACTCGCTGATTATTCGCACCGATGGCACGCTTGCGCCCTGCTTCCCGATGTATAGCGCCACGCAAGATTGGGGAGTTGCCGGCCAGCCGCGATTCGAGAAGGAACAGCTTGCCGGCATGAAGGTGGAGTGCCAGAAGCGCTGCTTTTCCACTCTGAACCACAACCTGGCGTACTGCTACAACGCCACTCGCGCGATCCGCTGGGTTCTGAAGCAGGCGGCGCGCGGTTTCCGCGGGACGACCGGCAGTTTTGAAGACTGATTCGCCAGATCTCTTACGAGGGGAGCAGTACCGTGTCAACTTCGCTGCACGGTGCGTTATGTGGGGCAAGATGCCATCTTGCGGCCGAGTGGCACTCGGCCTTCCGATGGTTCGACGGGGCCGGCCGGTTAGACACGCCCGCACTTTGCGTCACTCGATCGGATGAAATCCCGCGAAGGCCGGATACCATCCGGCTGCAAGCTGCCAGCTTGCCCCACAACGCCGGCAATTCCACTTGCCGGGTTCATCCGTTGTGATGCGAACATCTGCGACTGCTCATTTCAGGGCATCGGGCTCGCAGCCGGATAGCCGGTTTTCAGAGCGCGCATGAGATCGCCGCGGACTGACATGATGACCTGCAGGTAGTCGTGACCAAATGTCGCGAAACTCAGAGCGAGAACCGGGCCGGCCTACGCCGCACGGCTCCAGGCATGTGTCCTGATGGTGTGCAGGTACGAGATGTGATCGGAGGGATGGAATCTCTCGTTGCGATCGGGCGCTTCCACAAACAAGGGACGGACGCGCCATGTCTCTTGATGTTTGTCGTGAGCCACGCGGTAGAGCAGCTGAACCGGAGCACCGTTGTGGAAGATCTGGCTTCCGATCTCCAGATGGGTTCGGGGTGTGGGCGTTGGGCGCGCTGCCGGCCGGATCGTCGAGGTATTCATTGCAACCACCTTTCCTCGTTCGCACCTCGGAAAGTGCAGTTCTGGTGCCACGCCGACGATGCGCACTTACCCATGCCCAGACCAAGACTACACTCCTTAAGGTCGTCGGCTGTGGGTGCTGCTAGTGGCAGACGCCGACGTTACTGCCGACTCCGCGGCAGGAGCCGACCCGTCAGCAAATGCTTCGTGGGTGAACTCCGGGGCCAGATGGAGAGCAACGAGTGGGTACGATCGTGCTTCTCGAAAAGGCCGTGCTAAATGCGAACGGGAAAATGCCGTTCGGCGCACAGGCTTGGGAGGTCTTCTCCCGGGACGTGACTTCACGTTTGGTACTGATGCCCACGCGGGGTGCGGTAACTCCAGCGGGCGAGCACCGGCTTTCCTTCCTGGTGCAGAAACGAATCGAGTGCCGTCTGGTAACCCCCCGGCCGTGGTCTTGCATGTCTTCACCTCAAAGGCGAGCTTCGGCAGTTCTGCCGGCCGACGAGGCCGCGTGTGAATCGGCAAGCGACCCGAATCCTTGAGTCTCGTGCGTTCCTCAACGAAAGGTGGTTCTCGCGTGACCGGAAGCGCAAACCGGATTTTGCTCGGGGTGGCAGTGAACGCCGGTATCGGACCAATCGTCTCGTGAATCGCGGCGGGGTGTAAACGCTATGCTCAAAGACAGGCGCAACCGCGCAACTTAGCGAACCTCAGACCTTCCTTGTTTCAGAACAGTAGCTTCAGCGCCAGTTGTGCCGAGCGCGGGCCGCCGATCTGGTACAGCGGATTGAGACCGCCGGTCTGGCCGCCGGCGCCGAGCGAGGCTCCGAGCATCTGCGTGGCCTGGCCGAAGAGGGGCGAGGTCATGTAGTTGGTTGGCGGGCCGAAGTTCGGGTGGTTGAAGATGTTGAACAAGTCGGCGCGGGCCTGGAGGGAGAGGCGCTCTCGGAGCTTGAATTGACGGCGGAGCGTCAGATCGACCTCGGTGGCGCCGAATCCGCTGAGGACGTTGCGGCCGAGATTTCCCTGCGCCGCTCCGGTCGGGACTGTGAACGCGGCCTTGTTGATCCGCTTGCCGGCGGCGACGTTCGAGTCGGAGATCCAGAGAGGCGTGCTGGGGACGAGATTCGGGCGCTGGACGCTCGTGCCACCGGAGAGGTATAGGCCGAATGTGTTCTGTCCGGTGACGATGTTGACCGGCGGCGCGGTCCGCGCGTAGATGATCGAATCGGCGGACCAGCTTCCGAAGATCGATTTCCAGATTCCGGGGCCGGGAGCGGGGATGTCATAAGACACCGCGCCAGAGAAGGTGTGCCGTATGTCGAAAGTGGACGAACCGCGATCGGATGATGCCGTGCCGGGCGGCACGTTGGCATAATAAGCATCCGACGAAACGTTGTCGATTGAATGCGACCACGTATAGGAGAGGAGCGTGTGGAGGCCGTGGGTGAAGCGGCGCCGGGACTGGGCTTGCAGCGCATTGTAGTTTGCGCTCGCGCCGTTTCTCATCAAATCGAACTCGCCCGTGAAAGTGGAGTTCGGCGCCCGGTAGAGGTCCTGTCGCATCAACTTCCGGGCTCCGGCTCCGACGTAGGTCAGGGTGACGACATCCGCTTTTCCCAAACTTCTCTCCACGGATGCATTCCACTCGTAGGTTCTGGGTAGGACGTGATTCGGATCCACGACTGCAAGAAAAGAGACAGGCGGGCTGGTGGAAAGACCGGGCGGAGAATACAACTATGCGCCCTCTTCGCCCAACGGCATAGTGACACACCGCATTGCGGAGACTCCTTTTAACGTTCGCTGCCTGGCTGTCGGAGTAGCACCAACCCTGCGGCGTTCAAACACGACCGTGAGGCACGAACGGGTTGTAGCGATCTACAATCAGGATAAGCCGTTTGGCTCTGCGCCGTAAGCAGGATAATGGTCAAAAATGCGTCGCGTCCGAAGGAAGCAAGCCGCGGTTCTCCTGTGCGCGCTGGCGGGATTGTGCCCGTGTGCCTTCGGCTTGAATCCCTCTCTCGACATCAGTCAATACGCACACACCTCCTGGACGATCCGCGAAGGTTTTTTCAAGGGCTGGATCACAGCAATGGCCCAGACTGCGGATGGTTACCTCTGGCTTGGCACGGAGACCGCCCTGCTTCGCTTCGATGGCGTTCGACCTGCTCCATGGACGCCGCCGGGCTCTGAGCGGCTTCCAAGCCCGTCCATCCTGAGACTGCTCGCTGGGCGTGACGGGACTCTTTGGATCGGAACAGGCGCGGGCCTAGTGAGTTGGCACGGCTCTCAACTCACCCACTACCCCCAGCTTGACGGACAATCAGTCGCGTCGATCCTGGAGGACCGGGACGGGACCGTCTGGGCGGGAGGGGTTCCCCGCCTCGGCACCGGTCGGCTCTGCGCAATCCGCGCCGGCAAGGGGGAGTGCTTTGGGCAGGACGGCTCTCTGGGCCGCGGTGTCCTGTGTCTCTACGAGGACCGGAAAGGCGATCTCTGGGCCAGCGCATTTTCCGGGCTTTGGCTGTGGAAACCGGGACCTCCTAAACGTTATCCGATGCCGGAGACGATCTCTGACCTGATTGAGAGTGACGAGGGCGAACTGCTCATGCTCATGCCCGGAGGGGTCCGGCGGCTCGAAGGCGGAAAGGCCCGCCCGTATCCGATGGGCGGCCCTTCGATCCCGCGGACTGCGCTACGCGATCGGGACGGAGGTCTGTGGATCGGAACCTCAGGCCGAGGGCTGCTGCACGTCCATCATGGCCGGCCCGACGTGTTTTCGCGCACGGATGGCCTCTCCGCCGACGGAGTCTTCCGTCTTTTCGAGGATCGGGAAGGCAATGTCTGGGTGTCGACTTATGGAGGGCTTGACCGCTTTCGGGAACTTGCGATCATCAGCCTCTCCGCGAAGCAAGGCTTGTCGGGTGACTCCGTTTTGTCAGTGCTCGCGGCCAAGGATGGAAGTATCTGGCTCTCCGGCCGCGATGGTCTGGACCGATGGGAGAACGGACGGGTAACGACTTTCCGCAAGCGGCAGGGGCTGCCTGAAGATGGTTGGCACTCGCTTTTTCAGGACGATAGCGGGCGAATCTGGACTTTCTCGCCCCACGGATGCGCCTACTTTGAAGACGGTAGGTTCGTCGCCGCACGCGATGTGCCAGGGGGGTATATGCCCGCGATCGCCGGGGACGCTGATGACCTTTGGGTATCAGCGGATACTGGCCTCTTGCGCTTGTTGGATGGCCGTCTGGTTGAGCAATTCCCTTGGCCTCGCCTGGGAGGACGGGGGCAGGCCATTGCCTTGGCCGCAGATCGGGGTCATGGGGGTCTGTGGCTGGGATTCGTTGGCGGTGGCGTGGCGTATTTCAAAGATGGTCAGGTGAGGAGATCGTACACTGGCGCGGACGGGCTGGGTGAAGGCTACGTTACAGATCTTCGGCTCGAAACGGACGGCAAACTCTGGGCATCAACCCAGAACGGGCTCAGCGTTATCAAGCAAGAGCACATTACTACCCTGACCAGCCGGAACGGATTGCCCTGCGACCAGGTGCATTGGAGCGTGGAGGCAGATGATCGTTCGACCTGGCTATACATGGCTTGCGGCCTGGCGCGAATCGCAAGGGCCGATTTGGACGCCTGGATGGCCGGCGCGACGCGCAAGATACCCGTGACGGTCCTCGAAGGATCGGACGGCGTCACAGCGCACGCGAGCCCCGGGAGTATGAGCCCCCGCGTTGTCAAGTCCAGCGATGGGAGAATCTGGTTCGTCAGCTTCGACGGCATCAGCGTCGTCGATCCTCGTCATCTCCCGTTCAACAAACTCCCCCCGCCGGTACACATCGAGTCCATCAAAGCCGACGGCAAGCCGCTCCCGCTCGCGCGCGGGATGCGGCTGCCGGCGAAAGTGCGCGACGTCTGGATTGATTACACGGCGCTGAGCCTCGTCGCGCCGGAGAAGGTCCGCTTCAAATACATGCTCGAGGGGCAGGACCGGAACTGGAAGGAAGTGGTCAACGACCGGGAGGCGCAGTACTCCAACCTTCCGCCGCGCCAGTACCGCTTCCGCGTGATCGCCTCCAATAACAGCGGCGTCTGGAACGAAACCGGCGACACGCTGGAGTTCTCCATCGACCCGGCGTACTATCAGACCACGTGGTTCTACGCGTCGTGCGTGGTTGCGGGTCTGGCCATGCTCTGGGGGCTGTACCGGCTGCGGCTATATCAGGTCCGGCGGGAGTTCAGCGCGCACTTGGACGGGCGCGTGGACGAGCGGCTGCGCGTCTCCCGGGAACTGCACGACACGCTTCTGCAGAGCTTTCAGGCTTCGCTGATCCGCATGCAGGCCGCGCGAAATATGTTTGCCCGGCGCCCGGAAAAGGCCGTCGAAAGCCTCGACGCGGCCATTACCATGGTCGCGGGGGCAGTCGCCGAGGGGCGCAGCGCGATCCAGGACTTGCGCGTCCATCCGGCCGGTGCGGACGATCTCGCGCAACTGGTCACGGCGGCCGGTCAGGAGATGGCACACTCCGAGGAGGCGCCGGAGAATCCGCCGGTCTTCCGCGTGACTGTGGAAGGGGAGCGGCGGGATCTGGAGCCGCTGCTCCAGGACGAGGTATACCGCATCGCCCGGGAATTGCTGCGGAACGCGTTCCGGCACGCCCAGGCCGGCCGGATCGAGGCCGAGATCCGGTACGAGAGCCGCCAGCTCCGCGTGCACGTCCGGGACGATGGAAAAGGAATCGACCCCGAAGTCCTCAAGGCCGGCGGGCGCGCCGGACATTATGGGCTGCCGGGGATGCGGGAACGTGCGAATCAATTCGGCGGCAAGCTGGAGTTCTGGAGCGAAGCGGGCGCCGGCACCGAAGCGGTGCTGACTGTGCCGGCCGCAGCCGCGTACGCAGACTCCAACGGCGGCGCGTTTTCGTTCCTACGGAGAAAGCTGTGGATCCATGAACGCTGAAACGAAGACGATCCGAATCCTCACGGTCGACGACCATGCGCTTCTGCGCGCGGGCATCGCATCGTTGGTTGAGTTCGAACCGGACATGGAGTTGGTCGCGCAGGCTTCGACGGGACGCGAGGCGATCGAGCAGTTCCGGCGGCACCGGCCGGACATCACCCTTATGGATCTGCAGATGCCCGACATCAGCGGCATCGAGGCGATCATCGCCATCCGCGGCGAATTCCCCGACGCCCGGATCGTCGTTTTGACGACGTATGCCGGCGACGTCCAGGTAGTGCGCGCGCTCAAAGCTGGCGCGCGCGGTTATCTGTTGAAGGGGAACGTACATACGGATCTGCTGGAGACCATCCGCGCGGTGCATGCCGGACGCAAGCGGATTCCACCGGAGGTCGCGGCCGAGCTGGCCCTGCATACCGCCGAGGACCATTTGACCGCGCGCGAACTGGAGGTTTTGAAGCTGATCGCTAACGGGAACGCAAACAAGGAGATCGCCGCCCAGCTTGCGATTGCAGAGGATACCGTGAAGAAGCACGTCACCAGCATCCTGGAGAAGCTGGCAGCGAACGACCGCACGCACGCAGTCACCATCGGGCTCGAGCGCGGGATCATCGAACTGTAATCCCCCAAAAGTGGAGTAGGGCGGTTCCTCTTTATAATCTTTTAATGCCATTGCGATTCCCGTAAGCTGAAAACGGGACACAAGTGCAACGGCTGTTCTCCACCTTCGCGGATGGCTGGCCTGGAGCCGGGCTATTGATGCAGCGGCTGCTCGTCGGCGCTGCTCTGGAGTACTGCGCGGTCGCGGCACCCGATGGCACGGTTGCGGCGCCGCAAGTGATCGGGGCGCTGGCCGGCCTCCTGCTCATCGCGGGTTTGTGGACGCCCGTCGCCGGCGTTGTGACGGCGTGCGCCGAGGCGTGGGTCGCCTTCTCGTCGCCGGCCCATGCGGGTATTCCCGCCGCATTGGCGGTGCTGGGCGTGACGCTGGCGCTGATCGGGCCCGGCGAGTGGTCCATCGATGCCCGGCTTTACGGCAGAAAGCACATCGTCCCTCCCAGGCTTTAGCAGCGTCAGGTTGCCCGCCGGTCCCTGCATGACGCTTCGCCCGCACTCCCGTATGATGCATGTGCAAGCGGGGCCCAGGGGGAGCCGCCCGCCCAACAGGGGCATTCTACCTTCCCCTAAAAGTGGTAATGCCATCTTGAACCATCCGACCACTCCCAGCCGCGACTAAATAGGGTTTTCGACGAGGGGCAAAAAGCGGAGAATCAGTTTGCAAGAGAGGACAATATGGCAACTGCAGCGGTAATCGACTTCGGGTCTTTTTCGAACCCTTCGGGCGCCGAGCGGGTTCAGTCACGGTTGGTATCGCGGATCGAACCCGGTGAGTCCGTAGACGCGGGGTGCGACCGTCGCGCGACGGAGTTTGACGGGATTGTCGGGTCAAGCCCGGCGCTGCGCACAGTCCTGGATGAAGTTCGGATTGTGGCGCCCACCGGCGCCACGGTTCTGATTGGAGGCGAAACTGGAACGGGGAAGGAACTCATCGCGCACGCCATCCACATGCACAGCGAACGCCGGCATCGGCCGTTCGTGAAAGTGAACTGCGCGGCCATCCCGGCTGAGCTGCTCGAAAGCGAGCTCTTCGGGCACGAGAAGGGATCGTTCACGGGAGCGGTGGCGCAGCGCATAGGCCGCTTCGAGGCGGCCGACGGCGGCACGCTGTTCCTGGATG
>Ga0182013_10004783_pt1 | contig 16082 bp, 11 predicted proteins | sample 612S2MmetaG_FD_120487 | JGI IMG/M metagenome (GOLD analysis project Ga0182013, IMG submission 120487) | Permafrost microbial communities from Stordalen Mire, Sweden - 612S2M metaG | ecosystem: Environmental > Terrestrial > Soil > Wetlands > Permafrost | place: Sweden: Stordalen | collected...
CTTTCGAAGCAGCGCAATTTGGCTAGGGACAGAAGTGGATGATTCGCTGTGCGCCGGCATTTGGCTGACACGTGCGTAGAGCGCCTTTGAGAGCTGCTGCCTTTGAGTGAATTCCTGCTCGGCTTGTCGGTAAAGAGGTTCTGCCTCAATCCAGCTGTTGAGCCACGACATCTCGTCGGCTTGCTTCAGCAGCGCCTCTGGAGCGTAGAAACTCGACTGCCGGAAAACTTGATACCCGACAACACTCAGAAGGACGGCAAGCAGCAAGCCGGTAGCAATGCGAAAGGTGGGGGAGGCGATTCGCATAGCGCCCGATCACTTTGGCCTCTATAGTGCCATATCCCCGCTTGCGAATCAACATGACTCGCCATAAACCGCTGAAATCAATTAGATTACGTCCGTCTCGACACATCTCAACGATCTGCCTTGGCTCAGTTCCGGAGAAATCCACATTGCAGTTTCGCCTTTTGTTCGCCTATACTGGCACTCGTGTTCAACCTTCCGCAAACTCGGCACTGCGACTTCACGATCCGCTGCAAGAAGTGCGGTGAGAACATCCCGGCTCCGGTAGGCACCATGCCGGATACGTGGATTCCCTCCGTAACTCCTGCGAACAGATGGGACTCCCGAACGAGTTCTGGCCGCATCACGGCAATCTATCCAAAGAAGTTCGCGAAGATGCCGAAGAAGCGCTCAAGAAGACGGATCGGCCAGCCACGGCGATCTGCACCTCAACTCTCGAGCTTGGCATCGATATCGGTCCGGTCAAGAGCGTCGTCCAGGTCGGCCCCCCACCTTCGGTTGCCAGTCTGCGTCAAAGGCTGGGTAGATCCCTTCCTCGACATTGAGGGACAGGAACTGCTGGAAGGTGCTCGCGCGAACTACAAGCATATGGAACTCGACCGTAAGTGGATCCTACAGAGCGGCAGCGAAGTTCAAATCGTTCCCTGGTGCGGAGACGTCATCAAAGACACGCTGACTCTCATGCTGCAGGCCAGGGGGAAGCGAACCGTCTTCGATGGGGGTCTTTCCATCTCGGTGAGGGATTCTTCTGTTTTATCTATTCGGGAAATGCTTCAAAACATCGCGGATGGGTCAGCCGAGGATCCAATCCAACTCGCCGCCTCGGTACCAAACAAAACGATTGAGAAGTGGGACGGAATGCTTCCAGATGATTTGCTGAGTGCGAGTTTTGCCTCTGCCAAGCTCGATGTGGAAGGCGTTAAGAACCTTCTTAAGCTTCGAGTGACATCAGAACCATAGAAGATGAACCGGCGAATCGCGGCATCAGCCTCTGCTCGATCCCTTTTCTCCGTTGCACCACCAGTGGACAGCCTGAATGTTGTCCGGATGGTCATCTCTCCACGCTCCGCCCATGCCGCGAGGGCTGATGTGGTCGGGTACGATGTCAGAGTAGTCGGTGAACTTTTCATTGCAGATACCGCATTCGCCTCTCTGGGCCACAATCTTCTTGTCCAACAGCTTCCGCATTTCCGCATTCGAGCGGATCTCTCGATACCCTCTCGGGTGCTGGGAATCGTCGATGCGACGTACTCCCATTTGGCTCTGGCGCTTTTCTCTCGCAATCGTCTCCCTGCCGCAACAGGAATGAGAGTGGTGAATTGGGCACAGTTGATTTCGACGGAGTCTCATGGTTACCTACAGTTTGGATATGGGGCAATTAACGCTGACTTTCGTCCATCAATGTCTTTCGGCGATGAGAAGCAATCTGATGGGAAATGCTTTGGCCTTCTCGATTAAGCTCTAAAGGGGTGTTGCAGCGAAAGCGGTCGGCGTCTGTGTACACTCAGTGCTGGCCACTGCGGCAGGAACTGCTAACGTCTCGACGACCGGCTGTATGACCGGCGGAAAACAAGGTCGGAAGACGACCCGACGTTCCATGTGAAGTATTGAAGGAAAAAGATTCGAAATAACCTGTATGCAACCTGAGGCGAGCTGTCATGGTTGATTTCAAGAAAAGGTTAGCAAACAAGAAATCGGGAAAAGAAACTGATCCGGTCAAGCTCTATGACACTTTAGATCGGGCTGTCGACAAGGGTCCGCTAAGGCCGTCCCAGCTGGCGGTACTCAATGATTGGCACACGGCTCACCAAACCAAACGTGACGTGATTGTCAAGCTTCATACAGGCCAAGGAAAGACGCTGATCGGACTATTAATGCTCCAGGCCCGTTTGAATGCGGGCCAAGGACCAGCAGTGTATCTTTGTCCGAATAACTTTCTCATCGAGCAGACGAGCGAGCAGGCCAAGCAATTCGGGATTGCAACCTGCCTGGCCGATCCGGAGCTGCCTGAAGCTTTCTTGAATGGCGAAAAAATTCTCGTGGCTTCTGTGCAGAAGCTATTCAATGGCCTAACAAAGTTCGGCCTCAACCGCAGATCGATCAAGATGGGATCTCTGCTCATGGATGATGCTCACGCATGCGCGGATGCGATTCGAGACGCTTGCAAGATTCGCATACCGCACGACGAGCAGGCGTACGCATCGCTAAAGGCGCTTTTCGCTTCGGAATTGGAGCAACAAGGCGTCGGAACCTATGCAGACATTGGAAACGACAAGCGAGATGCCTTGCTGCCGGTGCCGTATTGGGCCTGGATGCAGCATGAGACCGAGGTGGCGAGTATTCTTTCGGCGAATTCGGACAGGCAGTTCGTCAAGTACGCTTGGCCGCTCATCAAGGACATCCTAGGACACTGCCAATGCGTTTTCTCTGGAGTAGCTGTGGAAATCGAGCCCTATATTCCTCCTCTTCATGCCTTTGGGAGTTATTGGGAGGCCACCCACCGCGTCTTTATGTCCGCTACCGTCACTGATGATGCGTTTCTGATCAAAGGTCTTCAACTCTTGCCCGAAGTCATTGTCAAACCCCTGACCTACTCAAAGGAGCGGTGGTCCGGAGAGAAGATGGTGCTGCTTCCGTCACTGATCCACGAAGACCTGGAGCGCGGTGAGATCGTTCATGCTTTTGGCACATCGAACCCGAAGCGGCGATATGGGCGCGTCGCATTAGTCTCGAGTTTCTTGAGAACGAAGGATTGGGAGTCTTACGGTGCGCTAGTGGCCAACAAAGACAACGTCACACAAGCGATCGAGTCTTTGCGGCAAGGCCAATACGAAAGAACCGTTGTCCTGGTCAACCGCTATGACGGAATCGATCTTCCTGATGCCACCTGCCGTGTGCTAATTTTCGATGGGAGGCCATTTTCCGAGAGCCTTATCGACTTGTATCAAGAAATATGTCGCCCAAATAGCGAGGCGACGCTTATGCGTACAATCCGCACGATAGAGCAGGGTATGGGCCGAAGTGTCCGTGGAGAGAAGGACTTTTCCGTCGTCATAATCACCGGCCCGGATATCACCCGGCTGGTTCGCGACAAGGATTCTCGGAAGTTCCTGTCGCCGCAAATGGCGACCCAAATCGAAATCGGTTTGGAGATCGCCGAGATGGCGAAACAAGAACTGGACGAGGGCGAGACTCCACAGAACGTACTTAACAGTTTGGTTGGACAGTGCATCAAGCGTGATGCAGACTGGAAGGCATTTTATGTCGAGCAGATGGACAAGGTTAAGCCAGCGGGGGCGAATGAGCATGTTCTGCGGACATACGCCGCTGAACTCGCCGCAGAACAGGCATATATGGCGGGAGATTACACAAAAGCAACTGACGGCCTGCAGACCTCGATAGATAGCGGCAAGCTCGACCGTCAAGACTCCGCATGGTACCTGCAGGAGATGGCCCGCTATCAATATCGTTCAAACAGAACAGAATCTCAGAAGCTACAAGTTGCCGCGCACGGCAAGAATCGACTGTTGTTGAAGCCACCTTCAGGTGTGACAGTAACCAAACTAAAAGTAGTCAGTCAGGGAAGAACCGAACGGATCAAGAAATGGGTTAGCCTGTGCGACGATTATGCGCAACTTGACGTCGTTGTTTCCGACATTCTCGACCGACTCGTGTTTGGCACGAAGGCCGACAAATTCGAGCAAGCGTTGGATGATCTGAGCCGCGCACTTGGTTTTAAGGGCGAGCGCCCTGATAAAGAGTGGAAGGAAGGCCCAGATAATCTTTGGGCGCTATCTGACAAACAATACATCATATGGGAATGCAAAAGTGAGGTGGGGATACATCGAGCCGAAATCAACAAACGAGAGGCCGAACAGATGAATCGATCCAGCGCATGGTTCGAAAAGCATTATGCCGGCATGGATGTTAGGCGCTTCATTATCCACCCAGCCTACGTCGTCGAAAGCGCTGCGGCGTTCGCTCACGATGTGCAGGCGGTTAGGGAAAGTGAGCTTAAGCGACTGGTGAAGGCAATCAAGGCTTTTTTTAAATCATTTGAGAATCAGGATTTTCGAGATTTGTCGGAGGGGCATATTCAGAAACTGCTCGATACGCACAGACTATCGGTCGGTCACCTGCTCGACGACTACTGCAAGAAACTCAAGGATGTGAAGAACTGAGAACTCGCGCCTTGCATCAATTCGGCAGGACTTGTGTGAGTTTCAAACTTCTTAGGAGGAATGCACCGGAAGGCGCAGCTTATCAAAGAGAATTCGGTTTCTCTTCTTCGCGTCTCCCTGGAGCTTCGTGTGGGAAATGGCTTCTACATAGGGGACATCGTCAGAAGTCGTTCGAATTGGATAGATGATCCGATGTAGGATTTGCTCCCATGGGTACCTATCTGAGATTCTTCTACGATGGCTACTCATTCACTTCGATTTCTGCTTCGCTCTCAACCTCTGCCTCGACCTGTGCTTGCAACTCAATAACAGCTGTCCGAAGCGGTTCGTAAATTGAAATTTCTTGTCCGAGAATTTCAAACGTGACTGCAAGCGCGTATCGTGCCGCTGAATCGGGGTCATGGCTCCAACCCTGATGTCCAACCACAGCAATGCAGAAGTGATCGGGCAACGTGTTGGATTTGACGATGGCCCAATCCTTTTGGACGGTACCGCTGTTCCGCCTCGTATCTCGAATCCAGCCGGCATCCGACTTCTCATGGAGAGTCCACGGCAGCACGGAGCCTGGAAGCGGTTCGGTATCGTTCTCTTCCTCTTTCAATGCCCGAACTTTGAAGTCATTCATCCCTTCTCCGAGCTTGCTGCTTTTCCAGTCCACCCATGTGGACAAATAGCGCCGTAGATTGCGGCGCGTACGACGCGGTTGTGCCACATAGGAGAGTGTTGTCTCGATGCGAATATCAAACTCATCGGCCTGTCCACGCAACTCAGCCGGGATGGGTATTTGATAGATGTGGCACTCGCCTGCGTGGATCGGTATTTCGCCGTTCGTAATGAAGGTAGTGCGATGATCTGTGTTGACAGTGGCGGCTTCTTGGTTCGGTATGCCATACCCAATACAACGGATGAGTCGTGAAGCTTGATCGATTAGTTGCTGCCGTCGCTCTCTGTCCTCGCGCGGATCGAGTCTGCGAATCTCAGTGAAGAGCCTCTCAGCCCAGGCCGGCCATCGGGCGGATTGGACGATCAGGGCTCGGTAAAGAAGCGCTGGCTTGTCCGGCAAGACCCGTTGCAATTCTGCGGCGATGCGCGCAACTTTCGGCGCAGAAAACGACGTGCCTGTTTCGTCACGATCAAAGGACGGGCCGGGTGGGAACATGGTCGAGCGAACCAGTTCCGGGCACGCTGCCGCAATGCGACCGCCTGCCTGCACGTCAGGCGGCACAGTGGCCGTTCGGACATCATCGCCCCCATATTCGACGACTTCAGGTTTGATGACATTCCAGATACTGAAGCCGGATCGCGAGAAGGCTGACGGATACCCTCGTTCTCGCGCGAACGTGCGCCATCCGCCCTCCTCCAACGAGCCATAGGCAACAGAACCCACTGTGAGGGCCTGTAGGCTCTGCCCGGGATTGGCAATTCGCGTGGAAGCCTCATACAGATACGTCGGGTAATCGCGACCGGCATTCAGATGATCTCTGACTCCCGGCTGGGGATTATTTCCTGACAATGGAAGATTGCCGGCACTCTGCACGAACAAGATGTCGTAAGTGGAGCAGAGCAAATCAATCTCCGCCGCCCACGCGGACATGTAGCGAGTGCGGCACGGAGCGTTCGCATTAATCGAGTGATTGAAAATCCGTGTCTGGCGCGGACCTTCATGGAAGTGTTCCACCACGGTGCGCACTTCCTCTGGCGGGAACATCTCAACCGGCATACTGTTATTCTCGTCGAGAACCCGGGCATTCTGAATCCAGAAAGGCAGCTTATATGAGCCAGTCTGGGCGACGTTTTCGCCGTAAAGGACTGCACCAGCAACACGGGTTCCATGACCGCCCGGAGCCACTTCATCGCTTATATTTGCGGGATTCTTTCCCGGTAGGAAGCAATAGGAAGTTGCTTGATCGATAGCCGGTTGAATGAGGGCGTGAGCCTCCTGAATACCACTGTCTATAACACAGACTGTGGGAGCTTCAGCGTCAGGTTCGGTCGGCGCTCCAACTCCTCCAGGCTGCTCACCGGGGTGGGGTGCCTGCTGTGGCAATGCAATATCTTCGGGCTCAACGACCTCGAAGATGTAGGGATAGTTCAGAACGAAATCCCTAAGGCCCTTCCCGACGATCCTCAATCGAATTGTGAAGCTGTCAGGCAGAACCGCTGCATCGAACGCTGCGCCATCAATGAGATGCAGAATCTCACCTTCATAGAATTGAACGAATTGTTCGATCTCCGTCTCTCGAGCAACCTTTATATCGTCCCATGCGTTGTATGCATCTGCGCGAGCCTGGGACCAGTCACGCTCTTTTCTTGCCCAGTCCGCGTCGCTGTCACGCTTTCCCCTCTTGCGTAACGCCGGTATCTCCTGACTACCTGTGCAGGCCACTCCGATGTCAATAATGTAAAGTTGTTCGTCGTTGATTAAGGGCCACTCAGACAAGAGGCGGTCGGACAAGATGCGGCCAAGACGGTCGGTTTGATTGGGATCATCGAACAGGCGGTGAACGGACGCGATCGTCGCCGAACCGTGTATTTGCACTGCAAAGCCATTGACCATCTCTAGGAATGGAGCAAGGTCGATATCTTCCGATGCTACGATGACGTAGCCCTCCTCCTGTTCAGCGACGATCTCGAATGCGAATTTATCACGCAGAACATCGAGATCCAGCCCTGTGTCTACCTGCAGAAGAATCGGAATCCCCTGGGGGATGACCGGGAGATCCTGATCTTGTCTCACCGTTTTGCGCTGTTGCCAGCTGGTGGTAAGCGCTTGCGATGCCGTGAGTAAGGCTCCGCTATGCGCCTGACGTGCGTTGTTGTTCGCCCGCGTCTGGGGGGACTGCTTGCCTCCGCCGTGAAGGCGCGCCGGGCCCTGATAGCGGAGTAACAACGGAAGATGTTCAAAGCTGTGCTCGCCCGGCATTCGCTACTCTTCCCGTGCAGAATTTTCATTTCTCTTAAGCTCCGCAACAGCTTGCAGGAGAAGTGATTCTGTCACGCCCTTCTTTTCTCCGAGGACCGCAGCCTTGGCGGCATCTTGCGCTGCCTTTACGACCATTGCAGAAGAAGCACCTGACAACTGCTCGACGACGCGATCCCAGTTAATCATTTCAGCCTGTCTAACTGCCGAAAGCGTCAGGCGCAGGAGCTTATGAATCTCTTCCGCACTAGGTAGTGGAACGAAGAACACTTCGTCGAATCGCCGGAAGAGCGCCGAGTCCAGTGAAGATTCGACGTTCGTTGTTGCGACAAGCAGCCCCGGCGCATCGTAATCCTCCATAAGCTGGAGCAGTGAATTAACGATCCGCGAGGCTTCTCCGATATCCTTCGTGTTGGTTCGCGAGCGCGCTATGAAATCGCACTCGTCCAACAACAAAACACATGGGAGTTCCTTTGCTGCTGTAAAGATGGTGCGAAGGTTAATTGCTGACTCACCGAAGTAAGAAGAAATCAGCGCGTCAAAACGAACCTTCATCAGCGGCAGGCCTGTATTCCAGGCTAGACGCTTTGCTCCGAGTGACTTGCCACATCCGGGCGGGCCGTAGAGGAGAATCGTCTTTCTTGGGCGCAGCCCGTGTTGGAACAGTCTCTCCCGGGCGGCATACTCGGACTCGATGCGTGCAAATCGCTCCTCGGTCGCAGCCGGCAGTACCATGTGATGTTCAAGCGATTCAGTCGGAAAGAGCGTAGCAAGCGACTCGGCATTCCGACGGCTAAGGGGCAACTCGGTAAGTTTTCGGTCTATGTCCCCAGTCGGCTTGTGCCCATTGACACGTTTTCGGGGCTGCTTAAGAATGGCCTCCAATTGGTCAGCGAGTCGTTTATGACCAGTGCGCCTCTCCGCATCAACAATCTTGTCTGCGAGGCGATCAAGATCGTTCTGCGACCCGTCGGCGATAGCACGAACCACGCGTTTTAATATTTCAGCGTTCATGCAATCCTTGCCTTTCGTTGCACTGGGTCATTTCTGCATACAGTCAATGTCTCGCTTCCGTCAACTCGGCACGCAGAGTTGGTGGAACCTTCTTTGGGTCCTGAATGAGCAAGTATCGCCAACCCCCATCCTTCCGTTCAGAGCGAATGTCGTGTCCTCGTTCCCGCAAAGCCATCACATCACGGGAAACGGTGGGAATTGATATCCCAAGCTCATCGGCGATCATCGGGGTAGAATATCCGCCGGACCGAATAAGGCGCAACACGGTTTCCAAGCGTCGTTCAATGTCCAGCGAGCGTTGATACAGCATCTCAGAGGCTCCCGATTCTGCATCCGTGTCTATCGCCCAATGATAGACTTGTCAATCGAAGAATGCAAAGGATAGATGTTGAGGCTGACCGGATTTTGATCGGGGTGTATTCAGTGCGTTAACCACGCTTTGTATTTCAATGTGCCTCAGCGAGGCCAGTTCCAATCTTACCTGCTCGTCGGAATCAACTGCTGAAGGCGCGGTGGAGGAGGGTAGCGAAGAGATGCTCCGCTTGACGCAGCGCCTCCCGCTGCACAGCGCGCAAGCGCTCAACGCGATGCACCACGGCCGCGAATTTCTGTTGAAGAGGAAGCGGGGGAATATAAATCGGGAATTCCTTCAAAAGCGTGGGGCTGATGTTTGATTGCCCAACCGCCTTTTTGCATCGGTCGCGGAATAGATTCTTGAAGTATCCGGCATTAAGCAGCGATGCAAAGAATTCCGGCAGGACTTCCGGCTTCAGTCGAAGGCGAACCAAATACGATGCGAGCACAGCATCCATGTCGAGATTCCAGTACGATGTTTTGCCAACCAGTTCGGTCGAGTTGGTACGGTTGAAAATGATGTCTCCGCGCTGAAGTGCCAGACTCTCAAATTCGTCCCTGGACAAATCAACGTGTGAATATGTAAAGAGGTCAATAGAGCCCCTGTTCGTTATATTGCCCATCCCGACGATTGGATATCCTCGGCTCGCCGAATTGGATTTTTGCGAAGTTCCATATTGCGAGAAAACTACGACATCATCGATTATGCCTCCGTCCCATCCTCTCGGATTTGCTTGTGGGTCGCCAAAGAGTTCGAGAAAGAGAGCCGGCAAGAATGTGTCAGTCAATTCGAGCGCATAGTTGCGGGTGTGAAGTTGCCTATCAGCCTGCTCCAACTGCTTCGCGACCCGTTGCTGGTCGCTCAGGCAGGGCAATCGAATTTGAAGAGAAAGAATGTCGTCTTGGTTCAGGCTAGCCTGGTTGACAGCCTTTTTGCAGCGCATGCGAAAGTGGAGCCGGACGCTCGACGATTTTAGAAGGGCGTCAAGGTATGCTGGACAACACCTAGAGATATCGGTACGGATCAACAGAAGATTTATGCCATGAATGAGGGGCCTTTCCCCCTTAAACAATGCAGTCTTGCCGATATGCTCAGGACTATTGATGTGACTGAAGAGAATGTCCCCGGCACGAAGTTGATACCGCTGAACTTGCTGTGGAGTTGGGGAGACGTACTTGACTCGATCGAGATCGATGCGGGCCTCAGAAATCGTTTCTATTCGTGAGATAGGCCACGTCGCAGTTCGAGTCGGCCGGTCGAATTGTTCGAGATCAATTCCATTTCGTATTTCAGTCACAACGTCGCCCAGTGTAATGACTTCATACTTCATGAAGAGCCTCTTTCAATTCGGCAACTTCTCTACCCGCCACGGCCTCCAATTCTCCGAGCCGTTTAAGCGTGACGTCCGGTCGCTCGTAAAACTCGTTATCCTGCTCGACATGCCGATACCGGCTGGCAGATAGGTCATATTTCTTGGCCTTCACCTGATCCTTGGTGATCCAAAACTGGCGGGTGAGCTGGTTTATCTCCCGTTGGAGCGGCGTCATTCGGGCTTGAAGTTCCTCGAGTTCAGCCTCGGCCTTCTCAAATGCGAGACGAGCTTTGTCAGTCGTCTTGGATACGACTTCCTCAAATCTTAGGCGGTGAATAATAGCGCGATGCTCAAGACGACCGGACGTGAGTGGCGCAATTTGTTTCTGCAGGTCGGCAAGGCGCTGTGTGCGCTTCTGTTGGAACTGCGCATCTCCACGATGATTCCAGCACTCCAGCACGTCGGGGATGTCGTTCTGGGATTCCTTTTGGCGTTTGTCGTCAAGTGAATACCCGTCGTGCTCCATGTCGTAGAACCAAATTTTCTCCGTCGTGCCGCCTTTCGTGAACAGAAGTACGGCGGTCGAGACGCCAGCGTAAGGTCGAAAGACGCCTGAAGGCATGGAGACGACGCCGTCGAGACGGTTTTTTTCGACCAGCTCCTTGCGTATTTCGACGTGGGCGTTGGAAGAACCAAACAGCACACCATCGGGAACAATAACGGCCGCGCGCCCGCCATTCTCAAGTAGACGTAGAAACAGATGCAGGAAAAGAATCTCAGTCTTTTTGCACTTGGCCGGCAGCGTCGGGTTCACATCTGCCGAGTCGATTGCACCTTTGAAGGGCGGATTTGCGAGAACCACGTCGTAGGCGCGCTCTTCGTTGAAAGCTTTGGAAAGAGTATCCGTGTAACGGAAGTTCGGAGTGGCGATGCCGTGGAGCATGAGATTCATGCTGCCGATGCGAAGCATCGTCATCCCCGAGTCAGAGTCGAAACCGGTTAGAGCCTTGGTCTGGCTAAACTCGTATTCTTCCTTTGTGAGTTTGCTGCCCGTCAGACCGTGAGGGTAGCCTTCCTCGTCGAATGTAATGTCGCGCGGGTCGGTGTGGGTTTCCAGGAGGTGCTGCCAAGCATTGACGAGGAATCCGCAAGTTCCGGCGGCAGGGTCGCAGATGCGCTCTCCTGGACGCGGATCGCGCATGTTGACCATCATGCGAATAATGTGGCGCGGTGTGCGGAATTGACCGTTCTGGCCGGCAGTATTGAGCTTGCTGAGCAAGTACTCGTAGAGATCACCCTGTACATCCTGATTCTGCGCCGAAATCTGCATCGCATCGATTGCTTTGCAAGCCTCGATGAGCAGGCTGGCCTTGTTGATCTTGAACTCGGCGTTTTCCATCTGGATGGCGAATGAGCCCCCTGCCCCGCCGAGCGTCTTGATGAAAGGAAACACCTCCTCTTTGACTTGCTTGAGTGCTTTGTCGGCGGGAAGTTGCGTCCAGTGAGACCAGCGAAGGTCGGGACTCGGGAAAATAGGCGTGAATTTCTTGCCGCGGAGCTTGGCGGCACGTTCACCGTCCTGCTCGCGCTCGTCGAGGCGTTTGAGGAAGAGCAGGAAAGAGAGTTGCTCGATTGCATCGAGAGGATTAGACAGGCCGCCGGACCAGAGTTTGTTCCATAGAGCCTCGACGGCGGATCGTAGTGTGGTGTCTGTGAGCATGATTTAGGCCGCCAGCGACTGGGTGAGTTGAAGAAGATCACCGATTTCCGGTGGGGTGAAGAAACGTTCGACCGCGTTTCGACCAAAGTTGGTTAACGGGGGATCGTAGAGGTCTGCTTCGACCAGCATGCGCTTTGCGAGGAAAACCTCCTGAACAGACCGAAGAAAGCGTATTTGCTCGGCGTTGTAGTTGTGGGCCTGAATGTGTCGTTCGAAGCCGCGTTGCACCACTTGGGAATAGTCGGGAATGGCATCAATGGCAAGTAAGTGGCGCAGGAAAGCGAGGAAGTTATCCACGCGCAAGCCATAAGCGATACGGATATTCCGGCTGGAGAGCTGAATGTCGTCGCGGCCGAGTTCGCGGTGAAGCGTACGCTCAAGGTCTACGAGTTGGTCATCGGTGACCTCCCGGCCCTCGCGGAGGGCAGCGAGCGCGGGGTGTTTCTCCACAATTTCAAGGACGCGAGCATCTACACGCCGTTTGTATTCCTCAATAAGCATCTGGCGTCCGCCTTCGCCTACCGAGATATGGCCGCGAATCGCGATGAAGTCAGGCAGGTCGATTTTCAAAAAGGCGCTGGGGCGGTCGCGGCGATTTCTCATTTGTGGAGCTAGCTCACGGATGATTTGCGTGATTTGTGCTGGCGATGCGGTCGCAAGGTCATTTGACAGAGCGAGTGCGGCGCTCGGTGAAGAGCGGACACGCTCAGCGATGTCGGGTAGCCGGCTCACGTCTTCCGCAATCGACTGAAGCAGCTGCGGCGATGGTGTGGCTTGGATAATCTGAAGTTTCAGCCTCTCCATCTTATGCGTGAAGGTTTCGGCGGCCACATCGACTTCAGCGGCGAACCGAAGAAGCGGCGCCACGTGGAGTCTGAGAAAATCGAGCTTCGTCGGTGTGATGAGCGTCCAGAAGTCGTCCTCCCACGCTGGGGCAACTTGCAGCCACACTTTCTTTACCGGGAAGGAATCGCGCGGAATACGAACCATCATGGCGCGAAGGTCCGCGATCGTCTGGCGAAAAGCCTCGGCGGTGTGGTCGGGAAGGTGGCGTTCGAGAATCTTGAGCCGCGTGTTTAATACCGACACTAGCACCGGCACATCGATGGGCTGCTTGTCGTCGGCCTTCTTGTTGAAGTCATTCTGCCAGAAGTCGATAATCTTGAATTCGGTCTTCTTTCCATCCGGCAAACGGTCCAGGTATTTGCAGGCCTGCTGATTGCGCGTGCCGCGCCCGATCATCTGCCAAAGCTTAATTCGTGACTGCACTGGCTTCATGAATACAAGATTCACGACCTCCGGAGCGTCGATACCGGTGTCGAGCATATCTACGGAGATGGCGATACGTGGCAGGTTGTTCTTTTTGAACTTGGTAATTAGGCCGTCGCCATAGCTGCCATCACGCACCCGCTCAGTCGTGGAAGTAATGACCTGCGCGACGCCTACATGCTGCGGGTACATCTCTTCGAAAACCTCGGCGATACGGTGGGCATGCTTCTTAGTCATCGCGAAGATGATCGTTTTGCCAGGCAACTGGCCGGATTGATCCTTGAGGCAAGTATCCATGACTTCCTCCCATTGCTTGCGGAGCGTGTCTTTGTTGCTGACTTCAACTTCGATCTCAGTGCCCGAGTAGTCGAGGCTATCGGGGTCGATGCCCTGCTCGGCGAGAGCGTTGCGGTCCTCCTCGCTAAGATCTACTCCCTTGATGCCTTTGCGCTGGAATACCGTATGTGCCTGATACAGGCTGAAATCGACGAGAAACGTTTCTTTCACGGCCTGTGGATAGTCGTAGAGGAAGGTCGGCACATTGGCATCGCAACCAAAGAGTCGGAAGGTGTCACGGTCGATGAAGTTGGCAGGGGTAGCGGTCAGGCCGATCATTCGGGCATCGAAGTACTCGATGACTTCAGTGAATCGCTTGAAAAGCGAGCGGTGGGCTTCATCAAAGATGATAAGGTCGAAAAAACCAGGGTTGAACTTGGAGTAGCAGAGCGCCAGCGTTTGCTCGGTGGCGACAAAGAGGCGTTTCGTTTTGTCTATCTGATGTGTGTAGATCCGGTCGCGCGGCTCGTTCGGCAAGTGGGCTTTGAAGCCATCTGTTAGGGTCTGATCGACGAGTGCGTCCCGGTCAGCGAGGAAGAGAACGTTCTGGGCCTGATGAGCGCGGAGAAAGACGTCGATCAGGGACATGGCGACGCGCGTCTTGCCTGTTCCGGTAGCCATTACGAGGAGTGCCCGGCGCGTGTTGGTAGCGAATGTCTCTGCGAGACGGCGAATGGCCTCGTGCTGGTACGCGCGGTCAACGATGGAACTGTTGATGGAGGTCGCTTCGAGCGGTCGTCTATTCTGGCGCAGGAACTTCATCCGCTCTAAGTCTGCAGGCGAGAAAAACCCGGCCACAAGGCGCGGATTAGCTAGACCGACCTCCCAGAACCAGATCTCGTGGCCGTTGGCCATGAACCCAAAAGGAGCAAAAGGCTGCTTCTTGGCGATCTCAGTAACGTAGTGTCGGAGTTGTTCGTCAGCCTCGCGCGGGCTGCGGGAACATCGCTTGGCCTCCACAACTGCGAGCACGTTGCCGCTTGGGTCGTACAGGCAATAATCACTGACACCATTCCACGGCTCGGCGTCATAGCCATCGACTGGAACCTCCAGCCGTACCTGGGTACGGTCGTTGAGTTTCCAATCAGCCGTCCGTAGCTGCGGATCTATATGCAGGGCACGGGTTTGGGCTTCATTCAGGGGCATCGGGTTCCAAGGCCAACGCGTTGCGAGTAGAATCTGTTATCACGCGACGCTGAGAGTGTCACTGGTGTTGAAACTATGATTGTACTCGGCATATAAGGAAAAACCTTGCCCGGGCGGCCGTGGCGAAGATGCGACACCCCCAAGCTCCTCTCAGGCCACTCTCAGATGCGAACCGCGCCGTACCTCCGCTCCGGGCACCTGCTCATTACGGATCGCTGCCGCTTTAATCGCGTCGGGATTCGGTCGCGTCTCCTGGATAGACGACTCCAAGGATCTCGAAAGCTCGTCTGGGAGTAACGAGAGGACCGTCTCCCAGACAACTCCGTCAATCCGCGCATCAATCCTGCAATATGACTTCGGTACTGCGCCTTCGTCGGTAATTCGCACAGAATCCTGGCTGTTCTTCTGCGCGCGTAACGTGAACTGGTAGCCTTCGATCTTTTTGAGATCCCGGCTGAGCAGGTAGTAGAGCACCATGTTCTTGGTTCGCTCTACCTTGCCGGCTGCGGCGCGAGCCCGATCGTTTAGCCGCGCAACCTCACTCCGGCAATACTGTTCTCGGGCTTCCATGATGCGCACAAAGCGGCCGATCCGGTCGACCTTCTCGCCGTGCGCCTCGCAGAATTGCTGGAACCGGGCAACCAGGTCTTCCGCGGCCTGACCTTCTGACTCAACCTGCCCTTCGATCTCTTCGATGAGTCCGTCGATCTCCGCGTCGATTTCAAACAGCGAGCTTGTTTCCGCAATCGATGCCATCTGTGTTTCTCCTTCTGAACGCTCTGAATTCTCCGCCGGCATTATGCCGCTACCTTCTGTTGCACACGGAGAGCGTGGGCGGCTTCATACGCCAGTTCGTCGGCACGGCTCTGGTCGCGATGCCCGCTGTGACCTTTGATCCACTTCCATCGGATTGGAAGATTTCTGTTCAACTCGATCAGCTCCGCCCACAATTCGCGGTGCTGCAGTTGGGTTCCGCGCCGGTTTCGCCAGCCTTGGCGCTGCCAGCGGGAGACAAATGCGCGCATTCCATAGATCAGGTATTCAGAGTCCGAGTGAAGCTCGATCCGCGTTCGGCCTTCCACCGACCGAAGCGCCTGGACCGCCGCGACAAGTTCCATCTCGGAAATGGTTGTCCAGGGATGTGCACCCGACATCTCCCAACGTTCCTTTCCCTGGATTACGATGACACCCCATCCGCCTGGGCCCGGATTGCCGACCGCGGAGCCGTCCGTGAAAATGCGATAAATCTGATCCACAAAGAGCCTCCTTCTCCCAAACCAATTTGCGGCGTTCATCGAACGACTGGGTGAGATCGAGTACCGTGTCTACCAGAGCGAACGCACTGCAAGCTCTCCCCCTGGGACTAGGCAGCCTGCATCGGAATGACCGCGCCGAAGGGGGCCTTCTGGCTTCCGGTCGAAGCCCATAGGACGGGATAGCCGGGAGCTGACGACGGAAACGAGCCATACATATCCGTCAGAAAGACGAGGGTCTGCGGCTGAATCCCGTGCTCATCGAGCCAATCA
>Ga0182013_10004784_pt1 | contig 16082 bp, 12 predicted proteins | sample 612S2MmetaG_FD_120487 | JGI IMG/M metagenome (GOLD analysis project Ga0182013, IMG submission 120487) | Permafrost microbial communities from Stordalen Mire, Sweden - 612S2M metaG | ecosystem: Environmental > Terrestrial > Soil > Wetlands > Permafrost | place: Sweden: Stordalen | collected...
GCACCACTTTGAGACTGGTAAAGACGAGCTGAAACTCGGCCGCCTTCTTGATGCCGAGAATGTTCAGCCCGGTAATAAACCAGGTAACGGCCATGGCAAACAACTGCGACCAGAGCAGCGGCACCGGGCCGCCCACGGCCTGCATCTGGAGCCAGTGAAATGCCGGGAAAAAGCCGAGCGTGCGCGTGAGTCCAATGGTCACTGCGGCGATGGAAGCAGGCTTGGCAACAGCGAACCACGTCCACATGTAAAGAAAGGCCGTGGTGTCTCCGTACGCGCCCCGCAGGTAGACATATTCGCCGCCCGCGTAAGGCAGCATGGCGCCGAGTTCGGCATACGTCATGGCGCCGAACAGCGAAAGCAGGCCGCCGACGATCCAGGCAAGGTAAACGAGGGCGGACGAGCCCACATCCCGCATCATTTCCGTGGGCACCAGGAAGATGCCGCTGCCAATAATGGTGCCGACCACGATGGCCGTAGCCTGGCTTGCGCCGACTACGCGCGGCAGGTCGGGCGTGGATTGCTGTGTTGGCGCGGAGAGTGGCTGGCTCATGCGGTTAAGAGAGGTTAGCACGAGGCGGCGTCTGCAGCGCGGCAGTGGCTTGCCGCGCTCCGGCCGGAGTGGGAACAACGGCCGGAGTAAAGCCAGCCCTGATCCTTAGTGGATCGCCGCAGAGGCTGCCGGACGTGGATGGGATGCCGTGCTTCCTTCGGTCAATCCCAGGGCCCACTTGATCGCTTCGAAGTACATGGTGCGGATGTCTGGATCGTCCCACGACTCTTCCGTATGGCCGAGCGTGGAGTAGAAGACGCGGCCCTTGCCATACATCTTGCTCCAGGCTACGGGGAAGTCGTGGTCCGTGCGATGAATGCGCGGGTTGTTGTCGTAATTGAGCTTGGATGGGTCAAGACTCAGCAGCACATTCACCTTGTCGCGCGACCATGCCTTGGGCTGATAGATCTCGTCGTACTTCACAAAGGCGCTGGGGAGATGGCGCGTTGCGGGAAAGCTCGGGTCTTCATTCACGATGGGTGCGTTGAAGGTCATCCACGGGTGCTGATCGAACCAGCCGCCGATCATCTCGCCGTACTCCGGCCAGTTGTAGTTGGTATCGAGAGCCGCATGAATGCCCACGAATCCCTTGCCGTCTTCCTTGATGAACGAGAGCATGTCCTGCTTCTGACTGTCATCGAGATCGAGTTCGCCTGTGGTGCTGGCGAAGACGAGGACATCAAAGTAGTTCAGGTTTTTCGCGTTGTTCTTCAGGTCTTTCTTGGTGATCAGTTCCGTGTCGCTGCGCAGGGTGGTGTCCCAAAGGCCGCTTTCCTTGCCCATGTTGTAGACGGCAGCCATCGCGGTGGGAATTGAGTCATGTTCAAAGCCTTTGGTCTGGCTGATTACCAGGACATGCTTCAGATGGATCTGCTTGGCGTGCGGCGGCGGTGCAACCAAAGGACTTGTGCCTGCTTGTGCGCTGGCACCGCTGCTTTGGCCGAGGACGGCGAGGCTCATCAGGGCAGGAAGAAAAAAGGGAAGTTTTGCAAAGGCGCGCACGGATTCTCCTTGGTTCGTCGACAAAATTGCGGACACTTGAACTGCACGGAGAATTGTACTCGGGCGAGGTGGAGGGGCGCGAAAGGTTCGCTCGGAGGGGTGCGCTACATAGCTATTTAGGTGGCTCAAAAGGTTGCAAACAGGGGCAAATGGCCGCTCGGAGGGTTGCGATTCCTTGAGACAGTAACCTACGGGGCAGCCTTTTCAGATGTTTTGATTGCTGAGAATTGAACTAAACGAATAGAAGGGTTGTCGAGAATTAGCCATTTTTTTCGCAAACGCGCTGGTTCCGCACAAGATATTGGCATAACCTATTCATAATGAACAGTTTATTTCGATTTTTATTTCAGTGTAATTGCGCGCGGATTGGTGGAGTTCTGGGCGGCTGACAGGGAACCAATCTGAGTCCGGTGGTGTCTAAACGGACATGCGTGGCATTCCGGCTTGCCTGTTGTGACCCACTCGCGGGGACAACCCTGCGTGCCTGGACTGCAAGTGATCGGATTGCGCGCTCCCGGCAAGAAAAAAAGACGAGGTGCGAAGTGGTCAAGTCGAAAAGGGGATGGTCCAGGCTTGTGAGGTTTACAGGGCTCATCTTTGTTGCCTTCGCGCCCAGTTCTCCCTTGCTCAGCCAGACAGCTCCGCCGGCGCCTGCGATCTCGCAGCCGCCTTCAACTTCCACTGGCCCTGTGGCTACCGGCGGGAGCGAAGATCCCGCTCCCGGAGCCATCTATAAGCAGGCAATGCACCCGCTTGATGTGGTGCGCGGTTCACTTGAAAACTGGTCGGATGCTGAACTGGGCGCGCTGAGCGTGGGCATGCACCAGGCCAGGGAAGCCTGTGACCGGGCAAAACCCGAGAACTACGCGGGAGACGATCTGTACGACCTGGGCCGGCTCTGCTCCTTCGGCCAGGACTGGAATGCCGCCAATGCGGCGGCCCTGGCCTATATAGCCAGCGGAGCGGAGCCGCACCGGGCGCAGGCCTATGTGCTGAGCGAGAGCGCGCTGGTACACATCAATGCGGTGGACCTTGCTGTGGAGACCGCGCGCGAGATGCTGTTTAGGCTGCCATACGATGCGGAAGTGGCATACGGCTTACTGAGCCTGAAGAGCTACCTGGCGCTGGGTGGTAGCCCTGCTGCCTTGAAACTTGCGACCGAAGAGCATCCCTCAATTATTAGCGCGCTGGAACAAGGCGCTCCGCTGAAGGCTGCCCAAGGGGAAGGCGCAATCGGCCTGGGCGCGCTCTATGAGTCAGCGATGGAAATGGCATTTCTTGAACGCTACAACGGCGACGACAAAGCGGCCACTACCACGGCTGCGGAGGTGGAAGCGGCGCTCGGGACGCCGCCGTCGCTGGGTCAGGAGGACCGGCTAAGAATCGAGAGCGTGCATGCGCAATATCAATTGCTTGGCACGCGGCTGCCGGAGATCAAGGTGATTCGCTCGTTACGCGGACCGAATGCCAAGGCACAGATCAACTCCAGCTTTGGCTACGCGACGGTGTTTGTACTGTTTCCGGACTGGTGCGTGCAGTGCAGAAAGATGATGAAGACACTGACTGCATTTGCGGTTGTGAATGGCACTACGCCGATTCATGCATACGGTCTCATCTTCCAGGAGGATGCGGATTCGAACGGTCAATCCTTGCGGGATGCGGAGATGAAGGAACTGCAGGGGACTGCGACCCTGCTGGTCCCCGCGGAAACGAGCCGTACCTTCGGCGCAATCGATTATCCGCTGGGGATTGTTGTAGACAAGTCTGGCTTGATTCGCTACATCGGCGCGATCCCTGAAGACGCGTTCAATGGGAACGGGTTCGTCAATCGGTTCATTACGCAGATGGCGGCAAGATCGGGCTTTATGCCGAAGGCAACAAAAACAGGCGGAGCGCCGAAGGCGAATTAAACACGCACCGGCATGGGATTTGTCGCTTTCGGCCCTTCCCGATCCCATTCATCGCCCCAACGACCCCACAAACGAAGATTTGTTCGTGGGGTCCCCGAAGACTGCGATGAATGGGCACAGGGAACGAGCCGTGCTGGGGAACCAACGGGGGATTAACCGTTGTTGTCGCGGGCGGCTTTCACATAGTCGTGTGCGGCTTGAATATGTGCGTTTTGCGTGGCGAGGGCTTCGCGCACGGGTAGCGGCAAGTCAGTGTTGGCCAGCGCCTCTTCATACGCGTGTACGGCTGCGTCTTCGCCTTGTTCGGCGGTTTCCAGAAGGGTGTGATCTCCGCCGCCCATCTTCACTTTCAACTCACCCCAGGTGCGACGGAGCGTGCCGCCGACCGTGCCTTTCTCCTTGATGTCATGAACGCCTTGATCCCTCAGCAAAGTTTCAAGTTCTCCGCGGAACTCGGCGCGGCGCAAGGACTCGTCAAGGAAGTAAGCCTTCAGAACGGGATCCTTGATTTCGTCGCCGATCTTTTGGAATCCTTCCTGCCCGTCAATGAGGATATCGATCACGGTGTAGAGCGTTTCTTCTGTCGAGCGTGCGGTGCTGGATGGGTTGGACATATTCCTGATCTCCTCAAAAAAGCTCTTGATTGTTGAACAACGCTCAAAAAAAACGTGGGCAAGGTCCGGCAACTGTCAGTGCGATTCTCCTTCGTTGCCGGCAAGGTGAGGGAAATCGCGAAAACCCCACGCCCCTGCCCCTGATTGAACGCGCCTTCCGCTGGCTGGATCAGCGCGCTCTAAAACTCGCCAGCACACTCAATTCGAGTTAATGACTCGCTTGAACGAGAAGCAACTCAGGAGTTAGCGGAAGAGTGCTTCCCTGGTTTAACTTCCAGTTCGTTCACAACCTGCTGCACGTTGGGAACCTGTTTGGCCAAGCTTCCCGCTTCCTTCTTCTGGGCAAGCGTTCTTACAGTGCCTTTGAGAACGAGTGTTCCGTTCTTCGCCTTGAAGTGGATGCTCTGATCATCGAGGTTCTTGTTGGCCTTGATTGAGGCCTTGAAGTTGTCTTCGATGCCATTATCGAGATTTGAGGCCACCGCGCCGGCCTGAGATTGGTCGCCGACCGGGCGAACGCCGAGCTCGTCAGCGACGGTGTAGTCGGGCGCTGCCTGCTTGGCAAGGGATTCGGCCTGGGCTTTCTGATCGTCGGAGGTTACGTTGCCGGTCAAAGTGATAACTCCTTTGTCGCGGTCCTGCGAAACGCTGACGCTGCCGAGGTTGTTGGTGCTGAGAGAGTTGGTGACTGCCGATTTTTCATCGGGGTGAGCGGGCTCATTGTGGCATCCTGCGATGGCAAGAGCGCCAAGAAGCATTGCCGCTCCGGGGAGGAGGTGACGATGCAAAGCCAAGTGATTCATTTTGATGATCTCCATGTCCTGCGCGTGGTGACGTGCGCCTTATACGTACCGGTAAGTCGGATGCGGCTTAGGGAGACGCGGTTGTTCAGGGAGATTGTTTGTGGGGATAACTGGGGTGTGCGGTAACTTCAGGCAGCGCGGGGAGTGAGTTTCAGGCCGAGGGCTTTGACGACGCCCAACAGTGTAGATAAACGCGGGTCACCATTGGGGGATAAGGCTTTGTAGAGAGCCTCGCGGGTGACGCCGGTCTGGGCTGCGAGCTGGGTCATGCCGATGGCGCGGGCAATGTCGCCGAGTGCGGTTGCAATGAGAGCGGGATCTCCGTCCTCGAAGGCGGCTTCGAGATAGGCGGCAATGGACTTTGGGCCGTCGAGATATTCGGATGGGTCCCAGGGGGTTGTCTTAAGGGCCATTTTGAGTCTCCTTAGCGAGCTTCTTTGCCTTATCGATCGCCAAGAATGCAGTTGAACGGCGCACGATGAGAATCAAGGTTTGATTCTGTAACGGAAATAGTAAAGCCGGTACTCGTCGTCACTCTTCTTGAATCGAAAAGTCTCAACCAGGGTAAGGCCGCCCGACCATTTGGAAGTGCACTCGGATTGAATCATTTTTGTCCCAAAGCCGAATCGCACCGCTGTATCGCTCACTGCGCAATCCGAGGGAGTTCCATAGCGTTTGACGATGTATGAAAAGAGCGCAACGTGGCGATCGCGGGTTACCTCATCCCGCAGACTTTTGTCTGCGTTGTCGTAAATCCCGTCAAAATCTCCGTGTCCCAATTGTGAGTGAATCACCGACACCACTTGCTGGGCCTGTGTCCGATCGGCGTCCGTTGCAAAACAACCGTAGAAATGCGCGAAAGGCAACAAGAGGAGGAATGCAGAGATCCGGAGAATATACCAATGCTTGTCCTTCAGCTTCTTGGGGCCGGGGAACGTCGGGCCCCGCATCCCATTGACCTGCGACCCATTTACGAGCGTCCCATTGAGCAGGGTTGGGCCGTTTGAAACGGCTGGCGGAGTTTGCGCCTCTTGCATGGGTTCCATGAGAGCCTCGCGGGAGATCGGATGAAAGGATGGGAATGCGTTCATCGTAGCCGGAGGGGATATTGCTGTCAACGATCAGTGCCTTCAAACATTGTGAAAAGAAAGCGGCGTTACAGGTCCTAGCGTCCGAGTTACACTTCGCGGGGAGCCGTGTGGAAGTGACTGTAAATAGACTCTGCGGTTTTGCGCGGAACTACGGATGCGAGAGATTCTGCAGTCGCTTGTTGCACATCGCGGAGGCTGCCGAAGTGGGATAGCAATCTTTGGCGGGTTTGCGCGCCGACGCCGGGGATGTTGAGCAACTCGGAGTCGCGGTCGCGCATGGCACGGCGCTGACGGTGATAGCCGACGGCGAAGCGGTGGCTCTCGTCGCGGATGAGCTGGATGAGATGGAGGACGGGGGAGCGGCGGTCGAGGACGATGGGTTCGTCTTCGTTGCCGTAGAGGTAGATCACTTCTTCGCGTTTGGCGATGGAGGCTAGCGGCTGGCTGGTGAGGCCGAGGGATTCAAGGGCATCGGCGGCGGCGTGGAGTTGCCCGAGGCCGCCGTCGATGAGGATGAGCGACGGGAGAGTTTTGGGCTCCTTGGAGGGCTTGTCCGCCCCGGTCCCCAAGTGCGAGGGACCGGGGGCACCCGGCGTTTCCCGGGATGGTGGCACAGTTCGCTCGGCTGCGAGAATGGTTTCAATCTTGTTTCCGCTTTCGTCGAGCAGGCGCTTGTAGCGGCGGTGGACTACTTCGCGCATGGAGGCGAAGTCGTCGACACCGAGGACGGTCATGACTTTGAATTTGCGATAAAGCTGCTTGTTCATCTTGCCGTCTTCCCACACGACGAGAGAGGCGACGGTTTCCGCGCCCTGGATGTGCGAGATGTCGAAGCACTCGATGCGGCGGGGTAGTTCAGGGAGCATGAGCGCGTCCGCTAGAGCTTCCTGAATGGCCTTGCGCGATGGCTCGAGGACGCGGAAGCGCTGCGTGTAGGACTGCTTAGCGTTTTGTCCGGCGAGGTCGATGAGGGAGCGCTTTTCGCCGCGCTGGGGAACGGCGATTTCGATGCGATGGCCGGTGCGGGTAGTAAGGAGGTTGGTCAGGGCCTCGCGGTCGTCGAATTCTGCGGGGACGAGGATGGTGCGGGGGACGTATTGCTGGTCGATGTAAAGCTGCTTGAGGAGGGCGCTGAAGACGGGGCCGGCGTGGAAGGGAAGTTCGGAGTTCGTCGTATCCCCGGTCCCCAAATGCGAGGGACCGGGGGCACCCGCATTTTCTCCAGATTCGGGGGGATCAGACAGGGGGTGGTCGAGCAGGTCGGGGAGGTCATCCCAGAAGAATTCGCGGCGGTCTACGATTTTGCCGGCGCGCACGTGGAAAAGGTTTACCGCGAGCGCACCCGCTTCGAAGTGATAGCCGAAAACGTCCGCGTCATCACTTTGCTCGGCGGTGGCGATGCGCTGTTTTTCCTGGAGCTGGTGGACGGTGGAGAGCTGATCGCGCAGGCGGGCTGCGGCTTCAAATTGCTCCGTTTCGGCGGCTGCGTTCATGCGTGCGCCGAGACTGCGCTCGAGCTCCGCCGATCGACCTTCCAGGAAGAGCTGCGCATCGCGAACGGCGCGTGCGTAATCCTCTGGAGTGGTGAATCCTTCCACGCATGGGCCGAGGCAGCGATGGATATAGTACTGCAGACAGGCGCGCGGGTGGTAGCGGCTGAGATCGACCTTGCAACTGGGGATAAGGAAGCTGCGGTGAATGAGCTCGACGACGCGATAAGCCAGGTTGCCGGGAAAGTAAGGGCCGTAGTAGGCCGCGCCATCCTTGCGCAGGCGGCGAGTGACAAAGACCTTGGGGTAGCGATCGGCCAGCGTGAGCTTGACGTAGGGGTAGGTTTTGTCGTCGCGGAGCAGGATGTTGAAGCGCGGTTTGCGCTGCTTGATGAGGTTGTTCTCAAGGGCCAGGGCCTCATGCTCGTTGGCGACGAGGATGTATTCGATGTCGACCGCTTCGCGCATAAGCGAGCCGGTCTTGGCGTTCGCCTGGGAGGCCGCAAGCAGATAGGAGCGGACCCGTGAACGGAGATTCTTCGCCTTGCCGACATAGATGACCTCGCCCTCGGGATTCTTGTAGAGATACACGCCCGGCTGGGTGGGGAGGGTGCGGATTTTCTCGTAGAGGTCCATGGGGCTTGGTATCGCTGCAGGCGGCCTGAAGGCGCACCTTTCTAGGATAGCGGTTGGCGTGGCGCCATGCTCGCGCGTCGGCATTCCTTACCGGATAAGGTAAAAATTACCCGGACGAAAGAGGGTTGATTCGGACGGGTATAAGTAAGCAAATCCTGTGTTTGCAATAAGTTGATGCGCTCTTCTCCGTTTGGGGCCAAACGTGCATCTGAGAGATTGTGTGAAATGCCGGTCCAACCGGCAAAAGACTTGCCGTGCGCAGCATGGGGCGGCCAAAAAAAGGGAGCGAAATATGAGCATCTATCGGCTTGGAACTGTGGCGATGGCAACAGGTTTGGTGATGGCGGGTGTGTCCGGTTGCGCAACCAAGAATTATGTGCGCACGCAGACTGCGCCGCTGGTGGAACATACGGACCAACTGGACAGCAAGACCGCGGCGAACAATAAACAGATTCAGGACGTGGATGGCCGGGCGCAATCGGGCATTCAACAGGCGCAGGGTGCGGCGAACACAGCGGACCAGAATGCGCAGAGCGCTTCGAAGTCGGCAGGCGATGCGGAGACCTCCGCGAACGACGCGGTCCATCGTGCGGACTCGCTGGATAGCGTTGTCAAGGGGCTGGACAACTACAAGTCCATGGCTAACGTGACCGTGAATTTTGGTTTCGACAAGGCTGTGCTGAACAAGGATGACAAGGACCAGCTGGATACCTTTGCGGCGCAACTTGGAACCGCGAAGAGCTATATTCTCGAAGTGACAGGGGGCACCGACTCCGCAGGGTCTGCCCAATACAACTACGATCTGAGCCAACGGCGTGCGGATGCGGTGGTGCAATACCTGGCATCGAAGTATGGAGTTGCCCCGCACCGGTTCTATCTGATCGGCATTGGCAAGGACCAGGAAGTGGCCCCGAACACGACGGCGGCAGGGCGGAAGCAGAACCGTCGCGTGGAAATTCAGCTGCTGTCCAATCTGAGCGACCAGAACCCGCAGTCGGCTTCAAACCAGGGCCCTGCGCAGTAGCTTCGGTCACAGCAGAGATGGTTGCGCAGCTTGTGAGGAATGCTCCGTCTGTACACTCGGAGGCGGAGCATTCAATTAGCTGATTGCGCAGAGCAACCAATATGAAATGTGTTGCTTCGAATGTTGCAGAGTGAGTGCAGGGGTCTTCGCGGGACGCCTGCACAACGCACCGAGATTCGACCATTTATTCTGCGACGCGAGGGGCAGTGAATTAACTATCGCGCCTGCGCTCACAATCACCAATGCCGGCAATTGATTCGGGCTTCGTTGCCTATAACAGAAGAATCCGGCGCCGGAATTTATCTCTCCCGATTGACCAGAACCAGACTGGATTTTAACGAATTGGCAGCCCAACGGCTTTCTGCCGGATGGGTTGAGGTGCCGCTGTGTGTCCAGAAAACGCCGTCGATTGCAGAACGGTTTCAGGCAGCTAAAAAACACATCCCACGGACCTGCGGAAAGAACCAGGCGGGATCGCTTACAAGGAGCAAGTCTATGAGCGATGAACACTGTATGAAATTTGGTCCTGCCGCGTTTTTGGCGAGCGTGGGCTTGGGTCGAAGAGTGGTTGAATTTCAAGCCGAGGAATGCTTCTTCACACAGGGAGATCCCGCGGACTCCATTTTTGTGCTTCAACGCGGCCGCGCAAAGCTTGCGGTGGTATCGGAAAAAGGAAAGCAGGCTACGATAAGCCTTCTTTTCCCCGGCGACCTGTTCGGCGAGGAAGCCTTGGCGGCTAAGCCCGTCCCGCGACCTACAACCAGCCTTGCTGTATATGCCTGCACGGCGCTCAAAATCACCCGGGAAGAGATGAACCGCGCGCTGCATGAGCATCGCGCATTTTCCGGTTGGTTTGTCTCGTACGTGGTCGCTCGCGGGATTCGAACCCAGGCCGATCTTGCGGATCACATGTTCAACTGCAGCGAGAAGCGCCTGGCGCGAACGCTGCTGATGATGGCAGAGTTTGGAAAGCCGGATGAATTGCAGACGACCATTCCTCCCATTACGCAGGAGACGCTGGCAGAGATGATTGGGACGACCCGGTCGCGCGTCAGCTACTTCATGAACCGCTTCCGCGATCTGGGCGTGATTGACTACAAAGATCGCATCCAGGTGAATAAATCAAAATTGAAGGCGATCCTGGTGGGTGAGCCGACGGAGTATGAAGCTCCGGTGCGGGCTGCGGCGTAGGTTCCTGCGCAGATGACAGTTGCTGGCGCTGGAGGGTTGGCGCGAGCGCGTGAAAGTCAGAAGGCTTGAAAGCCGCGGTCAAATCTGTCTGGAACTAGTCGATCTGGGTAACGCGCCCGGCCTCTCACGGCAGCTGGCGAATATGTTCGGCGCGCACCTCTGCCGCAGTGAAGAGACTGAAGAAGGGTGCGCCACTGGCTGCCGCTTCGACAGCCGGCCGGCCGTGGGCTTCTTCCCGCTCCACAATGCAGACCACAGCCGCTACGTTCATGCCTGCTTCGCGGGCAGCTTCAATGGCGTTAATGGTGGATGCGCCGGTGGTGCAGACATCGTCGACGATGACCACGTTTGCTCCCACGCGACAAAAGCCCTCAATGCGCCGGCCCGTGCCGTGGGCCTTCTCGGCTTTGCGGACCAGGAAGCCATGAAGCAGTGGTGCGGCGGGGTCGTTCACAGCGCGCCACGCGCTCGCTGTTGCGACATTGGATACAATGGGGTCGGCGCCCATGGTCAGGCCGCCCACGGCATCGGCGTCGATCTGGGTGGCTTCGAGGAGATCGAGAATGGCCTCGCCGGTCAGGCGGCCGCCTTCAGCGTGGAGGGTAGTAGTGCGGCAGTCGATGTAGTAGTCGCTTGTTCCGCCGGAGGAGAGCTTGAACTGGCCGAGGCGGAAGCTGGTGCGGGCAAGGAGTGAAAGCAGTTGCTGGGCGTGCGTTGGAGTGGTCATCACAGAAGATTGTAATTCGCTCGGGTTTCAAGGTCTTGAACCTGTTTGGAATTCAGGATGCGAGATAGATGACAGCTTTGTCATGGACTGGCGCGGTAAATTCCTTTTTTCGAGGTCGAGGGTTGAATCGCTTTTGCGGGTTTCGAGTCTAAACCTCCATGAAAGTTTTCATTTCTTCCCTCACGAAAGACTCCATCGGGCAGAGGCTTTTTCGATTTCATCCATTTTTGAGTGTGCGTATCGGTCGAACTGCTCTGTATGTCTTGTCAACAAGTTGCATCCTTCTCGCTTGCGCGAGCCTCATGGGGCAAGAGTTGGCTGCATCGAGTTCTAAGAGCGACTCGGGTAATGACTCCAGCAGCGCATCGGAAGCAATGGCAGCTCCCGGCTGTTCCGGCGATGCTGCGGCTGATGCTGACTGCGATATGCAATCGGCACAGAAGAGTTTGCCGAATGCGCCTCCTCCGCAAAGCCAGCCTGTTGATCAGCCTGCTCCTCAAACCAAGCGCATTCTCGGACTCATCCCCAACTTCCGCGCCGTCAGTACAGACGCCAAGCTTCCTCCACAGACCGTGAAGGACAAGTTCATGGAAACCACTCAGGATTCGTTCGACTATTCATCCATTGTTACCCCGGCACTGCTAGCCGCTTACTCGATGGGCACGGATGCCACGCCGGAGTTTCGCCAGGGAGCGGCCGGCTACGCACGCTACTTCTGGCATGCGGCGGTGGATCAGACCAGCGAGAACTACATGGTGGAATTCATTGTCCCCGTGATCACGCATGAAGACACGCGGTACTACACGCTTGGCAGAGGCGGATTCCTGAAGCGTGCCGGCTATGCGTTGAGCCGTTCCGTCATCACACGATCGGACGATGATCGAGAGGTCTTCAATATCAGTGAGGTTGTCGGCTCCGGTGCGGCGGCGGGATTATCCAGCCTCTACTATCCAACGCGGGAACGCAGCTTCGCCAACACAGGCAGCCAATGGGGACTGGATATCGGGGTCGACGCGGCTTCTTTTGTCGCACGGGAATTCTGGCCCGACATCAACCACTGGCTCTTCCATGGAGCAAAGCCTTCGGCCGTTATTCAACATCAGTAGGTGCTGCGAATTCTCAGATTGCTGACAATGCAAGTCTTGCGAATCAACGAAATGCCCTGGCAGGCTGGAGGGATTGGGAGCGATTGCGCCGGAAGAATCTTTCCTTCAGCGGCTAAAGCCGTCCATGATGCCAGGCTGTTTGTGGCACGACTGAAGTCGTGCCCTTTCAAAACTTCCGCATGGATCCTCACATCTTGTCGAGGTGCTGAAACCCGCCGGTGCCGAGCAGCATGACGGAGAAGAGCAGGCAGTTGTAGGAGGCGTGCACCAGCACACTGGCGGCAAGCGAGCGGGTACTGAGCCGCGCCCAGCAAAGAACAAGGCTTACGCAGACCAGCAGCACAAACGGTCCAAGCGAGTAGCCGGTCTGTTCCGCGTGCAGGAGGGCGAACGGGATGCTGGTGAGGACGGAAGATGCTGCCATGGCGGCAAGCGACCAGTGCGGATGACCGTCCGCATCTGGAGGTAGGCCGGGCACTGAGTTAATCTTCTCCGATGTCCAGTCGAACGCGGTGCAAAGCGTGGGCAGCAGGAAACCGCGGAAGAACAGCTCCTCAAAAAACGGCGCGGCCGTGATCCCGAATCCGAATAGCAGCCATGCGGCGCCGGGCGCGCGGAATATTTTGTCGATGGGCGCGTTTTCAGGACCCGGCATCAGCACACCATTCAGCAGGGCAAACAAGAAGCAGACAAATGCTGCACCAAACAGCCGCCAGCGCAGGCGCAACGCCGCTTCGCCATTCCATTGAACGCCGGCAAAGAAGCCTTTGTCCCAAAGCATTGGAAATACGATGAGGGAAGCGATGAATGCAACCAGATATACGACGATCATGCTGCCCAGGGTGTAGTGGATGTCCGTAATAGCCTTCTGGATGGTGGATATGCCGAACAGGTTGAAGTGCAGGGCGGACAGAGTAAGAACACCTGCGCACATCCAGCCAAGAACAACAAGGGTGGCCAGGATCAGCAGATGGCCAAGATTCGGGACGCGCGCAACGCGCCGTAACTGCGGTCCTTCCCAGGAGGGAACGAGATGGAGGGTCCGTTCAGCGTAAGCTTCTTCGTCCGGCATGAGCGGAGCCGGCATGACAGGTTCAGTGGGCGCTTCTTCAACGAGCGGCAATTCTTCGGAGCGGGGCGCATCCTCTTCGTTATAGGTCGCAGGGAATTCTGGATAGTCCGCAGTATGATCCGGCCCGCGCGGGTCTTCCAAAGGAGTTTCTGAGGAGACTGCGGGCGGGAAATGCTCCGAGGAGGATTGTTCCCCGCCCGTGGGCGAGTGTTGCGTGTCGAGCGGATCGTGTTCCGGAATGGTGCTCATGCGACGCCCGTTTTCTTCTTCCGCGGGCCGGATTCTTTGGAAGTGCCGGTGGTCGCCGCAGTTCGTCCGGTTCTTGCGCGCGTCGAGGCAAGATCGTCTTCAGCTGGTGTGTTGCGCTGGGCACGCTTGGGCTTTGGCGGCCCAGTTTTTGATTCTTCCGCAACGTTCCTGGATAGGCGCTTGATGTTTGGCGTGTCTCGCGTCGTCGAATCCCCGGTCTCAGAAGCGAGATCCTTCGATACGCTCAGGACAAGCTCGGGGGCACCCAGGATGTCATCTTCCGTATCGATGGGTGCAAGCTTGCCGTTGCTTAATGTGTAGTAGCGCCTTAAGAATTGGCCGGTGTACGAATCCGGGGTTGCGGCGATTTTTGCGGGGCGTCCTTCGCCCACCAAGCGACCTCCGTCTTCTCCGCCCTCGGGACCGAGGTCGACAATCCAATCGGCATTGCGGATGACGTCGAGGTTGTGCTCGATGATGATGACGGTGTTGCCCAGGTCGGCGAGGCGATGGAGCACCTCAAGCAGTTTGCGCACGTCGTCAAAATGCAGGCCGGTGGTCGGCTCGTCGAGCAAGTAAAGCGTGCGACCGGTCTGACGCTTGCTGAGTTCGCGCGCCAGCTTCATGCGCTGGGCTTCTCCGCCGGAGAGCGTGGTGGCGCTTTGCCCCAGGTGCACATAGCCGAGGCCGACATCGACCAGCGTCTGCAGTTTCTGGCGCACATTGGGGACATCTTCTAGGACAGACAGCGCGTCTTCGATAGTCAGATCGAGAACGTCCGCGATGGAGTGCCCCTTGAATTTCACGGCGAGAGTTTCCTGGTTGTAGCGGCGGCCGTTGCACACTTCGCACTGCACGTAGACGTCGGGCATGAAATTCATTTCAATGCGGCGCTGGCCGTCGCCCTGGCAGGTCTCGCAACGTCCACCGGCGACATTGAAGCTGAATCGCCCGGCCTTGTAGCCGCGCTCGCGCGATTCCGGGAGCATGGCGAAGAGATCGCGGATTGGCGAAAACACCTGCGTATAGGTGGCGGGATTGGAGCGCGGCGTGCGGCCGATGGGCGACTGGTCAATGCGCACCACCTTGTCCAGTTGTTCTGCGCCGGTCAGCGACTCGTGTGCGCCGGGCTCCTCGCGCGAACCGTAGATGCTCTGCGCCAGCGAGCGATAGAGAATGTCGTTGATGAGCGTGCTTTTGCCGCTGCCGCTCACGCCGGTAACCACGGTCATGACGCCAAGCGGAATGCGAATGGTGATGTCCTGCAGGTTGTGTTCGCGAGCGCCGGATACGGTAATCCACTTGCCAGTGAGTGCGCGCGGTTGGGCGCGCTGCAACATGGAGACTGCGCCGGAGAGATAGCGTCCGGTGAGCGACTTCGTGCTGGCCATGATTTCAGCGGGCGTGCCCTCTGCGACGACGTGTCCGCCGAGACGGCCCGCGCCGGGACCGAGGTCGAGAACATAGTCGGCGTGGCGGATAGTGTCTTCATCGTGCTCGACGACAAGGACGGTATTGCCGAGGTCGCGGAGCTTGAGCAGGGCCTCGATGAGGCGGTTGTTGTCGCGCTGATGCAGGCCAATGGAGGGCTCGTCGAGAACATAGAGCACGCCGCGGAGCTTGGAGCCGATCTGGGTTGCGAGCCGGATGCGCTGTCCCTCTCCGCCGGAGAGCGTGGCGGCGTTGCGGTCGAGAGCGAGGTAATTCAGACCCACCGCGCAGAGGAATTCGAGCCGCTCGACGATTTCGCGGCGAATGCGCTCGGCCACCAGGGCTTCGCGTGCGGTGAAGCTGAGATTGATGGCGGCGGAAAGCGCGCGGTTGAGGGGCAGCGCGGTGAAGTCGGCAATGGAAAGTCCGCCGATTTTCACGGCGAGAGACTCCGGGCGGAGGCGCTTGCCGCGGCAAACCGGGCAGGGCGTCGCGGACATGTAGGTCATCATGTACTCGCGATAGCCATCGCTGCGCGCCTCTTCCACGCTGTCGCGCAGGAAGGTGAGGATGCCATGGAAGCCGGTGCGCGGAGCCTCGTTCTTTGGAGGCCCGTAGACCAGGATGTGCTGGTGCTTGACGGGCAGGTCTTCAAACGGAAGCTTGAGGTCGATCTGATAGCGGTCGGCTGCGAGATGAATCAGCTTGAGCAGATACTGCGAAGCGGACCCAGGTCCGAGGCCGCCGTCGAGCAGCGGTTTTGACCAGTCGGTAATGACCTTGGCGGGGTCGAAGTCGTAGAGGGAACCCAGGCCGTGGCACTCCGGGCAGGCGCCGAAGGTGGAGTTGAAGCTGAAGCTGCGGGGCTCGAGTTTGGGTACATCGAGGCCGCAATCGGGACAGGCCATGGAAGAGGAAAACAACTGTTCCTGGCCACCAGCGATGGCGACGAGCGCAAGGCCGTTGGCTAGTTGCAAGGCTTTGGCTATGGCGGTTTCGAGGCGTTTCTCGACGGAAGGTTTGCCTGTGGGCACCTGCGGTGCGGCAGACTTCTGGTTCGGATCGTCGCCTGCTTTTTTAAGCAGGATGCGGTCGATGACGGCTTCAATGGTGTGGTTCTTGCGGCGGTCGAGTTGGACTGGGTCGGAGAGGTCGCGGAACTCGCCATCCACGCGGGCGCGGA
>Ga0182013_10004787_pt1 | contig 16071 bp, 17 predicted proteins | sample 612S2MmetaG_FD_120487 | JGI IMG/M metagenome (GOLD analysis project Ga0182013, IMG submission 120487) | Permafrost microbial communities from Stordalen Mire, Sweden - 612S2M metaG | ecosystem: Environmental > Terrestrial > Soil > Wetlands > Permafrost | place: Sweden: Stordalen | collected...
AGATAGTCGAAGCACTCGTTCACAGTGATTTTATAGATCCAGGTAATGAAGGAACTACGAAAGTCGAAATTTCGTATGGAGAAGTAGACTTTTGCGAACACCTGTTGCGCAATATCCTCAACATCGTTTCTTTGCCTGACGATGCCGTGAATGATCGAGAATACCTTCGATTGATAGCGCTCGACAATATCGCGGAACGCGGTTTCGTCACCGGACTGGGCCCGGCGGACAAGCGCACCTTCAGGAGTATTCTCGTAATCCACTCGGGTTCTGGTTTTACCGAACGCCGGGAGGGGGAGGGCACTGCTCAAAGTTCCCATACACCCGGACAGACGCCAGCGAAACGCTGACGGTTTCAGTTAACGTTCTTTACTCCTATCACGATATGTAGAGCCAGCAAGTGGGGTGCCAGTAAAATTCTTGTTAAAATCAGCGTGGAAACGTCGGCCGAATCCTTAAAGGCCGCCCGCGCGTCTAGTATACTGCGCATATGGTAAATCTCACTGAGACAGCGATTGGAAAAGTGCGGGAGATCCTGGACACGCAGGAACCGAAACCCGCGGGTTTACGCATTTCTGTAGTCGGCGGCGGATGCTCCGGCTTCAGCTACTCGATGGCGTTTGAGAATGCGCCCAACATGCTCGACAAAACCTATAACTATAGTGGTTTGAAGGTTTTCATCGACCAGGCGAGTCTGCTTTATCTGGATGGCGCCGAGGTGGATTACGTCGAGTCGCTGGAAGGTTCGGGCTTTAAGTTCAGCAATCCACAGGTGAAATCGACCTGCGGCTGCGGTAGTTCCTTTAGCGTTTAAGGCTTCACAGGCGGAAACGCCTGTGCCATGTCAGGTTAGAGCACTCCTCTACTTGGCGTCGCGCCAGTTGTCTCCTGTACCTGTTTCGACCAGCATGGGTACGTTTAGGACACATACTTCTTCCATTTCTTTTTTTACGAGCTGTGCCACGTGTGCGGCTTCTTCGGGTGGGCTTTCCAGCACGAGTTCGTCGTGAACCTGGAGTAGTAGCTTCGTTTGAAGGCCCTCCAGCGCCCTGGCGATTCGAACCATCGCCAGTTTGATCAAATCCGCGGCGGTCCCCTGAATAGGGGAATTGACTGCGGTACGTTCGGCGAACCCCCGCGCGTTGGGATTGCGGCTGTTCATATCCGGAATCGGGCGCTCACGTCCGAAAAGCGTACGGGCTATACCGGTTTCGCGGGTTTTCGCTATGGTCTGATCGATGAAGTGCTTCACTCCGGAATACCGCTCGAAATAGGCTTTGATGTAAATCTCGGCTTCTTTGCGGGAAATCCCCAGATTGGCGGCCAACCCGAAAGCACTGATGCCGTAGACGATTCCGAAGTTGACCGCTTTGGCGTTATTGCGGGCCTCGCGGGTGACCAGCATCGGCGGCACTCCCATTACTTCGGCTGCCGTCCGGGTATGGATGTCTTCGCCGTTGCGGAATGCATCGATTAACACCGGGTCTTCCGACATGTGGGCCAGCAGGCGCAGTTCAATTTGCGAATAGTCGGCGACGATTAGCTTCCAGCCTTCGCGCGGGACGAAAGCGGCGCGGATCTCGCGTCCTAACTCGGTTTTGATCGGGATGTTCTGCAGGTTCGGATTGGAAGAGGACAGGCGGCCCGTGGCGGCGCCCATCTGATTAAAGCTGGTATGGAGGCGCAGCGTCACCGGGTCGAGCAGCGCAGGGAGGGCGTCGACATAGGTGCCTTTCAGCTTGGTGAGTTGCCGGTATTCCAGAACTTTCCGTACGATTTCATGGTCGGCCGCGAGCGTTTCCAGGACGTCGGCGGCGGTCGAGATGGTTTTGCCCTTACCGTAGCGGACCGGCGCCGGCAGGTTCATTTCCTCGAAGAGCACTTTGCCAAGCTGCTGGGGGGAAGAGATATTGAATTCGTGGCCGGCGATGTCATGGACCGCGGCGGTCAGGCTGGCGATGCTCGTCTCCATCAGGGCCGAGAGACGGGAAAGTTCCTTCGTGTCGATGCGAATGCCGGTGTGCTCCATGCGCGCGAGGACACCGGTGAGCGGCAATTCGATCTCTTCGTAAAGCTTGCGCAGATTGCGGCGATCGACTTCCGGCTTGAGGCGCTCGTTCAGTTCGTGAACGAAGCTGGCGCGTTCGTCGGCGCGCGGTCCGGCGCGAAGGTCGAGGCGGCGTTCTACCAGAGATTCGAGAGAACAGCTGCCCGGATCGGACTCGAGCAGGAATGCGTAGAGCGAGACGTCGTCGTGGAAGCCGGCGGGATTTATACCTCGCTTGATGAGATCGAGCGTCAGGGTTTTCAGGTCGGCGGCCGCTTTTGGGAGCGCGGGATTTTCCAGATACGGCTTGAGTTCGTCGATGCGCGCGGCTGGGAGACTGCGGGCTTCGGAGGCGCGGCACGCTATACCGAAGTCCTGGCGATCTGCCGATAGAGTTACTGACAGCGGTACACCCGCTGGTACGGCGCCAATAAAGGAGCGGACGGCTTCGGCGGTTTCAAGCGGTACGAAATCGCGCGGCCGGGAATCTTCGGACGGGCCGAGTTCCTTGAGATGGGTAAAGAATTCCAGTTCTTTGAAAACTGCCTTCAGAGCTTCAGTGTCCGGGGTTTGGATGCGCAGGGCATCGAGCTCGAAGGGGATCGGCACGTCGCAATGGATGGTCGCGAGCCGCTGGCTCATCAGAATGCGCTCGCGGTTGTTCTGCAGGCTTTCGCGGTAGGTGCGTTTGGTGACTTCGGCGGCGCGTTCCAGGGCGGCTGCGAGAGAACCGAACTGCGTGAGGATGTCGATCGCGCCTTTGTCGCCGATGCCCGGGGCGCCGGGGATGTTATCCACTGCATCGCCCTTTAGCGCGAGCAGATCGGCAACCTGAGAAGGCTCGACCCCCATGAATTCCTTGACCTTAGCCGGGTCGTACCAGGTGTCGTCTTTGGCGGGGTTCAGCATGGACACATGCTCGTTCACCAGCTGGAGCATGTCCTTGTCGGAGGAGACGATCACGACTTCGCAGCCAGCGTCGGCGGCCTTGCGGGCGAGGGTGCCGATCACGTCGTCGGCTTCGAAGCCCGGGTACTGGATCAGCGGCAACCGGAGGGCTTCGATCAAGCGGACCACGTAGGGGATCTGCGTAATGAGGTCGGGCGGCGTTTCGGAGCGATTAGCTTTATATTCGGCGTATTCTTCTTCGCGATGGGTTTTGCCCAGGCTTTCAAAAATCGCGGCCATGTACTGCGGCTGAAAGGTTTTGGCCAGCTTGCGCAGCATGTTGTGGAATATCAGGACGGCTTCGGTGGGGATGCCAGTGGTGGTGCGCATGGGCGGGGCCTGCATGCGTGCGCGGGCGTGATAGGCCCGGAAGATGAAGCCGTAGGAATCGATCAGGAAGAGGCGGGGTCGCACTGGGGTTAGGATAGCGAAACGGATCAGCGCAGGCGCGGCGGGGCGGGAAATGGCGTATTCTTGAGGCATGGATGCGCAGACGGCAATTGGCGTCGAAAACTACCTCGGGACCAGCTTTCCTGATCTCGACCGGGAGTACAAGGACGGCGCAATTCTCGAGCGCAGCTTGCCGGATTATCTGCACGGGAAAATTCAATTGCTGCTGGGAGCGTTCTTCCTGGCACTGCGCCAGTCTCATGCTATTTATCCGAGCGTGGAAACGCGGATGCGCCTCCGGCCGGGACTTATCTATATTCCCGACGTGGCTGTCTTTTGTCCAGAGGAGCCAGCGGGTCTCCCTGACAAACCACCGCTTGTGGTCATCGAGGTTCTTTCACTTGACGACCGGCTAAGCGATGTCCGCGCGAAGTTAGGTGAGTATCGTGCATGGGGCGTGCAAAACGTCTGGCTCGTGGATCCACATGCGCAGCGTTTCTATGTGTGTGACAGCAGGTTGCGGGAAGTTGAGACCCTGACCATTGAGGGGATGGGCATCGAATTAACAAAAAAAGCGCTGTTCGGTTAGCACCCCTCCTGTCAGTCCTGAAGGCCACCCTGGTTAATCACGATTTGGGCAAGTTCCGAAGGGGACTTCCCTTCGTTGTCGGGACCAGCACACTTTTCCAGCTCTCCAGGCACTCGTTACGGCCGTAAATACGCATGAACCTTTCGAGCGCACCATCATTTCTGCAATCGTAGATATTTCAACGCTGGCTCAGGGCCACCAGATAACGGCAGTGCCGCGATTGCGAGGGGTTCTCGTACGTGCATTCCTGAGGATTGCCGAATTGCAGGCAATCGCCTTTGCGGAGTTGGTGTACTTTGGTGCCCTCGGTGAAGCGAAGATGCCCCGCGAGGATCCAGATCTGGTGATGGAGAAAGGTGTAAGCACTCACTGGAAACGTTACCTTCGTGCGCGGAGGCAGATCCACCTCGACAAGCTGCAGCGGACTGCCTGCGGGCGGCGAGACGGCGCGTCTTGTGTATCCGGTTCCGGGATCAGTCCAGACCTGTTGCTCTTCGAAACGGATCAGCCGTTTGCGCTCATCTTCGGCACCGGCGAGCAGCGCGGACATGGTGATCTCAAACGCTCCGCTCAGGCGGCCCAGAACAGTAGCAGTCGGACTGCATTCTTCGCGTTCGATCTTGCTGATCATGGCGCGGGAGACGCCCGCGCGCATGGAGAGTTCCTCCATGGACCAGTTGCGAGAATTGCGTTCGAGGCGGATACGGGCGGCGAGGGCAGGTCCGGGATCGGCGTGTTTCACGTCCACTATCATAGACGAAAGAGTAATATAATGGATTGTTATGATCATCAGGGATGCCATGGAAGATGATTTTGAGGCGATCACAGCGATCTACAACGAAGTGCTGCTGAACTCGACGGCTATTTATCGGGACGAGCCGGTTCCGGTATCCGAGCGGGTTGAATTCTGGAGGGCGCGCCGACAGCAAGGCTATCCGACGCTGGTGGCCTGTGCGGGGGATTCGGTAATCGGATACTCCTCATTCGGTGATTTTCGCGCGTGGCCGGGATACCGCTTCACGGTCGAACACACGGTGCATGTGGACGCTCAACAGAGAGGCAAGGGCGTCGGCTCGACGCTGGTCCAGGCGTTGATTCCGCGCGCGGCCGCATTGGGGAAACACGTCATGGTTGGGGGAATTGATGCGGCGAATGTCGCGTCACTACGGCTGCATGAGCGGCTTGGATTCGAGCGGGTCGCTCACTTCAAAGAAGTAGGGTTCAAGTTCGGGCGGTTTCTGGATCTGGTTTTCGTGCAACGCAGAATCGATAGCTGACTACTGAACCACCCAGTAACCCTCACGTGTCTTGGCATGAAGTTCCGGCCGGTTCTTCACGGCGACGCGAATCGCGTGATAACTTCCGGCCTCTCCACCCTTCGGCTCGAAAGTAAGCAGATACTGCTTGTGAACTTCTTCGCCGACCAGTTGAATGGTCTGCTCCAGAGCATTCTTCTTTACGAAATTCACAGTGCGAGCGCCAGTGGCGCGGGTGAAAAAATCGGCGAGGTCGGGTTGATGCAAACGGATCAATTCTCCAATCGCATAGAGCGGTCCCTCCGGTCCGTGGTCAAACGGAACCGGAGTCTGATCCGGCTGCGGACATAATGCGCAAGGCGTCTTCTTGATGCGTTCCGCTTCGGGCTTGAGGTCTTCTTTCGTTTTGGACTTCACCGTAAACGGCTGCATAAATGGCGACCAGGTTAGCCAGTACACCGTGGCATTAAGACGCTGCACCTGTTCCGTGACCTCCGTGAGATTCGCATCGCTGGAGCGGTCGCGGCGCTCCGCAATCATCAGGAGGATGCGTCGCCGCGCGGGCGGGCGCTGCTCCAGCATATGCAGCGCCTCGCGCATGGCGTCGAGCATATGCGCGTTGCCACCTTCCATGCGCAGCATCCGCAGTGAATGAGTCAGCGAGTCTGAGTTGGCGGTGAAGTCCTGATGGACTTTCACTGCATCGCTGAAGGAGATCATCGCCGTCTCGCCGGCGTCCGCGGCCAACAGCTGTGAAAACAGAATTCCGGTGCGGCCCGGCTTGTCGATCACGGGTCCGGAGTTGGCGCTGGTTTGCACCGCGACGACCAGTGAAATCGGGTAAGCCATCCAGTCCATCTGTATCTTCTGCGGCACATTGTTGTCGTAGAGAATCAGATCATCGGTCGTCAGGCCATTGATGTAATGGCCTCTGGAATCGGTGACTGTAACGGGGGCAACTACCAGCGGCACAGTGCTTTTGAACTGAGCCTGACATGCGCAGGTAAGCATCAGGACGGCGGCGGCGACTCGCATCGGGGACGGCTGATGCAGTTAGCCTGCCGCGATCTATCGCGGATTCGTGATCTGGTAGTCGGGTGGAACCTGAAACAACGACGGGTCGGGCTCGGCCCGCGAGATGTTCGTCATCGCCGTCGTTGTGTCGCCGGTCCTCGGATCCGAGATTTTCATCAGGACGATCATGCCGAGGTCGGTGGATGTCCAGATTTCAGTGGTTTCGGAAAACGGACGGTCATTGCCGACAAATCCAACGGGATAGGCCGTCGTCGTGCGGTTGCCGGAAGCGAGCACGCCCTCGAGCGTTCGGGTTCCCAGAGACTCGTGCGTCACTTCCGGACGAGGTTTTTGGCTCTCCACCACCTGGTTCGGACTAAAGAACGCGGGGCGCGCATTTGCAGGCGGAGGCGGCGGAGCCGGGAAGGCCTGTGGGACAACTCCACGCGGCGCCGATAGTTCCCGCGCTGTATGATTGCGCGGATTGAGCATATAGTGAATGCCATTTGCGGGATCGAGTATGTCGATGGAAGCGATACTGTCAGGAGTTCCCGAGGGAACGTCCGGGCCTTGCGGTGCGATGCGTTCTGTTCGGGTCCGTCCTTGCGAGTCCCGGTAAATTGTCTCTTTGTCGTTCGCTTGAGTGATGCGCGTGCCGTCCGCGAGAACCTGAACACGCACGGTCGCTCTCTGCGCCGAATAGGGCATGCCCGTAACGGCGCGTCCGCCCGGGGCGCGAGCGTAAGGGCTGGTGAACGCCCAGCCGGCGGATTCGTTAACCGCCACGCCGGGGATTTGCGCAGTTGCCATCGCGGCGAGTAGAAAAATCAAAACGACAATTCTCATTTGCGACCTCATTGTCCATCTACGATTTGATAATCCGAAGGAACCTGGAACAGCATCGGGTCGGGTTCGGACCGCGAGAAATTCGTGAGCGTGGTCGTGCTGTCGCCATATCTCGGATCGGACGATTTGGATTGCAGCATGATTCGAAGATCGGTGGACATCCAGTTTTCGTTGATGACCGTGATGGGGCGGTCATTTCCGGAGAAGCCCGCGGGATAAACCATCGTCGTGCGAGTGCCCCGCGCGAGAACGCCGCCAATGTCCTGCGTACCCAATGATTCCGAAGTTGAATCGGGCCTTGCGGGGGCTTGAGTTGCGGCAACGCTGCCTTTTATTGGCGCGTTGAGAGGCGCCATTTTACGCGCGACTTTCGTGCGGGTGTCGAGACTATACCGTGTTCCGGCTACTGGGTCGACAATCCTGATCGTTTTAATGGTTCGCGCGGCGGGGCCATCCATTGTCATCGTGATTTCGTTTCTGGTCCGTCCCGCTGAATCGCGATATTGCAAGGTCTTTTCAGAGGGCTGCGAGATACGAGTCCCGTCGGCAAGCGTCTGGACGCGTTCCACGGTTTGTTCGAGGGAATAGGGAAGGCCGGTGATTGCGCGCGGCACGGCCGGAAGGGGCGTTTGCGCGCTGGCGGTAATTGTGAACAACAGAAGACAGATCGGCGATCTCATTAAATGAGCTATAACCGATTCGGTATCCGGAGTCAAACTGGCTATAGAAACGACGCGTCGAAGGCGCGCGGGAATAAAGCGCCCAGGCGTAGAGTTTCTGTCTTACCTTGCGGATTCGCCAGCACGATCTCCACGTCGCCGCAGAATTCCCAGAGGATTTGCCGGCACGCCCCGCAAGGCGGCGTCAGTTCATCGGTATCGGCGGCCACTGCCACACGTTTGAAGCGCCGTGCGCCTTCGGAAATCGCTTTGAAAATTGCGACCCGCTCGGCGCAAACAGTCAGGCCGTAAGTTGCATTCTCAACGTTGCAGCCGGTGAAGATGTTGCCCGTTTCATCCTCGACAGCAGCTCCTACGCGGAACTTCGAAAACGGTGCATGAGCGTTCTCGCGGACTCGCAAAGCCGCTTCAATCAGGGCGTCGGCCATACCTGACTCGCCAGTCGCGGCAAAACGCGCCGCAGGAGTTCCACCATCGTGTCTTTGATCTGCGCCCCGACTTGCAGCACTTCCTTGTGATCGAGCTTCTGATCGGTTACGCCCGCCGCGAAATTCGTCACGCAGGAAATCCCGAGGACCTTCATGCGCATGTGATTCGCGGCGATTGTTTCCGGTACAGTCGACATGCCGACCAGATCCGCGCCGATGGTTCGAAGGTAGCGAATCTCGGCGGGAGTTTCGTAACTCGGTCCCGGCAGCGCGGCGTAAACGCCTTCCGCGAGATCAAGACCCATTTCTGTTCCGGCCTGCTTTGCGATCTCGCGATATTGTTTTGAATACGCTTCGCTCATGTCGGGGAAACGCGGCCCCCAGGTCTCGTCATTCGGACCGGTGAGCGGATTCTGCCCCAACAGGTTGATGTGATCGGAGATGAGTACGAGGTTGCCCGGTTTGTACGCGGGTTTGATGCCGCCCGCCGCGTTCGTCAGCACGAGCGAATTCACCCCAAGGAGGCCCATGGTGCGAACGCCGAAGACCGCCTGTTGCGCGGAATAGCCTTCATAGACATGCACGCGGCCGGCTAATGCGGCGACCGGTAACCCGTCGATTGTGCCGATGACCAGTTTGCCCGCATGTCCGACCGCGGTCGATCTTGGCCAGTCCGGAATGTCGTGGTAGTTGATGACGCTCTGGTTTTCCAGCGAATCGGCGAAGGCGCCCAGGCCGCTGCCGAGAACAACCGCTATGCGCGGGCTTACGGTCGCGATGGATTCGATGTAGTCAGAGGCAGTCGACATTGTGTAAGTTTTGAGGCTTCACGTTGCCGCTCCTTAACAGTCGCGGTTCGGTTGCGTTCCCAGTTACAGAACCGCGACTGTTAAGGAGCGGCAACGGCAGGGCCTCTTATAGCAGCATTCCTGCTATGCATGCTGACATAAAATTCGCCATCGTGCCGGCGGCAACTGCCCGCATGCCTAATCTCGCCAGATCGGATTTCCGCGTTGGCGCCAGGGCTCCGATTCCCCCTACCTGAATTGCAATGGAACTGAAATTCGCGAATCCGCAAAGCGCGTAGGTGGCGATTGTGAATGAGTGCGCATCCAACTGCGGTTTCACTTTGCCCAGATCGATGAACGCTATAAACTCATTCGTAACCAGCCGCTCGCCCAACAACTGCCCGATCGTCGCGCAATCATTCCATGAGACGCCCAGCAGCCAGGCAATCGGCGCAAAAACTATCGCAAAGAGCTGCTGCATCGAACCCGGGATCCAGCCGATATGCGAATGCGCCCAGCCAAAAATCCCGTTAGCCAGCGCAATCAAAGCCAAAAAGCCAATCAGCATCGCGGCGATATTCAGACACAACTGCAAACCGTCGCTGCAGCCCTGTGCCGCCGCATCAATGAGGTTTACAGAAGTCTGTTCGAGCCTGACCTCAACCTTGCCCGCCGTCGCCGGAATACCGGTTTCCGGCTCGATAATCTTCGCAAGCATGATGGTGGCGGGCGCAGTCATAATCACCGCGGTCAGCAGATGCTGAATCTGCACATGGGCAAACATCACATAAGCGGCCATCACAGCGCCGGAAACATGCGCCATGCCGCTCACCATAATAGTGAACAACTCCGATTGCGTCAGACCTGCCAAAAACGGCCGAATCGTCAACGGCGCTTCCGTTTGTCCCATGAAAATACTGGCGGCCACGTTGAGCGATTCGGCTCCACTGGCCCCCATGATTTTCTGCATCGCGATCGCAAAGGCTTTCACGACCACCTGCATCACGCCAAGGTAATAAAGGATCGAAAAGAAAGAAGCAATGAAGATGATGATGGGCAGCACCTGGAAAGCGAAGATAGTGCCCATCGCACCGCTCGATTTGCCCAGCGTATCGCCGAAAACGAAAGAAGCACCGGCCTCGGAATAGCCAAGCATCGCAGTAACGGCAACACTGGCAGCCTGAAATATTTTCCCGAAACTGGTTTTCAGAACCAGGACCGCGAAGCCAAACTGCAGCCCAAGTCCCCAGAGCACTACCCGCAGCTTGATCTGGCTCTTATGCCTGGATAAAAGCCAGGCAGTGCCCATGATCGCTACTATTCCAAGAAGGCCGGTGAAGCGGCCCATCGGATTAGCTGACGACCTCGAGAATCAAGTCCCTTGCGTCAGGGCGTGCACCGGAAATTCGGAAAGCGTCTTCCACCAGATCCGCTGCTTCATCCAGATTTTCTTCGCTGGTGTAATAAAGTCGGCAAAGCACCGAGCCGGCTTCCACTTTCTCGCCGGCTTTCACTTCCAGAATCACACCAACGGCGGGGTCGATAGCGTCTTCCTTGCGGGAGCGTCCGGCGCCCATCATGGAAGAAGCGCGGCCGATGTCTTCGGCCATAATTGCGCTCACAAAGCCGGTGCGCGGCGAGAGAATCTCGCGCATGCCCGTTGCGTTCGGAAGCAGTTCAAACTTGTCGAGAGCCTGCGGATTGCCGCCCTGCGCCGCGACCACGTCCTTGAACTTCTTGTATGCGGAGCCGTCCATCAGACGATCTTCCGCGAGCTTGCGGGCTTCGTCGAGCGTAGCGGTGATCTTGCCGAGATGAATCATGCGTGCCGCAAGCTCGAGGCTGAGGCGCGTGAGATCCGCCGGACCCGCCTTCTGCAGCGTTTGCGAAACTTCCATCACTTCCAGCGCATTGCCGACCGCGTAACCCAGCGGCTGGTTCATGTCGGTGATCAGCGCCTGCACTTTCTTGTCGAGACGGCGGCCGATTCCGACCATCGCCTGCGCAAGCCGGCGGGCATCCACCTGTTTCTTCATGAACGCGCCATTGCCAACCTTTACGTCGAGCACAAGAGCATCAATGCCCTCGGCCATCTTTTTCGACATGATCGACGACGCAATCAAAGGATTCGATTCGACTGTGCCAGTGACATCGCGGAGCGCATAGAGGCGCTTGTCCGCCGGCGCAATCTCTTCGGACTGTCCGATGAACGCCAAGCCCAGTTGAGAGAGCTGCGACCGGAACTGATCGAGCGTGAGGTCGGTACGGAAGCCTGGAATGGATTCCAGTTTGTCGAGCGTCCCGCCAGTGTGGCCCAGGCCCCGGCCGGAAATCATCGGAACGATGACGCCCGCGGCCGCCGCGATGGGCGCGCAGATCAGGCTGGTCTTGTCGCCGACTCCGCCGGTGGAATGTTTGTCAACCTTGACGCCCGGAATGTCTGAAAGATCCAGAACCTCTCCGGAGGCCATCATGACTTCTGTAAAGGAGCTCAGTTCCCTGTCCGTCATGCCACTGAAAAAAGTGGCCATGAGGAAAGCAGACATCTGGTAATCGGGAATTTCGCCGGAGGTAAAGCCATCCAGCAGATACCGGATTTCGTCCACACTAAGCTCGTCGCCTCCGCGTTTGCGGAGGATCAGGTCAACTGTACGCATGATAAGTGACTAGGCTATCACGTTAACCCACTGAAAGTAAAGGAAGAAGTTGTGGGGAATGGCGTTAGACTGTATAGTCTTTAACCGGAAGGACTGGCATGGGATGCCGGAATTCCCCGCGAAATATCTCAGAAAACAGAGCCAATACCTCGCCGTGGATGCTTCCGTTGTCAGTCAGAATGGCGGGTGAAGTCAACTGATGTGGCGCGCCTTTCATGTCGCTGCAACATCCGCCAGCTTCTTCCACCAGCAGTTTTCCGGCAGCCATATCCCACGGGCTTAGGCCGAATTCCCAATACCCGTCCAGCCTGCCGCAGGCGACGTACGCAAGGTCGATGGCAGCCGATCCGCCGCGGCGGACACCATGCGATGCCATCGCGAGCTGGTAGTAGAAATGGATGTTGACGTCGAGGTGACGCCGGCGGCTGGGGAACCCGGTGCTGAACAGGCCGTCGCCCATTTTCGCGGCGCGTGAAACGTGGATGCGGCGGCCATTCAGAAAGGCCCCGGCGCCTTTTTCGCAGGTGAAAAGCTCGTTGCGATACGGATCGAAGACGACTCCGGCGATCAGCTCGCCGGCTTTTTCCAGAGCCAGCGTGACGTTGAAGACTGGATAGCTGTGGGCGAAGTTGGTGGTCCCGTCGAGCGGATCCACGTACCACCGGTATTCAGACGAACTGCGGTGGCCGCTGCCTTCCTCGGCGAGAATGCCGTGATCCGGATAGATGGATGTCAGACGTTCGACGATCAGTTTCTCTGACGCCCGATCGGCTTCCGTAACCAGATCGAAATCGCCTTTGAGCTCGAAGCGGACGCGGCGCTCGAAGTACTGGCGAAGCAGCGCCCCGGCTTCCTGCGCGATTTCAATGGCGTTGTCGAGATGGGATGTCATTTGTCGTTAGCGGCACTCCAAAGTTCAGGCCGTTTCGAAAAGGTACTTAATATCGTGCTTGAAGATGAACAGATTCGGAGCACCCTGGCGCGTCACGCGGATAAACCGGTGATCGAAATATTCAACCACTCCGCGAACCATCTCGTTGTCGCTCAGCTTTACGCAGACCGGTACCTTGCTTTCGATCAGGTGCTTGAGGTACTTAACCTCTTCGAACGTCTGTTCCGGAGGACGCGAACTGCGCGGGGATTTGGCGGCCACTGGATTTTGCAATCTCCTTACTACTGATGATATGTCGGCGTTGATTTAGGCGGCGGCTGCTTGCGAGGCGTTCGGACAGATTCATCGGACGGAGATAACGCAACGCTTCCGGACGGCATGGCTGGCGACGATGGCGACGCGTCCCCATAATATCCGCTGCGCGCCTGGGCCCTGAGCCGCGGATCGCTTACGGTAATGTCGAGCGAATGATAGCGCTCTTTAGTGAGCGGAACATCCTTCGGATAAAAAGCCAGCATGTACTGAGTGCGCAAATCGCGGATGATTTGCTGGAAGGCGTCATCGAGAGCCGCTCCCAGCGATGGCGCAAAGACACGCCCGCCGGTTCGCTGCGCAAAGGTGGCCAGGGCGTTTTCGCCTCCCACGTTGCGGCCAGCTTCATTCGTGATCGGCACCACAAGCACCGGATAGATCACCGCGTCGGCCAGTTGCGCGGCTTCCGACGCCCGCAGAAAATCGGTGTGGCTCGTGGTATCGCCTCCATCGGTGACGATTACCAGCACTTTGCGTCCAGGCCGGTCCTGAATATCGCGCGAAGCAAGAAGAACGGCGTCGTAAAGCGAAGTCCCGGCTTCGCCGCGAAGATTCCGCAGCGAGCGATCGAAAGAAGCGGCGTTGCGCGTGAAGCCGATCTGCTTCACGATCTCCCAGTTGAAACTGTAAAGGGCGACGGCGTCTTCAGGATTTCCCTCGCGCAACAGAGCGCGGAGGAATTTCGAAACCGAGTCCGTCTCGTACTTCAAATCCTTCGCGGTAGAACCGCTGTTGTCGATTAGGATCGCTACCGACAAAGGCTGATCGGTCTGGCGCTCAAATACTGAAATCTGCTGCGAAATGCCATTGTCTTTGATGGTGAAATCCTCTTTTCCAAGAGAGCCCACCAGCGCGCCGGAAGGGTCTTTGACGGTTGCGAGGACACGAACAAGCTGGACATTGACGCGGATAGGTGCCAAGTCCTGTGCGATGACAGAGACTGGAAGAGCGAGACTACACAGCAGCGCGCGGCGCACTATCGTCCCACTCACCCTCGACCCAAACCTCGCCATCTTCAAAAAATTCCTTCTTCCAGACCGGCACCAGCTTTTTGAGCTGGTTAATGCCCTCAAGCGCGGCCTCGAATGCCGGTTTCCGGTGCGGCGCTGCAGCCACCACGATCACGCTGGCCTCGCCGATTTCCATCGTACCGAGACGGTGGAGCATCGCGATACGGCTGATGGCAAATCCGGCGGCGATCTGCCGTCCGATTTCCGCCATTTTCCGGATTGCCATGGCCTCGTAGCATTCGTATTCGAGCCGCAAGGTTGCGCGGCCTCTGGTATTGTTACGGACCACACCCTGGAAGGTTACAATTGCCCCGTCGAATCCCTGTAATAATTTGCTCTCGACGGCCCGTGGATCGAGCGGATCGCGCGTCAGGGCGAAGAAATGCCCTTTGGGGTCTTCGATTTCGTGTATAAACGCCCCGCCGCTTACCGGCGGCAGGAGAGCCACTTCATCGCCATCCGACAGGGCGGTTCCGGTGGTGGTGAACTCGTGATTACGGGCCAAAACTATGCTTGATGCGAGGGCGGACAGCCGCGGGAACCGGACCGCATAGTGCTTGAAAACCATGCCAGCCGTGGCATCGTCGGGCAGTTCGAGTTCATCGCTGGAACCCCCGCAAATATCCTTCAACTGGCCGAAAAAGAGAACCCGGATGTGCATGATTTATACGGACTACAGGAAGCTTAACAGAAGGTGGCGCAATCTTTGTGTTTAGCGTAGCCACGTTGACCTGGAAATATGAAACACGTCAACCTCGCTGTTTGCAGGGTTCGCGACGACGGTTCAAGACCTACCGGTTTCGAGACAGCGGAGCACAAAACAGCCCGCCTCAACCCAAGGTACACTCTCAAGAGAGATATTCTGGTGCGAACAATCATCTTGTGCGCGGCATACCTGATCATTTCTAACCCTGCGGCTCGTGCTCAAGACAATATCAGTCAGACGACATTCGAGGTAGCGTCGGTCAAACGGTCTGACCCGAAAACCGTAGGCTCTCCACCTAACTTTTGCCGCGGCGGCCCAGGCACTGCCGATCCGGGATTGCTCGTTTGTACAAATGCCGTGCTCGGCATGTTGGTCAGCCGAGCCTACAATTTGCAGTTCTATCAGCTCATATCACCAGACTGGATGCTTCAGGGCGGAAGTGAGAGTGGGTACGAAGTAACCGCCAAAATCCCCGCAGGGACAACGGCCGAGCAATTCCGTCTCATGCTCCAGTACCTGCTGGCGGATCGTTTTCATCTTACGGTCCATCGCGAGACCAGAACTATGCCTCGATATTCCCTGAAGTTCAGTAAAGCCGTACCCACGCTCAAACGTTCATCGGAGCCAGCGCCGCCCGGCCCCCGTTTCGCACAGAACTTCGTTAACGGACACTTGCAGTATGCCCAGCACAATCTGTCATTGAAAACCTTCACGGGGTTTCTGAGCACTCAATTGAGCGCTCCGGTAGCAGACGAGTCCGGCCTTACCGGCGACTATGACTTCAGTGTCGAATTTATGCCCGACGAGCGGTGGCGGGGATTTCAACCAGCGACCGCGTCTGCAGGGTCCGAGCCTGTTCCCGACCTTTTTCTCGCGATCCAAAATCAGCTGGGCCTGAAGCTTGAGGCGCAAAAAGGCCCGGTTGAAGTTGTGGTCGTGGATCACGCTGACAAAGCTCCCGTCGCGAACTAGCCGCCGCAGTGCCCCGGCGTGAGATGAAACATAGTTCATATCGATCTGTTATGTTTCGCAAAGGACCATTTGCGAGACATCCCCCGTACTCGATTTGTCGTCAATTTTCGGAAGGTCTTTCGGCATGGTCAATGACAAAAAATTCAAGGGCCGCTTTTTCGGACTGAAATTTCAGCCCCAACTCCTCCAGTGCCGTGAAGAGCGAGGGACCAGTGGCCGCTTGATTTGGCTGAACTGTCTCAGGGGTCCAATCAAGGATGAAATCGAAGAATCCCGGAAGCCCGGTTCGGTCAAGCACAGGGCGGTCCGCCACCGTTGGTCGACCTCGTCCTTGCGGGTCGTAGAGCCAGGTGGCCAGTCTCTCCATGGAGGAGTGTTGAATTTCAAACCGCCCATTAACAAATCTTGCGCTGAAATTGTCGGCGGTCGATGGTTTGAGCTTCGGCCCCCCTTTCGCCACCACAAGCCCGTAGATCGGCTGGTCCCGCATCTCGCGGTGGACTACCAGTTTGAACCGGTCTGCGAGAAGAGACCGG
>Ga0182013_10004793_pt1 | contig 16052 bp, 12 predicted proteins | sample 612S2MmetaG_FD_120487 | JGI IMG/M metagenome (GOLD analysis project Ga0182013, IMG submission 120487) | Permafrost microbial communities from Stordalen Mire, Sweden - 612S2M metaG | ecosystem: Environmental > Terrestrial > Soil > Wetlands > Permafrost | place: Sweden: Stordalen | collected...
CCGGGGAACCACCCCAGAGAATTCCTGTCGTATTCTATCGCACCGCTTCCGGCCGGGAGGCCGTCCGTGACTGGTTGCGCGATCTCGAAGACGCGGATCGCCAGGCAATCGGGCAGGACCTGATGCGGGTGCGATACCGCTGGCCGGTTGGGATGCCGCTTTGCCGCGCACTCGGCGACGGGCTTTGGGAGGTTCGCACGTCGCTGCCCGGCGGGCGGATCGCCCGGGTCATTTTCTGTGTGCCCGGCGGGGTCACCGCGAAGTCGAAATAGGCACTCGAGAAGGGGTCGCCGTTCGCGCCATTGCTGGTCAGGACTAGCGCCGTGTTCGGCACGGCCGTCGCGGGACGGACAAGCGCGCCGAGAAGCATGGCCGCGACCATGGTGCGACCGATGAGCCAGACCTTTGTTCCGCCGTGCATTTCAGGTTTTCCCCGCGAAATTGTTCGTGTTGCCGTTCGTGTCGAACAGAGACCGGGGGTTGGCCGCCCCCGCGGATTCGTTCCATGCGATTGCTGACGCCACGCAATTGTCGTGCCACAACGCAAATGCACGTTTTTGTTGGCTTTTGGGTGATGGGCCGGCGGAACCGTAAGTATTTCCGACACTGTCGAATGAACGGGTTCTGTTAACAAGCCGTTCCGAACTGAATCGGTCCGCGCCGCGCCAGTTGCCGCCGCGGCGGTGTTCGGGCAGCAAGAATCGCAGCGCCCGACGGAGCCTTTCCCTACGGCTCGCTACGCGGGTTGAATGCCGCGACACCGTTTCAAAGCCAGACGCACCGCCGTCGGGCTGTCGCCGCCGTCGGATTTGCCTGTGCCCGGCCGTGTAAAATCCGCCGGCAGTTGCCTGAACCGGCCACATCGGTGTCGGTCCTCGCGGGAGAGCAGGCGAACAGGTGGGCTTTTGCTCCGTTCAGTCCCGACTGGCGAAACGGACCGAGGGGGCGGAGGACTGGAAAGGAGAAACCAGATTGCCAGACTAACCGTCGGCGTCGGCTCCATGTTTCTTTCGCCGTCGGATGAGAGCATTCGCCGTTCGATCGTGGAAAGGGACGTCGCCGAGTATCATGCGGCGGGGAAAAGCCGCGCATGTCCCTTTAGCCTCGATCAACTCGGACGGCTGTGCGGGGGGCCAGAGCGAATATCGCCGTTCGCGGGGTTCGACGATCCATTGTTACCCGGACGAGGTCTCCGATAGCATGATGCTGGAGTGGCGCATCCAGCACCGGTCATGTTGTCGCGGTGAGACAACGTATCGCCGAGCCGCCGCGGCGTCGGCTGACCCTCGCGACAGAGCCCCTGATGCCATTAAAAATATGCATTGGAATAGTTCTTTTTTTTCTCCGGCATGTCGAGTTCGGCATAGCCCTTCACGTTTTTGTGAATGGTCAGGCCAACCTTTTTCGCCTGAGTGGTGGTGACCGAACCATAATCCATTCGGCTGATTTTGGCGCCGGTCCATTGTTCGACGAATATCAGGCCCTCTATATTGTCAATCGCGCGGTTGTCGGGCCGTTCGGACGGCCCGGTCCTGTCCCGAACGCCATCGACCGCTCTTGCTGTTTCCTTGTTGAAGTCATGAATGACAAGGCCGCTGTATTTCACGGAACTTCTGCAAACAGCCCACTTGAGGGATTTCTTCTGGCCGCCCCACCTGGTTCCCGACCAGCTCATCAACTGGGTCAGGGAAACGCTGAACCCTGGGCGGGCCTGCACGAACCAGGTGTCCGTGTCCCAGGGTCCCGACTGGAAGGCGTCTGCCCGGATCTGACACTCCATCGATAGCGAATCGCAGCAGTAGTGCTGGCACGGCGGCGCGGAGCGCGAATTCATCCCCGACATGGTCGTGAGTTCGCCTTTCAGCACGGCGCTGGAAAAAGCCTTGGTGACCGGATTGCCGGGTAGACCGAACCAATAAAGTTCGATGTCTTTGGGCACCGCGATGTTGGCCTCCCCCTCGTCGCAGCGGCCGTGTCCACCCACGAAAATCGTTACCATCGATCTTGCTCCTCCGCCTCGCGGATCCGGTTGGCTGAATTCGCCATTTTGACGATGGATCGAGCGCCACGCATCGCGAAGTGGAGGTCAACCCACGGGCACGAACTCAACATTGATGCTAATGGCTGATCCGCCCGCTTGTAAAGACCGACCACCCTTCGGTGGATTTCGCTGACGCGGCACGTCGAGGTCGTTGGTTGATCGCCCTCGCGGAACGATTGTTTGACCCCCCGCCGTAACGCCGTCGGCCCGCTCACCCTCGTGCCATTGCCCGAACCAACACGGCGCCTCCGCGTTTCGCCATGCCAAATATCATCCGTTCCGGCCCATCCGGCTTCCCGGCCATCGCCCAAACCGCGAACAACACCGCCGCGTAAACCCCCGCTCCAACCGCCACCTGCCCCGCCAACAACCAGTGTACCTCGGCCCCCGCGAACCGCTCGCCAACCCACCAGAGTCCCGCCGCCATCACCGCCGCGGCCACCACCGGGCGCGCCACCTGCGCGACGAACGCCCCAGTCCCCACCGCCAACTTCCGCAGCGCCAGCAGCAGCGTCGCGCCTTGCTCGACCACCGTCGCCGCGGCGCTGGCCCAGGCGGCGCCGGTCACGCCGAGCGGAGGGATCAGAGCCAGCAGCAACACCACCCGCAGCGCCGTCCCCGCGAACAGCACCGCGGTCAGGCGGCCCAGAAGGCTCTGCGCGCTCAACAGGTTCAGGCTGATCTGGCCGAACACCATCATCACCCCGGCGAGGCCCAGAAGCCGCACCACCGGCACCGCCGCGTCCCACTCCGGCCCCAGAGCCACGCGCACCAAAGGCGCGGCCACCAGCGACAGGCCCACGCCCGCCGGCAACGTGACCAGCACGGCCACTCCGATCAGCCGCAGAAACGTCTCGGTGACGGAATGGCCTTCCCGGTGAGCGGCCGAGAAGCCGGCGAAGGACGCGCGGCACAAAGGCTCCACCAGTTCGCTGGTCGGGATCGCGGCGACTTCGGCGCCCACGGTGTAAATGCCGACCCGCGCCGTGTCGCTCAGCCGGCCGAGAAACAACGTGTCGACGCGCGTCCGTAACATGACGCCCAGACTGAACAGCCAGGTCCACAGCGAGTAGTTGATCAACACCCGCCACGCGCGCAACGAAAACCGCGGGCGGAACGGATGCATGACATAGGTCATGGCGCTGCGCAGGAACTGGTTGGTGACGATGCCATAGAGCAGCGCGGTGTAGCTGGGATGCAGGAACGCGGCGGTCAGCGTCGCGGTGATGCCGAAGAATTTCGGCACCACCATGATGGCGAACTCTTTCTCGAACCGCATCTGGCGGCGGAAATCGACGGCGCCGATATTCGATGCGCCATCGAACAAAGGTGGCAGCGCCATCACCAGCATGACCGCGATCAGCCTCTGGTCGCCGAAGAACGCGGCGACCGGGACGGCGCTGGCCAGCACGATCGCCGCGACGGTCACGCCGCGGATGACGTTCATGGTCCAGGCGGTGTCGTAGACGGAACGATCGGGCGCGGTTTGGCGGATCACCGCCTCCTCGGTGCCCAGGATCATGAGGCCGTCGATGGTCTGGGCGAAGCTGGCGGCGAGGGCGAGGATGCCGAAATCGGACGGGGTCAGCAGCCGGACGAGGATCAGCGTGCTGAACAGGCCCAGAGCGCGCATGCCGAGGCGCCAGGCGACGACCCAGGCGGCGCCGCGAATGGTCTGAGCCAGGACGTCGCGTGGGGGGGTCATCCGTTCCCGGGGGTTCGATGCAAAGCCGCCCGCGCCGGTACCATGGCGGGAGGGTGGCTTCCAGTGGGGGCGGTGGCAGCGCCTCGGGCGGCGCGCGGCGAAGGGACAGCCGGGCGCGGCGGATGGCCGCCACAACTGGGCGGAGGATTTTGTTTGACGCGGGGATAAGTCAGTAATACTAACAATACCGTTAGATCATTGGCATGAGGAACCCCGTCATGGACACTCAACAGGCTTACGGCTTCCAGCAGGTGCTGACCCACATGGTCGGCGACATCGCGCAGGCGGTCTCCGAGCGCAACGGCGAGACGCCGCGACAGCGAAACGCCCGGTCCGAGGCCGCCGTGTTCATGATCCTCGGGTTTCTGCCGCGCGACGTGATCGAGGCGATGATCGCCGGTCATTGCGTCATGTTGCATGAACTGGTGGTCGACAGCGTGCGCCATACGCTCACCGGCGAGATGGAGACGACGCGGCGCGCCACTCGTGGCGGCATCGTCGCGATGGATAAGGCGTTCGGCACCAATCTGACGCGGTTGGAGCATTATCAGGAGCGGCCGTCGGTGGGATGTCAGGACGCGGCGCCAGCAGACGTGCCGGTGGCGATGCCAGCGGACGCGCCGGTGGACGCGCCAGTGGACGCGCCAGTGGACGCGCCGGTGGACGCGCCAGCGAATGTCGCGGTGGAAACAGCGGCGGAAGCATGCGTGGACCTGCCGATCGCCGCGCCGGTGGACGTGGCGGCGCCGATGGACACCGCACCGAACGAGACACTGGCCGCGCGAGTGGATATCACGGTAGACGCTCCGGTCGCGGTTTCCGAAGTGACGGTGCCCGTCGCGGCGACGGCGCCATCGGTGTCGGAGATCCCGGCGACACTCACCCCGTCGGCGGCGGCGATCGCCTCGTGCCGCGCCAACCCCGAGGCGATGGCGGCGCTGGATGCCGGCGATCCGGAGCGGTTCGCCCGCGCGATGGGGATCGAGCACCCCAGCGAAGCGTTTCTGGAGGCGGCGACGGCGCCGGGAGGTCCGTTCGATCTGACCGTGCCGGCGCATCGGCGGCCGTTGGTGTCGCGGCTGCCGGGCTAAGCGCAGGCGGCGCCAGTCCGGTCGGGGCCAGATCGTTTCAACGGTAACTACCCCGCCAGTTTCGCCGGATGCAGCACTTCGTCCAACTGGATTTCTGTCAATAACCCCGTCAATAGCGCGAGTTCCCGCACCGTGCGTCCCTCGGCCAGCGCCTGTTTGGCCAGGGCCGCCGCGCGTTCGTAGCCCAGAAGCGGGACCAGGGCGGTGACCGTGGACACGCCGGCCTCGATATGGCGGGCGCATTGTTCCGGCCGTGCCTCGATCCCGTCGATGCAGCGTTCGGTGAAGGTGCCGACGGCGTTTTTCAGCAGCGACATCGAGGAGAGGATGTTGTGGGCGATCAACGGTTCGAACGCGTTGAGTTGCAGTTGGCCGCCCTCCGCCGCCATGGTCACCGCGAGGTCGTTGCCGATCACCTGGAAGCAGACGATGTTCAGGACTTCGGGGATCACGGGATTGACCTTGCCGGGCATGATCGAGGAGCCTGGTTGCATCGCCGGAATGGCATACTCGCCGATGCCGCCGCGCGGGCCGGAGGACAACAGGCGAATGTCGTTGGCGATTTTCGACAACTTGCTGGCGATGCGTTTCAATACGCCGGAGAACATGACGAAACCGCCCATGTCCCAGCTGGCCTCGACGAGATTCGCCGATTGCACCAGCGGAAAGCCGGAGACGCGGGCAAGCTCGGCGATCGCGCGTTTGCCGTACGCCGGATCGGCGTTGATGCGGGTGCCGATCGCGGTGCCGCCGAGGTTGACCTCGCATAACAGGCGGCTGGCTTCGTCCAGGCGCTGAATGTCTTCCCTTATGGTCGCCGCGTAGGCCCCGAGTTCCTGGCCGACGGTCATCGGCACCGCGTCCTGCAACTGGGTGCGGCCGAGCTTGACGATCAGCGCGGTGGCTTCGGCTTTGTGCTCGAACGATTTTGCGAGTCTGTCGAGCGCGTCGCACAGCGGCGCGATCGACAGCAGCACCGAAAGGCGGACCGACGTGGGATAGGTGTCGTTGGTGGATTGCGAGAGATTGACGTGATCGTTCGGATGCAATGTCGCGTCGGGGTTGTTCATCAGTTCGAGGCCCCGATGGCTCAGCACCTCGTTGATGTTCATGTTGGTCGAGGTACCGGCGCCGCCCTGGAACACATCGACCGGGAACTGATCGTGCCACTTGCCGTCGATGATTTCCTGTGACGCGGCGACGATGGCGTCGCACCGCTCCCGGGACAGCGCGCCGAGCGAGAGATTGGCCAGCGCGGCGGCCTGCTTCACCATCGCCAGAGCGCGGATCAGTTGCGTGTGATGCGCGATCGGAATGCCGGAGATGGGGAAGTTGACGACGGCGCGGGCGGTTTGCGCGCCCCAGTAAGCGGCGGCCGGGACGCCGATTTCGCCAAGGCTGTCGTGTTCGACGCGGAAAGCCGGTGCCGGTGTGTCGGGCATAAGATGTTCCTTCTGGCGAAAAGTCGCGCAGACTACCTCCCGAAGGCCGGCTGACGTAAGCCGGGAATGCCTTCAGCAGCAGTTCTTCGTTTGACGCAGCCGCTCACATTCCCCGTCATCCTCCGGCCATTCCCCGTCATCCTCCGGCCATTCCCCGTCATCCTCCGGCTCGACCGGAGGACCACTCGCCGCACAGCCGTCAGACAACGTGTGACTCTTCAAAGTCGCGCGGGGTTCGACCGATCCTCCGGTCGAGCCGGAGGATGCCGAACTGGGGCCGGAGGATGACGGATTGGGGAGTGCCGCCGGGGGTATTGCGCGATCCATGCGAGGACACGATATCCATCCGCGAGCCTTGTCGGAGTTCAGTCCGTGTTCGCGAGCCTGAGACGCGCACTCCAATCGGCGAGGCAACGGTCGGCCGCCCGGAAATACGCGAGACTTCTGGGCCCTCGGCTTCTCCGGGATTACGGCGCGTCCGCCCACTACACCCCGGGCCAGATCAGGACGGCGGCCGCGGCGTGCCACCTGCCGCCAGGTTACCTCTCGTTTGGCTACGCGGCGTTCCTGTCCGAGGCGGAATTCCAGACCATCGCCACCGGCGCCGACTACCATTCGTTACGGGCGCTGCTATCACGCCATGGCCCATCGGGCTCCGGGCAAACGTTTCAGCCGGCGCCGGAAAATTCGGACGCGTTCGCCGGGTATATCGGGTCGGACAGCAACTGGTGACGGTCACTCCTTCAATGTCAGCAACGCGTCCGCCACCGTCAACCCGGACCCGTCCGCGTGCAGAATGACCGGGTTCAGTTCGAACTCCGCCACCTGGTCGCGCAAGGTCAGCGCCGCGCGGGACAACGCCGCCACCAGTTTCGCGACCGGCGTCAGGTCGATCGGCGCGGAGCCTCGAAAGCCGGTCAGCAGGCGCGCCGACTTCAACGCCAGGATCATGCGCGTGGCTTCCGTTTCATCGATCGGCGCCGGGCTGTGCACGACGTCGCCGAACAACTCCACCGTGGTGCCGCCATAGCCGACCATCATGATCGGGCCGAAGGTGGGATCGTTGACCATGCCGATCACCAGTTCGTGGCCTTTGGGGGCCATTTTCTGCACCAGCACGCCGTCGATCTTCGCGTCCGGCCTGTGCCGCGCGACGTCGGCCAGCATCGCGGCGTGGGCGGTCATGACGGAGGCTCGGTCATGCAAATTCAACCGCACGCCGCCGGCCTCGGTCTTATGCGGCAGGTCGGCCGATTGCACTTTCAGAACGACCGGAAAGCCCAACGACGCGGCGGCGGCGGCGGCGGCTTCGGCGGAATGCGCCAGCCGTTCGGACGCGGCCGGCAGCCACGCCGCGAGCGCCTGTTTCGCCTGGAACTCCGGCACGATGCGCGGCAGGCCGGGTTCCAGCCGGGCCGGCAGCGGATCGAACGGCTCGGGCAACGGCCGCGCGATGGCCTCGGCGTAGTCGGCGAGTTTGCCGAACGCCAGGCCGCAGGCACGCAGATCGCTGTGCAGGAACAGGCCGCAGCCGGAGGACGCGTTCCGCCCGAACTCCGAGGGCAGCGTGTAAGTCCACACCGTCATCGGCTTGCCGCATTTCGCCGCCACGGCGCGGATGCGGGCGGGATCCAGAGAGGCACGGGTCGTGCTGGCCAGCGAACCGACCAGCAGCAGCATGTCGATTTCGTCGCTCTCGGCCAGATGTTCCATGGCCGTCATCATCGCCGGTCCGGTGTTGGAACCTTGCGCGGTGACATCGACCGGATTGCCGGCGGCGCCGTACGACGGCATCAGCGGACGCAACCTGGCTTGTTCCGCGGACGAAAGTTGCGGCACGAGCAACCCGTGCGCCGACATCGTGTCCGCGGTCCACGCGCCGCCGCCGCCGGAGACTGTCACGATGCCGACACGACGGCCTTTGGGCAGCGGGCAACTGAGCACGACGCCGGCGATGGCGACGGCTTCATCGGGATCCTCGGCTTCTATCACGCCGTAACGTTCGAATATGGCATGGTAAGCGGTGTACGATCCAGACAAGGACGCGGTGTGCGAGGCGGAAGCGCGGGTGCCGGCGTCGGAGCGTCCGACCTTGATGGCGATGACCGGTTTGCCCAGACGGCGGGCTTTCGCGAGAGCGGCGACGAACTCGGGGCCTTTGCGGACGGCTTCGCAGAACAGCAACACGGCGCCGGTGTGCTCGTCCTCGATCATGTAGTCGAGGAAGTCGGCCATGCCGAGGTCGGCTTCGTTGCCGGTCGAGATCACGTAACTGAATGCCAGCCCGGCCGCCTTGCCGCGGTTGAACAGCGAGAAGCCGATGCCGCCGGATTGCGCGATGACGCCGATGCGCTTTGGCGAGACATGGACGGCGTCGGGATCTTCCTGGGTTTCCACGGTCGGGCTGAACGTCGTCGCGACATGGCCTGGCGCGTTGAAGTAGCCCTCGCAGTTGGGGCCGCAGGCGCGGATGCCGTATTGGGTGGTCACCGCGACGAGGTCGGCTTGCATGCCGCCGGCGGCACCGCCTTCTTCGGCGAAACCTGACGATATGATCAGGGTGTTTTTGACGCCGGCTTTGGCGCATTCCTCGACCGCTTCGGCGACGGACGCGGCGGGAATCGCGATCAACGCCAGATCGACCGGACCGCCGACGGCGGCGATGGAGGGGAAGCAGGGCAGGCCGCCAATGTCCTGGTAACTGGGATTGATCGGCAGGATGCGGCCGGGAAAGCCGTTCTCCCGCAATTGATGCAACAGGCGGCCGCGAATGCGGTGCAGATCGGGCGAGGCGCCGAGCACGGCGATCGATTCCGGCCAGAAGAAGCTGTGCAGCGGGTGGTTGGTCATCAGGGACGGTCCTCGGTTTATCCTGGATGGGTCAGGTATTTGGTTTGGCTGCGAAAGACTTTACCACGGAGAACAACGAGGGCCACGGAGGGCCACTGAGATCCGTCGCGACGATCGATCGTTCCTCAACGCGGCCCCCGAAATCCCGCGCCAGCGTGAGGCGGCCTCGAACCTCCGTGGCCCTCCGTGGCCCTCGGTGTTCTCCGTGGTAAAATCCTCACGGTGTTTCAACAAATCGCGGCCATTCCGTTGTGTGTCCGTCATGGCCACGGTCAACCTTTCCCGCGCGCGGTCCAAATGACGGAATGATCCCGCGATCTGTTCGCCGCCGCCGGCTTGATAAGTGGGGCTTCAGGCCCAGATGAAGGGGAGTCTGAAACGGCGATGGCGCGGTGGCGATTAATGACGCCGGATAATCGAAATTCATTTCGGCAGCCTGCCCAGAAAGTCGCGGACCGCGGCGTTGACCGCGTTGGGTTTGTGGATGTTGGCGGCGTGATTGGCGCGCGGGATCACGACCTGGCGCGCGTTGGGAATGGCGCGCGCCATGAACGCGGCGGCGGTCAGATTGGGCTTGTCCTCGGACCCCACCAGGATCAACACCGGCACATCGATCGCCGCCAGCCAGTCGAGCGCGCCGGTGTCGTACTGGGTCAGCAACAAACGCGCCGCGTTGGCCAGATCGAAGGGACTGGAATGATTGCGCGGATCGACCTCGGCGCCGCCTTCCAACGCGTCCAGACCGCCCTGTTCCAGGGTTTTCGACATGTCCTCGACCTGGCGGTTCCAGATTTCGCGCGCGGCGCCGCTGCGCAGGCCTGGCATGGTCCCGATCAGCACCAACGCGCGGACGCGACCGGGGTGCGCATGGCAAAAGCGCAGCGACAGCAAGCCGCCGATCCCAAGACCGATCAGCACGGCGGGCTCGGTCGTTTCGGTGTCGAGGACCGCCAGCATGTCTTCGATCAGGCCGCTGGTCGTCATTTCCGGTCCCGGTGCCTCGCTCTGGCCATGGCCCGGCAAATCCCAAAGGATCAGGCGGTAGCGGTCGGTGAGTTCCTCGATCTGCTCGTCCCACATGCGGCTGGTGGCGCCGAAGCCGTGGGTCAGCAGGATCGCGGCGCCATGGCCGTGCGCCTCCGTGTGCAGACCGGTTCCGTTTCGTCGCAGCAGAGTCAATGTTTCCTTCCCCATTTCCGTCTTCTCGCGTCATTGCCCGTCGCGACCGCTGCCGGTAAACTCGCACGCGCGCTGATGCGATGAAAGAGCGGGACGAGGAAACACCATGGAACACGGGACATACGAACACATCGCGGTATCTGAGTCGGGCCATATCGCCACGATCGAAGTGCGGCGCGGACCGAATAATTTCATCGACACCGACATGGTCGCGGAAATCGCCGACGCGCTGGATATTTACGACAAGACGCCCGAGGCGCGCGCGATCGTTCTGTGCGCGGAAGGGAAGCATTTTTGCGCGGGCGCCGATTTCGGCAGCCGCGGCCCCGATGGCGTGATGCGGACGGCGAAACGCGGGCGGCATCTCTACAAGGAAGCGCAACGGTTGTGGAAGACCGGCAAACCGATCGTCGCCGCCGTGCATGGCGCCGCGGTGGGCGCGGGCGTCGGGCTCGCGGTGATGGCCGATTTCCGGGTGACCTGCCCCGAAGCCCGATTTGCCACCAACTTCACCCGGTTGGGCTTTCATCCGGGGTTCGGGCTGACCGCTTCGTTGCCTCGGCTGATCGGTGAGCAGCAGGCGGCCATGATGATGTATACCGGCCGCCGCCTGACCGGGGAGGAAGCGCTGGCGATCGGGCTGGCGGATTACTGCGTGGCCCAGGACCAGGTGCGCGCGAAAGCGGTCGAAGTGGCGACGGAAATCGCTCAGTCGGCGCCGCTGGCGATCATCGCGACGCGGGAAACGTTGCGCCGCGGCCTCGCCGAAGCGGTGGCGCGGGCGACCGAGCGCGAATACGAAGAACAGGACTGGCTGCGCAACACGGCGGACTTCAAGGAAGGTACCAAGGCGATGGGCGAGCGGCGGTTGCCTAACTTTCACGCGCGGTAGGGCCGTTACGGTACCTTCAGCAACGGAATGCGTCGTGGCGAGCGTGAGCTACCCGTGACGGATCAGCAACGAGTGTGCGGTGAGCGATGGCCGGGTCAAGCCCCATATGCATCAAGTTAAGCGCCGCGAGAGGAAAATGCCCCTTTTCCCGTCATCCTCGGGCTCGACCCGAGGATGACGTTTGGGGGAAGGTTTTCCCTTCGCCAGCCTTATCTTGATGCGTATGGGGTCAGGCCCGGCCATGACGAAAAGATAATGAAGTGTCACGACTCGCGGTCACCCCCCCGGATAGTCCCAGCGTATCGATCTGATCAACTAACGACTTGGCCATCTCCCGCCAGCCGGACGCCGTGTCCGTCATCGTAACGGGCGTCTCGCGCGGTGGCCGGTCCAGCACGCGGCGCAATCCGGAGGTCAAGCTGGCGGCGTCCGGCTCGCACAGGATCGCCATCGGCTCGTCGCGCAACTGTTCCGCCAGGCCACCGACATTCGTCGCGATCACGTATCGGTGCGCGGCCAGCGCCACGGCGGCGACGCCGCTTTGACTGGCTTCGCGATAGGGCAGCACCACGGCGTCGGCCCAACTGAACAGCGAGCCGACCTCGGTTTCCGGCACCCAGCGGTTCTCCACGATCACGCCGGGCAGCGCCCGCAACGCCGCCAGTTCCCGGCTCTCCGGGCCCGAGCCGACGACACGCACGGTCAGTCCCGGCCGCGGACCCAGTCGGGTGAGGGTTTCGGCGAGCAGGCCGAGACCTTTGTAAGGCAGCAGGCGGCCGAATGACAGCAGGCGGAACGTTCCGGCCTCGGACTCACGGGGCGCGAAGCTATAACGCATCGGCGGGTGTGTCAGCCGGATCAGCTTCCGGCCCGGCGTTCCGGCGAGTTTCTGGGCCAACAATCGATCGCCGACATGGGCGGTCAGGGCGGCGACGGCGTTGGCCCGGCCGCACAGCCGGCGTTGCAGCCACATCTGCAACGGGAAACCGTCGCCCGGATGCGCGTCGGCATCGTGCACCAGCACGACGAAGGGGATCCGCGACCGCCGCAGCGCCGCCGCCATCAACAGATCCAACGGACCCGGTTGTGCGCAAATCGCGATATCCGGACGCAGCGCGGCGACCCTCCGGGCCAACGCCGCGATGGCGAAGGGAGCGGTCGCCAGCCGCCACAGAAACCCGGCCACGCTCGCATAGGTATCGACGGCGAGGTCGCAATGGATCGCCGGAGAATCCCGGAGAATCTCGGCGCCACGGGCCAGCGATAGCGAGACTTCGGTATCAGGCAGGTCGGCGAGGCCCTCGGCCAGATGCACCGCGAAACGGGGCGCGCCGCCGAATCGGCCCCATTGCCAGACCAGAACTCTCATCGCGGCAGGTCCGGTCCCGTTGGCAAGCCCAGACTTCGGACGGCGTCGGCGAGGGGGGAGATGCCCAATCGTTCGGTGACCAGCGCTTTCCCTCGCGCGCCCATCGCGGCGCGGGCTTCGGCGTCGTCGGCCAGGTGGCGGAGGTGCGCCACGGCGTCGGCCACATCCGGATCAGCCCAGTACGAGTCGCGGTAGACCTGGCGCGCGTCCTCGACCGGGACAAGGCGATAACCGACGGTCGCGGCGCTGTCCGCGTCCATGAACCCCATGTTGCCGGACCATCCCGTGGCGATCACGGGTTTGCCCAGAAGCATGGCTTCGGCGAGGACCAGGCCGAAGCCCTCGGCGCGGTGCAGCGACAGCACGATGTCGGCGACGGCGGTCAGCGCGTGGACCTCGGCGATGGGATACGATCTGGTATCGATCCGAATATTGGGCGCCCCGCCGGCGGCCTGAGCGATGCGGGCGAAGTCGGCCGGAAAGTGATCCGGGTTGCCGATCTTCAGCACCAGGATGCGATCCGCGCGATCCCCGAACGCGGCCCGGAACGCGGCGATCGCGGCCAGCGGGTTCTTCCGCTCGAACGACGACGCCAGGTTCATCGACACCAGGACGACGATCGCGTTCTCCGGCAATCCGAACGCGGCGCGGTCGCGGGTGACTGGCGCGGGAGGCGCGACCGCCAGAGGGAACGGCACCACCCGGACCCGGCCCGGCAGGAACTTCTCCATGGCGGTCGCGGTGAACGGCGAGGGGACCCAGACCTCGTGCACGAAGCGGGCGCCGGCGCGCCAGTCCGGCGGCACATCGGACAGTTCCCAGTTCCAGAATCCGATCACGCGGCGGCCGCGCGACAGACTCCGCGGCAGGCGCAGCAACGCCAACGGCAACAAAGGCGCGTTGACATGGATGACCAGCGGCGCGGCGGCCGGCGGAGAGGCGCCCAGGATCGGCGGCGTTCCGCTGGCGCCGGCGGGCAGCAAGGGACTGACATCGACCGGCCAGTTCGCCACGCCCAGGGCGTCGAGCCCGAGCCGAAACAGCCGCGCGCCTTCGCCGAGGCCTGAATACCGGGACAACTCCCCGGCCACCGCGATGCCATGCGCGGCGGGTGGGGGCGAGCGGTCGATGCGGGGGGCGAGCAGCGCCGCGGCCTCGGTCCCGGCGCGCCGACGCCCGTTCGCGGGCAGCAGACGCCACAGACGGTGCAGCAAAGACGGCTGAAACGCCGCGGAGGTCATGCGATTCCGTCCTCGGCGCGCATCGGCGTCATGCGCGCGCGAGGTCTGGACCGATCCGCGAAGCGACGGCTGATCGTCGTGTGTGCTCTCCCGATCCGGCGCTGCCGAAGAGGCCCGTTCAGGAATTCCCGCCGGTGTCGGCCAGGGCCATTTCCGGGCGGGCGCTTCCTTCGGCCTCGGGCGCCGTTACCGCATATCCAAGCGCGGCGAGCAATGCCTCGGCGCTGGCGGTCCAGGGCACCGGCCGAAACTCGCGGCGCACCTGGTCCTCCCAGCGGGCGAGATCGCGCGGATCGAGGATCACATCGCGAATCGCCTCGAACGCGTCATGCAGGTTGTCCGGATCGAAGCGGCGCGCCAGCGTGCCACCGGCCTCGGGCAGAGACGTCCGGTCGGCGATCAGGCAGGGTTTGCCGAACGCCAGGCTCTCGGTCACCGGCAAGCCCCAGCCTTCGTACAACGACGGGAACACGGTGAAGCGGCACCCCTGATACAGCGCGGTCAGCTCGCTGTCGGAGGGATGCTCCACGACGATCAGCTTGCCATTCAGCCCGTTGGAGTTGGCGATCTGCCGCATGAGGTCATCGACCAGCCAGCCGACCCGACCGGCGAAGACCATGGTCGGCACCCGTTCCGGCGGCAGTTCCTCCAGCAGGCGGCGCCAGACGCGGAAGATCAGCAGGTGGTTCTTGCGGGCCTCGATGGTGGAGACGAACAGCGCGTAGCCGCCGGGCGGAGGCAGCCGGTCGGACCGAGGGGCCGGCGCGGTCTCGGCGGCGGTCAGCATGCGACCGAAGCCGGAGCCCATGGGGATCGGCACCACCGGCCCGGACAGCGGAATGGCGCGCTCATGCGCGTACGCCGACACATCCTCGGCCGTGGCGCGCGAGATCGCCAGCACGATGTCGCACAACGGCAATATCCGGTCGATGAAGGACTGGAAGACGTGGACAAATCCGGGATCGCACCACTCCGGCCGGCGGATCGCGATGATGTCGTACACCAGCAGGGCGTAGCGTAGGCCAAGCCGCTTGCACTGGCTCTCGAGCATCGCGGCGTAACCTGGATGGGACCAGAACGCGCCCATGGTCAGCAGGATGTCGCCCGGCCGGACCAGAGAGGCGAAACCCGCCGCGGCGGTGGTGGACTCTTCCGCCTCCGCCGCGTCGGACGTGGCGCGATCGTGGCGTCCAAGCAGGTGCCGCGAACCCTGAACGACGCCGCGCCCCAGATCCTTGAACATGGCTCCCCAGGCGCGAAAGGCACGCTCCTGCGCCAACAGGACGGAATAGAGATGGAAGCGAGGCGTTTCCGGCAACCGCTCCAGCGCGCCGCGGACCATCTGGCGCATGGCCTGGTTGCGCGGCCGGCTCTCGACCTGGGTCGATTCGTCAGTGGGGTTCGACTCGCTCAGGCGTTCGAACCGACTGGCGAGTTCGGACCATTCGACCGTGCAAAACGTGCCGCGCAGGGCGTTATGGCGGACGAATCGCACGTCGCCGGTGTCGCCATACCGCGCGTGCACCGCCCTGGCGATTTCGAACACCACCCGCTGAATGCCGCTCGGCCGCACGTGAACCCGCGTGTACCAAAGCAGATCTTCAACATCGATCCAGAGAGTGGCGGCCATGGGCTACGTGCTTTCCGGTTCGGCGGCGACCCGCCGGCGCCAGTCGTCGAGCACATCACGAAGTGTTTGCGACCACCCCATAACGGGAGACCAGCCGATGAGTTCCATCGCTCGTTTCGCGTCGCAGCGTGCCAGCGGCACCTCGGTGGCGCGGGTCCGACCCGGATCGACAACGATCGAGGCCTGGACGCCGGCGAGGGTGATCAGATCGCTCAGGATATCGCCGATCCGCCGCGGCACGCCCGACGCCAGGTTGAGGATGGTGCCCGGTGCGATCGCCTCCCGCCGCGCCATGCAGGCGACATAGGCGGCGCAGACATCCCGTACATCCATGAAGTCGCGCCTGGCCTCCAGATTGCCGACGGAGATCACGGGTTCCTGGAGTCCCGCCTCAATTCGCGCCAGTTGCCTCGCGAACGACGCCACCACCAGTCCTGAACCCTGTCCTGGGCCGGTATGATTCAACGGGCGGACGCGCACGACCCGCAGCCCTTGCCCGGCCATGGCGCCCAATGCGAGGTCGGCGGCGGCCTTGGTCGCGCCGTAGGTGTTCAGCGGCGCCAGCGGGGCGTCCTCGTCGATCTCGCGCTCGCGGCGGAAGGTGGCGCCATA
>Ga0182013_10004794_pt1 | contig 16049 bp, 14 predicted proteins | sample 612S2MmetaG_FD_120487 | JGI IMG/M metagenome (GOLD analysis project Ga0182013, IMG submission 120487) | Permafrost microbial communities from Stordalen Mire, Sweden - 612S2M metaG | ecosystem: Environmental > Terrestrial > Soil > Wetlands > Permafrost | place: Sweden: Stordalen | collected...
CAACCTGGCCTGGCTGGCGGTCGTGTTGCTCGGTACCGGCATCGCGGGCTTCTATGCCCAGCTTCCCGGCGTCGAGCCCTGCCCCTACATCCTCCGTTTCGATGAAGACAGGCCCAACCCGCTCTACCGCAAGGTTTGCTACACCTTCGCCTGGAACGCCGTAGTCAGCTTCGCCCTGCTCAACCTGGTTGGCCTCGTTGCCGCCGCCATTACTGGAGTCTGGTACATGAAGCCCATCTACAACTACGGCTACTCCCCGCTCTGCGCCTTCATCCTGCTCCTCGGCCTGCTCGGCAAGCTGCCGCGTGTCGGACCTTCCACCAAAAACGAAGGCACCGAGCGCCGCTACTTCTATGGCTCGGTCTGGGCCGCCAGCATCGCCCAAACCGTCCTCCTTATCCTGTGGAAGATATTGCCTGAAACCCGCCCCGGCAACCAGGTCAAGCTTGTCGTCTACGTGGCGACCCTCGCCCTGGCAGGACTAGCCGCCTCCCGCGGTATCCTGCCCCGCACCCGCCCCATCATCCCAGGCGAACTCATGGTCTCCGACTAGGCGCCGTGCCAGACTTCGGGCTGAAAACCGGCTTCAAGTGATCCAGATCACATTAGACGGCCTCTTCCACCGGGTATAACCTAGTTGCCATGTGTCTAGCCATCCCGGGTAAAGTCGAAGAAATCTCCACCGACGGCCTCATCCGCATTGGCCGCGTCAACTTCGGCGGCATCGTCAAGCGCGTCTGTCTCGACTACGTTCCTGAGGTCGAGGTCGGCGATTACACCATCGTCCACGTCGGCTTCGCACTCTCCAAAATCGACGAGGAGACCGCCCTCCAGACCCTTGAGGACTTCCGCACCCTGGGCCTTCTCGAAGAAGAACTTGCCGGCGAGGAAGAAGCCTTCGCCCGCGCCGCCCAGCGCTCGCAGTTCAACTGCCCCGACGGAAGCTGCGCCAAAGTGAGCGTGGATCCCGTCTCCGCCGCCCCCGTTTCAGACCGCAAATGAAGTACCTCACCGAGTTCCGTAACGGAGAGATCGCCCAGCGCATCGCCCGCGAAATCCACTCTGTCTCGACGCGCCCCTGGAAGATCATGGAAGTCTGCGGCGGCCAGACCCATTCCATCATCAAGAACGGCATCGACCAGATGCTGCCCGCCGGCATCGAAATGATTCACGGTCCCGGCTGTCCGGTCTGCGTCACGCCTCTCGAACTCATTGACAAAGCCCTCGCCATCGCCGCCCAGCCCGGCGTCATCTTCTGCTCCTTCGGCGACATGCTCCGCGTCCCCGGAACCGATGCCGACCTCTTCCAGATCAAGGGCGCAGGCGGTGACATCCGCGTCGTCTACTCCCCGCTCGACGCCGTCGATCTCGCCGTCAAGCATCCAGATAAGCAAGTGGTCTTCTTCGGCGTAGGATTCGAGACCACCGCTCCCGCCAACGCCATGAGCGTACACGTCGCCAGGCGCCGAGGCCTCAGGAATTTCTCCGTCCTCATCTCCCACGTCCTTGTTCCCCCTGCCATCGAAGCCATTCTTCAGTCGCCCGGCAACCAGGTACAGGGCTTTCTGCTCGCCGGCCACGTATGCAGCGTGATGGGCTACTGGCAATACCCGCCCCTCGCCGAAAAGTATCAAATCCCTCTGGTAGTCACCGGCTTCGAGCCCCTCGACCTGCTCGATGGGATCCGCCGCACCGTCCTCCAACTCGAACGGGGCCGTCACGAAGTCGAAAATGCCTATAGCCGCGTTGTTACCCGCGATGGCAACCGCCCCGCCCAGCAGCTTCTAGCAGAAGTCTTTGAAGTCACCGATCGCGCCTGGCGCGGCATCGGCGTCATCCCCCAAAGCGGCTGGCGTCTCAGCGCCGCATACCGCGAATTCGACGCCGAACTGCGCTTCCAGATCACCGGCATCCACACCCAGGAGTCTCCCCTCTGCCGCTCCGGCGACGTCCTCCGCGGAGCCATCAAGCCTGCCCAGTGCTCCGCCTTCGGCAAGGAGTGCACCCCGCGCCATCCCCTCGGCGCCACCATGGTTTCAAGCGAAGGCGCCTGCGCCGCCTACTTCAACTACGGCCGCTTCATCTCCGCAGAAGAGCTGGCCGCAGCCGGCTCCAGCCTTTTCGGGACCGCACATGTCTGAAAATCCAGGTACGCCCGACTTCTCCAACTGGTCCTGCCCACTCCCCCTCGCCGGCTACCCCACCATCGTCATGGGCCACGGCGGCGGCGGCAAGCTCGGCAACGAGCTGGTCGAATTCCTCTTTCTCCCCGCCTTCCGCAACTCCGCTCTTGAAAACCTGGGCGACGCCGCCCTCCTCGATCTCGGCGCCGGCAAGCTGGCCATGAGCACCGACTCGTTCGTCGTCCAGCCGCTCTTTTTCCCCGGCGGCTCCATCGGCGAACTGGCCGTCAACGGCACTGTCAACGATCTCGCCGTCTCCGGCGCAACGCCAAAATTCCTCACCGCCGGCTTCATCCTTGAAGAGGGATTCCCGCTCCCCCAGCTTGCCGCCATCGTCGACTCCATGGCCCGGGCCGCTCAGCAAGCCGGCGTCCAGATCGTCACCGGAGACACCAAGGTCGTCGAGCGCGGCCATGGCGACGGTGTCTACATCAACACCGCCGGCATCGGCCTGCTAAGGACCGGCATCTCCGTCGGACCCCATCGCGCGATGCCCAACGACGCGGTCCTCGTCTCCGGCACCATCGGCGACCATGGCATGGCCATCATGAGCGTGCGCGAAGGCCTCGAATTCGAGAGCCAGATCCGCTCCGACTGCGCCGCTCTCAACGGCCTCATCAGTCAAGTCCTCGACGCCGCCGGTCCCTCGGTCCACGTGATGCGCGACCCCACCCGCGGCGGCCTCGCCTCCACGCTCAACGAGATCGCCCACTCCTCCGGCGTCGGCATCGACCTCTCCGAAGCCAGCCTTCCCGTCCGCCCGCAAGTCCAATCCGCCTGCGAACTGCTCGGCCTCGACCCCGTCTACGTCGCCAACGAAGGCAAAGCAGTCTTCTTCGTAGCCCCCGACGCGGCCGAACAGGTCCTCGAAGTCCTCCGCGCCCACTCACTAGGCCGTGAAGCCGCCCTCATCGGCCACGTCACCGCCCAGCACAAAGGCATGCTGGTAGCCCGCACCGCCATGGGCGCCAACCGAGTGATCCCCACCCAGATCGGCGAACAACTCCCGCGCATCTGCTAGTGAGAGTCGGCACGTTTCGCTATTCCTATGCGTTGTCATTCTGAGCACCGCGCAGGATCTGCGGCTGCCTTTCGGTTTTCAAAAGCCGGCATTACTTCCGAGTGGCCCACGACTCGCCAATGATCGCTGGCCTAATTCCTTCGCTCCCTCAACGCGTTGTCATTCTGAAGAGCGTGACGGTGAAGGATCCGCGGCTGCTTTTCGGCTTTCAAAGCCGGCATTACTTCCGAATTGCGCACCATTCGCCATCAACCCCGATTTCAGTACACATGCACACTCATCCTTTGTGCCGCTACGCGGGAGTCTGCTGCAGGAATTGATTAAGTTGCTCTCGATCAGCGCCTTCCAGGAATTGTTGCTGTCCCGCGTTCTTCTCTCGAGCACTCTCAACAACAAAACGAAGTCCAACGCCGTCATTGCCCCAGCGAATAGTTTCTGCTCTCACGCAGATTGACATCTGACTGCCTGGGTTGACAGGGTCGGTATTGGTAAGTGTCATTCTGACCACGGTGCCGAGATACCAACGTTCCGCGGTGACGAGATAAAACCCCGTTGAACTAATATCCCGAATGGCATGTACCGTTGGAGCTCCACCTGTCCAAAAAGATGCCACCAGGTTATCTACCGCTTTCCGGGTCACCTTTCTCCGATCCGGTACCTTTTTCCGATTCAAAAGGTTCAAATGGGACCAGCGCGCCAGACAGCTTCGTAGCGTTGAAGCAGTATTTGCGCTCTGTTTAACCTCAATGCTATCGATGAGCGCCGGGGTGGCGAAATGCGCAGCTTCCCCCGTCGGATTGTTGAGTTGTGACCGTTCACAATCAGGAGATCGCAGTGTTCTTACATTGGATTGACCCAAAGTCCGATGTGGGCTGGCAACTGCGATGGGGCGACTTTTGGCGCCAGCATCCAGATTTTGGAGGTTCATGAATTCGTCAGCGGCGCAAACGATGAGTAGATCTCCACGATGGGTGTCGGAAGAATGAATTACGGCCGAAGGTACCGCCAAAACGCTCGCAGCTGGCTGACTGGAGAGACGGGGATGGGAGTGCGAGTAAGACCTGACTAGGTCAATGACTCGGCCGCTGGTGTCCAAATAAACTAAATCGAGCGCCACACTCTCGTTTATGGACGGAAATCCTTTGAATGGCCTGATCCAAATGCCCGAACCGGAATTTGGCGTGAGCTCCGACATCCAGCTTGAGAGGCTGGGGAAAGAAAAGTCTCCGACGACCACATTCCAGCTGAGAATCGACTTCCTGGTTTGGTTATGCACGAAATGTTGTCGAGTCTCCATCCACTCTTCGCCGCGGGATGAATAATTCGGAATTGATAGTTGGCTGCTCACATGAATCGTCCTCTGGCACGAGCCGAAACCCTGGTCCAGCTATTTCGGCCACGAGTTATTTTTACCTGCGTTTCAAGCACTTCTTTCTTGCCTCAAACTAACTTCAGTCATATTGGGATACATGATCCAGGTTCTCGCCTCCTGGGATGACTCTTTAAGACATTGCTCTGGAGCCGCCACGATGCCCTGTTTCATGGGACCAAGCTGAAGCTCATTGCCAAAGCGATGGTCAGGTCCACCCTTCCATAGGATCTACGTGCGCCGTCTCCATTCTTCGCAGAGACAGCTGATTGACCTCATGGTTGAGCCATGTGCGCAACATTCCGTAAGCCGCTCCATCGTCGTTAGCAGGAGCAAGCGAGGACGGGTGAATTTGACGGAGATTAATGGCCAAAGCTCAAATCAGTATTGATCGCCTGTACGCCTTTGTCACATGCATTTCAATCCGATAACCCTTCTTACACGCGTCGTACAAGCACGTAACACTCCAAATGGTTTACACTTTGATTCCATTGGACTTTGGTTTCAATTAGAACCGTGCGCAGTTAGTGTCGCTGCTTCGCTCGCACGCAGATGAGGGGTCAATGAGAGAGAGTGCGAACAATGAAGCCATTCCGTCCGATTTCAGAGGGCTCATAGGCCTCGAAAAGCTTAGCGCGGGATCAGGCTCTTGCGTTTTGCTATAGAGGTGGAGTCCTTTTTGCTGCATTTGAACGAAGAATAGAAGAAACAACCCCACCCGGCGAACCTCAGACACGTGCTGCTTAAGGGCACCCTTCACGCAAATGCTCCGGGTGCATATCTGGCCGGTTCCGTCTCACCGCAAGACCACTTGAGGTTCGGAAGAACCATGAACATGGTCATTCTAAGGAATCATTCGATCGAGCCACCTGTCCGGTCGCGATCAATCCAAGACACATGTAATTGGGAGGAGAGTTCGTGCTGCCGGGAGAGTCACCGCCTACTCTTCCCTTTGACGAACTTTCGCCCATCCTCCGATGGCCGGGTGACCCAGCTGCCAGAGAGGTGAGTTCTCCAACGATTGCCTGCTGCCTCGGTGTCTCGGTGTCTCGCCTTCGTGCACTCGGAATATCAGCACAATTCGAAAGCTTCCCGGCGCCGCCTTCAATCAAACAGCGCAAACCCCTGCCCAATCTTTTCCGGAAGCACGCTATGCGCGTCATTCAGCTTTTCGCTGATCTCGAGCACCAGCGCCGGCGGCGTAGCCAGCCCCTTGATCCCCTCGGCCGCGGCCTTCCAGTCGATCGTGCCCGATTGCGGCCACAGATGCTCGTCCTTCTGACCGTGGTTATCATGCACATGCACTGAGACGATGCGCTTGTTCAGCGTCGAAATCGCCTCCGCCACGCCCACCGTCAGGTGCGCATGACCCAGGTCCAGGCAAACTCCAATGCTGTCCAGATGCCCCAGCTCCAGAATCAGCCCCAGGTGCGTCGGCGTGGTCGCATCGCTGAGCAAATTTTCAACCAGCAGCTTCACGCCCAGCGGCCGCGCAAAGGCTCCCAGGTGCTCCAGCGCATTATGAGCATACTCGATCGTCCGCGGCGACCAGCCATCATCGCGCTCGCCCAGGTGCACCACCATATGCTTGAAGTGAATATACTCGGCTGCTTCGAGCGCCCGCTTGATCTCGTCCATGGCGTCGATCCGCCGCGACTTTTCCGGATGAAGAATATTGACCGCCGGCGCCCCGGCCCGCCCCATCTCGCGATCCGGATAGAGCGGCGCGTGCATCGAAAACGGCTCCAGTGGATCGGACTCAAACCACTCGGCCAGCTCCGCCACGTGTTCCCGGCTGGTGTAGTCGAAGTGCTGCTTCGCCGCAAAGATCTCCACCGCCTGTGCCCCCGACCTGCTCGCGATTTCGAGCAGCCCGGGGTGCAGCCGATGGTTCAAAAATAAATGCGTTGAAAGGACGCGCAACATGATTTTGGCTTTTCTCGCTCCGGGATGAGCATCAAGCTTTTGCAGGATTCCGTGAAGTGATAGAGCAGACTGAGCTCGTCTTCCCCCCGGAAACCCCGTACCTTCATTCTCTCATCCTGAAGCAAGTTACCCGGTATCCAGCCAGATACCGGCTTAGTAGCCCGCCGCCTTGCCGAAGTGGCTGCGATGATCCTGCCCGCCCAGCAACTCACCCGTCTTGGGGTCCACGGCAATGCATTCCCCGTTCGACCAGTGGTGCTCGTCGAGGTCGGGCTGGTAGCCCATCCCCTTGAGTCCCGCAATCGTCTCCGCGTTGAACCCAGGCTCCAGATAAAGCTTGTCCGGCTCGTACTGGTGGTGAAAGCGCGGCGCGTCCACCGCCTGCTGGATGTTCAGCTCGCCCTCCGCCGCCGACAAAAAGATATTCGCCACCGTGGTAATAATCCGCGCCCCGCCCGGGGATCCCAGCACGTAGCGCAGCTTGCCATCCTCCAGCACAATCGTCGGAGTCATCGAGCTGAGCGGCCGCTTGCCCGCCGCAATCGCATTCGCCGGCCCCTGGATCAGCCCATAAATATTCGGCTCGCCCAGCTTGGCGGCAAAGTCGTCCATCTCATCGTTCATCAGAAAGCCCAAATGCCCCGCCGTCACCCGCGAACCGAAGTTGTCGTTCAGTGTCGTGGTCACGGCCACTGCGTTACCCTCCGCGTCCACCACGGAGTAGTGCGTCGTATCGGGTGACTCTTTCCGCCGCTGTCCAGCCGTCTCCGGCGCCGCGGGCAGAAAGCCTTCTGGCCTCACCAGCCCCGAGCTCGGCGTTGCCGCGTCCGGCGCAATTCCTGTCCGCCAAGCCTCCGCGTATCTTTTGTCAATCAGCTCCGCGACCGGCATCCGGTTATAATCCGGATCGCCAAGGTACTCGGCGCGATCCATGTACGCACGCCGGAATGCCTCCGTGATCAAATGCACCCACGCCGGGCTCCGGTCGCCCAGCTTTTTCAGATCGTACCCCTCCAGCATATTCAGCGCGCTCACCAGCACGATGCCCCCCGAAGACGGAGGCGGCGCGCTCAGAATCGTGTAGTCGTGAAAGCTCCCCGTAATCGGCGCGCGCTCTTCCACGGTGTATTGGGCCAGGTCTTCGAGCGTAATCAGCCCGCCGCCCTTCTTCAGCTCTTCCACCAGCTCGCGCGCCATCTTTCCGTGATAAAAATCTCCCGGGTCGGCCGCAATCCGCTTGAGCGTCTCGGCCAGCTCCGGCTGCCTGAACGTTTCTCCCGCCTTGTAAAACTCACCGTCCCGCTGAAAGATTCGCTTTGAATCGGGAAACTTGGCAAGATCCGCATCAGTCAGTTCCTTGGCCTCGTCCTCGCTCAGCACGAAGCCCTCCCTCGCCAGCTTGATGGCCGGCTCCATCACCCGCTTCAGTCCCAGCTTGCCGTATCTCCGCTCCGCAAACGCCAACCCCGCAACCGAACCCGGCGTTGCGATCGACCGGTACCCAAGCCAGCTCGCATCCGGGATCAACTCACCCTTTTCGTCCTGGTACATGGTCTCGGTAGCCGCGAGCGGCGCTTTTTCGCGGAAGTCGATGAAAACCACGCGCCCGTCGTGCGTGCGCAGCAGCAGAAATCCGCCTCCGCCCAGGTTGCCTGCGCTGGGATGAACCACGGCCAACGCAAACCCCGTCGCCACCGCCGCGTCCACCGAGTTACCGCCCCCCCGCAGAACATCGAGCCCCGCATCAGCGGCCAGGTGATGAACGCTCACCACCATTCCATGCCGTGCCCGCACCGGTTGTTCGTCGAGGTAGGGAATCACGTGCTTCGCGCCCTCCTGCGCGCAAACAGGGATGGAGATTGTCAGTGCTGAGCCGCCCAGGGCGGCAAGAACGAAACGCATGAGCCGTTTGTTCATCGGATCACTTCCAGAATAACCCGGAGTCGAGAGACGCCTTCCGCATCGGAAAATGAGCCCATCCGGCAAGCGACTTGGGCTCCCCGCCGTGGAACCATCCCTGGCACCTTTCCAGCGCAACAACCGCTCTCACGTCGCGTCAATACTGGAAACGGAAGACCGGAAACGGAAATCCAGGAGGCGCTTTTAAATATGCATAAAATGGTTTTGATCCTGGCCGCGCTCGCTGCGCTTTCCGCCGGGGCGCAGCAAACCACGGTGGCGGCAAGCCTCTACGGCGCTTTCAGCGGCGCAACCAGCGGAAACAGCGTTCAGCAGAGCCCATCCAATGCTGCCGGCGCGATGGTCGAGCTGCGCCACATCAGCAATCCCATCATGGGCTACGACGTGACCTACTCCTATAACCGCGCCAACCAGTCTTACTTCGAGCCAATTCCATGCGACGTCGGCTGCAACCCCTGGGTGGCCGTCTCAGCCAACGCTCACGAGCTCACCGGCGACTGGGTCGCCTCCGTCAGGCTGGCCAATCTCCGGCCCTTCGCCCTGGGCGGCGTCGGACTGCTGTTCAACCAGCCCTCCGGCAGCCAGGCGAACACCACCTCGCAAACCAAGCCGGTCTTCGTCTACGGCGCCGGCCTCGACTGGGGCCTGTTGCCTCATCTAGGCCTGCGCTTTCAATACCGCGGGAATCTCTACAAGGCTCCCGATCTGACCAGGGTTTACACCTCGACCGGAGCCTTCATGCGCACTTCGGAGCCGATGCTCGGCGTCTATTTCCGGCTCTGAGACTCACTTCCCGCTCACCAGCATCAGCGGGTCAGGCGCCACGCGGCAGCTTTGGCTGCCTGAAAATTTCCAGACCGATCCATCGGCGTAGGTGACCGTCTTCAGTTCAATCGTCTGAACCGCCGTCATCCCCGGCACCCGCACATCGGCCGACTCGGTCTTTCCCTCGGCCTCCGCGAAGGAAAGCGTAGTCGTCCACAGCGCGTCGGAAGCCTCCTGCCTTCTCGGCGACTCTTGCGTGACCTGGGCCTGCGTAATCCGCGCCTTGTTCGAATAGCCGTGAACCGTAATCGTCGCCGCGCGAATCACCCTCGAGTCGGGACTGGTGACCGTCAAATGCAGCCACTGTCCCGGACCCTCGGACTGTGCGCTTCTCTGCGCCTGCCCGCTCCGCGTCCTCACCAGGCCCCCATCCGCCAGGTGCTGCGCCCGCAGCGACACCGGGCAGCCCATCGTCAGCGGCGGCAGTAGAATCACCGTCCCCCCGGGCTGCTGCGAGATCTGCGCCCCCGAAGGAATCCCCTCCATCTGCGCCGACCCGGAGCTCTGGGTTTGCGCCCCGGCCAGGCTCTGGCCCGCCATCCCCATCGAGCCCATACACAGCGCGACACACGAAACAGCAATTGCATATTTCATCGAAGTCACTCCCGCACACGAACAAGATACTCCCGATCCGGACCGTGGACAAACCCCCAGTCAATCTCTTCGCTCTCGCCCCATCCGCGACCTGCCCGCTGTGTTACCGTTGCATTACGGCGTCCCTGATCGGGGACAGAGTTACCCGGAGCCAGGCGAATACCGTGGACCGCGATCGGGGGCGGCAGGCGTAATCAAAGGAATGTCCCAACAGCCGGAATCGTCATCGTTATCGCTCCCCGTGGGTCCGGCTCCTCTGCCCGGCTCGGCCAGTGGGACTGTGTCTGAGTCTTCGCACCGGGCTGCGGTCGCTTTATCAGCCGTCGAACCCGACTCCCAATCTGAACCTCAGTCCGGCGCGGCCTCGTCTGCGCAACACCATTCATCCCAACAGCGCATTCCCCGCTGGCTGGTCCGCATCGAACTGTTCCTGAGAGTCATGTTGCAGATCTATATCGGCCTGTTCGTCTGTTACGCCCCGTGGACGCACGCCTTCTGGGATCGGAACCCCATCATTCTCCAGTTCCCATCGCTTTCGGTCTTTACCGCCAGCGGCGCGGTGCGAGGTCTTGTTACCGGGCTCGGCCTCCTCAATCTCTGGATCGCGCTTCAGGACGCCATCCGCCACCGGCACGCCTAACACGCATTATTTGTCATTTTTCAGCCATTCCGAATGGAAAGAGTATGAAAGAAAACAGCCTGGAATCGGATATCACGTCGCCTCTGGAAGGCGTGGAAACCTTGCAAAACAGGCAGGAGCCGGCTCCTTCTGCCCTCATTGAGCCGACGGCCTCGATTCCATCCGACGCCATCCCACCATCCCTTCCATCCGACGCCATCCCATCGCCTCTTCCTTCCGCGCCCCTGGCTTACGAAAACCCCGCCTTCCTGAACAGCCCCGACGGCCGGCTCATCCGCATTGTGTCCGAGTACCTTGAGCCCCTCGCCCGCTTCCGCCGCGAGCGCATCCAGGACACGGTCGTCTTCTTCGGTTCAGCTCGTTTCCGCGGCCGCGACGAGGCCGATCACGCCCTTGAACTTCTCGAGAACACCGGCTCCACGCGCCCCGCCCCCAGCGAAGAACAGCCAGCCAGGGCCGGCGATATCGCCGCCGGTGTAGCCTCTGAATTGCAGCGCAAGCGTGCCGTGGCGGCGGTTGAAATGGCCCGCTACTACGAAGACGCGCGCCGCCTTGCCCAGCTGCTCACCCGCTGGGCCATGAACATTCCCTCCCGCAAGAGCCGTTTCGTGGTCACCAGCGGTGGCGGCCCGGGTATCATGGAAGCTGCCAACCGCGGCGCTCACGAAGCTGGCGGCAAAACCATCGGCCTCAACATCGCTCTGCCTTTCGAGCAGTTTCCCAATCCCTACGTCACCCCCGCCCTCAACTTCGAGTTCCACTACTTCTTTATGCGCAAGCTCTGGTTTGCCTATCTGTCCAAGGCGCTGGTCGTCTTTCCCGGCGGATTTGGCACCCTCGACGAGATGTTCGAGATTCTTACCCTCGCGCAGACCCGGAAACTAGCCAAGAAGATTACCGTCGTCATTTACGGGTCGGATTACTGGAAGAAAGTCTTCAACCTCGAAACCCTTGTCGACACCGGCGCAATCTCTCCCAAGGACATCGAACTCTTCCAGTTAGCCGACACCCCGGAACAGGCCTTCGAACTGCTCCGCCGCGGCCTCACGGAGAACTACCTGGCCGGTGAAGTGGCCGCCGCCGCCGCGCGAGCCGCAAACGGCGAGGAGGACCTGATGGCAGGCTGGACCGTCGAGGACTTCCTTGGCCCCGACATGGCCAAAACGCGGAAGTAGACACGAAAGTAACGTGTTTCCCGTGGGCTCTGCTGCCAGGAATTCCGACCAATCGCCGGGTTTTCAAGGGTTCTCGCCTTGTTTCCTCGTAACTCAATTGATTCACTTACCGAATTGAACGGCAATTCGCGCCATCTTAACCGGTTATTGATCACTCTTCATCCATACTGATCGCGTAACTACGGGACCGGTACGATCCGGGAAAGTACTAAGATAAAAGGAGAGTAGATGCCCAGCTCCTCAATCTCGTATCTGTGGCGCGACCAGAATTCGCACGCCGCTTTCCAGACCGGCGTCTCCCTGCACAGCCACACCAACCAGTCACAGGAGACTCTCGACTTCCTGGCCAACTTTGGCAACCAGTTCCCGGCCGTTCGCCCTCTCATGGCACGCTTCGAGCGCCGTTCCGAGCAGGTTCACGGCGTCCGCATCAATTACGCGCGCAGCTACTGGACTCCGCCCATGACGCCGAAACTGGCCTTCGATCTCGAAAGCCGTCAGATCGAGAACCTCGATCTCGCCTCCATGGTCTCGATCACCGATCACGACACCATCAAGGCTCCCATGCTGCTGCGCACCGTTCCCAGCGCCCGCCGCATTCCCGTCTCGGTCGAGTGGAGCGCTCCATACGGTGGCATGCAGTCCTTCCATCTCGGCGTGCACAATCTTCCCGCCATCAGGGCCGCGCAGTGGATGGCCGAACTCGAAGAGTTCACCGCCCATCCCAGCGACGCCCGCTTCACCGAGATTCTGGTCGCGCTCAACAACGAGCCCAACGTCCTGGTTGTTTTCAACCACCCCATGTGGGACCTTTATCTCATCGGGCAGGAGAAGCACCAGTTCCTGGTCAACGAGTTCCTGCAGAAAAACGGCGCATGGATTCACGCTCTGGAACTGAACGGCCTGCGCACCTGGAATGAAAACCGCGCCGTCCGCCGCCTGGCCGAGCAGTGGAACATGGTGCTCATCTCCGGCGGCGACCGCCACGGCGTCGAGCCCAATGCCAACATCAACCTCACCAACGCCTCCAGCTTCACCGAGTTCGTGCATGAGATCCGCCGCCAGAAGCTGAGCAACGTGCTGTTCATGCCCCAGTACGCCGAGCCCTGGAAACACCGCATCCTTCAGTCCACCATCGATGCCATCCGCCACTACCCCGACTTCCCGCAGGGCTCCCGCACCTGGGATGAGCGCGTCTACCACCCCGATGCCAACGGCCAAATCCGGCCCCTGAGCGAGATCTGGCCCAATGGCGCGCCGCCGCGGCTCATGACCGCCCTTCTCGCATGCGTCGAACTCATGGGCAGAGGACTGGTCGGCGGCGGCCTCCGCCTCGCCTGGAGCGAGTCCCGCCAGCTCCGCCTCGCTTTGGGCGAGTTCGACGGATAAAAAGCGATCCATTCATCTCGGAAAGCAGAGCATTGTTACAAGGGCACGGCTTTAGCCGGGCATCAAGAGGCTTAAGAATGACTTGGGCTTTAGCCCCTGAGTACCTCACCCGTGCCAGCGAACTGACCAACGGTGTCCATGCGAGTGGCGTTCCTTCTGAACCGATCGAGCCCGCGCCCGCATTCACTGCGGACCTCAATAACCCTCCTGATATCTCTCACATCGTCAACTCGGCTCACACCGCCGGCTTCCCCCGCCTGGCCTATCTCCCCGACTCTTTTCACGAGGTCAACGGCGTCGCCCACACCAGCCGCCACTTTGAGGCCTTTGCCCGCCGCCGCAACCTCCCTTTCCTCTGCATCCGCGCCGGTGACCGCGCCCAGCCGCTCATCGAAGAGGGCAACGTCTGGACCCTCGAGCTGCCCCGCGGCTTTCTTTCCTTCGCCCTCGAAAAAGACCTTCGCTACGACCCCGCGTATCTCCGCCACATCCCCCTCATCGGCGAGGTGATCGAGCGTTTCCAGCCCGACCTGATCCACATTACCGGACCCAGCGAACTCGGTATGCTGGGCGCGGCTCTCGCTCACCAGCTTGAGCTGCCCCTGGCCGCCAGTTGGCATACCAATGTCCACGAGTACCTCGCCCGCCGTTCTGAGTGGTTCCTGCGCCTGCTCCCGGAGCGGCAATCGGCCGCTACTGCCAAGAAAATCCAGGACTTCGCCCTCGCCGCAGCCGGCATCTTCTATTCGACCGCCCGCGTGCTCTTCGCCCCCAATCCCGAGCTGTGCAGATTGCTCGAAGCCGCCACCGGCCGGCCCTGTCACCTGATGCCGCGCGGCGTTGACGCCGCCCTCTTCAATCCCGCCCGGCGCGCCCGCAACCCCGAAGACCGCGATCGCGTCCTCGGCTTCGTCGGCCGCCTCTCCGTCGAGAAAAACATCGCCCTGCTGGTCCAGATTCAACAGGAACTCGACGAGCTGGGCCTCGAGCATTACCGCTTCCTCATCGTCGGTCACGGCGGCGACGAAGCCTGGCTCCGCGAACGGTTGCATGGGGCGGAGTTCACCGGCGTCCTGCGCGGCGAAGCGCTCTCCGCCGCCTACGCTAATATGGACCTCTTCGTCTTCCCCTCGCACACCGACACCTTCGGCAACGTGGTCCTCGAAGCGCTGGCCAGCGGCGTCCCCGCCATCGTCACCCCCGACGGCGGCCCGTGCACCATCGTTCGCGACAATAAGACCGGCCGCATCGTCCCCGACGAGGAGTTCTCCCAGGCCATCGCCCAAATCCTCGCCGACCCTGCTCGCCACGCCGGGATGCGCCTGGCCGCCCGCGCCTACGCCGAAACCGCCAGCTGGGACTCTGTCTTCGAAGGCGTCTACAAGGCTTACGAGACGGTTCTCCCCGCCCGCCGCGCTCCCGCTTTCTAGCTCATCCGCCGCCCAGTCCGCACATCCAGCGCAAACGCTGTCTCCCGATCCGTCCTGAGCTCCCACCCCACGCCGCGCAACAGGCCATTCTCCACTTCGCCAATCGTCACGCCCTCATCGGAAAGCCGCTCCGACTCCCACGCCAAGCCATCGCACCCCCACGCCAGGATTGACCGGCTCCCCACAAATAGCAACAGTCCAGCCTCCACCACCGCCCGCACCTCAAGCACCGGCCGGTAAGCAATCATGGTGAATCGTTCGGGCGCATTGGTGTCGATCAAGTATGCATACCCGCCCGAGACCGCGCAAAGTTCTTCCGGATTAGGCGTAGACCACAGCCCCGTCGGCGCCGCTGGATCACGAAACCCCAGCGCGCAAGTTGCCAAAAACTGCTGCGAGCAGGGCGAGTCTTTTGGAGTAGATTCCTGGGGAGGACCGGCAACCCCAGGCTGCACCAGCACCTCCAGCGCCCCCCGCTCCACCTCTTCAGCCTCTCGCGGATAAACAAAATGCCGTGCCGGCACAATCAGCGGCCGGCACGCTAGCCCCTCCGCCTGCCAGAAGTGAGGGAAACTGCCATCAAAGAAGTTCGCTGTCACCTGATCTCTGATCCCTGCTCTCTGATCCCTGAAAAGCCCGCCGTCACGGCTCCGCCTTGTAGCTCAAAATCCATCGCCGCTGCTCCTCGGTGTCGGGCAGCGAGCAGCCACGCGCCTTCTCAATCGCCTTGAGTGCATCGGCCGGCGTCCACCCCAGGTGAACCAGCGTGCAAGCCGCCGTCACCGGGGCCCTGCCGATGCTGCCCCGGCAGTGCATCCCGATCTTTTCACCGCCCCTGAGCCGCTCCGCCAGATCTGTAACAAATGTCCGAAACCCTCCCTCATCCTGCGGAACATGGACGTCGGGAATGGGAAACGAAACGAACCGCATCCCCGCCTTCTGCGCTGCCTGCTCTTCTTTTGCCAGGCCAAGCCAGCCCGCCTCATCCGGCTCAAGCAGTGATACCACCGTCTCCACGCCGTTCCGCCGCACGGCCATCATCTCGTCTTCAAGTCGCCAGCCGCCCTGCGGGCACAGCAGAATCGCCAGCCCCGGCGCCGGATTTCCTTCGATCCAGAAAACCTCATCCATGCGAGCTCACGCTCCCAGAAACTCTCTCCACCCAATCCGAATCGCTCATGAAAAATGCTCCCACCCCCGAGCCTCCAGCGGCTGTCTCTTCCCGTCCGTCATTAGCGACACCAGGGGCCTTCCCGCCCGACGCCGCACCACTTGTCCGATGCGCGTTACCGCAACCCCCGCAATCGCCGCTGGCATCTTTCGAATGGCCGGTACCGTAAACAGCAGTTCGTAATCCTCCCCGCCATCGAGCGCCTGTTTGAGCGTAGCGCCGGGAAACACCGGCAACGCCCCCGCCTCAATCTCAGCCGCCACCACCGACTCCCGGCAAAGCCGCGCCAAATCGGTCGAAAGCCCGTCGCTCAAGTCCATCCCCGACCTCGCCAGCCCGCGCCGCACCAGCGCCAGCCCCTGCGCAATCCGCGGCACAGGGTTAAGATGCGGTTCCAAAGCCGGTC
>Ga0182013_10004795_pt1 | contig 16049 bp, 11 predicted proteins | sample 612S2MmetaG_FD_120487 | JGI IMG/M metagenome (GOLD analysis project Ga0182013, IMG submission 120487) | Permafrost microbial communities from Stordalen Mire, Sweden - 612S2M metaG | ecosystem: Environmental > Terrestrial > Soil > Wetlands > Permafrost | place: Sweden: Stordalen | collected...
CGGTGCGGGTCCCGGCGGCCCGCGCGGCGGTTTTGGGGTCGTCTGGCGCCGTTCTCCCTCTCTCCCGGCACCGACCGGTGGGCGCTACCGGACTCGAACCGATGACCTGCTGGTTGTAAGCCATTGAGGCCTGAGCGCTGTGCTGAGCTGGGATTATGCACCTCGTAGAGATGCGAAGGGTGCAAACTTATCTGCTGTCATTTCGGTCCCACGGTTTCGCCGCCAGGAGCCCGATGGTGTTATTGCCCTCCCCCACCTCTCTGGGCGATACGGCACCTGCCGGAGTCCCAATGCCGATTTGGATTGTTAATGATGGGGGGGGTAAATGCACTGCCATCAGGGTCGGAGGGCGCTCAATCCCCTGGGCCACCTCTCGCACGTTGACTCTAGGATCGGGGCGATGCCGGTTACCGCTACCCCAGTGAGTTTCGGAGGCACGTTCTCAACCATGGCGGTTCGCTGTTCGTTCACAGCCAACGCCGGGGAGTTCCCTTTCTCCGGGCCACCACTGGGGAGCCGAGGTCATTGGCTGGCCATGAGGTGTTCGTGGTCGAAGACATCTTGATCCTCTCCCGTTTCTCCGCGCGAACCCGGCCCGCGGTGCTCCAACTGTCCCTAGAAGGTCGCCGTTGGAAGCGACCCGCGGCGTCTTGGGACGGCTGCGCTTACCTGATCTGATCCCCGACTTAGGCTGGGCTGATCGTGATCGACAGAGCTTCGGTCGCAGTATTCTGCGTCGGCGGGTGACCCTTGGACTTCACCTTCATGTCAAGCACCTCGATCGTGAAGTTCAGAGTGCCGACCTGCTTCGTCTTGCCCGAGATCACACCAGTGGACTTGTTGAGCTTGAAGCCCTTCGGTAGCGAGCCAGAGGTGACCTTCCAGGTGTAAGGAGGATTACCACCGATAGCCGAGAGCGTGACTGAGTATCCAACGTTGGCCGTGCCACTTGGTAGAGCCGTGGTCGTGATGGCAATCGCTTCCACCACGATCGATTGCTGGACCTCGGGTGCGGCGTCGTAGAAGTCATTGCCCACTTGATTGGCGTCGATGACACACGTGCCGACGTGAGTGAATGTGACCATTTGTCCTGACAACGAGCACGCCATTCCGGACGATGGGTCGATACTCAGGATGACAGGAAGGCCGGATGACGCTGTTGCAGTGGGCACGTAGGTCGGACCTCCTACCGCCCCCACTGGCGGCGGCGATGCAAGAGCGATGACCTGCTGCCTGGTCTGGTAGGCACCAATGTCGCATGGTGTGGGCCTGGCAACACCCCGCTGGTCGGGGCCAGAGCAGAGCGAGGCGGTGGTGACGGCTCTATTACCTGGACTCGTCGGCTCCAGGGCAATGGTGAGCGTTGACCCCCCGTTGGCCTGGAGGCCCAGAGGGTCCAACTGTGCAGCTACCTCGGAATAACTCGTGCTTGCAGTGAACCCACACGTCCCATCGTCATCAAGGTTGTATCCAGCGTCAGTGACCGATCCCCAACACGCACCGGCTGAAGTGGCCGTCGCTGCGATCGTTGCGGCCGCCGTGATTGACCCACTCAGGTTCCCTAGCTCACTCCCGTGACTAGTCGCCGTGTCTCCCGACAGTGTGCTGTTAGTGATGAACAGTGATCCGTGCTCAACGTCGATAGCGCCTCCGTAGTTGGCGATGTTGCCGGAGAAGGTGCTGTCGGCGATCGTCATGCCCCCGCCCGTATCGAAGATCCCTCCCCCTTCACCGCCAAGTTGTCCGTTCCCCGAAATGGTGCTGTTTGATACCGACAGGGACCCAATGTTCTGGATGCCTCCGCCGTATTGGCCCGTGTTTCCGGCGAGGGTGCTGTTCGAAACCACCAGCGTGCCTCCGAGGTTGAAGATGCCACCTCCGCCCTCGCCGGAGGTGTTTCCTGACACTGCGCTATCGAGCACAGTCAACGTTCCAGAAGAGAGAATGCCGCCGCCGATGTAGGACCCAGCGTCATCCGAAACGGCCGTATCGAAAACAGTCAACGTCCCGCTGTTGGAAATACCACCACCTTCCCCATTGATCGCATTGCCATCCTCAATGGTGATGCCAGAGATTAATCCGGTGACGCCGGAAGCGAGGTTGAAGACCTGAACGGCAAAGTTCCCACTCACGACTACGTTCCCCGCACCTGGTCCAGCGATAATTAGGTCAGCGTCGATGTTGATCGTGCTGGCGATCATTATGGGCGAATTTGGAGGACATGACACAGAGAAGTTGACCATGTCTCCCGAAGATGCGTTTGCAACCTCGTACGGCAGAGATCCTGGGGTCGAGGGCGAACCCGAGCAGGAGGTCACTGTCAAGACTGGCGGAACTGAGTAGGTGATGATCACTTCGCCGTTGCCGTCGAGATCAGGGGAGGCAGTCGGAGTGTCGCTGACCAAAGTCCCCGTCAAGCCCGCAGTGGTTGAGATGTAAGAAGCTCCGCCTCCGCCTCCGCCTCCACTTGATATCGGCGGCATTACGCATTCGTAGTACGGAAGTGAGCCTCCGCCTCCGCCTCCGCCGAAGTATCCACCGCCGCCTCCCCCAGCGTCGCCCGCACCGACTCCGCCTTCTCCGAACGAGCCAACCCCTCCTGGGCCACCACCTTCCGAGCAACCCGATGAGCCGATGGGGGACCCCGATCCACCTTCACCACCTCCCGTGACCGTTCCAGGTCCGCCACCCGTGGCATGTTCGAAGTAACCGGCCCCATCACCACCTCCATGGTCGGCTGAGCCGCCACCTGTGCCTGGAGTGTCTCTTCCGGATCCACCGGATCCACCACCCCCTCCGGCTTCAAGCAACACAGACCCGGCCGTCGAAACCGTCGTGGCGCCGCCACCACCGCTGCCGCCACCACCGCTTCCGTCGGATCCTCCGCCGCCACCCCCGTTGTAACCGCTTACACCCCCCGCCCCACCCACGTTGATGCTATAGACCGTTCCGGGTGGCGGAGTGGTGCTCCCCGTCACTTCCGCCCCAGAGCCTCCGGAAAGACCTCCAATCCCACCACCATTCGCCCCGAACAGCGTGAAATTCACTTCTGTCACTCCGATAGGCACCGACCACGTGGCAGGAGCACCAGACTCGGGAAATGTCACCGAGCAGTTGCCGGAGGTATCGCAAACAGGTGTCGGCTGATCGGCCCCCGCAGGGCCAGCGCCGATTAACGAAGCACTTAGCGGACCTATGGCGAACAGGCCGCATATGAGTGGGAGCACCACCGATACCCTGGCCGACCCACCTACCCGTCCGGCGAACTGAAATCGCTTGTACTCCATGTCCCGCCTTTCGGTGACAGCAAATCGCTAAGCCGTGCCTCAAACTAGCCACTTAGGCGCTTGGATGCATTTGTGAGCGGTCGGTGCAGACGTCATGGCCAGCGCCTGGCACGAATGCCATGACACTTCGTATGTTGGCCTCGCAACCTACGCAAACCATTCGATAGCAATTTCTCAATAGCAGTTTCTCCGTACGAATGACTTGCGCCTGGGAGGGATCGGCACCGCCCGTTGCGCCACGCTTGCTAGCGCTCGTGGCGGCAGCTGGGCCTCCATGCAAGACTCTTGCCAGCAAGCAACGAGAGTTGTGGTGGTGGGAACGATGAAGCGTTGGAATCGGTTGGCGCTGCTCGTAGCGGTGCCCGTGTTAGGCATCACTGGCATCGGGCTATCGGCTTCCCCGGCTGGGGCCGTGAAGAGCACCAAGACAAAGATCACCGGGTTCAGCGCCACTCCCGGCACTCTCTACAACAACGGCGGGATCGTCAAGCTGTCCGCCGGGGTGTCAAACGCCACTGGTTGCACATTTACCTCCAACAAGACCCTCACGGGGCTGACATCGGGTGCGTGCTCGTCTGGGACCGTTCGTGACACCGTGGTGCTTCCGCCAAACGTTGGTGAGAAGGCCATGGAATACAAGTTCGGCCTGATTGTCACTGGGACAAAGACAATAAAGGCCAGCAGGGTGACAGTGACCGTAGGCACTACGCCACCACCCGCCGGTGGGCCGTACTTGTCCGGGGTGGTCTCGATGACGACCGGCGGCGGCGGCTCCTGCGCCCTCCTCACGACCGGTGATGTCGATTGTTGGGGCGACAACGAGGACGGAGAACTCGGGAACGGGACGGCAATCGACTATTCCATTACTCCGACCAAGGTGGTGGGGGTCGGTGGATCCGGAACGCTGTCGGGTGTTGCCTCCCTGGCGAATCTAGGCAGCAGCATGTGCGCACTCCTTACGACCAGCCAAGTCGATTGTTGGGGAGGCAACTGGTATGGAGTTCTCGGGAACGGGACTACCACCGACTCCTACACTCCGACCCAGGTGGTGGGGGTCGGCGGAACTGGAACGTTGGCTGGCGTTACCTCCCTGACGAGTGGCCTCTACGGCTTTTGCGCTCTCCTCTCGACCAGCCAGGTCGACTGTTGGGGTTACAACCCCGAGGGGGAACTCGGGAACGGGACAACCAGCACGACAGGCTGTGACTGCTCCGACACTCCGACTCAGGTGGTGGGGGTAGGCGGAGTCGGAACGCTGTCCGGGGTTTCCTCATTGTCGAGTGTCGGTAGCGGACAGGCGAGCGAGGACGCCTACGGCTATTGCGCACTCCTCACCAATCGCCAGGTCGACTGCTGGGGTCACAACCGCGAGGGGGAACTCGGGAACGGTACAATCGCCGCCTCCGACACTCCGACCCAGGTGGTGGGGTTCGGCGGAACCGGAACGTTGTCTGGAGTGATCTCCCTGACGAGTGTCGGCGGCGGCGTGATGAGTGACGACGCCAATGGCTACTGCGCTCTCCTCACGACCAGCCAGGTCGACTGTTGGGGCGACAACTCGTACGGGCAACTTGGGAACGGGACGGTAGATGGCCCAGGCGGTTCAAAGGGGTTTGACTACCCGACCCAGGTGCTGGGGGTCGGCGGAACCGGAACGTTGTCTGGCGTCACCTTCCTTACGGTGAACGACGGCGACGACTTCTGCGCTCTCCTCAAGACCAGCGAAGTCGATTGCTGGGGCGACAACACTGACGGGGAACTAGGGAATGGGACAACCATCGACTCCGACACTCCAACTCAATGGGTGGGGGTCGGCGGATCCGGGACGTTCTCTGGCGTTACCTCCCTGATGAGCGGGGGCGGTTGCGCAATCCTCACAACGAGCCAGGTCGACTGCCTGGGTGGTAACCCCACCACTCCGACCCCTATGGTGGGGGTCGGGGGAACCGGAGCGTTGTCAGGTGTGACCTCCCTGACGAGCGGTGGAGGCGCAACCTGCGCTCTGCTCATGACCAGCCAGGTCGATTGTTGGGGCATCAACTGGTACGGGGAACTTGGGAACCCGACGATCACCGAATCCGACGCTCCTGTCCAAGTGTTCGCACCTTCCTGACCGTCACGAGGACCACCGATTGCGCCAGGGCCCCTGAGCAACCGTCAGATCTTCAGGACCCACACCTCGGTAGAGCGCACATCAGACGACCGACCTGAGCGACATCGACAGAGCGGTTAGGGCGTTTACGTGTAGTCCGTATTCGCCGAACCAGCCGGGGTGATGACCACCACCGACACCGGTCCCGGTGCGAAGGGGTCGGGGCTGACGGTGTTAGCACCCTCCCTCCACTCCCCCGATGCAATACGGCACCTGCTGGAGTCCCGTGGACATTCCAGTTTGTTAATGATGGGGGGGTCGGCTTCACCCCCCTGGTGCCCTATGCGGGGTGGCAGATCCCACACAGAGATGGCATTCCACCGGTGGCTTCTCGGACCCATCGCCCGATGCTCGCCCCGTCGTCGGAGCACGCCTTCAAGTAGTCAGCGGTCCACGTCCGCCCGTTGGTGGGAACTCCGCTGATTGTCCAGCACGTCGCACGGTGCAGGACCACATCGCCAGCGGCGGGTGGTCGGTTGGCATTCACCACAAACCCCTCGGGGTGAGTGGCGATCCACTCCGCGTACCCAGCGTCGTCGTCTTCAAAGACCAGCACGCCATTGGACAACGACATGGTCGGAATGTATCCGGATCGGCCTGATCGGTGCCGAACGCCATCACGGTCGGGTCAGAAGGAGTGCATGCTCCAGCCTTACAGCCTCCGCCTACGGTTGAACTCGTCAGGTGCTCCCGGATGGGTGGCCGTGATCGGAGGTCGAAAATGTCAGTGTCCAAGTTGGCGTGCGCCGCTAGGCCGGTTCCCAACGCTCGGGACGACATCCGCCGATAGTGCGGGCTCCCTTGGTCGGGCAGTGAACCCCAGACCGGGGCCTACGAGAGCATCCGGCCAGAAAACGTGCCGACCTTTCGAGACCTTCGATCCTCGATCGAATCCAGCCCCCCACAGTGCGCAACCGATTTCGAGAGAATATCGGTCCTAGTGCCCCGCCATTCGAGTACCTTCTCGACACAGGGACTGATCGAGATTCGACCCAACAGCCGGTCGTCATGAGGTAGGCCGGTACGGCGGCAGAAGATGACCGAAGGGCTTGGCCAGTTGGAAGAGCAGACGACCGTTTCCCCGGCACGAAATGACGGCGTCGTTGACCGAACCATTCGACTCTTCGAGTTCCTGAAGCGGGTACAGCAGGTCAAGTCGACGCCCGTCAGGACCCTCGACACCTACGAGAAGGATGGTGGTGTCCTCTGGCTCGATCGTTTACCCAGGGACCCTGCCATCCAGAGCAGCCACCGGTCCGGAGGCATTGATCCTGCGGCTCCAATCCTCACGATCGAGCGAGTTCGTCACGACCCGCCGCCAAGGCCACCGGATGCGCTCGGTCCGTGGCTGGACGGTGGCTTCGACGATCCCAATCAGATCCCTTCATTATTGGATTCTCGGACAATCTTCGCGGACGTAGGTGAGGAGTCTTGGGAGGAGCCTGGCGAGGTCGAGGCAGTTGAGCTGCACCTCGGAGACTTCCCGGAGGTGACCAACCAGTACGAGGCCTGGTGGGCGGGTTGGGCAGTGTGGGCAGAGGAGGAGTTGCGCCTGCGACCTATCCGGGACGTCTATGCGGAACTCTTCTCGATGTACATCGCGTCGTCGAGCCACCCCGAAGACCTCGAACTGGTCGTCGGGGTCGGCTGCCTCGCCTGGCACGCCCAGGGCCATGAGCCCGCCCTCCGGCATGTCTTCGTTGCCCAAGTGACCGTCGAGTTCGATGACGCAACTGGTCGTCTGAGCGTCCTGCCGGTCGTGTCGGTAGACACACTGAAACTCGAGACCGACATGCTGGAGCCGGAGCTGATCCAGGACCCACAGCGGATCTCCGAGATAGGCGCCGAGTCGAGTGCCCTTGAGGGACACCCAGTGGATCGAGACGAGGTGTCCCTGCTTGGACGGCGCGTGGTCCACACGCTCGACCCCGATGGGCAGTACCTAGACGAGGACACTGTTCCGCCGCAGACCGACCACCCGATCGTCGCCTTTGCACCGGCGTTGATCCTCCGAAAGCGATCGAAGCTCGGGCTCATCCAGGTCTTCGATTCCATCATCAACCAGATCAAGCAAGAGCGAGAGGTACCTCAGGGTTTGATGCCGCTGGTCGACCCGGATCACGTACCCGATCCCGGACTCAGCTGGGAGGGAACAGACGGGGCGATCATCGACGTAGATGACGAAGTGTTCCTTCCGCTCCCCGTAAATGAGCGTCAGCTGCAGATTCTGCGCAAGGTGGACCGTACAGCTCAAACATTGGTCCAAGGACCGCCGGGCACTGGAAAGACGCACACAGCAGCTGCGCTTATCTCGCACCTCCTCGCTCAGGGGAAACGAGTCCTCGTGACCGCTCAGACCGATCGTGCCCTGAAGGAAGTCCGCGGCAAGCTTCCCGAAGCCATCAAGGCGCTCTCGGTAGCCGTAGTTGGCACCGGACGAGAGGATATGGCCGACCTCCGTGTGGCCGTCGAGAGAATCGCCAATGCGGCTAGCGAGCACGAGCCGACCGCGGCGGAACATGAGATCGCTCATCACCTAGAGGACATCGACCGCCTGCGGCGCGAGCGTTCGGGACTTAACCACCAGCTACTCGAGGCCCGCGAGTCCGAGGTGCGCACGTATGACATTGGAGGGATATCGGGGACGCTTGCAGCGATCGCTCTCGATTTCGAGGAGCAACGTGCCGCCTATGGATGGTTCGAGACCATCACCCAGGTTGAAGCGGGCTCCACTCCCCCGCTTTCGAATCCAGAGATTGTTGAGTGGCGCAACCTAGTGACCGACGAGTCAGTCCAGCTAGATGAGCACGAGGCGAAACAGGCCCTCCCCGATCTCGCGGCCCTCCTTCAACCTGAGGACTTTGCAGATCTGGTCACAGTTGAAGCAGAGGCAAGCGCCATTGCCACCGGATTCGCCGACATCCATGGCGAAGCTGCCTTCGGAGCACTGCGGACTGCATCCTCAGAGACAGTTGAGAATCTCCGAGCGAACCTCCATTGGCTGAGCGACGAGTTCGAGAGCGTCGAACGTCGCCATGACCAGTGGTCCCTCGCGGCGCTTGCGGATGTCCGTGCCCTTCAGGTCACGCCCTGGCGAGCCCGGAGAGACCAGATAGCTGGCCTCATCGCTACCGTCCAACCACTGCTCGCTCGACTGGGCCCCGTCGAGCGCATCAAGTGCTCGAGTGACCCAGCTCCACTCGTACCGATCGCCAGGGCGCTTCGGGCCCATGTTGCTGGTGGCGGCAAGCTCAAGGTGGACGCCATTGGACGACCGAAAGTCGGTGGGCTGTCGCCTCAGGTGGTAAAGGAGTCACGCCCGCTGTTCGACGCGGTCACCGTCGATGCGGCCCCGCCCACCACCGCTGCGCAGCTGGACCAGTTTCTTGCGTGGGTGCAGGCACAGGACGCGTTGGCTGCTCTCGACCGTGCGTGGCCCGATTCGGTGTCCATTCCCCACGAAGACACGCTCGGCGAACGTTTGGCCTGGCATGTGGCAGAACTTGAAGTACTCCAGAGGCTGCTGACAGTCGCAACGCAACTCGATCATCTGAATGCCAGCCTGGCTGTGCTCTCGGTTCGCAACATCGACTGGCGCTCTAACGCCACGCTCGACCAGATGCTCCGTGTAGTTGATGCAATCGACGCAGCTGAAAGGCTGGACGACAGCCGTGGCCCACTGAGCAATATGGAGGGAGTCATCGCCGAGACGGCCCGGCTTCGTGATGCAGCATCCTGTGCGACTGCACTTCGGGACGCAGTTTCCGACCGAGACCCTTCCGCCTATCTACAGCAGCACGAACGTCTCGGACACCTCCTACGTGTTCGCTCACTGGTCGAGCGCCGAGAGGAGCTGAGCGCTCGTTTGGAAGCTGCGGCCCCCGACTTGGTTCGCCTCGTGGAGGCCTCTCCGTCCGATGAGAGGTGGACGGCGTGCTTACCGTCATTCGAGGAAGCATGGGCATGGTCGGCGATCGGCGCCTGGGTGACGAAACGCGAGCGTCTGGACATCAACCTGATCCAACGCCGGATCGACGCCGCTGAGGACGCCATCCGCGCTCATGTCGAGGAGCTGAGTGCCAACCGCGCTTGGAACTACGCCGTATCTCCGGAACGGATGACGGGGCGGGCACGGGCCAATCTCCAGCAGTACGCCTCATTGGTCCAAAAACTCGGCAAGGGCACCAGCGCCAAGTATGGGAATCTGCGCCGGGCCGAGATCCGCGAGGCGATGCAGCGCTGTCGGCCCTCCGTACCGGTGTGGATCCTCCCGATCTACCGCATCGCAGAGCAGATCCAGATCGAACCGAACATATTCGACGTAGTCATTGTCGACGAGGCCTCCCAGGCCGGTACGGAGAGCACATTCCTTCAGTACCTGGCACCGAAAATCGTGGTCGTCGGAGACGATAAGCAGGTCTCGCCTGCTGCAGTTGGGGTCGACCAACAGGAGCTGCGCAACCTCGCCAACCAATACCTCTACGACGACCCTTACAAGGCATCCTGGCAAGAGCCAACGAGGAGCCTGTTCGACGAAGCGAAGATGCGCTTCGATGGGATGACCACCCTGGTCGAGCACCGGCGTTGCGTTCCCGAGATCATCGGGTTCTCCAACCGCGTCGCCTATGAACCTGACGGAATCCGGCTCATCCCTGTCCGCCAATACGGGGCGGACCGCCTTGAGCCCATAAAGCCCGTCTTCGTCGAGGACGGTTTCATGAAGGGTGGCGGGCAGAACCGAATCAATCCAGTCGAATGCGAAGCCATCGTCGACCAGATCGAGAAGTGCTTCGCCGACCCCGCCTACGACGGGATGACATTCGGGGTGATCTCCCTCCAAGGGAAGCAACAGGCCCAGTTGATTGAGAAAGTCCTCTTAGAGCGCATCCCGCCCGAAGAGTGGACTTCCCGGGACCTGCGATGCGGGGATTCGGCAGATTTCCAGGGGTCGGAGCGCAATGTGGTCTTCCTCTCCATGGTGTCGGCCCCAGACCCCGATCGTCGGACCAATGCACGCACGACCGAGATGTTCCTCCAGCGCTACAACGTGGCGGCCTCCCGGGCCAAGGACCAGATGTGGCTCTACCACTCGATGTCCGTCGCCGATCTCCCGAACACAGAGGATCTCCGTTTCCAGCTGATCGACTATTGCTACGGAGTCGTCAGCCGCTCGACAGAGTCCGACAGCACGTTCGCCAACCTCGTACCGGAAGACGTCCGTGTCCCGCCCTTTGAATCCCTATTCGAGCAACGAGTCTTCAACCGCCTCATCGACAGGGGCTTTCAAGTCGTCCCCCAGTTCGAGGTCGAGCAGTACCGGATCGACCTGGTGATCATCGGGACGAAGTCCAAAGTTGCTATCGAGTGTGATGGCGACTTCTGGCACGGTGCCGATCGCTATCAGGCCGACATCGCCCGAAAGCGCGATCTCGAACGGAACGGGTGGAAGTTCTTCAACGTTCGTGAGTCGGAGTTCTACATCGACCGCGCCGCCGCCCTTGCGCCCCTATGGGAGATGCTTCAGGAACTAGCGGTCCATCCGTCGGGTTGGATCCCAGCTGATAAGCAAGGTTCGGCAGACCGAAGTGCAGTTCCATCTGATGACTCCTCGAAAATGCCAGTTCGACCAATGCCTATTAGGCCATCGATCGAGTCTCTCCGTCCCGTGCCCAGGGCAAAAGAGAAGGACCTGGGTCCTTCCGGACCGGAGGCCGAGACCCGCCACTCTCAACAGCCTGCGGCAGTGCCATCACTCGATACTTCTCAATCCGGCAGCGACGAGAGCCCGACCAACGTCGAAGAAGACCAGGCGACTGCGCCAGGCCCATATGCAGAGACGACTCGCCGGACTCGCTGGGAACGTGCCCCAATGACTCGAGCGCCGGTGATCGAACCGATCGAAAGGGGCTTGGCGCTTGCGGAGTACGAAGACTTCGACGAGGAGACCACGCCTACCGCCATCGCAAGGCCGGGACGCCTTGTGGAAGAGATAGTCGCCATCGTCTCTGTCGAAGGTCCCGTGCTTGGCGATCGCATTCACACGGTTCACAATCGCTGCTCTGGCGGAAGGAGGGTTGGCCGACTGATCGCCGAGTCGCTCAACAAGGTTCTTGACAATGCTACCCGCAGAGGTCTCATCGTTGAAGAAGACCCACTCGGCGAAGGAGATCGAAAGCATCTGACGTATCGCCTTCCAAATCAACCCGACGTCAGGCAGCGCACCCTCGGACCTCGAACGCTTGAACTCGTCCCGCCGCTTGAGCTCGCTGCGATGATCGAGGATCTGCAGGCACTCCAAGTTTGGGCAACGAATGATGCCCTCTATCGGGAAGTCTTGCACCGCTACGGGCTCAAGCGCCTTACGCCCAAGGCACTAGAACGCCTCGATGCGGTGAAGCGAAATCTGGTGCCATAATCGGGCAGCGCTGCCAACGCAGTGTCATCACTTCGATCACGGTGGCGGTCGTGGAGACTGGGTATTCCTGCGGTCGACAGAGTTCCTGGTGTTATGGCCCTTCGTCAAGTGTGCGGAGCAATACGACACCTGCCGGAGTCCCATGGGCGAATCGGTTGGTTGACGATGGGGGTCGACGACGGACTTGTCTACACCCCGGATACACCCAGTCGAACTTTCGTCTGGTTGATCGCCTCCTGCATCGTTGCCGAGGTGAGGATCAAGTCCAACGCAACCCAGAACCGTGTGTTTCGGTACGAGATCTTCCGCCCATCTGACCGCACGCCAGCTGGCAGAGGTGCGAACGGGATTGATGGGCCCAGCCGATACACGAGGTGGGGACGGTCCAGGTTGCGCACGGACGGGATAGCGGGCACCTCGTCGTGCAGGTCATCGACCACGATTGTGCTCTCTACGTGGCGGGCATCCCTCAGCTGGCCGTCCCACCGAAAGGCGAGAAAGTTGGCCGGGGTCTTGGGCCACCCATGCCCCCATCCAAACGGGTGGAAGTAGATTCCGGAGTCCAGCACCTGTCGTGGCGTCAAGGGCCACCCCTCCGGGTAATCCGCACCAAGTGCAACACAGTAGGCGATGTTTGAGGCTGGGTCTTGCATTGATGTTGCTCCCTTCAGGTAGCGCACAAGCTCCTGTGCAAGGTGCCGCTCTTGATGGCTTCCCACCCCATGCTCGGCAACGGAGGCGTGGGCCATCAGCTGTGCCCAGGACCGGTGGTCTACCGTGATCCCACCGATCTCGCTCGGGAGATGCCTTGAGGCATAGTCAGCACTGCACTCAGTCAGTGCCAGGAGCTTCCGCAAGGGAAGCTTGGTGGCATCCAACCTTGGTGCATATCTCTTGAGCTGCGAATCCGTGGGGAGCACCCAACCTCGTTTTGCCTCGATGATGAGGTGAGCCCGGCTTGTGAGGACCTCGATGTCAGTGATCCCGTCGGGGTCGGCCTGCTGCAAGTTGATCGAGAGGACCTCGCCTGGATGGCCCCCGAAGACGTCCTTCAAGAACCCCTCAGTGAAGGCTGGCACGTTCTTCATCGCCCACCCAACCGAATACGTGAGGTCGTTCTCCTTGCTGCCCAAAAGGTCGAACACCGTATTGACCGACCTGCGGCCGATGGACATTTCGATCATGGCGACTTTCCAGTGCTCAACAGGTCATCCCGTCGCAGTTGGTTGAACATATCCGAATCGGTGCGATGAGTGCTGGGATCGTTCGTTGCCGACCCGGAGTGACGACCACTGGGTCGTTTAGGTGTCACATCGTCGGCATCATCGAGCAGATGGCGAGTGCACTTGCTCTCACCGATGGTCCGGGCTGCACCCGGCCACATCCTTCAGCACCTTGCCTTTAATGCGGGGGCGCATTCTGAGTAGTGACTACTTCCCTCGGGCTGCAGGAGGAAGGCCCGATGCCAGGCCGTCTGCAATCTGCGCCACATCCTCAGTTGTCAACGATCCGGGAGCAGCGATCATCTCCGACAGTTTCTTCGGCCAAGTAACCCATACCCCTGCGTGCTGGAAGGGCTTGGCGAGGAGTCCCCACTCCGAGTTCACGAAGCACAGGGCTGCATGAACGGGGATCTCGGCGCCATCGGTGACTTCGAGGACGGCGTTGACTTGACGGGCAAGTCCTGCGATGAGCTTGGACTGGTCACGCCCGTTGACGTAGAGGCGGCGGTCGGTCTTGAGCCAGCCACCTACATCTCTCTGTTCAACCTTGCCCTTGTAGTTCTTGGCGTCGATGATCCAGATCCCTGAGGCCGCTACAGCCAGGTGGTCGATGTTGGCTCTGGTGCCGGGGATCTTCCGGTCGTGGAGGAGCACGGCCCGATCACCCACACGCTTGGTGAGATCGGCTGCCAGACGACGCTCGCCCTCCGATCCCTTCGCCCATGCCTTGGTGGACTGAGGATCATCGGCCATGAACTTCACCACACCCGCTAGCCGCCCCCACCTCTGGTCGATCTGCTGTTCACGGCGTCTGTGCTTCTGCTCGTACACCTGACGGGCCGAGGCTCCGGCAACTCCGGTGACGGCAGCAGAGCCAGTAGTCGGCGCCACCTGTTGGACCTGGTTGGGAGGATCGGTATCGGCCTGGCTGCCACCAACACCCGAATGGCATTCGACGCACATGGTCGTTCGTAAGTCCGAGTCCCACCATTCCCGGCTGCCGGGAGGCAGGGCACGGGGGCACTGTGAGCAAGTACCGGGGTAGCGGAGGCGGATCAACTTGGGAGCCATCTCGGACTTCATCGGCATCGCCGGATTGGTACTGAACCGACGCAGAAGATGCCTTAGAGCGAATCTGGACTGAAGTCTTCTCCGTACCTGGCCGATGCAAAGTGGTGGAACCGGACATGGCGGAGAAACATGAAGACCGACAACCACTCTGGCGGATGGTGTTGGTCGCCGGAATCGTGGCGGTCTTGATACTGGTAGTAGGTGTTTTGGCTCTTCGAGCAAGATCCGTTGTGCTGCAAGCCACAAGTCCGCCTGCCACAGAGGGCGTTGCCTCAGCACCGCCAACGACGGCCACAGTGGGCGTTGCCTCAGCACCTTCAACGGCAGCCCAGGCCTGCCCCACGTCGCAGCCCTTTCCTCAAGACCTTGCAAACTGTGACTTGCAAGGCGCCAGCCTGATTGCCGGATTCCCATCCGGTGAGGACCTTGAAGGAGCCAACCTCTCTGGCTCCAACCTCTTGGAAGATTCGCTGCAACATGCCAACCTGACTGGGACCAACCTGACCGGGACCAACCTGACCTATGCAGATCTGACCGACGCCAACCTGACTAACGCCAACCTGACACATGCCGGTCTTGAAGGAGCCAACCTCTCAGGGGCCAACTTCACTGAGGCCAATCTGAGCGGAGCCAACATGAGTGGGATCAATCTGGAAGGCGCCAATGGACCTCCCGGTGTTGCTTACTCAGACAACCCAGTTGGCATCATCTGGTCAGATACGGTGTGCCCGGATTCGTCGAACAGCAATAGCGATGGCGGCACTTGTAGTGGGCACAGTGGACAGTAGCCGGGCGGTGCGGCGATGTGCCTCAGCGCCGGTGCGCTTGAACAGTGGGAGGTCGAACTCATGGCGGGGTTTGCGGTCATCGACTTCGAGACTGCCAACGAACAACGTGGCAGTCCGTGTGCTGTTGGTTATGCGCTAGTCGAGGGACTCGAAGTTGTGAGTAGCGATGCCTTCCTCATCCGGCCGCCAGAGTTCCGCTTCGAATCGTTCAACGTAAGTCTCCACGGCGTCACTTCCGACATGTGCCGATCCGCACCGGCCTGGCCGGATGCCCTTGGGCGATTGACCGACATCATCGAGAGTCGGCTGGTCGTGGCCCACTACGCACCATTCGACATCGGTGTGATCCAAGATGCTTGTGCGCTCTCGGATACGCCCTATCCCGAACTTCGGTTCGCCTGCACGAGGCAGATCTCCCGATGCGTGTGGCCGGAACTCGGCTCTTACTCGCTTCCGGACGTGGTGTCCCACTGCCAAGCAGGTGAGTTTGACCATCACGATGCCAAAGCTGATGCGCTTGCAGCAGCAGCGATTGCCGCCGCCGCTACCAGAGCCAAGGGTGCAGATTCCCTCGATGACCTGATTGACCTCCTGCACATCGCAGTTGGGACCTTGCACGAAGGACAGTACGTCGGTTCCCACCGACCGAGGAGCATGCAGGGAGGACATGGCACCTACACTGCTGTCCCTCGCAACCCCTCCGAAGGAGCAGTTGCGGACCCGGACCACCCATTCTACGGGAAGAAGATTGCCTTCACTGGTGGAATGATGTCTATGACTCGCCAGCAGGCTCAGCAGGCGGTTGTCGACGTTGGCGGTCGTGGGATCTCCAGTGTCAGCAAGCTCACGGATTTCGTTGTGGTGGGTGGTGAGTTCCATGGATTGCTGGCAGGGCACGAGGCGAGCAGCAAGTTGGAAAAGGCGCTCGATCTTCGGGAACAGGGCTGCAAGGTCGAGCTACTTGATGAGGTCGACTTCCTGTCCGTTCTAAGCCCTGATCCACCGAATAACTGCCTGATCCGGTAGCCGCGCATCCGCGGAAAGTGCCTCCCTGCCTGGGAGAATTGTGATTGTCGAAGTCACGATTCACACCAGCACCAGGAGGCACTTTCA
>Ga0182013_10004800_pt1 | contig 16035 bp, 10 predicted proteins | sample 612S2MmetaG_FD_120487 | JGI IMG/M metagenome (GOLD analysis project Ga0182013, IMG submission 120487) | Permafrost microbial communities from Stordalen Mire, Sweden - 612S2M metaG | ecosystem: Environmental > Terrestrial > Soil > Wetlands > Permafrost | place: Sweden: Stordalen | collected...
GGCGGCAAACTCGGCCTGGGAAAAACTCGGCTGGTGGGTCATGCCTCCCAGTTTAGAAATTCATCCTCAGCTCGTCTCCATTAAAATCAGTAAAACCAAAAATTAAATCAGCGTCTCCTTAAACAAGTGAAAAGCCGGAGCAATCTGCTTTGTGCTAATTCAATTTACCAACCGATACCAGTTGTCGCGTTGGTGCGGCTCGTAACCGAGTTCCTTGATGAACCGGTGCATGTCCGGAACGGTCATGCGGAAGGTCGTGCCGGCCTGCGACACGACATTTTCCTCGATCATGATGCTGCCGAGATCGTTCGCACCGTATTTCAACGCGACCTGACCGATCTCCAGGCCTTGCGTGACCCACGAGCTTTGGATGTTTTGAAAATTATCGAGGTAAATCCGTGCCAACGCCTGCGTGCGCAGATACTCGTGTGCGCCCACCGTCGGTGCTTTCAATTTCGTGTGTTCGGCTTGAAACGTCCAGCCAATGAACGCGGTGAAATGGCCCATTTCGGCATTTCCGTTTTCCGTTTTCCGCTTTAACGACTTGTCTTGCTGCGCGCGCAGACGTTCAAGATGCTCGATCCGGTCTTCAATCGTTTCGACGTGACCGAACATCATTGTCGCGCTTGAATAAAGTCCGAGTTGGTGCGCGACGTCCATGACTTCTAGCCAGTCGTTGCTCATGGCCTTGAGCGGCGCAATTCTTTGACGCACGCGATCCACCAGAATTTCACCGCCGCCGCCGGGAATCGAGCCGAGTCCCGCCGTTTTGAAATCGCCGATGATTTTTTCCAGCGGCTCTTTGAACACTTCGCGGAAATGGATGAACTCGCTCGGGCTGAATCCGTGGATGTTGAACGTGGGAAATTTATTTTTGACGTGCGACAGCAAATCGAGATACCACTGCTTAGTGAGTTTGGGATGATGGCCTCCCTGCATCAACATTTGTGTGCCGCCAAGCGCGATGGTCTCCTCAATTTTTTTGTCCATCTCGTCGAATGTAATGACATAAGAGTCATCGTCCTTCTCCGTGCGATAAAACGCGCAAAATTTGCAATATACATTGCAGACGTTGGTGTAGTTGACGTTGCGGTCAATATTGTAGGTGACCATTTCGTTGCCGCGACCGTTGTAAACTGTGGCCTTGGCAATCTGACGACGACGGTCGGCGAGCGAGCCGAGTTCTTCCAACGGCAGTTTGTAAATCCGCAGCGCTTCGGCAGCATTAATGCGCGCGCCAGTCCAAACTTTTTGCAGCAAATCGTCAAGTGATGCGTCGTAAATCACAATGCCAGTTTAGCGCGTCCGTGCCATCGAGACAAGCCACACAAAAACAATCCAATTTTGCCTGAAGCTTTATTGTTTTCCGCTAGGGCAAACTTGACTGGATTGTCCTGCGGTTTATTCTCCGCCCTTCATGAAAAACTCGGCAATCAGGGCGGAATGGACGGTCGCAGGAATCGTGCTGCTGGTCGGCCTGTTGTTTGCGGCTTTCACCGGACACATTTGGGAGGATTATTGGATCACTTTTCGCGCCAGCCGCAATCTGGCCACTGGCAACGGCCTCGTCTATACTCCCGGAGAGCGATTGCACACTTTCACTTCGCCTCTGGGAACGCTTCTTCCGGCGGCCTTAAGCTGGCTCACTGGCAATCAATCCGACGAACTGGTTCTCTGGTTTTTCCGCTTCATCAGCCTCGCGGCGCTGGCTGGCGGCATCGTCCTTCTTTTCCGCATGATGCAATCCCTGCAACTGCGCCGCGTCTCCTGCTGGCTCACGGTGGCGTTGATCGGGCTCGACGCAAAAATTGTGGATTTCAGCATCAACGGCATGGAGACCGGGTTGCTCATTTTTTTTCTGGGGCTGACAATTCATGGCCTGATCGTGGCCGGGTCGCGACAGATGTGGCGCATCGGCGTTGGATGGGCGGGCTTGATGTGGACGCGTCCGGACAGTTGCATTTACATCGCAATCCTCGGCGTGGGAGCGCTGCTTTTCCTGTCCGGCAAGAACTCCGGCAAATCGCCGGTTGCGTGGGGCAAATTGCTTGTCGGAGCCGGTGTGATTTGTGCCGCCCTGTATTTGTGGTGGTTCGTTTGGGCTTGGTGTTATTACGGCTCGCCCATTCCTCACACCATCATCGCCAAGGCGGCAAACAAACCGCATCTCCTGCCTGTGGATATCATCACCATGATGTGGACGCGCCCGGACAGTTACATTTACATTGCCATTCTTGGCGTTGGAGCACTGCTTTTCCTGTCCGGCAAGAAATCCGGCAAATCGCCGGTTGCTTGGGGTAAACTGATTTTCGTAGCTGGTTTGATCTGCGCCGCCTTGTTTGTATCGTGGTTTGTTTGGGCTTGGTGGAATCACGGCTCGTCAAGTCCTCACACCATCATCGCCAAGGCGGCAAACAATCCGTATCTCATCCCGTTGGATTTCATCACGAGTTTGCTGAAATTTCCTTTTTCAATATCAAGCCTGCAAGTCATTTTCCTGCCGGGCTATTCAGACCACGGTGGATGGCCTCGAATCCTTGTCTTTGCCAACTGCGCTCTCGGCTTGCTCGCCTCGTTTGCATGGTTGATTCCCGGATTGCACCCGCAGACTAAACTGTTCTCGCTCGCTTTCCTTCTCGGCAACTTTTATTTGACTGTTATTTTGAAATACTTTCCTCCGTGGTATCTGCCGACGGTTGAAGTGTTCGGTTATCTGACCGCCGGACTCTTCTTCGACCAGTTGCTTTGCGTGCTGCACAAATTGCAACAACAGCGCTGGGCTGGTAGATGGCTTTGCCATCTTCAAAAGGTCCTGCGCTTATCCGCCGTCGCACTTATCATCGGACAGGCGGCGGTGACGGTCTGTGTCGCGCGGCAATTGCAGGTGCAGCAGCAGCTCATCGAAAACGGCGTGCGCCGCCCCATCGGCCTATGGCTGCACGACCACGCCCGGACGCCGCACGACACCGTGATGTTGGAACCGCTCGGCTACATCGGTTATTATTCAGGCCTGAAGATGCTGGATTATCCTGGCCTTGCCTCCAAGGAGATGGTCGAGGCCCGCAAACGCCTGGGGCCGACCAAAGAAAATCTGGCATATCTCGAACTCAAGCCCGACTGGGTCGTGTTGCGCCCTTGGGAAAGTCAGGGTGGCATTTATGTGGAAATTGGCGGCCTGCGCAAATACTACGAACTCGTCAAGGTCTTTGACGCCACGGACAAGATCAACGCCGTCCGCTGGCTGCCGGGCCGACCTTATGTTGAATTTGACGAAACTTTTGAAATCTACCATCGCAAGGCGGACATCAGCACCAATTCTCCGGATTGAAACCCGTCGGCAGCCACCCGCGAACGTCCCGCCAAAAGTGCGCCACTTCTCTCAACCGACTGTGCCACGGTGGCGCAGTGGCACAACTTTTCCTGCGTTCCATTCGGCTTAAATCACCAAATTCCAGTTGTTTTTGAAATTATAATTATTTTCCTCTGACGGCATCATTATTGCGTTGGATCTGGGAGCAGTTAATCCAATTAAAATAAATTTTTATGGCAAAAGTATTAGGCATTGATTTAGGCACGACGAACTCCTGCATGGCGGTCATGGACAGCGGCGAGCCGCTCGTGCTCGAAAATTCCGAGGGCAAGCGCACGACGCCGTCGGTCGTGGCGTTCACGAAATCCGGCGAGCGCGTGGTCGGCGACGCGGCGAAGCGCCAGGCCGTGACGAATTCGCGCAACACGGTTTATTCCGTGAAACGTTTCATGGGGCGCAAGTTTGACGAAGTCGGCGAAGAAATTAAGCGCGTGCCTTACAAAGTTGTGAAAGGCGCGAACGGCGACGCTGCGATTGAAGTCGAAGTGAACGGCAAGCCGAAGCAATTTTCGCCGCAGGAAATTTCCGCGATGATTCTTTCCAAACTGAAAGCCGACGCTGAAACGCGCCTTGGCGAAAAGATCACGCAAGCTGTCATCACCGTTCCCGCTTATTTCAACGACTCGCAACGTCAGGCCACGAAGGACGCGGGCAAGATCGCCGGTCTCGAAGTTTTGCGCATCATTAACGAACCTACGGCGGCCTCGCTCGCTTACGGCCTCGACAAAAAGAAAGACGAGAAGATCGCCGTCTACGATTTGGGCGGCGGCACGTTTGATATTTCCGTGCTCGAAATCGGCGACGGCGTGTTTGAAGTGAAGGCCACGAACGGCGACACGCATCTCGGCGGCGACGACTGGGACAACACGCTCATGGATTGGATTCTCGATGAATTCAAACGCGAGTATAACATGGATCTCCGCAAGCAACCGGACGCACTCCAGCGCATCAAGGAAGAAGCCGAAAAAGCCAAAATCGCACTCTCCAGCTCGCAGACTTACGACATCAACTTGCCGTTCATCACGGCGGATGCGACCGGGCCGAAGCATATCCAAAAAACTTTGACCCGCGCGAAGATGGAACAGCTCACAGACAAATTGTTCGAGCGCACCATCGGGCCGGTGAAAGCGTGCTTGAAAGACGCAGGCATTGAAGCGTCGAAGATTGACGAACTCGTGCTCGTCGGCGGTATGACCCGCATGCCGCGTGTCGTCGAAGTTGCGCGCTCGCTCGTCAACAAAGCGCCGCATCAAGGTGTGAATCCTGATGAAGTGGTTGCGATTGGCGCAGGCATTCAGGGCGGCGTGCTCAAGGGCGAAGTCAAAGACGTGCTCTTGCTCGACGTGACGCCGCTTTCGCTCGGCATTGAAACGCTCGGTGGCGTGTTCACGAAATTAATCGAACGCAACACCACGATTCCGGCGCGAAAATCGGAAATTTTCTCGACCGCGTCGGACAGCCAGCCGGGCGTGGAAATCCACGTGCTCCAAGGCGAACGCCAGTTCTCCAAGGACAACAAGACGATTGGACGTTTCAATCTCGCGGACATTCCGCCGGCACCGCGCGGCGTGCCGCAGATCGAAGTGACCTTTGACATTGATGCCAACGGCATCTTGCACGTTGCCGCGAAAGATCTCGGCACGGGCAAGGAACAGAAGATTTCCATCACGGCCAGCAGCGGTCTCTCGAAGGAAGAAGTCGAGAAGATGCGCAAGGACGCCGAAGCCCATGCCGACGACGACAAGGCCCGCCTGGAAGAAATCCAGACGCGCAATGAAGCGGACAATTCCGTTTATCGCACCGAGAAATTGCTCAAGGACAACGCGGAGAAAATTTCTCCGGACGACAAGAGCAAGCTCGAAGCGGCCGCCAGCGCGGTGAAAGAAGCGCTCAAGGGCACGGACGCGGCGGCGATCAAGTCCACCAGCGAGAAGCTGAACGAAGTGTGGCAGGCGATCTCGACGGAACTTTACAAGCAGGCTTCGGCCAAGGCGCAACCCGGTGCTGCGGCGGCGGGCGCGCAGCCCGAAGGCGAAGCGAAATCCGAAGAGAAGAAAAAAGACGACGGCGTGATTGACGCGGAAGTCGTGGACGAGAAGAAATAATTTCAACGCGGAGGAATTTAAAAATTCCTCTGCGCTTTCTTTTTTGAATTTTCCCACCGCTCGGGCGGCGGGAGTTAATTAAGCAGTCAACAAAACAAACAACCAACAAAACAAAAGTATGGCACTAAACGTTAAACCGCTCGGCGACCGCATCCTCGTGGAAGCCGTCGAAGAGAAGGAAACCAAAAAAGGCGGCATTATCATCCCCGATTCTGCCAAGGAAAAACCGACGGAATCCATCGTGATCGCGCTCGGCACCGGCAAGCTCGATGACAACGGCAAACGCGTGGCGTTTGAAGTCAAAAAGGGCGACCGCATTTTGTGCAGCAAATACGGCGGCACGGAAATCAAGATCGACGGCAAGGAATACAAGATTTTGTCCTCGGACGACATTCTCGCGGTTCTGGAATAATTGAAACCAACAACAAAAATTTTAAACTGAAATAATATTATGGCAGCTAAACAACTGATATTCGACGAGCAGGCCCGGCAGGCGTTGCTCAAGGGCGTGCAGAAACTTTCCCGCGCCGTGGTCGCCACGCTCGGACCGAAAGGCCGCAACGTGGTCATCGACAAAAAATTCGGTTCCCCGACGGTCACCAAGGACGGTGTGACGGTCGCGAAGGAAATCGAACTGGAAGATCCTTACGAAAACATGGGCGCGCAGATGGTTCGTGAAGTCGCGAGCAAGACGAGCGACGCGGCCGGCGACGGCACGACGACGGCGACGGTGCTCGCCGAGTCCATTTATCGCGAAGGTCTCAAGTATGTGACCAGCGGCGCCAGCCCGATCAACATCCAGCGCGGCATCAACAAGGCGGTCGAAGCCGCCGTGGAACAGCTCGCGAAGATCTCCAAGAAAGTTAAAGACAAGGAAGAGATCAAGCAGGTTGCCACCGTTTCCGCCAACTGGGACACCACGATCGGCGAAATCATCGCTGACGCGATGGACAAGGTCGGCAAAGACGGCACGATCACGGTCGAAGAAGCGAAGTCCATCGAAACCACCCTCGACGTCGTCGAAGGCATGCAGTTCGACAAGGGCTATCTCTCGCCTTACTTCGTCACCGCTGCCGATTCGATGGAAGCGAAACTCGAAGACGCTTACGTTTTGAATTATGAGAAGAAAATCAGCAGCTTGAAAGATTTGCTGCCTATTCTCGAAAAAGTTGCCAAAGCCGGCAAGCCGTTGTTAATCATCGCCGAAGAAGTCGAAGGCGAAGCGCTCGCAACTCTCGTTGTGAACAAGCTCCGCGGCACGATTAATGTCTGCGCCGTGAAGGCTCCTGGTTTCGGCGATCGCCGCAAAGCCATGATGGAAGATATTGCTGTCCTCACCGGCGGCAAATGCATCACCGAAGATCTCGGCATCAAGCTGGAATCCATCGGTCTCGAAGACCTCGGCCGCGCCAAGAGCATCGTGGTGGACAAAGAAAACACCACGATTGTTGAAGGCTACGGAAAATCCTCCGAGATCCAGGGCCGCGTGAATCAGATCCGCCGCCAGATCGAAGAGACCACGAGCGACTACGACAAGGAAAAATTGCAGGAACGTCTCGCGAAGTTGGCGGGCGGCGTGGCCGTCATCAACGTCGGCGCGCAGACCGAAACCGAAATGAAGGAAAAGAAAGCGCGCGTGGAAGACGCGTTGCACGCGACCCGCGCGGCCGTGGAAGAAGGCATTGTGGCCGGCGGCGGTGTGGCGTTGATCCGTTGCATCCCGGCGATCGAAGCTGTTAAAGGCGCGAACGACGACGAGCAAATCGGCGTGGACATCATCAAGCGCGCCGTTGAAGGACCGCTCCGTTCGCTCGCTGCGAATGCCGGCGTCGAAGGCTCGCTCATCGTGCAGGAAGTCAAGAAGCGCAAAGGCAACGAAGGTTACAACGTCGCCACGGGCGATTATGAAGACCTCGTGAAAGCCGGCGTGGTTGACCCGAAAAAGGTCACGCGCTCGGCCTTGCAAAACGCGGCCAGCATCGCGGGCCTGTTGCTCACGACCGAATGCCTCATCACCGACGCGCCGGAGAAGGAAAAAACTCCAGCTGGCGGCGGCGGTCACGGCGGCGGCGGCATGGGCGATATGGGCGGCATGGGCGGCTACTAAGACAACCGTAAATTAGAGGAACCGAGAAATCAGAACGCGGCCAGGAGGAATCTTGGCCGCGTTTCTAATTTGGTGGAAAAGAATTTAACAACCGATCCGGGAATTTTAAATAACTCCTTTGATTACACGCCGCTAATCCATTTGCGGTCTTCCCAAACAGCTTTGATTGAAGTCAGGTTGCGCGAATCAAAAACATTTTTAGCAGCAGAAAGAATTTTCCCCCTTTTCAAATTGTTGAATGCGTCGCTCGCGCTGATGGCGACGAATTGCAACACGCTCGGGTCACGGTAGCAGTCAATCATACAGCGCTTGCAATCGTCGCGGATGAGTTTCGAGTCGTCCCAGTCCCAAACCTTGCACATGGGATTCTCCCAAAAATGGCAGCGATACAAATCCAAATTCCAGTCGAGATAAAAATATTTATGGCCGCCGAGGCAGCCAAATTTTTCCTTTTCTCCGCGTAAATGCCGTTGCATTTCGTCGAGCGATTCCGTCGGATTCACGACGGGATAGCCGCTGTTCTTTTTCATCTGCTTGATTTTTTCAAACAGTTGAATGAGCTCGGCATTGTTGAAATTCACCAACCCGCTGTCGCTGAAACTTAAATAGCTGCTCGCCAGCGACGTCAGCGGATAACTGAACGTGCAGCTTTTGAATTCGAGCGCCTCAAGAAAAGCCGGCAGCTTCTCGTAATCTTCAATCAATCGGCTCGCCGTGATGCTGGCGGTGGTCTGGATGCCGACGGAGTGAAAGAACTGATTTGCCTTTTTAATTTTTCTGCACACGTCTGGCAGCCCGCGATTTTTTTCATGCGCCGTGATGTCATGTGCGTCAATGGACATGATGACACTTGTCAAGCCGTCACTGGCGAGGCCGCGCATGTTTTCGTCGTTCCACAAACCGCCGTTAGTGCAAATCATCGGGTGGATCCCGCGCTCAGCCGCATAGCGCGTCATAGCGCGCAGATCACGATGAACCATCGGCTCGCCGCCGACGAAAAGCAGATAGCCGATGTGATTTTTTAAGGCGATGTCAACGGCCTGTTTTGCTTCATCCAGAGTCACGCTACGGCGCGCCTTCGGGTCAAATTTTGAACGCGCGAACCCGCAAAAGCCACAATCGGCGTTGCAAATGTTCGTGATGGCAAATTGCAGATAGCCCGGCCCGCCGTGATTGAGGACTTCTTTGAAAAGCTTGAATGCGCTTTTCGGAGGACGGACAACCGGAAGGGAAAAATCTGCGTTCGTTGAAAATTTAATTTCTGCGAATTTCTCGCTATGCGGCGTTGAAAAATTATTTATCACAATTCAATACATTGTGATGGCAAGAAATGTTGTGGGCAAACTTTCTTTCTTCAACCAAAACGGAACGATACGCATTTTCGCTTTGCGCCGGTATGGTGAAATGTTTAAGGTCTGCTTGGTTTGTCCGATGGTGTAATGGTAACACAGCGCCCTTTGGAGGCGTTATTCATGGTTCGAATCCATGTCGGACAGCCACTCAATTTATTCTTCCAACTCAGAATCATGAGGATTACAGACTTCAAATGTCTTATTAGAATTCTTGTGCTCATTTGCTGAGTTTTTCAACCAAACCATAAGAATGCTTATATCTGCGGGCGACACGCCAGAAATGCGGGCTGCTTGGCCAATGGTTTTGGGGCGAATTTTGACAAACTTTTGCCGAGCTTCGTGACGCAGACTTGGTACAGCAGAAAAATCAAAAGTTTCGGGAATTGCTTTGTCTTCGAGCTTTTTGAACTTTCGGACTTCCAGTTCTTGACGATCAATATAACCGGCGTATTTCACCGCAATCTCAACCTGTTGAACTATTTCTTCGGATAAAGCCTCATTACGACTTGGCAAGCTATTGTATGAAACCTCTGGCCTGCTTAACAGTTTAACAAGAAAATTATTTTCATAACTTGTTTTATATAAACGAATCAATTCATTATTAATTAACTCTTTTTTCGCGCAGAATTTTTTGAAATTACGCTCCGACAACAATCCGATTTCACGACCAATTTCGGAAAGGCGCATATCAGCATTATCTTGTCGCAGTAATAGACGATATTCAGCGCGGGAAGTGAACATCCGATAAGGCTCCATCGTGCCTTTAGTAGTTAAATCGTCGATCAAAACCCCTATGTATGCTTGGTCGCGACGTAGAACTATTGGCGGAAGTTTTTTCACTCGTTGCGCCGCATTAATACCAGCCATTAGTCCCTGTGCTCCTGCCTCTTCATAACCGGAAGTGCCGTTAATCTGACCAGCAAGAAAGAGGTTCTTGCAAACTTTAGTTTCAAGTGATGGATATAATTGTGTTGGAGGTGAAAAGTCGTATTCGACTGCATAGGCTGGACGCATTATTTCTGCATTTTCGCATCCTACAATTGTACGAATCAAGTCCACTTGCACCTCGAACGGAAGACTTGTTGAAAATCCATTTACATATATCTCGTCTGTTTCTATGCCTTCTGGTTCAAGAAAAATTTGATGTCGCTCTTTATCTGAAAATTTGACAATTTTGTCTTCAATAGATGGACAATATCGTGGCCCAATTCCTTCAATCACGCCAGAATACATTGGTGATTTATGGAGATTTTTACGAATCAGAATCGCTGTTCTATTTGTCGTAAATGTTATAAAACAAGGCAGTTGTCCGTTAAGCTTACTAAGCACAGAGCCGCGCGGATATATGTCATTAGAGTTCCAAGCACAAGCAAATCTGCCTCGATGTTCCATGTGGAACAAATCGTCTTTCCAATAGGTAAAATAAGGAACAGGCTCATCCCCATATTGAGCTTCAGTTTTTGAGAAATCAATTGAGCGACGCAATAATCTGGGTGGAGTTCCAGTCTTCAGTCTGGCGAGTTCAAGTCCTATTTCTTTTAATGATCCTGAAAGGCTCATCGCTGCCGAGTCGCCGGCACGTCCGCCAGCTTGCTGATTTAAACCAATATGCATGAGGCCTCGCAGAAAAGTTCCTGTTGTCACGACCACGGTCTGCGCATGATACTGTACATCTAAGCTAGTCTCTACTCCAAACACCTCGCAATTTCTATGCAGTAATTTAGAAGATTGTCCTTGTTTTACATCAAGATTTGGTTCTGATTCACATATCCATTTTAATCTGAATTGGTAAGCTTTCTTGTCACATTGTGCTCTTGGAGACCAAACCGCCGGACCTCTTTTTGTATTCAACATCCTAAATTGTAGTCCGGTCATGTCGGTCGCTTTTCCCATTTCACCGCCGATGGCATCAATTTCTCGAACCAGATGTCCTTTCCCAAGTCCTCCAATTGCAGGGTTGCAGGACATTTGCCCAATTGAATCTGCATTCATCGTCAGAAGTAAGGTCTCGCAACCCATCCGCGCTGAAGCAAGTGCAGCTTCAACTCCAGCATGACCCGCGCCTATTACTATGACTTCGTATTTTTTTGGATAAACGAACATTAAATCCTAGTTGGAAACATAACGCGAGTTAAATGAGGTGCTTCCCATGATCTTTTTAATCTTGTGACTTTTACTTGACGACAAATGCTCACAAATTTTGAAAATGCTTTCAACTTCTTCATCGGCAGCAATTTCTTTGGCAATTTCAGCAACTGTTAAGCCTTGTTTGTTATTAGTTAGAAGCACCAGAATTTTCAGTTGAAGCTGAATTATATTCGCCGCCGCCTTCTTTCCAGACTCAACACCTGGTTGGTGGTAAGCATTGACATTGACGAGCGATGCATAAAATCCAACAGCCCGTTCAAACAACGCAATTAACATTCCTACAGAAAATGGATAGACTTTGTTAATTGTTATCGTTATTGATTCGCGGTCTTTCTCTGCAAGTGCTTGTCTTGTACCTAAATAGAAACCTTCCAAAAAGTCACCGGATGTAACTTCGGGTTCGACCATTAAGCTCAAGCCATTTCCATCTTCTAAAACTTCAATAAAAGTCGCAAAGAAATCATTTAATCCGTCTCTTAATTGTTGAACATATGAATGCTGGTCAGTTGCACCTTTATTTCCAAGCACTGTGATGCCTTGATTCACAATTTTTCCGCTTAAATCACGTTCTTTTCCAAGCGACTCCATCATCAACTGCTGGAGATATTTAGAAAACAATTCCAAACGATCTTTGTAAGGCAAGATTACCATATTTTTTATTCCTTTACCGTTACCCGAAGCAAACCAAGCTAATGCAAGTTGACATGCAGGGTTAATTTTCAAATTTTGGACTCGTGTAATTTTATCGCATTCGTAAGCGCCTAAAACAAAGTCGTCTATGTCAAATCCTTGCAGTGCTGCTGGCAGCAAGCCGACAGGTGAAAGTTCGCTGGTTCGCCCCCCGACCCAATCCCACATCGGAAATCGTTCCAACCAATTTTTTTGAACTGCATAATTGTCGAGCTCACTACCCAAGCTTGTCACAGCAATGCAATGCTTTCCAAAATCTAACCCGATTTGTTCAAAAGCTGCTTTTGCAACCAACATTCCGTTGCGTGTTTCCTTGGTGCCGCCGGATTTTGAGATAACAATGCAAAGAGTTTTACCCAACCCTTCGCTGATTGTTGCCAAAACCCGGTCCATCCCATCAGGATCTGTGTTGTCGAAAAAATAAGGCTTGAGCTTGTCAGCGCGTGGATCGCCAAGGGCGTTGGCAACAAATTGTGGGCCTAAAGCAGAACCACCTATTCCAATGAGCAAATAATTTCTGAACGGGCCGCTTTCACCACAAATTTCGCCAGCGTGAACTTTGGCCGAGAAAGTTTTGATTTGGATGATGGCATCTTCAATTTCCTTGCGGATTTCTGGTGTTGGCGCGAGCGCAGGATTCCGCAGCCAATAATGTCCAACCATGCGATTTTCGTCAGGATTGGCAATAGACCCGGCCTCAAGCGCAGCCATGTCGGCGAACGCCTTTTGTATTTTTGGCTCCATTGTGGCGAAGAATGCGTCGTCTACATTCATCCGGCTTAAGTCTACCGCTAGGCCGAGCGTGGGGAACTCGGTGTAATATTTTTGAAAGCGCTCCCACCATTGTAATTTTGTGTAATTCATAATTGAACAATCTGCCAGAGAAAATTTCACCGGCATTTGCACAAGAAGATAACGCGCAAAAAAAATTTCGCAATGAATGTGTCCGCAAGATGGATTCCTACTGAAGCGGGAAATTACGCGAAAGAAACAGACCAAACTTTGCGTGCTGAAACTATTTCACGGGCAACGTGATTATGATGCTCGTGCCATGCCCGATTTTTGATTTTATACGGATTTCGCCGCGATGTGTTTCTATGATCCGTCCGACAATCGCCAGGCCGAGTCCTGTCCCCTTGGCTTTTGTTGTGCTTAAAACGGCCGTGAACGCGTGCTTTTGCAGTTCTTCGCTCATGCCTTTTCCGGTGTCTTTGAACTCCACGGTGACGTGAGTCGGCTGAGCGATCGAGCGCGATTGGCGAATTTCGCGCGACTTGATCGTCAACATGCCTCCGTCGGGCATGGCTTCGGCGGCATTTAGTATTAAATTCAAAAATGCCTGTTCCAGCTGCGGCGCGTCCCCCATGACCGGCGGTAAAATTGATTGTAAATCACGTCGTAATTTGATGTTTTGATTGGCCAGTTTGTGTCGGACAAGCAAGCCAAGCTCTTCAACCAAATCATTTAAATTTACAGGCGAAAGCTTCGGCTCCGTCGTGCGGGCAAAATCCAATATCTGCTCCACGATTTTGTTCAGGTGCTCAATCTTTGCGTCAATAATCCTGGCATCTTTCGCGCGAGGATCGCTGGCGGGAAACTTCAAATCCAGCGAATGATACAACAATTTCATCACCGTGAGCGGATTGCGAATTTCATGTGCTACCTCGGCCGCGAGCAAGCCAAGCGCAGAAAGCTTCTCATTTTGCCGTAATTGTTCCTCAACATCCACGATGCGTTCGTAGAGCCGCGCCTTTTCAATCGCAATGGCGGACAATTCCGCAAGCGCGCTCAAGATCCGGATTTCCTCATTTGAAAAATTGTAAAGCCGGCTTGTATAGACATTGAGCGTTCCGATGGACTGGCCGGCAAAAAGCAGCGGCACGCTCAACAACGAGATCAAGCCTTCGCGCCTCGCAACTTCTATGTTTTGATAGCGGCCCGAAGTCTGCACATTGGCAATTTGCATCGGCTTTTTGCGGCGTGCTACGACACCGAGCAGGCTTTCACCGACGCTCAAGCGTGGCTTTTTAATATAGGCCGCGCCCGCCCCGTAGCTCGCCCGCAGGTCGAGCCATTCGCGGCTTTCGTCGAGCATCATCAACGAGCACATCCTGGCGCGCATTAGTTCGCAGGCTTCGCGCGTAATGACGCGTAACGCCTCGTCCAAATTCAAAGTCGAATTGATCGTGCGGCTCACGCTTGAAAGCGACTCGAACAAATGCACCTTCAGCCTCAATTGTTCATAGAGCCAGGTGTTGTGGATGACTTTCGCCGCCTGCGCTGCGAGCTGTTCGAGCAAATCTTGGTCATCCGCACTGAAAGCGTCCAGGCGATCCGAATCCACATTTATCACGCCGCGTGTTTCGCCGTTCACCTCCAGCGGCACGGCCAGTTCCGATTTCACGCCGCGCCGCGCCGCCACGTAGCGGGCATCCTGCGTCACGTCGCCAACTCGGGCGGGTTTGCCATGGCGCGCGACCCAGCCGGTGACACCTTCGCCGATCCGTAATTGAAGTTTTCGCGCCGCGCCCGGCAGGTTTTGCGATGCGGAAATTTCCAGAAATCCAGAAGTCGGATTGATCAACACCACCGAACCCGAGCTGGCGTTCATCAGGCGGACAGCCTCGCTCACGATCAATTGCAGCGCCTCCTGCGAGTCGAGCGTGGAGTGGATGACATTGCTCACCTGGTAGAGCAATTGCTGCCGCTCGTGGCGCAACATCAGTTTGGAAGATTCGTCACTCACGTTAAAAATCTATCGTACGCGCGACATCAAGAACAAGCCCGTCGCGCAAAAAATCAAATTTGGCAGCCACGCCGCCAGCCACGCGGGCAGATCGCCCACAGAACCAAGCCCAAGGCTCACTTTTTGAATCACAAAATAGGTGAAACAAATGGCGATGCTGCCGGCGACGCCGACAAAAAGATTCCGCCGGCCCGACGCGCCGCCAAATGGAATGGCGATAAATACGACGACCAGGCACGTCCACGGAGCCGCCAGCCGCCCGTGCAATTCAGTGAGCAGCTTGTCTGAAATTGAGCGCGGTGGATTCGGATGGAGGCGCAAGTAAGCAAGAATATTTTTCAGCGGAATGTCCGCTTTGCGCACGATTCCCTCGCTCAAGAAGGTGTCGATTTTAATCTCACTCTTGATCAGCGACGGCGTCTCGTTAAATTCCGGCATCGTCAGCACGCTCGCATTCGTCTGAAACAGCGGCACGAGCGGCGACTGTGCATCGGCCTGTGAATATTCAGAAGCGCTGGAAAAAGTCCAGACGCCGTTTGTGTATATCGCACTGTCGGCGTGCAATTGTCTGCTGGAACCATCCGGCAGCTTCCAAAAGACAATCGGATGAATCATCTCGGTCGAATTCACATTGTATACACTGAATTGCCACTGGCGATTTTTGTTGGTGAAACCCTGAAATGCCTTTTGCGCCTCCGTGCCGCCACTTTTCTGGACGTAACGTGTCAGAATATGATCTGCCCAATCCGCACTATATGGCACCACTATTTCATTCATCGCAAACAGCATCAGGCTGGCGATGCAGCCGACCATGAAATAGGGAGCGCAGACACGCCACAGGCCTATACCCGCCGCGCGCATGGCGGTGATTTCGTTGGCGCGCACATGGTTGGTGAGAGCGTAAAGCAGCGCGAGCAGCAGGATCACCGGCAGCGCCGTCACCAGAAATTCCGGCGTGATGGCGATGGAATATTCGACAATGTCCAGCAAATGCAGCCTGGCTTCCTGCAATTCGTCCAGTTGATTGAACAAAGAACCGGAAACACCCAGGATCACGATGCCGCCGAGGCAATAGCCCAGCGGCGAAAGCAGTTCGCGGAATAAATATCGGTCGAGCAGCCGCATTGTGCAGGCAGGGTAGCGGTCGCCAGTCTCGCGGGGCAAGACTTGTCGGCGCGAAAAGGCGCTTATTTCGATGGCAATAAATGTTGACCGATTCCCAAAGGAGGGAGAGCGTCCCCGATTCTACCATGCCATGCTCCTTCCGTTCCCAGCATGAAAGTTTTGGAAATATTTTCAACTTCGCGTCTTCACGCCACCTCCCCGCTGTCCCCATCTCCGGCAAAGTCTCTGGCGGTCGGCCCAAACTGCGCCGTTACTGCCGGCGTTCCCGACCGGGGAAGCAACCGTTGTTTCCCGGTCCGCCGCCGCACATTCCCGGTTCCGAACCATTTCTCCCCGGTCCCGAACGATTTATTCCCGGGCCGGAGCCGTTACTTCCCGGTCCCGGACGATTA
>Ga0182013_10004801_pt1 | contig 16035 bp, 16 predicted proteins | sample 612S2MmetaG_FD_120487 | JGI IMG/M metagenome (GOLD analysis project Ga0182013, IMG submission 120487) | Permafrost microbial communities from Stordalen Mire, Sweden - 612S2M metaG | ecosystem: Environmental > Terrestrial > Soil > Wetlands > Permafrost | place: Sweden: Stordalen | collected...
GGCAGAACATGACGGACATCCTGATGGAATTCATCAAAGAGTACGTCGCGAAGAACAGTCCCAAGGGGCGGCGCCGGTGAAGCGCGCCGCTCTGTATCTCCGGGTCTCAACTGTCGACCAGCACCCGGAGACGCAGTTGCACGACCTTCGGCAGATGGCAGCACAGCGCGGCTATGCCATCGTTAACGAGTACACAGACCGCATCAGCGGTACCAAAGTCAAGCGGCCCGGGCTCGATCAGATGATGGCCGATGCCCGCCGCGGCTGCTTCGATGTCATCATAGTCTGGGCTTCGGACCGGATCGCCCGGTCGGTGAAGCACTTCTTAGAGGTGCTGGACGAGCTCAACCGGATCAACGTCGAGTTCGTCAGCTTCCGCGAGCAGATCGATACGGGCGGGCCGCTGGGCCGCGCCATCGTGGTCATTATCGGAGCGATCGCGGAACTCGAACGCAACCTGATCGTCGAGCGAGTTCGCGCCGGTATGCGGAGGGCGCGGCTCGATGGAACCCGCATCGGCCGGGCTCCGCTGGTGCTCGATAGCCTCGCCATCCAACAAGACCGCCAGCGTGGCCAGAGTATCCGGCAGATTGCAAAAGGCCATCGTATCTCGACGGCAACCGTGCAACGCGTGCTTCGAAAGCACGCCTCAACAAGTCAGGAGCATGCCGCATGACCGAACATCTTCTTGTATTGCTTGTATGCCTGGCCGTCATCGTCGTGCTGGCCATCTTCATATATGTCGCGAGTCGTGGCCAGATCAATGCCCTCGCCGCCGTCTAAGAAGTCTGCCTCGCTCTGCGGCAGATCCTCGCCAACACCCAAAAAATCGACTGCTCACTCGATCAACAGCGCCGCGTACTTTTCGATGCACACAAGCGAATCAGTGCCGTGACAAAAGGGGTCGTAAAACCGACCCCGTATATCCCACAAAACACACGGCCGGATTCCAGCGATCCGGCCGTGTCAAAAACTGTACCTTCAGAGACAACGCCGACAAGCCAAGTCTTACTGGCGGATCGATGCTGATGTGGATGATGAAGCCACTTGCTGCACTAGCTCACTTGTTCACCTTGCCGTGTGCGGTTTCCCGTTTCAACCAGCGCCGTGCGACCCAAAACAGCCACACAAAACCGAGGAGATCAAAAGAGGCTCAATGGTGTGGATTGGCGCCTACTGACCACGATGTCGGCCAGCTAGTCGTAAAGGAGTATGAATGGTTCGGCACAGATCGATGCAAGTTGAGCGGCAAGTTGGTAGGGCCTTGGTTGGCGGCATTTGGAGCCCGGTCTGTGTCAACTCGATGTTGGTCGTGCTATTGGTATTCATCGGTGACGCTGAAGGAAGAGAGGCCGAACAATTCCCAATCACTGTCGTAATTGTCGAAGAAACCGATGCCCGGATTCCCTGAAGTCCAGGGTCCATACGCCCCGAATCCTCCTCCCGCAGCCCCAGTATCCGTGGCCTGCAAGACCTGCGCGCCGTTTATGTAGAGGGTGATGATGGTTGGATTCGTGCCTGTAACTGTGGCCTTCATGACGTCGCCGTCTTTCACATAAGTTGCGCTGCTTTCCGTCTCGAAGTTCCAGTAGCTGCCATTTGGCCCATTCCAACGCGCAATGTGACAGTACCGGTCGCTGGGCATCACACTGCAATAGGCTTCGTATCCCGTGATGCTGTGGGGAGCAATCGTCGTCCTCAGCCGTAATTCCACTTCATGACAGCATTTCTTCGTCGGTGTCCGATTGATTTTGACTGTAGCCGTAGCCGTCTGTGCGGGTCCCCATGTGCCGCTAAGAATGGCAGTCGGATCGCCAAATGCGGTTGGCTCATCGGACACCATACGCTAAACCCGAAACGGTCTGCACGTTGCCCCAGAGACTCGCGCCTGCTGCGTGTCCTTCGATCCACTTCCCGTTTTCGCTGAGCGGATTCTCCGTTCGTCCAAACGTTGTGCTGTAGGAGTTCGCACTGGCTGTGCTCTTCCCGCCCGCACCGCTGATTCTGCCTCTCTGCCAACACCCACAGAGCGGGACGGCAGCGCAGATCAGCAAGACGGTTTGCAGGGGAAGGATGGAACGAATCGTTCTAACCATACTCATGCCCTAAACGGTAGGAGATTCGGTGGGTGGACGTCCACGCTACGCTAGTTGGCCGCCATCCACGAAGAGAAGAGTTCCACTAATATAGGCAGCATCTTCTGACGCGAGGAAAAGTGCCGCGCCGGCGACGTCGTCGGTGGTCCCTAGTCTTCCGAGCGGGATCACGCCGTTTTCCGAGAGGTACTTCGCTTGGAAAAAGGGGTCTTCCATGATCGGGGCCGACTGGCGTGTCCGTATGAAACCTGGACCGAGGGCGTTGGAATTGATGCCATATTGTCCGAATTCCCGCGCAATCGTCTTTGCCAGTAGGTAGATACCCGATTTCGACACGTTGTAGTGAGCCAGTTGCGCTTCTGCATCCCAACTGTTGGTCGATGCCATGAACACGAGCTTGCCCCTTCGCTGTGACACCATGTGCGGTAGCACCGCTTTCGATACCAAATACGCGCCGCGGAGATTCGTGTTGATCGTTTGATCCCAGGTCGCCTCGTCAAGCTGGAGAAAGGGAACCGGCGTAACGATCCCTGCGATCTGCATGAGGATGTCTACCCGTCCATGCAAATCGATTACCTGTTGAATGGCCGCTGATACACAAGCCGACTCGCGAACATCACAATACAGGGCCCGAGCTTGCGAGCCGTCGGCATGCATATCACGGCAGACTGTCTCCATGCCCTCTTCGTCGATATCCATCATCACAACGGTCGCGCTTTCTGCGCCCAGCCGCTTTGCGATCGCTTTTCCAATTCCATGGGCTGCACCCACAACAACCGCCACCCGATCTCTGAAACGCTCGCCATGATATCCGTTCGGATTACTCATCTGTGGACCTATCCTCACTGAAGGATATCGATGGGGCACGACGCAATCTATAAATTACCAGTCGCGGTTTTGTTGAAGTCGCTCATATAGGAATGGAGCGGCGACAAGGGATGGACGACGTTCTTTCCTCCTTCCAGAAGGCCCTGTGCTTCTGGTCCAGTGGCGCACTGTAGCTGGAGCTACTCATACAATGCTGGATCTGGCAGCTCCAGCTTCTTTCTGAATCCACCCGTATGGAGAGCCAAGATTGCAACTCCGATCACGAACCACAAGCCACCTGCGATTTTGGCGGGCGATCCTAACCCCCACCAGATCGCACCGCAAAAGAGAAACCCTCCGAAAGGCAGAAGCGCATCGGGGACAAATCCGCGCGAAGAGTCCCGGGGCTTTTCGAACCAGAAGTGTCTTATCACGGCCAGATTTACACCCATGAATCCAAGAAAGGCACCGAAGTTCAGAATCTCGGCCGTGACTTCATAGCTCATAAAGAGCGATCCGATGTAAGCGAGGATGCCGATGAGCCAAATGTTCAGATTCGGTGTGTTTCTCACCGGGTGCAGGTGAGCAAACAGTCGGCGCGGTACGAGGTTGTCTCTTCCCATTCCAAATAAAAGCCGTGCAGCGCCGACCTGCGTGGTGAGAGCGGCGCCGATCATCGCCACCAATAGAAGAACCGAGACTGTACGGAATAGAAAGGCGCCGCCCACCCTTCCAGTCACTTCGATAAACGCAGTATCAACATTCGTGTAAGTGCTGTAATCCGGCCAGACCAGTTGACCGAGATAAACCAGAAGACCACCGAACAACCCCGTGAAGATGCAGACCCCCACCGCGGCGATCATCACGTTGCGCCGCGGGTTCTTCACATCTTCCGCGAGTGTAGTGACTGCGTCGAAACCCAGGTAAGTAAGCGCCGCGAACGACGTGGTAGAGGCAACGGCTTTTATTTTGAATGTGGCGGGATTGTAAAACGGCGTGAGCGAAAACAGCCCACCGATTCCACGCATGTCGGCGATCTTGCGGATGGCGAGAGTCACAAAGGCGACGAGCACAATAAACATGAAGGCGAGCATGACCTGATTGGTCAGCGCGGTCGACCGTATGCCGCGCAGGTTGAGCCATGTGATGCCACCGGCGAAAATTGCCGCCCCGACGGCAAATGGCAGCGAAGGCACGGCCCGCGTGAGGGCGAGCGTACCGAACATGACACAGAATAGCGGTGTGACGATGTAATCGAGAAGCATAGCCCAGCCCGCAACGAAGCCCAGGTAGGGATGAAGTCCGCGGCCAACATAGGTGTATGCGGAGCCGGCGGAGGGATAAACGGCAGCCATCCTTCCGTAGCTGACCGCAGTGAGGACCATTGCCACCATCGCAATGAGAATCGTGTCGACTGCATGGCCATGCGAGTTAACCTGCGCAAGGCCAAACACGGTAGCCGGGGCGCAGGGCGTAACTGCCACCAGCCCATAGAAAACGAGGTCCCACACGCCGAGCACTCTTCTCAAGCGTGGGACACTGCCGCTGGTGTGAATTTCGACGGTGGGAATGGACATTTGTGCTGGTGACGGAGGAGCAGAGCAGGGTCGGACTCGAAGACAGAAACCGCCCGGGTTAGCGCCTCTTGGGTAAAGCCTCATACAAGGCGTCCGTCATGTCTATAAGAGAATATCCCGGAAATGTTGGATTGTGTAAGAACGCAAGATGCAGGGCCGCTAGGAACTTCAACATTTTCGATCGGTATTTCAATAGAAGCGCCAGGTGTTATCGGAGTAGCTTTCGGTCAGGGACCCTGGGAACCGAAATCTTTAGCTGCACAATGGAGCCGAGTTCACCGATGAGAGTGGAAGACCTTGAGACACCCGCGCTGCTGATCGATCTTGACGCAATGGAGAGCAACCTCTCCAGAGTTTCCGATTTTTACCGCCTCGGCCCGGTAAAAGCCAGGCCACACTTCAAGAATCACTGCGTGCTCGCCCTTGCCGGGCGGCAGATGGCCGGCGGCGCCATCGGCATCACGGTCGCTCGCGTCCGCCATGCGGAAGCCCTGGTAGAGCATGACATTCCGAGTATTCTCGTCGCCAACGAGATCGTGGATGACAGCAGTCTTCGCCGCTTGATCGAACTGAGCCGCCGCGCTGAGATCATCCTTTCGGTCGACGATGCGGAGAACATCGAGCGGATCGCCCAACTGGCCGGCGACGCCAAATCAAGCGTCAATGTCGTCATCGATCTCGAAGTGGGACTGGGACGGTGCGGCGCTCCACCAAATCAGGCGTTGACCCTCGCACGGCTGGCTCGAGACGCGGGGCTCAATGTCCGCGGATTGATGGGTTATGAGGGCCATTTGCAGAAACTGCCGGACACGAGCGAGACCAGGCGATTGCGCGGCGATGTCGCCGAACTTCTCAACTCCACTCGTCTTATGCTCGAACAGGACGGTATTCAGGTCGATATCGTTACGCTCGGCGGGACCGGCACTTACAAGGCTTACGTTGAATCTCCGGGCATTACCGAGGTTCAAGTCGGCAGTTACGTTTTGATGGATACGTTCTACAAACCTTTTGCCCCGGACTTCAAACTGGGGCTCACCGTTCTCACACGAGTGATCAGCAGCGTTTCCTCCGGTCATCTCGTGGTCGATGCCGGCCTGAAGGCCCTCAGCAGCGAGCGAGGCACGCCGACCGTGAAGGGCATCTCCAGCCTGCGTGTCGCGGCTCTGCACGCCGAGCACACTGTTCTTGCGGTCGAGAATCCGAACCTGCGCGCCCGCATGAACGATCTGTTGGAGCTGTGGGTGCACTATTCCGACGCGACGGTGCATCTGCATCGTACGTTGTACGGAGTTCGCCGCGGAGAAGTGGAAGAAACCTTTTCAATCGAATACTGACCTTCGCGGCGATTCCGAATGGAAGCACAACTTTAGTGATCCCGAACGGGCCGGGCCTCAGAAGGTTGTGGCGTCGGTTGCGGTAGCGCTGAAGCTGCTGATTCCGTAATCACCGTTTTTGCCCTCGTTGAATCCGAAGCCAGGATTGCCGTGGATATACGTGTTGTCCTTCGCCTGACCCATGAGGACACCGTTCTTGTAGGTTTTGATTTCATTGCCGATGATGGTCGTTTTCACCACATCGCCGGTCTTGACCCCGTACTGCTTTCCCTGTTGCGTAGGTACAAGATAAGTGAAGTCGGCAAGCCCGCCGTTCCATCTCACAATAATCAAGTAAGCTGTGTCGTCGTCTTTCAGCGAATAGGAAATCTCGTATCCGTCGCAATTGTGCTTCGCCAAAGAAGACCGAAGCCGCATGGAGACTTCGGGATAGTGCGACACCTTGCGTCTGTCCACCACTTCTTCAACGCTCTGGTTCGCCGGCCAGTCACCGGTCAGCAGAGCCACCGAATCGGCAAAGCGCTTGGGCCCAGCGTGGCCGGTCGCGTATCCCGGCGTAGTCGAGACGTTGCCCCAATCGAGGCCAACGGTCTTTCCGCCGATCCAGCGGCCGCCTTCCGAGATCGGATCCTCAGTCTGCGGGAATTTCGTCGCGTAGTTCACAACGTGAGGCGCGGGTTGTTGTGTAGCATCGGGAGGAGCAGTTTTCGCGGTATCCTGCTTGCAGCCAGGAATAAAGGTGAGGATCACTGTGGCCGTAAGAAGCGGCCGCCATGCCGCCCGAAGTACTGCTGCGTTTCGATTCATGTCGGTGTCTCTCCTCCGCTTTCTAAAATTCGAGGTTCTGCTGCATCTTGTCGAAGACGACGTCGGACGCGGGCCCAAGGATCGGGCTCGTATTCGGCTCTCGCCTAGAACTCGATTCGAAATGTGGCCTGCCCCTGGCGATTGCCGATTTGCGAGCCCTGGTTGACGATCTCTCCAAATGTCCCGTCCTGCGAGTTAGTATCCGGCACCAGCAGCTGCGTGCGATTGAATGCGTTGAAGTAGTCCAGGCGCAGTGTGAAGTGGACGCGGCCTTCGATAGGAAAAGCCTTAATGGCATCAAAGTTCTCGACTCGTAGCGGGGGAGTGCGCAGCCGGGCATAGGAGCGCAATGAATTCCCCAACTGCCACGCTGTGGTGTTTACGAACGCGTTGGTGGGAAATTGCGTCGGCGGCTCCGCCAGCTTGCCCTCGAAGAATTCTTTTGAGCGGCTGTAGTTGTAGGTTTTCAACTTGACGCTCTCGACGATGTTGGGGCGGTCTCCAAAGTTGGCATAAAGCGGATTGTATCCGTTGTATGCGCCGAACGGCTGCCCGCCGGCATAAGTCGCTACTCCGCTGAACTTCCATCCGCCCACAATCTGGTTCAACCATCCCCCTTGGTTGAGGAACCGCTGGCCCGATCCGAACGGCAAAGCGTACGTTGCGACCGTGTTGGAGATGTACTTCTGGTCAAGTGCGGAAAGCGTGAACTCGGGCTTGATGTTGAAGGAGTTGATCGGGTTGGGCTGAAACAGCGTAGAGCCGACCGACTCGTCGGCAATGTTCCGCGAGAATGTGAGGTCAGCCAGAAAGCTCAGCCCGTTGGAGAACCGTTTTTCTCCCTGCAGCTGCAGGCCATTGTAGAAAGCCGTGCCTTCGGTCTCATACGTGTTATAGATGTCCGAATACTGCGGGAAGGGAAGCAAGGTCTGAATCACCGTTCCCGACGGGAAGAGCGCTTCCCATCCCGGGAAGGGGATCTGAATGCCAGCCGCCACCGCATCAGGCGAGGTTGCCAGTTCGCCGAGCAGGCTGCCGTATTTGAGAATGCTGGGGTTTGGTTGCTCGGGCTGATGCAGTGAGGAAGGCAGATGGATGGCGCGATTGCCGACATAGGCTGCAGTCAGGAACATGTTCCAGGGGAGTTGTCTTTGGATGCTGAAATTCCATGCCGTGTCGTAGGGCGCCCTGCCGAAGGTCTTGGGGTTGAAGCCAAGAGGATTGTTACCATTGCCAATTGAGGCTGAAAAGGGCGTCGGTGGAGGATCGGGCATCGGATTGGTATCCCAACTCCCGTACGCCGGAATATTGCCGCCATTCGACTGGCGTGAAAACTCGCCGCCGAGCAGCGAGGCAAAGTAGAAGGCCGTCTGCGTCGTACCGTACTCGTATGCTCCTCCATCGAGGAAGGTGAGGAAGAAGCCGGACTGAAGGACAGTCTTCGGCGTGAGCCGGTAGGAAAGGCCGATCCGCGGTTGCAGGTTCTTCCAGGCGATGGCAGCTCGATTGACTCCGGCACATCCGCTGCAGGTGCCGAATTTGGTCGCGCCGCCTGGAAGGTTTCCCGCGCCAGGATCAAGGACCGTTGGATCCTGAAAGTTGACATAAACGATGTTATTGTGTTCCTCGGTAAAAGGAACCATGATGTCCCAGCGCAGTCCGAGATTGGCTGTAAAGCGTTGGTTGACCTTGATATCGTCCTGAAGATAGAGTGCGAACTCCTTGTTGCGCATGCGCGTGATATCGGAGCTCAGCCGGACACCCGCGTCGACCTGGCCGAGCAGGAAGCTGGCGAAGGAGCTCCCGTAGCTTCCGAAGTTCGGGTCGCTGGTATTGGGGGTCGAGGTCGTCCTCTGTGAAAACGCAAATGTGCCCCCGCAGAATTGGCAGGCAAACAGGTCCTGGTACGTTCGACGGAACTGGCCGCCGATATTGAAGCTGTGACGGCCTTTGGTCCAAAGCCAATTGTTGATCAGCACGATTCCCAGAGAGCGGTTGTTGGTTTCGGCGAACCCGCCAAGCAGGCCGGCGACGTTGGTGTAGCCGTTGCTGGCGCCAAAGTTTGTGGGCGCGTTCTGGCCGTCGAATTGAATGTAAGGGAAGTTGGTGCCACTCACCAATCCAGGGAAACTGACGCCTTGTTTAGCGTTGTGCTCGCCGCTGATTTCGCCGATCCAGTCAGCGCCGACGGTCATTACCAGATTAGACTTGATGGTGTTCACATAATTCAGCACGAATCCCGAGCCCAGTTCAACGTCGTTGATCTCGCTCTGCAAGTCGTTGCTGGGAGCCACGATGGGAGCGAAGGTGAAGAAGGGCGACGAAATCGAGTCGCGCCACTGGCTGAAGTGAATCGTCTGGCTGGATGTGATGTTGTGGTCCACTGTGTAGCCCCACAGGTCCTGGCTTATCGCCAGCGAGGAGACTGCGGGAGACTTGTTGGCCTGCAGGCCAAAATCGCTGCCGGCACGGTCGGGATCGGGAATCAGCGGCAAGATGCTTTGAGCTAGTGAGCTAATGCGCGAAGGCGGGATCTTGTTGCTGGAGAAGGGCTGCCCGGTTTGAGGATCGTAGATGGGAATCAGCGCACCAGTGGGATCGACAAAATTGCTGAAGTCGCCTTGTTTCATGGCAGCGGTGGGAACGGTCCCGATCCCTTTTTGTGCCTGGTTCTGCCGGAACCAGTCCGAGCTGGCCAGAAAGAATGTGCGGCTTCTGCCGTTGTAGATCCGGGGCAAAACCACCGGGCCGCTCACGGTAAAGCCGCGGTCGTTCTGTTGGTCGATCGGTGGAGCTGGGTGCCCGTCGGGACGGTAGTAGGTGGGAAAGAATCCGTCCGAGTCGAAGAGCTGGTTGCGCAGAATGTAAAAACCATCCGCGTGCAGCGCATTGGTTCCGGAGGCCATGTTGTATGTGACCGCTCCCTGTCCCAGTCCGTAGTTTGCCTCGAACGTGGTGCTGTTTACACGAAACTCATTCACCATCTCATAAGGCGGATTGATATTGGTCTGGTCGCCCGCGTATTGCACAAATGCAACTGGAACTCCGTTGAACTGCACCTCGTTTTCGTAGGTCAAACCGCCGTTGATGGCGTGAGAACTCGAGCCCCCCTGAACTCCCGGGGCCAGGTACATAAACGAGTCAAGCTGGCGCGCAAGGCTCTGAATTTCGATGGGAGCCGTATTGACCAACTCGGGTTCGAGCGTGGTTCCAATCACCGGCGATTCGGTGTTCAGCAAGATGTCGTTTGCCGTGACATTTACCGTCGAGCTGGCAGAGCCAGGCACCATGCTGAAGTCGACGGTGGCGGTCTTCGCCACCTCCACCGTCACGTTTGTCTGAACGGATCTTCTGAATCCTTGCGCTTCCACCACAACCGAATAATGGCCGGGCTCCAGTCCGATCACCTTATAGGAACCCACCGAATTCGTGGTCGTATGCACCGAGACACCCGTCGCTGCGTTTGCCACGGTGAGAGCGGCGTTGGGAATCAAAGCTCCCGACGAGTCGGCCACTGTGCCGGCGATGCCGTTCTCCACCTGCGCGCAAACCCTGGCGGCAAGCACGCCGGAGACCAGCAACAAGAAGATAATCCGCCTGATAAGCAATCCGGGAGAAAGCGAAATGCGCAGGTTAGACCGACCACAATTCCTGTCCATTGGTTATCCTCCATTCAAGTTGGCGTTTCGGTCAGTAAGACAACCATTTCTCGCGAGGGATGGGTCGAGGTCAGGAAATGGAAATAGGCCTGGGCAAGTCTTTCTTGATTCCCAACCATCTCGGCGGCACGCGGCAGTCTATGCCTCGCACCCCATGGAAGTTGCTCGAACCCGATGACCGTACCGGTTCATCCCGACGCGAGTTAATCCGACTTTATGTACAAAAGGAGGTCGTGTTATAGGAATTCCGATGTTGATTTTTGTTGGATTTCTGAATCGCAGATTAGCCGCGACCAAGTAGAGCCGGGCGTTTCCCAAGGTACAACCGACGAACGTGTCTCACACAGCAGTCACGACAGAACCGAGCCCTGCTCCAGATGATAGAGAGCGTTTGATCAAATCAGACGCGCATCTGAAGTGCCCAGGCGACCATTGCGATGGCGGTGCCGGTAGGCAAGTGGAGTCATGCCGCTAACCTTAAGAAAAACTGCACCGAAATAGCTCTGATCGCAGAACCCCATGTCCTGGGCGATTTCGGAGATGGGGTGGTTGGTTTCCGCCAGCGCCGCCTGCGCACGTTCCACGCGGTATTGATTGAGATAACCTCGGAACGAGCGGCCCGTCAACTGGCGCAGGCAGGCTGCGAACTCAGCCTCGCCGAGATCGCACATGCGCGCCGCATCCGCCGCGTTGATCATCTCCCCCACGTGCCCGGGGATGAATTCGAAGAATTTCTGCAAACTCTCCAGGGCGCATTGCTGCTGCTTGAACGAATTCACGCCGCTTGCGTAGCTCGCGTAATGATTCACGAGCATGATCAGGATCATTCTCAGGTAGGTCTTGATGGCCAAACGCGCGCGCCTCGAGGAGCCAGGCATCTCTTCCTGGATCATCTCCATCAATTCGAGAATCCGCCGTGGAAGGCCAGTCGCGGCCGGCACTACGTGCGGAAACCCAGGGTCCTGGTCAAGAAACGGCGTCAGGTACTCCGCGCTGTAGGCTATTCCGTCCCCGGAAATGAAATTGGGATCGAAGTATAGTGCGCCAATCCTTGCCCTGGAGTGAGGTGGACACTTCGTCGAATGATGCAGTGTACCACCGACGATTGCCATGTCCTCCGGTTGCATGGGCAAAAGCCGGTCTTCCACCATGAAAGAAGTTGCTCCGCTGCAAACGATAAAGATCTCGAAATAGTCGTGGCGGTTCTTGGTCACGGTGTGATCACCATCGCCATCCAGGAGGCGCAATTCAATCGGCATGGTCGAATCAAAGGGCCACACATGCACTCTCTGAGCGTTGATTTGCGGCTCCAGCAAGCGGAATTGGTCGCTTTGCTGCCAATTCGCCGGCATTTCGATCGATCCCGCTGCACGGTACTGGGCAGTGCTTTCCACATTAATTCTCGCCTCGTCATCGCTTCGCGAAACGCTCCTCCAGCGCCGAATGTGCGATCGGACGTTCGAGCTTAATCTCATTGGAGCCTCGTCTGCCAAGTAGATGGAACATCCTTTGATCCAGTCTCAGGCCGAATCGGGAATTGTACACAGGGACGACCTGCTAGCCATGCTGATACGAGCCCAGCGGGCACATCGGCAGCCGGTCCCATCTGAAGACTCCTGAGACTCGCCTAGGAAGCGCCTTCCTGGCCTTGCATCCCGGCCAAAATCCGCGCCCATCCGCCACGGATCAGTAGAAAAGTCTCTCATCGACAGTAACGCCAGTCCTTTGGCAGTGGCCGACGTAGAGGTCGATGAAACTGAACACATCCATGGTGTTACGCAGCGAATCATCATCGTTGAAAAATTCGATCGAACCGTTCACCGTGTACACAACTTGCGCATCATCGCCCATTCTCAACGTGTGAATCGTACCTGGATTTTCTACGACGTAGTCGCCCTTGCGAGCGTTCCAGTCATACTCGAAGTATCCCCATTCACCCTGGATGGTGACAGCGGTGACCACACCGCGATGGCGGTGTTTGCCCAGTACAGCAGCCTTGGGCGCCCACAGAACAAAGACAAAGGAGCCGCTCTTAGTCTCATACCGGTACGGTTTGATCATGAGGCCGTTCACCCAAGGGTGCCAGCCAGCTTCGTCGGCGTTGATGTAAACGTCTGGCGCACCGTATTGTCTGACAAGAGCGATCTCTCGCAGGTCGTCCTCGGTGAGCACACTCATAGCTGCTCTTGCCTTTGAGTCTGTCATTTTGATGTGACCTCTTCGGCGTCGCAGCAGCTTGTAACCCGCCCTGCTTTCGCAATGCCTGAGATCATTTCATACTCCGCAGAAACGGATGTATCTATAGGGATTGGACAAAACATTGTGAGAAATGAGCCCTAACGGGTACCCACATTCGACGCAACCTGTGCCGTCCCGGGCCTTGTCGCAGAAGATACCGGGACGAATTTCGCCCATGGTAGAATGTAGCCTCCAGTGCAGAGGCGCCGACGATGCCAAACCTCTCAAGCCCCGAGAATTCATCACGTTGGGAAAGGGCCTACGCAATTATCGAGCCCCAGATCGACAATGAAGGGATTCACCGCTGGCCATTCGATCCGCTCTTTCCCATCGACGTCCGTTTCTTCATCTTCGGTCCGCGTGGCGGTGTCCGGATGAACCGTCACGACTACCTCGAGATCCTCTTTATCATTCAGGGTGAAGTGAAGTTCCAAATCCAGCAAAGGTCCGTCACCGCCCGAACCGGTGACCTCCTGGTGATCGGCAGTACCTTCTTTCATCGGCCAATAAAGGCCAATACTGCCTCGGCGAAAGCGGTTGCACTCTATTTCAAGCCAGAGATTCTGCGCAATGGCGATGCGGGCGGCGAAGACTTCGAATTCTTGGTGCCCTTCATGGCCGAGGACGGCAACTTCTCTCACTCAGTCGCTGCCGCCAGCGGAGTACCGGCCGAAGTCTTCAACTTCATGAAGCGGATCCGCAGCCAGCTACCGGTCCGCAGCAACCGCGACCGCCTGACGGTTCGCACCTTTCTCAAGACAATCCTGATCATGCTGGTGAACCACTACTCGGATATTCAATTGAACCTGGATGAATTTCAACGCCGTCAGCGCGAAATAGAACGCCTCCGGCCCTTGTTCGATCTCATCGATCACTCGCTGGGATACGTGATCACGGTCAAACAGGCTGCCGCCTGCGTCCACATGAGCAAATCACATTTCACGAGATTCTTCCGCCAGGTCACAGGGCAGCCATTCGTGACCTATCTCCATCATCTGCGGGTGGCAAAGGCCCAAACCCTCCTCGCCACAACTGACAGAACGATCGCCGAGATAGGACAGGAAGTCGGTTTTGGCGATCAAAGTTACTTCGGCGTTATTTTCCACAAAATCGCTGGTCGATCGCCAAGGCAATACCGCAACGAGTCGCGGAACGAGAAGGACGAGTTAGACCGCAGGCATCAACAGCTTTTGCCTGCGGTGCAGGGCTTTTCATTTCCACGCGGCGCAGTACCGAATCCTCCGTCAGGCGCTCGAGGATGCCCGGTGCCGAGATGATTCATTGACCCGTATGAGGTCGTAGGCAGACAAGACCCATGGGCAACCACAAGACTGGCCCAGTAATCCGGGTTGCTATGAGTTCACGGTCTTTGTCACCGGCAGCGGGGGAACTAATCTTCCGGTGCCGACTCAGAAAATCGCCAGCGGATTGAATAGCGACCCCGTCCCTCCTGGAAACCTCAGCGGCGCTGCGACCACCAGGAACTCCCAGCGCTGCTCATCGCTCGCAACCGTCGAAACATCCTCGAGATTAAGACTGTCGGCGCAGATCATCCCCATTGCCGCGATCTGGAGCGCGTGCACCGGATACGCAACACCCTCCACGTTGCTCGGCACGGTTTCGCCGTCACCGTCGGGAAAGAACGCCGCCACCTTCCGCTCGTGCAGCAAAGTCATCGCATCGGAATGCAGCCCAGCCTTACCTTCTCCATCGTATCCGTTGTTCCACGGTCCAAGTTCCAGCCGCCGCCGATGATGTCCCGTCCGGAAGACGAAGATGTCGCCCTCTCCCAGCCTAACGCCCTGCGCTTGTTCGCACGCCTCCAACTCTTCCCGGGTAACAGCATCGCCCGGCTCAAGCCACTTCGCTCCGCGGAGCCGCGGCAGATCCAGGAGCACCCCTTTTCCGATGATCCCATTCGCATAGGTGGTGATGTCCATCCCCTTCGGCCCTTTCGAGGTCACCATCGACGTTGGCCTTCCGTTATACAGTTTGCCCTCGAAGGCAATGTGACACAGCGCGTCGACGTGCGTGTGGCAATCGCCGTGAATCTCGCTGGCGAAGTAATCGAGGCAGATTCCTGGCTCTCCGTAGCTCTTATCCACTTCAAAGAGCATTGACATGTAATGGGCCGGGGGCCGCGGATTGTCGGGCCCCCCAATCTTGCTGATCGGCACAGCCATCGACACCGCTCGCCCCGTTTTCGCTAGGGCAGCAGCACGCCGAATGGTGTGCGATGTGATGTAGTTAAGCGTTCCTCGCTCGTCGTCTGTGCCCCACACTCCCCAATTGCTCACCTTCCTAAACAGATCATCAAACTGCTGTTTCGTCATTGCGGCGGCCACAGTCTTCATCATCTTCCTTCCTTCCGTCGGAGCCCTGTCCATACTACAAACACCCATCCGAAGCCAACAGATTACCCGCAGTCGGCCTCGAAATCTGTAAGAAGCTCCTTGGCGGAATGTTGAATTCTCAGCCAGCTCCGCACGTTCCCCGTTCCCGTTCGGTAATGGGCCTTGCCAGGCGTTGTCTCTGAAGGTACAGTTTTTGACACGGCCGGATCGCTGAGATCCGGCCATGTGTTTTGTGGGGTTTACCGGGTCGGTTTTACGACCCCTTTTGTCACGGTGCTGATGCGCTTGTGCGCGTCGAAGAGGACGCGTCGCTGTTGGTCGAGTGAGCAGTCGATTTTTTGGGTGTTGGCCAGGATCTGCTGCAGAGCGAGGCGGACTTCGTAGAGGGCGGCGAGCGCATTGATCTGGCCACGGCTGGCGACATATAGAAGGGTGGCCAGCACGATGATGACGGCCACGCATACAAGGAGAACAAGAAGGTGTTCGGTCATGCTGCATCCTCGTGACTTGTTGAGGCGTGCTTTCGAAGCACGCGTTGCACGGTTGCAGTCGAGATGCGATGGCCCTTGGCGATCTGGCGGATACTCTGGCCACGCTGACGGTCTTGCTGGATGGCGAGGCTATCGAGCACCAGCGGAGCACGGCCGATGCGGGTTCCATCGAGCCGCGCCCTCCGCATACCGGCGCGAACTCGCTCGACGATCAGGTTGCGTTCCAGTTCGGCGATCGCTCCGATGATCACCACGATGGCGCGGCCCAGCGGGCCGCCCGTATCGATCTGCTCGCGGAAGCTGACGAACTCGACCCCTATCCGGTTCAACTCATCGAGCACCTCGAGGAAGTGCTTAACCGAACGGGCGATTCGGTCTGACGCCCAGACCAGGACAACATCGAAGCGGCCGCGGCGGGCATCGGCCATCATCTGATCGAGCCCGGGCCGCTTGACTTTGGTACCGCTGATGCGGTCTGTGTACTCGTTAACGATGGCATAGCCGCGCTGCGCTGCCATCTGCCGAAGGTCGTGCAACTGCGTCTCCGGATGCTGGTCGACAGTTGAGACCCGGAGATACAGAGCGGCGCGCTTCACCGGCGCCGCCCCTTGGGACTGTTCTTCGCGACGTACTCTTTGATGAATTCCATCAGGATGTCCGTCATGTTCTGCC
>Ga0182013_10004802_pt1 | contig 16035 bp, 8 predicted proteins | sample 612S2MmetaG_FD_120487 | JGI IMG/M metagenome (GOLD analysis project Ga0182013, IMG submission 120487) | Permafrost microbial communities from Stordalen Mire, Sweden - 612S2M metaG | ecosystem: Environmental > Terrestrial > Soil > Wetlands > Permafrost | place: Sweden: Stordalen | collected...
CAAATAGGCCTGGGTCACGCCGAGCCGTGCGGCGGCTTCAGCTTGCGTCCAGGCGGACGCCTTGCGGGCGTTTTTGAGTTCGTCTCCGGTCATGTATTGAATATAACACAAACTGTTATATTCGTGCGATAATCCAGAATTCATGACAACCACACTGTCGCATCTGATTAAAAACACAAAAGATAGAAGGTAATAGCGCCCCGTCATAAGATCACGCTCTGCTCGATCCCTTTTCCCCGTTGCACCACCAGTGAACAGCCTGAATGTTTTCTGGATGGTCGTCCCGCCATGCCCCTCCCATACCGCGGGGATGGATATAGTCGGGCACAATGTCGCCATAGTTGGTGAACCTCTCCTTGCAGAGAGCGCAGAAGCCATTCTGAGTTGCGATCTTCCGGTCGAGCAGTTTCCGCATTTCGCTGTTTGATCGGAGTTCCCGGTATCCCCTGGGGTGATGTGGGTCTTCAATGCGGCGAACGCCCATCTGGCGCTGGCGCCTTTCTCTTGGGATTTGCTCTCTTCTGTAGCAGGAGAGGGAGTGGTGAAGCGGGCACAGTTGATTACGGCTGAGTCTCATGTTTTTTCTCCAACTTTAGATCAGAAAAGTCGATGAGCTTGAATGCAATTCAGTTTTGTCAGGATGGAAAGTGGGGGCAACCGCCGTAAAGTGTGGATATTCCACCATCGATCACGACGCCAACTTGTCGATAGGGAGCCGATCAACTTGCCTTTCGAGGCCCGTCGTCGTCAACGAGTTGATACATCAGTCTGTTAAGATTACTGAGGATTTCCGTCCAGAAGCGCGACTGCCAAATGGGACTGGATATGCGGCATCTTCTCCTCTACAGTTCGGTTTTCCAGAGCCGTTTTTGGAGCTACGGTCACCGCTAGTCTGCGCAAACCTCTAGGGATTATGGGCTTAAAACATGACAAAATCGAGCGAAGTGCACAATTCAAACGACCAGCGGCTTGGAGTCCCGCCGTCGCTGCCCGCACCGCGAAACGAGCCCACCTTCCGATTCTCAGGACACCAAACATTCCCACTTCGCATTGCGTGGATTCCCAAAGCTGTGCGGGAAATCGTCGCAGGCAAAGATCCGCTTACCGACATTGATGAAGGTATTACGGAGCTTGGACTCGGCAAAAATATGGTCGAGGCCTTGCGCTGCTGGATTGAAGCTTTTCAAATCGCCAGTCGGGTCGATGGAGCTTGGTTTCTAACGCCCATTGGCGAGCAGATATTCCACCCCGAAACGGGACTAGATCCTTTTTTTGAAGATGTGACGTCTTCATGGGTTCTGCATTGGCTCATCAGCACCAATACAGTCTCCCCGTTCTTCGCTTGGGAGTGCCTGTTCAACCGTTGGCCAGCTTTGGATTTCAGCGCTTCACAAATCATCGAAGCCTTCGAGCAGGAAGCTAGTCGCAGTCAGAGGCCTAATTCTGCGGTTACGCTTCGTCAGCATTGGGAAGTGTTCCTCCACAGTTATCGCCCTCCACTGGCTAATAAGGGAGAAGATCATCTGGACAGCGCCATGTCAGTACTCCGGCTCATTCAGCCTTTCGGAGAAAGGCCGAATGCTGCCGGCAAGTGGGAAAGCCTCTATTCCTTTGATCCTTCGCCTAGACGCGCAATTCCAAATCAGCTATTTGCCTTCTTCATTCATGATTGGTGGAACACGCATTACCCAGACGAGCAAACAACTCCACTCCGAGAATTGATTTCAGGACAACACAGTCCAGGCCGAATCCTGAAAATGCACGAAACCGAAATTCTTCAGCGCGTAACCGAGCTGGCTTCCCGTCAACCAAAGATTTTTCAAATCATCGAATCAATGAATCTGCGTCAATTGCAACGCCCCGAGAAGAAAGATGGGTTCAGTGAACTAAAGGCAGCGTATCTGACCCCGAGTTTTGTATGAACAAGATCACACAAGTCGCCAGAATCCAACGCGAAAAGTCGATGGAATCACTGTTGAATATTCACCCCAGACACATGCGCTCTGTGCATCTGGAGGGTGATTTTGCCGACACAACGTCTTCGCTTGGGTTTGTTCTGACTCCCGTCGCGGCGGACGCGCTCTCGCGCATAAGTTCGGCATTCCGGTCGGACTCCACCCAGCGTGCGTTCCGCATTTCCGGCGATTATGGATCGGGAAAGAGTGCTTTTGGTTTGGCACTCGCGCGCATTTCAGCAGGCAATACCCGAGCTTTACCCAAGGCACTTCATCCATTTTGTCAGCGTATTCGGGTTCAGCCTCGCCTTGCGACCGGAGATCATGAACCTCTAGGAGTGACGGTACTTCGTGCACTGGGTTGCAAAGTATCGCGCGGGACGAAGCCTACAACGGATGAAGTTTTGTTGAAGGTGAAGAAGTCGATAGGCCAGGCACGGTCTAATGGTTACAAAGGTGTCCTTCTGGTTTTGGATGAACTTGGGAAGAACTTGGAATTCGCCGCTCAAAATCCAGAATTTGATGACATCTTCCTTCTGCAACGCCTGGCGGAAGAGGCTACGCGCAGTGGTGACCAACCTCTCATTCTCGTGGTTATGCTTCACCAAGGCGTAGCAGCCTACTCGGCGGGACTCGATTCCGCTGCTCGTAGAGAGTGGGATAAGGTTGCCGGTCGATTGGAAGAAATTCTCTACACTCATCCTCTGGAGCAGTTTGTAACTCTCGTTGCAGCCACTTTGAGTGTTAACCTCAAAGCCCTGCCTCGTGAAGTAGCAGCTGATTGCACAAAGGCCATGCTCGGCGCAGTCCGGTCCGGCCTGTATGGTTCCTCTGCAGCATTAGAACTCAGTCGGTTTGGCCCGGCGATCTTCCCCTTCCACCCGACCGTACTACCAGTACTTGTGAGGACGATTCGTAAATTCGGGCAGAACGAGCGTTCTCTTTTCAGTTTTATCTCTGCCTCTGAGCCGATGGGATTGCAGCACCACATTCAGTTGATCGGTTCAAAATTAATTCCATATCGTCTTCATCACCTTTTTGATTACGTCAAGCAGAATCTCTCCCCGTCCATCCATATGGGAAACTCTTACCTTCATTGGGGTTATGTTGATTCGCTTCTAGCCTCAACCCCGCTCGACAACATCGAGGAAGAGAGCGTTTTTAAGTGCATCGCACTTCTCAATCTTCTTGACGCCCCAGATCTTCCGGCGACACAGGAATTCCTTCACTTGGCGCTGGACAATGGAACGAACCAGCGCGCCATTTCCAAGGCCATTAAGGAAATGAAGAACCGCAGTGTCCTCTATGAAAGAGGCACAGTGCGAGGACTCTGCCTCTGGCCCCATACATCAGTCAATCTTGACGAAGAATTCAAACGTGGATCTTTGGCAACACAGTCAGGTGAAGACAGTATTGGGTTACTCTGCCGACAACTGCCTCCGGAGCAGATCGTTCCTCGCGGGCATTACCTTCGGTCCGGAACACTTCGTTATGGTGAAGTACAGTTTGTCCCCGCAACTGGACTACCTCAACTACTTAAAAACCAGCCAGAATTAAGCGGGAAGGGTCCCGACTTGAATCTGCGGGTGATATTGCCCGCTAACCAGGTTCAGTTTCGCGAAACTGAGAAACAGTTGCGAGCCTATCGTGAAAGCTTAAGCAAAGGGCTCTACATCGCCATCGCTCAGCCGCCAACGAGTAGCGCTGCCGCCCTATCCGATCTCTCAACATGGAAATGGGTCCAGACCAACACTCCGGCACTGGCCGGGGATCGCTATGCGCGCGAAGAAGTGGCTCGCCAAGTTGCGCGGGCAGAACGTCGTTTCAGAGAGCGATTGGGCGGACTAGACAGTCTTGAGCTTCCCATAGCTCCGCCGATGACTTGGTTCTCCCTAAGCCGTGAGGTCAGATTGAAGTCCGGTCGAGAGCTACTAGGATTTTTGAGCGATCAGTGCGACCAGATTTACTCTAAGTCCCCTCATGTTCTCAATGAGCTTATCAATCGCCGGTCCCCCAGCAGCGCTGCGGTAGCTGCTCGCACAAAGCTCGTTGAAGCAATGGCCACAGCGCCAAACAAGCCGATGCTCGACATGGACGATTCGAAGCGTCCTCCGGAGATGGCTCTCTATCTGTCAATTCTCCAGAAAGGCGGACTTCATCAGGAAACCAAAGATGGCTGGAAGTTCCAGCTCCCTTCAGAAGAACAGGACCATTGCAGGCTACTGCCATCCCTGAACCATATTACAGATCTACTCAAAGAGAGCGGGACCGATGCTTTGGTTCCGGTTCTGCGCATCTTCGATGGCTTGTCTCAAATTCCTTTTGGCATCCGTGAAGGACTTCAGCCTTTTATCCTTGCGATCTACCTTTCGACGCACCATCAACGTGTGGCTCTTTACGAAGATGGTACCTACCTCCCCGAGGTGGGAGGGGAAGTGTTTCTTCGGTTGATGAAGGAGCCTCAGTTTTTTCACATTCAATATTGCGAGGTAGACAGCGTTCGAGCCGACGTGTTTACAAGGCTACTTGAACTGCTTAAGATTCACCCGCGGGATGCCTCCAGGGCAGACCTTATCGATCTCGTGCGTCCGTTGACCATCTTTATCAGTCGCGAAGTGCCAGAATATTCAAGAAAAACGAATAGTTTGCCAGCCACTGCGGTTGCCGTGCGCCGCGCATTGCTCGAAGCACGTGATCCGGTTAAGCTGGTCTTCACAATGATTCCTGAGGCATGCGGCCTTGCCCCAATAGGGGAGGCGGGGCTCAAGACGCCAGAAGAGCTGGCCGCGCGTTTGCGAATTGCTTTGCATGAAATCCGCACTGCTTATCCGATGCTAGTTGCACGTCTCGGTGACGCGATTTGCGCGGCCTTCGACGTTGATTCAGCATTACCCGCCGGAAGAAGCCTCATTGCTGCCCGCGCAGCCCAACTCTCTGTTGTTGTGACAGCACCGGCACTCAAGGCTTTCGTCATGCGCCTAGCGGACAACGCCTTAAGTGATAAGGCCTGGGTTGAGTCGATCGCAAACCTGTTAGCGCGGAAGTCTTCCGAACGTTGGATTGACAACGATGAGATAGAATTCCATCACCAACTCGGAATCGCAGCTGGCAGATTCAAGCGCACCGAACTTGCTTCCATTGGCACGACCAAGCGGCTTAACGGCCATGCTCTACGAATCGCAATCACAAAGAGTGACGGAACTGAAGTTGGCGACCTTATGAATTGGGAAGGAATGGATGAAAATCGGATACACCCGGTTGAAACTCAAATTCATCAGATACTAGCACAGCATGGGCGTCACGGTTTAGCTGCTGCTATGCGTGCAATTTGGACTCAGCTTGACGCAGAAGGAAAATCGAGGGAGTCATAAGCGATGGCCATGCATACCCCGGAATCTGCCGCTCAATCCGCCGCTGACAGCACACAGGTCAGACACATACTCAGCCTTTCAGGAGGCAAGGATAGCGCTGCTCTTGCGGTTTATATGCGAGATAGGGTGTCGAACATGGAGTACATTTTCCATGACACTGGAAAGGAACTTCCCGACACCTATGAATATTTGGAACGTCTTGAGGGATACCTTGGCCAGAAAATTATTCGAACTACGTTCGGGACCACATTCGACAGCATCTTGCGGATGAAGGGCGGTATGTTGCCCTCGAATCATAGGCGCTGGTGTACCGAAATGATGAAGCTGAAGCCCTTTGAGAACTATATTGGCAATGACGACTGCATCAACTACGTTGGGATACGTGCAGATGAGGAGCGTGTTGGCTACATCAGCCACAAGCCGAATATCCGTGCAGAATTCCCTTTCCGGCAAGATGGAATCGACTATGCAGGAGTGCAGAGAATTCTTGAGAATTCTGGTCTCGGTATGCCGCCGTACACCGAATGGGGTCGCACTCGAAGCGGCTGCTTCTTTTGCTTTTACCAGCAAAAGATAGAGTGGGTCAGGTTGAAGCAGCGATATCCGGGACTCTATGAAGAAGCCAAAGCATACGAGAAGCCGAACCATGTCAATGGCAATGTTTTTTGTTGGAACGGGGATGAGTCATTGGCCGAGTTAGAACGCCCGGAGAGGATGGAACAGATTGAAGCAAACTGGAACAAGACTCAGGCGCGACTCATAAGTCGACAGAAAAATCTGTCATTGGCCGAGACATTGGGCGGCTTGGTAGTATTACCTCAAACTCAGCAGGGATGTCTACTCTGCCACCGGTGAATAGCGTATGCCAATCTCAACGGTCCGCACAAAGGGCGAAAAGTGGGTAAAACTGCTACGTGCATACGCACCAGTAGCAGATAACGAAGCCATGCAGGCTGAACACGTAGACAAGCTTGCAGGTTTTCTTGGTGTCCCGAAGCTCATTTTTGAACACCCGGCACAAAAACTTCTTCTCGATTGCTTTCCGAAGTCCACCGGTGCATTCAGAAATGTGGTTTTGACTGGAACGGCTGGCGAAGGCAAAACTTCCCTTTGCTTTGAACTGGTCCAAGAACTGACATCAAATAGGCCCAAAGGAAATCAAGGGGTTGAAGAGATTTGGGTTAAGACTGCCGTCGGTGCGCGCAAGATTACGCTCATTTATGATGTCACGGCATGGAGGCGAAAAACAAACGGGCAGATAAATGCGGATGACGTCGCGCTCCTTGAAAGGTTTGCCGAGGCTTCCTTCGGCGAGAGTGATGAACGCTTTGTTCTGGCTGTTAATGACGGGCAGATGCACGAGCTGTTTCGGGCATTGCCTACTGACGCACCGGCCATACTGCGAAAACTAGAAAAAACGCTGATCGGTCTTCACGCCAGGAGCGATAGTGATTCAGGGGATCGTTTGCGGCTCATTAACCTGAGCGCTGTACCAAGCGAACAAATCATGAAGTTATGTCTTGGTGCGGTTCTCGACCGTCCCGAATGGTCGTGCTTCGAAGAGGAAAGCAATAATCCTTTATTTTCGGAGAAATCGTCCCTCACGCGGAATTACAAAGCTCTCAATGCACCGCAAGTGCGCGCCAAGCTCATCATGTTGGCGCGAATTGCTGACGCGACCGGGCACCATTTGCCGATTCGTGGGGTGCTCTGCCTCATCGCCAACGCTCTGCTCGGCCACCCCCAAGCAAAAGATCGAGTTATCCGTCCTGGGATTGAGGCGGACGCAATCGCAAGAAGTGAAATGGCTCATAAGGCGGCATTGCATCGAACGCTGTTTGGCGAGAACCTCACTTTCACCAATCGCCGTAAACGCGAAATCTTCCGATTTCTTTCGATGCTCCACCTTGGCGATGAAACGACGAACGATCTTGATGAATTGATCATCTTTGGTTCGCGGGATCAAGATCTCAAAGCCGCATACCACAGTTTGATTGCATCTGATCCCTTTCTCCAGCGTAACCCAGACTTTGAGAATCTACTGAGGCGCTATATTCGCGGCGACATCTGCACTGAAGATGAAACTGAATTATTCCTATCCGAACTGGCTTCCGAACGGCGCCGCGTGTTCCTCCATGCCTCCGAGGCCCAACTTCAGGCCTTTTCATTATGGAAAACATCTGTCTTCCATCATGCACGAGAGTATCTTGACGAGATACTGCGACCGCTCGAATTAGGTCAATCACCTGCGCGTCTGCATCTGAGGAGAATTGCCTCCGGACTTAATCGGATATGGACTGGGTTGCTCTTGGCGGAGCATGCCAACGAAGTATATCTGACAACGGGACTCGACCTGACCACCTCGCCAGTAAGCGATATTTACCTGTCGCAAGTGGAGCTTGACTCAGACCCACCGGGGCTTGAGATCACAGCGAAGCAGACGGGTTGTGCCCCAGAGGTCCTGATTCGCAGCAATGGAAGAGATTTCCGCTTTGCCTTAACCTTGCCCCGATTCGAATTTCTGTGCCGCGTCGCCGACGGTGCCATGCCCTCAAGTTTTTCGCGTGAATCATGCACCGATTTTCTGTCGCTCAAGCAGCGCTGCCTTCGCGATCTTCAGCTTAAGGCCAATTCACGGTCGCTACATCTTATTCAGGTGCACACGGGCGGCACCATTCACAAGTTGCCTGTCCATTTGGTGGAGCAATGATTTCGTCAGCCAACATCGAACCTTACTACGGTTCAAAAGCGAGCAATGACGCATGGATTGCAGAGGCGATCTGGGGACATCGGCTCGAGCGCCAGCCGTTCTCAGCCCTGCTCTTGGAGTTCCTCGGCATGGCTGAGGGAATGTATCGTGAAGGCAAGCTCTTTGCCGAAACGCGCCCCGGAGAAAACCCGGAGTACGCCGCCAACCGCTCTCTACAGTTGCGCAATCTCCTTTTTAACAACCCAAGAATGGAGGAGATCCTGCGTAACGCTCAAGGTAGCGACGAGGATGGGTGGAGGCAATGGCTGCAAGTGATGAATGAAAACGCGGCTCTTGGAGATCATCTTGCGGCGGATTTTTCTTATCTCCGCAAGCGCTTCGATACATTCACCGAACTCGTCGGAGTAATTCGCCTCCTCCGGAGAATCACCGTGGACCAAGGCAGTGAACGAGGCTGGACAACCCAATTCGTGTTTCCAATCGGCCCTGCGGCACTCTATGAAGCGATCCTTGTGAAGGGTGAGGGCTTTGAGCTGACGAGGCGTGTATTTACCAGAACAGGAGAGATGGCATACCTCATGCTTTCGCGCGCTTCTGCCCCCTTGCGCGACAAGATACGGGATCGCCTATCGCCCTCCTTTGATCCCAGCACCTCCCGAAATCGCCTAGTTATGCGTCTTCTGTCAGATTCAGAACCGGATCGTGGCTCCCGGAAAGGTGGAACATACCTCCCTTATATAACGCACCCCGCGTTCGACCGAATGGCTGAAGATGTAGCTGCCGTCCTCGCGCTTAACCTTCCTGACCAGGACGCATTTCAATTCTTGGGGCCGTTGCTGGGCTTTCACCTATACCTCTACGGCATCGAGACGGCGAATAACTGGTCGGGAAGTACCGGACTGCCAGCCATCGTTTGCGAAATTCTGGCTCCCCGGATCGATCTCGTACGCAGGGCTGCCAGCGAATCCTACCTCTCAAACGATGGGCTCGGTAGTCGGGCCGTTAAGAAGTTCCTTGATCTCAAGGTTTTTTCCGATCCGGAACTCGAAAATAGACTTTCGGACCCATTGATTGACGACCAGGCGAAAAAAGACTACCTCATGGAGCATCTTGCCAACACGGTGTCCCTTAAGAAGCCCCTGGAAGCACACGACCACAATAAGCTTGTTGAGAAGGTCTACAGTTTTGCCCAACAGCTCTATCACAAGGGCACCGCAGATGGACTGACATCACTTGCGACCGGTTGTGGCCTGGCATCCAGACGCGGGACGAATCGACTTCGCTACGCTCCTACCGATGAGTTACTCCGCGCACTGGTTCTCGCGAATGTTTCTTCACCGATGGAAGAGAGCGCATTTCTGCGTCACCTACATAGCCGCTACCGACTGGTGATTGGACAGGTAGAGGCGAAACAGGATGTCCTACCAATCCGCTTTGACGACTCTGACTTCAAGAAGAACCGAGACAGATTTAGTCAACACCTAATCGGCATGGGCCTCGCCCAGCGCATGAGCGACGCGTGCATCTACATTCTCAACCCTATGGAGTCGCTCACATGACCGTCGATCCTTCAGATGCCCTCGTAGGGGCCATAGCTCTTGAATATGTTCTGGGGAAATTCAAGCCTCAGCTTGAAGACGACCCTGACTTTCGGGGAGCATTCCATGTTCTGTCAGGCTTCTCAGCGGAGCAACTGGCGGGATTCATCCTGGCGCGTATCGATGCAGGCGAAAGAGCTTCGAGGCTACGCATCCAGTTTCCTGAGTTTGAACTTCGGTCGCACGGCATTCCTGCGCTTTATACAACAACGGAATCATCGGTCAATGTCCGTAACCGGGAGAGAGATGGTTCGATCACTCTCACGGCTGAACTGGAAGCAGACGCGGAAGCCTCACTCGCAGACAGCGACCGGACCGATGCGTCCGATCTGAAGGACAAATCCATCGCCCACATCTGGGTTGATTTTGTTGCAAGGAAGGCGGGCCTGAATCTTCTTCCTGAGGATCTCAAGCAGGTCGAGGCGATGCTGAAAGGATTATTTGAGACTCGCCGTTGCCCCACAGCTAAAGTGGGAGATTTCCTTACGGCCGTCCTTTCAAGTGCCAGTAGTGAGCCGCTCGGTAGAGCTGCCGGGAAAGCCCTGCCAATCATTGGCCTTCCGCTCTTTGAAGACTGCTTCAGTTCACTGAATGCAGCGAAGATGGCACAACCTTCTCAATGGGCGGCAAAGTTTCGTAGCCACTATGACCGTGAGTGCTACCTCGAAAAACGGGGATCAATGCAAGAGTTGCTCGATACGGACCTGCTCCGGAAACGGTTGGTGCAGCTCCGGTCCGAAGAGCAACAGCCCCCGATACCTGAACCGATCCTGGATGCATTTCAGGCTTACATCAACTCTGACGGTGCGCGCAACTTTTACACAGAGCAGTTGCTGTTCAAGTTCGATTGGAATTGGACGAACTATTGTTTCGAGAAAGCAAGAAAGTCATCATCCAAAGATTTCTCTCAGCGCACACGTGACGCCCTGGAAGCTGAGGCGATAACCCCGACTCCAGATGATGAGCTTGTGATCCAGGCGCTTAGAAAAGTTGCTCGGAAGGCAGGCTCTGCGCCGGAGGAATTTAGAGATTTCTTTGTCCGGCGGGCAGAAGCGATTGAGAAAGACATCAGCCTTTTTCTCGAATGGGAGGACTTCGTTCACGGAAAGAGAATCGAGTGTTCCGATCTCTTCGTTGGGATTTTCGAGTGCCTTCAACGCTCTATTCGGGGTCTCTCATCAACGGATGCCGCCTATATTGTTATTGAGGCCAAGAAGCAGTCGAAGCCGAACAGCTTTATCGAGATGAACCAGCGCGCCTGCGAATATTTCGAACGCGCATATGGCTCCCTTGAGGACCAGACAAAAAAGCGAGTTCAATTCAGGGACACACTGATTTGCAAGTATAGTCAGGCCGTTCTTCCTAAGATCAAGAACAAAACGAAATTCAAAGGCTCGAACAAGAGCGGCAAATCAACAAGGCTCAATTTTCTTGTTTCAATTTTTCAGAAGAAACGAGGTGGAACTGATCGGAAGGTCGCGACGCTATCACTAGCCTGGAAGTTTCCCGTTGGGTCCGTCCTTGGCCAGGAGGGTGCAGACTTTGACGCTATTTGCCGCTACCATGCACATCGTGGCACAACCCTGGTTGAGTGCGTGGCCGAGTATGAAGTTGTCGGTCGCAAGGGCAGTCCAGTATCGCTGTCCCTTGAAAACGTGGAAGGCTTTGCTGATGGGAGGAGGGGAGGTGGCCGGGGGGCGTTTGTACCAGCTCAGGATCGAATCAAGTCTCTCGCATCGGCCTGGAAACAGGTTCTCAATGACGCAGTTTCCCGGCACTGGCTTCTTCCCATCCAAGTAACCGAACTTGCAGAAACTTTCAGCAGTTTCGAGTTGCTCTATAACACGGCCGTCGTTGCACTGTGTAAGAGCGCACTTGCTATCGATGACGTTTCGCCGCTAGCTTCGGCATACCGTTCACTCCTGCTCACCATCAATCAAGTCGGGCATGAGGACGCAAGAAGACAACTCTTGCGCGTCATTCTGCGAGTAGGTTTGGTTCAGGTCGACCGTTTCGGCAGACGCCCACCCATGGCTGTGGTCTGCCCGTGGCATCCCTTACGAATGGAAGCGGCTGCCGCCCGTCGTCAGCAGATTCTTGAACTTCTCGACCAATTGCTCGGGATTGATCGACCGCCATTTTCGGATGGTGGCAGCGGTGCGCTTTTCTTTCGTGAGGTTGAGCAGCTACTCTGTCAACCACTCTATCCGGAAATGACCGTCGTGTGGGAGAACGCACAGGCATCGCCACGCATTGTCACGCAGGCTTTTGACGCATATACGCTCCACCAGCCACCTGATCCTTCAAGCGAATCGGCAATGCCAGCGCTCGATGACGATTCTATGAAGGCTGCGGCGACGATAGAGCGCGAGATGATCGAGTATCTCCGGCTTCAGCCGCACGAACGAGACAACTTCTCTATTCTTCTCTATAACTGCGACTCGCCGGACCTTCCCACCGCCGTTGTCGATTCAGTTAACCGAATCAACTCGAAGCGAGAGGAGAATAAAATTACCTGCCAGGTCCTCCTAATGCACCGAGATGAGAAACATCTCCGGCAGATTTATAGCGATCTGGTAGCCCGCGGGGTAGACACCGAAGCAGATCCCACAGAACTTTCCGGTGATTTTCTTGCCAAAGTCCGGGTAAACATCACCGCTGCAAATAGATTGCGTCGAGAGGGGCGGACCCAGCCTGTCGATATCGCCTATTGTCGCGATCAAATCTCCAGGGAGTCAAAACCCGTATGGGAATGGCTGCAGCGTGAGACGGTCAGCCCAAGAGACCTCCAACCTCACCAGTGGAGCCGCCGCCTTCCGGTGCGAGAGGGTGACAGGAGGGTCCGTCTCCAGCTTGTATGCCCAGCTCAGACCGAGGCAGGTTGGTCGTATCTCTATTCACTCGCGGTGCTATGCGCCAATGGTGCGGATGAAGCATGGGCAGTAGACAAATGCCCCGTTTTGATGAGATCGCTTGATTTCGACGATCAAAGCGTTGATCGAATTTTCAGGGAAACACATGAACTTGCAACTTGGGTCGTGAACCAGGACGAATTGCTGGACAGAAAACTTCTGGAAGCACGGCATGTCAAGGTAATTCGTTATATCCAGTCTGCGACTCAAGGTCGGAATCTCGTAATTTCCTCTCAAGCGAGGGAAACGCTCTTAGTCAATACTCTTAAGGAAAAGCTCAAGGTTCTTTTGGCATCGGATATAGCGGATGAGTTTATTGAGGTCTTGTGGAAGCGTTTCATACAAGACGCGAACAAGCTTTCCGGAGGCCTCGTACTGAAAGCAGCGCGGCGCGCCAATAACACAAACGAGCTCCTTGGCATGGTGCTCTCGCGCTACTTGGTGCAATCCGAACTGGGCACGTCGCGGCCCATCGCATGGTGTTTTCTCGACGACTACAGCGAATGGCTCGGAAAAAAGGAGGGTGCAAATATTGCGGATTTGCTTGTCCTTGCGCCCAAGACAAACCTAGATGGCACCAAGCACCTCGACATCATCGTGACAGAGGCGAAGTTCGTTACGCATGATGGCCTTGCGGCGGCTACCACCACGTCAGCCAAGCAACTGGTAGATACGCTTTCTCAAATGACCGAGGCGATGGATGGCGAGACACGCACTATCGACCAAGACATTTGGCTGGCTCGCCTTTCTGATCTTCTTGTTTCTCAGACCGAAGTTGCGCCGGGCGTGCCTTCCCTTGATACCGCAGCATGGCGACGCGCAATACGGAAGCGACAGTGTTCCGTGAGTATCTGGGGTTACTCGCACATCTTTATCAATGAACCGCAAGACGTGCCCTTGCAGGTTTCGTGCGTCAAAGGAGTCACCGCTACAAGGGGACGGACTCAACTCGATGCACTCCAGGAGATATTCGGCCCGAGCCAGGTGCGCGAGCTGATACTTCAATATAGCCGCGACGACTTTCAGGCTACCGCCTCATTGCGTCTTCGTAATGGTCATCCTGCATTCGGCAAGTCAAGACTCTATAGCCTGGCTTCCAAACCCCGCAGCAAGCCTGAAGAACAGAGGCTCGATTCGAATACGGCTTCTCTCACCGGCGCGGGGCGCGGTGAGAGCGTATCCGTGAATGGGCTTACAACAGGTCCGGTCTCAAGTGCTGACCCGGTCACAGGTTCAGCTAACCAACCCACTATTTCTGTGGGTGCCTCGCCCAACCGGGAACCAGAACAGGTGGCCACGACACTGATATCCTTTCTCGAATCTCGGGCTGCGATGTATCAGACGTCTGAGGAAGATGGAATGGCATGGCTTGAATCAGTCACCATCCAACTACGCCAGGCCCTCGTGGCTCGCGGCCTATCAGCGCGGGTTGCGGAAGGCTTCGAGCCGATTCTGACTCCCAATTCCGGGATCATTAAGTTGCAAGGTTCTAAGGATCTCACTGTTCCAGCGATCGAGGCTCGCACAGACGAAATCTACACTTCGGAAGGGCTCAAAATCATCAACACTACGCCCGAGTCGGGACGGGTGTCTGTTGCTGTAGAACGCCCTAATCGACAGGTCCTACATACGGAGCCAGTACTTCTGGCCTACCTCAAGAGTTACAGCCAGCAAACGTTGGGTGAAAAACTCTGCGTGGGAATTCGCGAGGAGGACGGGCAACCCCTATTGCTAGACCCCCTCAATCAGCCTCACACTCTCGTCGCCGGAATCACAGGTAGCGGCAAGTCAGTACTGATGCAGAATCTGATTCTGAGCATTGCTGCGACACGTACTCCTGACGAGGCTCACATTTATCTTATCGATCCGAAGTTCGGTGTGGATTACCGCCCGCTGGACGAATTGCCGCATGTAATCGCGGGTTCCGGGGGAATTATTGATGCGCCGGAAGCTGCCATAACTATGCTCGGCGGTCTCGTCGGAGAAATGAACCGCCGATATGAGCTTTTCAAGGCGGGAAGGGTGCCAAACATCCACGCATACCGTCGCGCAACGGGTGAGCCGTTGCCGACCCTGTGGATTATTCATGACGAATTCGCTGACTGGATGCAGACAGATGAGTACAGAGAGCATGTGCCGGATATTGTTGGGCGCCTAAGCGTAAAAGCCAGGGCTGCAGGAATATTTCTTATGTTTGCTGCCCAACGCCCTGACAAGGACGTAATGCCGATGCAGCTTCGCTCACAGCTTGGAAACCGCCTAATCCTTAAGGTCGATAACGCTGCGACCGCAGAAATCGCCATGGGCGTCAAGAACTCCGGTGCGGAGCGCCTGCTTGGTAGGGGGCACATGCTGGCGAAAACAGGCGACGCGCCCGACGCGGTGTTTGCACAAGTTCCTTTCATCGACATGGAACACACTATTCCTGAGCTCGTGCGTCTCATTCGTCTTCAGTACGGTCGACTAGCTGAGGTTCGCGAATGACTACATTGACGGACGATGAAATTGCTGAGCGGTTTCGCTCCCTCACAATTTGGAGGAAGGGAGGCGAGCGAGCGCCGCATAAGCCGTTGCTATGTCTCCTCGCGATCTCACAACTAACCATCCGAGACATCCGATTGTTGGCTTTCAGGGTTATTGAGAAGCCTCTCCAAGATCTTCTAACGGAATTCGGTCCACCCAGAAAGGTCTGCCATCCCGAGTATCCATTTTGGGCTCTCCAGCATGATAATAATGTTTGGGAATGTCAGACCAACTTACCACTGCCTAAGCCACCGAATGGATATCCGACCAGAGCAGCTCTGATCCGCTGCGATGCACAAGGAGGATTCCTCCCCGATATCTACCAAGCACTAAGGACTCGCCAAGGGCTACGATTCAAGGTCATAGTTGAGCTCCTTAATTCTCACTTCCCGGAGACCGTACAAGAAGACATCCTTGAAGCCTTGGGATTGTCAACAGCACCAGCGGCTCCGAAAAGCAATGATCGAGACCCCGAATTCAGGAGCAAAGTCTTGTCTGCGTATGAGTATCGCTGCGCTGTTTGCGGTTTCAATGTCAGAATCGGCAATGTAGTGGTGGCTTTGGAAGCCGCACACATAAAGTGGCATCAGGCCGGGGGACCGGATACCCAAGAGAACGGTTTGTCCCTTTGCTCCTTGCATCACAAATTATTTGATCGTGGTGCATTTACAGTGGATGCAGGCGGGTGCATTGTTGTCTCCGAAAGAGTCTATGGCTCAGAGGGATTCCATGAACATTTGGGCAGATTTCACAGAAAGCCTATACTGAGACCGAATCGTGAATCGTACAAACCACAAATCGATTACCTGCAATGGCACCTGAGCCAGGTGTTTTTGTCGCCGTCGCGCGAGTAAGGCTGCTTGTATCCGCTTATGATCTATTTCGATAACAATTCGACAACGCGCGTTTTCGAGAGCACTGTCGAGGCTATGCGACCGTTTCTTACCCGCGATTTCGCTAATCCGG
>Ga0182013_10004803_pt1 | contig 16034 bp, 16 predicted proteins | sample 612S2MmetaG_FD_120487 | JGI IMG/M metagenome (GOLD analysis project Ga0182013, IMG submission 120487) | Permafrost microbial communities from Stordalen Mire, Sweden - 612S2M metaG | ecosystem: Environmental > Terrestrial > Soil > Wetlands > Permafrost | place: Sweden: Stordalen | collected...
GTGGACGACACCCATTCGCCGATGCGCAGCGCGCGTTCGGCGTCGATTTCGCGCTGCTGCTCGGCAAACGCGGTCAGGTCGATGGTGCGTCCGACGAGATGAAAGGTCGACACCGAGATCGCCGACAGTGCGCTCTCCAGCGACGTGCAACAGAGCAGGCCGGCGCGGTCGGCGGTGTATTCGATGCGGCGCAGCCAGGCGCCGAACAGAATGCTGACGATGGCGTTTTCACGACCGTTCACGCTGAGCAGGGACGTGATGCGCGTGTGTCCGGCTTCGATGTGCGCGAGTTCGCGGCCGATGAGAAAGCGCAATTCTTGCGGGGTCAAATGTTCGACCCACTGTGCGGAGATGATGAGCGAGTACGGCTCGCCGATGCCGACGGCAACGATGGGAACGAGCGGATCGTCGCGCACGAACACGTTGGGAACCGGCATGCGCAGCGCGCGCGAACATTCGAGCGCGATTTCGTACACGTGTCCGAATTGACCGGCGTGCACGCGAATGCTGCCGCCGATCAACCGTCCGCGCGCGAAGGTCACGTAGATCATCGCGCCGATCACCAGCAGCGCGGCCTCTTTGGCCGACGCGAAGGTTGGAAACACGTACGCCAGCAGCGGCGCGGACGCCGCGATGCACACCAGCGACCAGATCAGGACGCGCCACTCGTGGGGCACGCGCAGCGACTGCGAGCCCGCGAAGATCGTGGAGGTGCCGCCGGCGTCTACCATCCCCACGTCCCGGCCGCTCCTTTGAACGGCCCGACGACGTTCGAGGTGATCCAACCGCCGTAGAAGCCACCGGCCTGCGCGGCGGCGCGTTCGGTCCCGACGTAGCACGCGTCGAGCCGTCCGGCGTAGAAAGCGACATGATCGGCAAGCGCCGCGAACGCGGGCGCGGGCGACGGATAGGACCAGCCCGCGTCGCGGACGATCACGCGTTCGCCGTCGACGAGATCCCAGTAGCGCGCAACGCCCTTGAACTCGCACAGCGACGTGCGCGCGTTGGCGCGCAGCACGCCGGCGGCAATCGATTCCGGCGGCAGATAGTACACCGGCGGATGACTGGTTTCGAGCACGCGCCAACCGCCGGCACTGCGGGCGATGTGCCGGCCGCCATGCTCGACGCAAAGCGGCAGCCCGACACGCTCGATACGCGGCGGTCGCGGATAGTCCCAAACGGATTCCTGGCCCGGTCCAGGGACGATGCGCCACCGGTTCGCCACGGAACAATAATTCGCCACCGCGCGCAAACCCCTTGACACATCTGTCGATTCTCCTATTGTACTACTACACTAGTACAATAGGAGATCAGGAAATGCTGCGACCGCTCGTTCCCGCCGGCCCCGTTCGCGTCCACGTGCCCGGGCCGGTCGGTGACCGCCGCGGCGTGCGTCTCCCGCGAGGTGCCGACAGCAAGCTTGGCGGCTGGGGGGTCCGGTTCTGAGGGCGTGCCGGGCAACTTCAACGTCGATCCACACAGCGGCGTGCCGCTGTACGCCCAGTTGATCGATCAGGTGAAACGGTCGGTCGCCGTCGGCGCGTTGGCGCCCGGCGAGCGTCTGCCGACGGTGAAGCAGCTCGCCGTCGATCTCGCGATCAATCCGAACACGGTGGCGCGCGCCTATCGCGACCTCGAACGTGACGGCACGATCGAAACGAGTCCCGGCCGCGGCTCGTTCGTCCGCAGCGGCAGCGCCGCACAAACGCGCAAGACGTTGACCGACGTTGCCGCCGTCGCCCTCGAAGCGGCGATTCGCGATGCCCGTTCGATCGGCGTCGACCGCTCGGCGCTCGAGGCGCTGCTCGAACGGCTGATCGAGCGCTGGTATTCGCAAGGAGACCGCACGTGAACCCGATCGTCATCGAATCGCTGTAGCGCGCACTCGAAGCACGCGTACCAGCGCCCGTTCTTCCGGACGATCCACGCCCGAGCGGCGTGGAATCTGCTTCGACCGGGCGGTCTCGTATCGGTGATGTCCTCCCACTTCACGTTCGCCCAGGACAACGAGTCCGGCATGTTTCGCGGCTGGCTCACTGCTTCCGCCGGGCGGATCACCAGACTGTCAAAGGACGCATTTTAATAGAAAGCGGCAGCGGCGTCAACGCCGTCGTCGTGGTGACGTGTCCGCGGCGGCAACTTCTACCACACGCACTCGGGCGAGTGCTTCGAGTTCGGGATCAACTACTCGTCAACCAGCCCAACGTTGTTCGGCTACAACTGGTGCGCTACCGGAAACCTCCTGCCCTCGCGCGGCAGCGTGCCTAACTGCGTCGGTGGGTAGTACAAGGGCGGATGTCCGGCGACGACGCGATGCGCGCCTATAACAACGAGCTGTTTCTCGACCAGCGACGTCAACGCCTCGACGACCGCATTCTCGTTCAGCGGGATCTGTCGCGCAAACGCCGAGCGTGGCGTCCAGCGTCCAACCGCCGGCAAAGACGCTCACGCGCCGCAGCAGCATGCGCTCGTATTCGCTGAGCAGGTCGTAGCTCCAACGCTGCGACGGGGCGGCTTGGGCGAAGCCCAAACGCGAAGCGCGGCTCGGCGCGAAGGGCCGAACGCCACGAGTTCAGCGAAGCTGAACCCTGCTAGCGCGAAAGAAAGCCCGACGGGTGCGCCTGTTTGAGGTATGAGAACTTTCCGTCGGCGATCGTGTAGAAGTAGAGTTCGGGATCGATCGGATCCCCGGTCGGCGCGAAGGTGAACGAACCGACGATCGTATCGTAGTTGCCGCCCAGCGTCATCGAACTCAACAGCGTCGCGCGTTGCGCGGCGCCGGTGCGCCGCACCGCGCTCATGACGATCTGCGTCGCGGCGTACGCGAACGCCGAGACCGGAACGAACGGTCCGTACGCGCCTTGGTAGTCGCCCAGCAGCCGCAGCGCGGTCGGCGCGAGGGCGAGATAGGGCATCGACGTGGAGATGACGATGCCGTCGCATTCCTTGGCGTATTTCGAGACCGTCAGCGCGTCGAAGAAGCCCTGCGGCGCCGCGAACGGCCCGGTGTAGCCTTTGTCGCGCAACACCTTGACGATCGGCCCCATGTCTTGCGCCGTTCCGGCGAGCATGATGTGATCGGGCTTCGCTGCGAGCGCTTTGTCCGCGGCGCCACCGTAGTCCGGCTTGTCGTAGGCGAAAACGTCCGATCCGGCAGTGACTTTGAAGGTGCCGAACTGCTGCACATAGCCGGTCGCGACGTCGGCGCCGTAGTCGCCGTCCTGCGCGAGCACGTACGGGTTCTTCGGCGACGATCGCCCGTTGACGAACTTCGCGAGGAGCTGACCTTCGACGAGGTCCTTTGTCGGTAAGCGAAACACGTTGCGGTAGCCTTGCGCGGTCAGCGCGTCCGCCGTGACCGCGGGGACGATCAGCGGCATCTGCACTTGGGCGTACGTCCGCAGCACCGCGATCGTGGCTTTGGCGCCCAGGTGTCCGATGACCGCGACGATCGTGGGATCGTCGACGGCGAATTGGGCGCTAACCAGCGCTTCGGCAACGCTGTTTTGGTCGTCGAACGTCCGCACGGTATAGATCGAGTCGAATCCCGCGCGCGCTCGATTCTGATAATCGACTGCGCCGCGCACGCCGTTCGCCAGGGCTTCACCGCTCGCGCGAAACGGCCCGGAAAGCGGGCACACGACCCCAATTGCGATGGTCGCCGTGTAGTTCGGCACGTTGAGCGCGGCGACCGCGCCGAAACCGGCGATGCCGCCCAGGAAATCACCGCGCGCGATCATCGCGACAGCACGAACGAGGCCAACGTCGTCCCCAAGAACGCGACCGAGAACGCCATGTTCGTCACGAAGATCCGGTCGTTGAGCGCGAAGATGTCTTTGGCGATCGCGATGAGGCGCTCTTCGTACACGACGAGGATCGCGGCCAACGCCACGCCGGCGTAGTACAGGAAGCCGGCGCGGGCTAAAATGCCGGCCGCCAGCAGCGCGAGCGTCATCGTCACGTGCAGGATCACCGGAAGCACGCGTCCGGCGCGCTCGCCGAAGCGCGCCGGCACCGAATTGAGGCCCTGCTCGACGTCGTAGCGGTAATCCATCAGCGCGTAAAGGATGTCGAATCCGGCGACCCACACGGTGACCGCGACGAAAAGCAGCAGTGCCGGCAGCGTCACCGTCCCCGCGATCGCGATGAAGGCGCCCAGCGGTGCGAACGCGTCGACCACGCCCAACACGAAGTGCACTAGCCAGGTGAAGCGTTTGCACAGCGGATACACGACGATCCCCAGGGCCGCCAGCGGGAGCAGCATCAGGCAGAGCGGGTTGAGCAGCGCGGCGCTGACGATGAGCAACGCGATCCCGCCCGCGATCGCCCACAGCATGACCGCGGGCGCGAGCACGCCGCTGGCGACGGCGCGCTTCGCGGTGCGCGGGTTGCGCTGATCGATCGCCCGGTCGAAATACCGGTTGGCGGCCATTGCCGCGGTGCGCGCGCCCAGCACGGCCATCGTGATCCAGAAGAACTGTGCAAAGGTGGGCAACCCGCGCGCGGCCATCACCGCGCCGACGTAGGCGAACGGCAGCGCGAAGAACGTGTGCTCGACGCGAATTTCTTTGAGGAAGATGCGTATCGCGGCGAGGCTCATTGCGCTTCGCGTGCGCGGCGCGCCGCGGGCGTGAACGGCGCGGGCGTGCCGGCCGGCATAGCGGACGAGTCCAGCAACCGGCGCACGCGGGTCGGACCCTGACCCGACCACGCGTCCGCCGTCCCCTGCAGCAGATCGCCGAGGCCGTACTCGGCCCAGCGCGCGCTGACCCGGTCGCGCGTCGCTTCATCCATCAAGATCTCGGGCGGCCACTCGCGCGCATAGCCTTCGTCGGCGCGCTTGCGGGTCGCGTCGATGCCCAGCTTGTGCCCCAGCGACATGAGGTACGAACCGCTGTGGTCGAGGTCGTCGACGGGCCCCGGCATGATCACCAGATCGCGCGACGGGTCGACGTTGTTGAGCGCGTTCCAAACGACGCCGCGAACGTCGGCCGGATCAACGTCGGCATCGACGACGAGCAGCACGCGCGTGAGCATCATCATATGCCCCAGACCCCAGAGTGCATTCATAACTTTCTTGGCTTGACCCGGATAGCTCTTTCGAACCGCGACGATCGCCAGATTGTGGAACCCGCCTTCGACGGGCAAGTTGTAGTCGACGATCTCGGGGACGACCATTTGCAGCAACGGTAAAAACAGCCGTTCCGTCGCTTTGCCCAGCCACGCATCTTCCATCGGCGGCTTGCCGACGACGGTCGCGGCATAGATCGCCGCGTGCCGGCGGGTGATGCACGTGAGGTGAAAAGTCGGGTAGAGATCGGCCAGACTGTAGACGCCGGTGTGATCGCCGAAAGGTCCTTCGACTCGCAGGTCCTCGTTATCGACGTGGCCCTCGAGCACGAACTCGGCGTGCGCGGGCACCTTGAGGTCGATCGTCTTGCAGCGCACCATCTCGATCGGCGCGCCGCGCAAGAAACCGGCCAGCGCCATCTCGTCGACGATCGGCGGGAGCGGCGCGGTGGCCGAATAGGTGATCGCCGGGTCGGCGCCGATGACGACCGCAACCGGGACGCGCCGGCCCCATTTCTCGGCGTGGGCTCGGCCTTGCTTGTGGCGCTGCCAGTGCATTCCCGTGGTCTTCCGGTCGTACACTTGAACCCGGTACATGCCGACGTTTTGTGCGCCGCTGTCCGGGTCTTTGGTGACCACGAGCGGCAAGGTCACGAATGGACCGCCGTCGAGCGGCCAGGTGGTGAGGACAGGCAGCGAGCGCAGATCCGGCTCGTGCTCGACGACCTCTTGACACGGGCCCCAAGCGACGGTTCGCGGGATGGCGTTGGCCAGCGTCGTGAGCGACAGCAGCTTCCCGAGCTTGCCGCCCAGCGTGTCGGGCACCGAGAGATCGATCGCCTTGCGGATGCGTGCCTGGACGCCCGCGAGCGACTCGGCTCCCAAAGCCAGCGCCATGCGCCGCTCCGAACCGAAGGCGTTCGTGAGGACGGGGAACGCTGAGCCCGTCACCTGGCGGAAGAACAGCGCCGGGCCGCCGGCCTTGACGACCCGGTCCGTGATCTCGCTGATTTCGAGATACGGGTCGACGGGCGCATCGATCACGGCGAGTTCGCCCGCTTCTCGGAGGACGCGGACGAAATCGGCTAACGAGCGAACAGGCATTCCAGTTCAACTTGGACGACGCCGAACACAAATCCGCGCGCGCCCCGCACCCGCGGCGCTGACAGTCAAAACTCCCGCAGCGGCCGCCGTTCGGGCTCTACACCGAGCCGCTTTCGGGGACAGCGCGAAAGCGTCCGGCTTCGGGCCGGGGGCGGAAGTCTGCACGCCGCGCTTAGGGCGCACCGCTAAAAAAGATAGAAGCCGTCGTCGATGCGGGCGAGCGGCCAGCGGCCGTTGACGAACAGTTCGTGCCGCAGGATGAAGCGATGCGTTTCGGGCTCGCCGACGGCCGCGGCGAGTGCGGCACGGTAGACGGCGTCGGAAGCGGAGCTCGCGGCGACGCGAATGATGCCCGGATCGTTCACGCGCGCGGCTCGTGCCGCAGCACCCGCGCGATCGAAGAAAATCTCGAGCCCGCCGTCGACGATCGTGGTCATCGTCATCGTCAGCGCGGCTCGGTCCGTGGCATCGAGCGCGCGCGCCGCAAGCCGTTCGAGTTCGGCGGCGTCGGCTTGGATGCCGCTTTGCGCTCGCGTGTCGGCGACGATCGTGCGCGCGTCGTCCCAGGAGGTGACGCGCACCGCCTTGGTCAGCCCCGTTGCGCGAACGTATGCATCGATCGTTCCCGTTTCGCGCTCGTCGAAGGGCAGCCCGAGATTGACGAACCAGCGCCCTTGCGCGATGCGCTCGGCATATTTTCGCACGATGGCCGGATCGAAAGTTCCGTTCAGAGCGACACCTGCACGTGAGAGCGTTTCACGTCGGCGGCGGGCTTCGCCTCGTTGGCACGGCCGCGAGGAGCGGACCAAGCCGGCGGCAGTTTGGCGGCATCGCGGTGGAGGGATGCGTATGGGCCCTTCACCGCAATGCCTGCGGCCCAGGGAGTTTAGAGGGCCTTAACCGACGTCACCACCGAGTCGATCGATTTCTTCGCATCGCCGAAGAGCATCGCGGTCTTGGGATCGTCGTAGAGCGGGTTGTCGATCCCGGCGAACCCGGGTTTCATAGAACGCTTGAGCACGATGATGTTATTGGCCTTGTCGACGTTGAGGATCGGCATGCCGTAGATCGGGGAGCTCTTGTCGCTGCGCGCCGCCGGGTTGGTGACGTCGTTGGCACCGATGATGAGCGCGACGTCGGTGCGCTCGAACTCCGGGTTGATATCGTCCATGTCGTAGAGCGCGGGATATGGGACGTTGGCTTCGGCGAGCAGCACGTTCATGTGTCCGGGCATCCGTCCGGCGACCGGATGAATCGCGTACTTGACCTCGACGCCGCGCTTTTCGAGCTGATCGGCAAGTTCGCGCACACTGTGCTGCGCTTGGGCGACCGCCATGCCGTAGCCCGGCACGACGATGACCTGATTGGCATACGCGCAAAGCGCCGCGACATCGTCGGCGGACACCGAGCGCACGTTCTGACCGGCGGTCGATGAGCTGCCGCCGGAGCCTTCCTTGATGGCGCCGAACGCGCCGAAAAGGACGTTGGTGATGGAGCGGTTCATCGCTTTGCCCATCAGCAGCGTGAGCAGCGTTCCCGAGGCACCCACGAGCGCACCGGAGATGATGAGCACGTTGTTCTGCAGGACGAAGCCGGTCGCGGCCGCGGCCAAGCCGGTGAACGAGTTCAGCAGCGAAACGACGACGGGCATGTCGGCGCCGCCGATCGGCAGGACGAACAGCACGCCCAGCACGAGCGCCGCGCACAGCGCGACCCAATACCAGAGGAGCATGTTCGGCGAGTTGGCGATGACGAAGCCCGAGCCGACGAGCACCAGCAGCAAGATGACCGCGTTGACGATTTGCTGACCCGGATAGGTGATCGGACGCCCGGTCATGACTTCTTGCAATTTGAGGAACGCGATGATCGAACCGGCAAAGCTCAGCGCGCCGATGGCGCTCGTGAGCATGATCGTGAACGTCACGTCGAACGTCAGCGCTTCGTTGCCGTTGATGCGTTTGTAGAGTTCGCCCGCCGCGACGAGCGATGCCGCACCGCCGCCCGCGCCGTTGAAGAGTGCGACCATCTGCGGCATCGCGGTCATCTTCACGACGCGCCCGGAATAGATGCCGATAACGGCACCGATGATGATGCCCACCCCGATGATCCACCACTGCACGATGCTTTGGGTGAGCACCGCGACGATCGCGACGAGCATACCGACTGCGGCGATGCGATTGCCGAGCCGCGCCGTCTTGGGCGAACTCAGATAGCGCAGGCCGAAAATAAATAGAACGCCGGTGATGAGATATGCGACGTTGACCGGATTGACTGCCACGCCTGCCACGACTTACAGATCCTTCTTCACGACGACGGGACGCGGCTTGAACATCTCGAGCATCCGCTCGGTGACGGTGAAGCCGCCGAAGACGTTGAGCGACGCCAAAATAACCAAGATCACGCCGATGATCGCGGGAAACGGCGCGTCGAGTGTGCCGGCGACGAGGATCGCGCCGACGAGCACGATGCCGTGGATGGCGTTGGTCGCCGACATCAGCGGCGTGTGCAGGGTCGACGGAACTTTCGAGATCACTTCGACGCCGATGAAGAGCGCCAAGACGAAGACCGTCAGCTCGGTGAAAAGGGCTTCGCTCACGGGGTTCCTCCGGACGAACGTACCGCGGACGAACCGGATACGGAAAGTGCATCAAGGGTGGGCTTGTGGACGATCTCGCCATTGTGCACCAGCGTCGTCCCAGCCACGATCTCGTCGCTCATATCGAGCGCGATCGTGCCGTCTTTGATGATGTAATCCAACAGCGTCTGCACGTTGCGGCTATAGAGCTGACTGGCGTGGGTCGGAACGGTCGCGGGCAGATTGAGCGCGCCGATGATGATGACGCCGTTGGGGCTCACGACTGTTTCGCCGGCTTTGGTGAGCTCGCAGTTGCCGCCCGTCTCGGCCGCGATGTCGACCACGACGCTGCCGGGCCGCATCGCCGCGACCGCTTCGGCGGTGACCAGCACCGGCGCCCGCCGGCCGGGAATCGCGGCGGTGGTGATGACCGCGTCGGCGGCGCCGATGGCCTTGACCATCGCCGCGCGCTGTTTGGCGATGGCCTCTTGCGACAGCTCTTTGGCGTAACCGCCGGTGCCTTCGGCCGATTCGCCGACGTCGATCTCCAAGAATTTCGCGCCCAGGGATTGGACTTGCTCTTTGACCGCGGCGCGAACGTCGTAGCCGATCACGACGGCCCCGAGGCGGCGCGCGGTGGCGATCGCTTGCAGCCCGGCGACGCCGGCGCCCAGCACGAGCACTTGTGCCGGTTTGACCGTTCCGGCCGCGGTGGTCAGCATCGGGAAATACTTCGGCAGATGTTCGGCCGCGAGCAGCACGGCCTTGTATCCGGCGATGTTCGCTTGCGAGGACAGCACGTCCATCGCCTGCGCCTTGGTCGTACGCGGGATCGTGTCCATGCTCAGCGCGGACAGCTTGCGCTGCGCGTATCGTTCGACTGAGGGCGCGTCGCCGAGCGGCGCGAGAACGCCGATCACGATCGTGCCCGGGCGCAGCGCGTCGAGTTCCGCATCGGTCGGCTTCGCAACGCGCGTCACCACGTCGGCGTCCGCGTAGAGATCTTGGGGCGAGCCCGCGATGGTCGCCCCCGCGGCCTCGTATGCCGCGTCGGGATAATACGATTGTTCGCCCGCGCCGCGCTCGACGACGACGCCGATTCCGGCTTTGACGAACTTCGCAATCGTTTCGGGAATGAGAGCTACGCGGGTCTCACCCGGGGAGCGCTCCTTCGGAACGGCGATTTTCATGAGGGCATGTATCGCAACAAAACGCCCACTTGTCCTCCCTATCCCTAGTTCTTGGATGGAAGGTTCCTGCTTTTGTCGCAGCCGGCTTGACGGGAGGGTTTCACGCTTGCGAGGCGGCGTTGCGGTCGCCGTTCAGCGTCCGCTGTGCACGAGTTGCCACGCCAGCAGCAAGGCCGCGGCTCCTCCGACATGCACGCTGAGTTGCTCGGGGCCCGCGTCGCTGCGGCCGCCGGAGACGGCCAGCGCATCTCCGGCGGCGGCAAGCGTCGATACGCCGAGCACGACTTCGAGCGCGCCGCGATTGCGACTCGCGAGCAGCAGCAGGACGATGATGCCCAGCGCGAGGTCGCGTGCGCCGACGGCACGCACGAAGGCGAGCGCCGTGCGGTCGGTCGTGGGTAAACCGTATTGGGCGCTGGATATGCCCGGTGCGGTGAGCGCGCCGATGCCCAGCGCCAAAAACGCGAAACCGCCGAGCGCGGCGACGATCGATCCGACCACGTCAGCCCCGGCGGGCCGCGACGGGAAGGCCGATCGCGACCGGATTGCGCAGCACCCCGATGCCTTCGATCTCGACCTCCATCACGTCGCCGTCGGCCAGAAAAACCGGCGGATCCATAGCGAAGCCCACGCCCTCGGGTGTCCCGGTCGCGATGATGTCGCCGGGCTCGAGGGTCATGCCCCGCGAGAGTTCGGCGATGATCCGCGGAATCGAAAAAATCATCGCCTTGGTGTTCGAATCTTGGCGGGTGCGTCCGCTCACGCGCAGCGCGATGGAGAGATTCTGCACGTCGTGCAATTCGGCCGCATCGACGATCCAGGGGCCGATCGGACACGTCGCGTCGAGCGACTTGCCTTTGAACCACTGTTGATGCGCGCGCTGCAGATCGCGCGCGGTCACATCATTGAGACAGGTATAGCCGAAGATCACTCCGAGCGCGTCGCCGGGGGCGACGTCTTTGCAGCGCGTGCCGATCACGACGGCCAGTTCCGCTTCCCAATCGTATTGCGCGCTGATCTCGCCCGAGAGCCGCAACGTTTGGTCCGGCCCGGCGATCGCCGTCGGCGCCTTGGTGAAAAAGCTGGGAACGCTCGGCAAGTTGAGATCGGTCTCGCCGCGGGCGCGGGCGCCTTCCTGCGCGTGCGCGAGGTAGTTGCGGCCGACGCAAAAGATGTTCTTGCGTGGTGCCAGCGGCGCGAGAAGTGTCACGCTCGCCAGCGGCAGCGCCGGCTCACGCGCGTCGAGCGCGGCTCGCCGGGCGGCGGGGACGAGTGCAATGAACTCCTCGAGCGTAGCGACGTTCGAGCCCAACGGCTGGACCGTTTGCCCCGCGAGCACCCCGGGACGCCGGTTGGCGCCCTGCTCGGAAAACGTAACAAAGCGCATCCGGCGATCCTCCACGAGTGAAAGCTGACCGTTGGGCGCATTCCACCGGCGCGCCCGCAACCCCGGTCCGCCGGCGCTGCCGCTAAAGAAGCGACGCTATTTGCCGAACACCGTGTCACGGGCCTGGGATGGATCTTGGCCTTGGAAAGTGACATGGATGCAATGCGGCTTTGCCCGCGGTTCCCTGCCGGACGGCGATTCGTCGATCGTCGCGGCGGCGTCGTGAAGGTCAATCGACCCGCCGCTCGTCGGGTTCGCGGTTGCTGCGTGCCATGACGCAGGCCGAGATGGAAAACCAGACCTTGCCGGCGAGCACCAAGTTGGGCATCGACGCCGTGCACGTTCCGGCGACGCGCCGACGCGCGGAAACCGCGTGGTCCGACGCCTTCGCGATCGGACCCGAGCGCTTCGTGGTCCTAGCCGCGAACGTCAGCGGAATCGGCGCCGACAAGGCCGCACTGCTGCAAGCCGTTCAGACGGCCTTCGATCCCCATTCGGGCGAGTCTGGTCCCAAGATGCTGCGGCAAGCGGCCGACACCGTGATTGCCGCCCGATCGGTCCCGGACGCGCCGTTCGCGACGGCGATCGTCGGGATCGTCGATTGCTTTGAGCAAAGCTTTACGTACGTTAGCGTTGGGCATCCGCCGCCGATCGTGCGCTATCACGACGGCACGGTCGCGATATTGCCGGCCGACAATTCAGGATCCGATTCCCGTTCGGCCGATCATCCAGCCGCGCAAATCGTCGTCGACCTGCACGGTGCCGCGCTCGTGCTGCTCTACTCGAGTGCGCTGGTTTGCGCAGCGGCGGGCGCCGACGACGGCGTGCTCCGCGTCCGCGACGTGCTCGCCGACGCGCGTATGGCAGCGTGCAGCAGTCCCGCTGCTTGGATCGCGCGCCAAGTGCTGGGCGACGTTTCCCATGACGAAGCCGCGTTGTTGGCGTTAACGTTTGCGGCCGCCTCGGGTTCGAGCCCGAGCGCCAAGGGAGAACGCCCGCATTGGAGCGCCGCGTGGTCGTTCGATACGCGCAGTTCGGCTTCCAACGGCGCCCGCCGCGCCTTCCTCGCCTGTTTGAAATCGAAAGCCGTCGCTGCGCCGATCGACGTTCCCGCTGCCGAACTCATCTTCGGCGAATTGCTGGGCAACGTGGTGCGTCATGCACCGGGGCGGGTCGACATCGCCCTCGACTGGACCGCCGAGTTACCGATTCTGCACGTGCTCGACCGCGGCCCCGGGTTTCGCTCGCGCCGCAAGCGCGAACGGCTTCCGGTCGACGAGCTAAGCGAAAGCGGGCGCGGACTGTTCATCGTCAACGCCTGCGCACCGACCTTCAGCGTGCGCAATCGCAACGGCCGCGGCACTCACGCTTCAGCAACCCTCCCCCTCGTCTAGCCCAAACCAAAAAGTCTGTCAGAAAGCAGCGCAACCCGCGGCTCGACTCCGCAGGGGAAACGCCACCGCGGCTTGGGGCGTAGCCGCAAACGCCACCGCGGCTCGACCCCGCCAGGGGAAACGCCACCGCGGCTTGGGGCGTAGCCGCAAACGCCACCGCGGCTTGGCGCGAAGCGCCAAACGCCACGGGTTCAGCGAAGCTGAACCCTGCTGAGGGGTCGAACGCCACGGGTTCAGCGAAGCTGAACCCTGCTATGGAAGCCGGTGCGCTGGGCGTGCGATTCGAGCGCGAGATTCGCGCGCAACCCGACGTCTGGGAGCGCTTGGCACGCGCCGACGCGGCGCAGCGGTTGGCGCATGAACTCGATGACGACATCGTGCTCCTGGGAAGCGGAAGTTCCCTGTTCGTCGCGCAGCTTGCCGCGCTCGCGCTGCGTCGCCGGCGCGTCCGCGCCGTCGCGCTCGCCGCGACCGAAGCGCGGCTCGATCACAACGCGTACGAGGGCAAGACCGTCGTCGCGATCTCGCAGAGCGGTCGCTCGAGCGATTTGTTCGCCGCGCTCGACGTGCTCGCCGCGCGGCGGCTGATCGCCCTCACCAACACCGTCGATTCACCGCTGGCGGCGCGCGCGGACGTAACGATCGACGTTGCCGCCGGCCGCGAAGTTGCCGTTCCGGCGACGAAAAGCGTGACGGCGACCGTTGCGATCGCCTTGTGGGCGGCGTCCCTGCTCGGCGGCAGCACCACCCGCCGCGGCGCGGTGCTCGAAGGGACCGCGCGTGCGATCCGGGCCTGGTTCGATTCGCCGGACTACCGCGAGATTGTCACCGCCGCGCGGCGAATCGCGCGCCGCCACAGCGCGATCTTTTTGGGTTCCGACTACGGTCTGCCGGTCGCCTGCGAAGCCGCGCTCAAACTCAAAGAAGCCGCGTATCTGCACGCTGAAGGCTTCGCCGGCGGCGAGTTTCGCCACGGCAGCGTCGCGATGGTCGACGCGTCGTGCGCGGTCGTCGGGATCATCGATACGGACGCGCTGCCGGTGGTCGCCCGTCCGTTGCGCGAGGTAGCCGATTCGGATGCGCTGCGCTACGCGATCGGGTCGTCGACGATCGACTCCGTCGCGCGCATCGGTCCGCTCGTCGACGAGCCATACAACACGTTGGCGTGGCTGGTGAGCGCGCAGCTCGTCGCGCTGCACGCGGCGCGCGCGCGGCACATCGACAGCGACGCTCCGCGCGGCTTGACGAAAGCACTCATCGCGGAGCAGCCGTGATCGACGAACGGCTCGTGCGCGGCGTCGGTCTGCGCGGCGCGACGGCGATCAACGTGATCTCGATGATCGGCATCGGTCCGCTCATTACGGTGCCGCTCGTGCTTGGCGCGCTGCACGGTCCGCTTTCGCTCGTGGGCTGGCTCGCCGGCGCGCTGCTCGCGGCATGTGACGGCTTGGTCTGGGCGGAACTCGGCTCGCTCTATCCGGGCTCGGGCGGCACGTATGGTTTTTTGCGCGAAACGTTCGGCCGTGCTCGGCTGGGGCGGCTGTTGGCGTTTCTGTTCGTTTGGCAAACGATCTTCGTCGCGCCGCTGCTGCAGGCTACCGGGTATATCGGTTTCGCGAACTATGCGGGCTATTTCGTGCCGGCGCTGAGCGCTTCGACCTGGGCGCTCAAGGCTTTGGCGGTTGCGGTTGGCGTGGTGACGCTGCTCGCGCTCTACCGTGCGATCACGACCGTTTCGCGCATCAGCATCGTGCTAGCCGGCGTGTCGGTCGCGACGATTCTGTGCGTCATCGCCGCTTCGTTTTCACACTTCTCGCCGGCGCAGGCGTTGACGCTGCCGGCCCACGATTCGTTCTGGAACGGGCTGCGCGCGGGGCTGGGTCAAGCGCTGATCATCGCGATGTACGATTATTTCGGGTACGGCGGGTCGAGCACGGTCGGCGGCGAGGTTCGCGATCCCGCGCGTACACTGCCGCGTTCGATTCTCATCTCGATCGGCCTCATCGCGGTGCTCTACGTTACGATGCAGTTCGGCATTCTGGGTACGGTCCGCTGGGAATTACTCGTCCCGCTAGCCGACGGCTCGTTGCCGCCGCTTGGCCAGCATCTCGCGTCGTCGATCGTCGAAGCGCGCTTCGGCGTGCCGGCGGCCGGCGTCGTGACGGTGCTCGTGCTGGTAACGGCATTCGCGTCGGTTTACGGCAATCTCTTGGGCTACTCGCGCATCCCGTTCGCCGCCGCTGATGACGGCGTGTTCCTCCCCGCGTTCGCCCACGTGCACCGAAAACATCGCTTTCCCGACGTGTCGCTCGTCGCGATCGGTTTGCTCGCATTGCCGGCGTGTCTGTTTCCGCTCGACCAGATCATCAACGCGCTCACGACGGGGATCGTGCTCATTCAATCGATCGCGCAGATCGTCGCGCTCGTCGTGGTGCGCCGGCGAGGAATTCGCGCGCCGTACCGCATGTGGCTGTTTCCACTGCCGGCGCTGGTCGCGTTCATCGGCTGGGCCTACGTCTTCGAGCAGTCGGGCGGCGCGGCCATCGCCTACGGACTAGCGACGCTCGCCGCGGGCATCGCCGTCTTCTGCGGGTGGGCAGCGCGGGTTCGCGCCTGGCCCTTCGCCGCGCGTTCAGCGGCTGGGAATTAGCAGGGTTCGCCTGCGGCGAACCCGTGGCGTTCAGCCCGAAGGGCCGAGCCGCGTGGCGTTCGCGGCTGCGCGGCGAGCCGCGTGGCGTCACTCGTCGATGATCGTCGGCGGGGCACCCGAATTCGGGCGGCGCGTGAGGTGCCAGAATTCGCAATAGCGGCAGTGATAGGTGAAGAGGCTGCCGCTCATCCCCTGCATCGTTGCGATCGCGCGCGCTTGCGCCTCGGTCGCATATTGCTGTTTGGAGGTGCACGAACGCGCAACGTCTTGATCGATCGCGGTGTCGACGTTGGCGCGCGTGCGCAGATAGAAGTCCATGATCGACTCGTCGGGGTTGCGTTTGAGCGGACGCCGGTTGCGCCGATTCATAACCAGCGGACCGCGTCATCGAGGCTGCGCCGGTTCTTGCGCCGCGGTTCGAGCGGTTCGACCGGATTGCCGACGATGATGCTGGTGAAGATCTTGAATCCCGCCGGCACGCCGAGCAGCGCCACCATGTCTTTTTGAAACGACAGCCCGCGCGTCCAACTCGTGAACTGAGTCGCCATGCCGCACGCGGTTGCTTCGAGCGCCATGGCCATGAGCGCGCACGCGCACGCTTCGCTCGATTCGGGATACCGGTCGTCCTGGAGCAGCACGATCGCGGCGCCGTCGGGCGGGATCA
>Ga0182013_10004804_pt1 | contig 16032 bp, 15 predicted proteins | sample 612S2MmetaG_FD_120487 | JGI IMG/M metagenome (GOLD analysis project Ga0182013, IMG submission 120487) | Permafrost microbial communities from Stordalen Mire, Sweden - 612S2M metaG | ecosystem: Environmental > Terrestrial > Soil > Wetlands > Permafrost | place: Sweden: Stordalen | collected...
AGTCGCTGCCGGCAACCTTCTCTTTTGTCTCCGCTAAGGGCTGCTTCATCATGGCCATCACGCGGAAGTCACCGCCATCTTCTCGCAGCTGAAAGTTAACTAACTCCCACCCACTTTGGCCATAGCTATTTGCTTGGTCCATAGCCCATGCAAGTACGACGTTGACATCGTGATGTGTACCGGTCGTGAACCAGGTGTGCTCCCACTTCGTACTCATGACCCGGCAGCCTACAAGCGGATAGCCAACAGTCTCAAAAGCGCCGGCCAAGGTGGCGGATCATTGCCTCATTGAGCGGTCCAGCCGCCGTCGATCGAATAAGAGGCTCCGGTGATGGTGGCGGCCGCATCGCCGGCCAGGAAGACAGCGAGGGCGCCGATGTCCTCGGGGCGGGTGTAGCGGGCCATCGGCTGCTTTTCGGCGACGAAACCTTGCTTGGCCTCGCCAAAGGACTGTCCTGCTGCGTTGGCGCGCACTTCGACTTGCTCAGCCACCAGCGGCGTCATCACCCACCCGGGACAGATCGCGTTGCACGTGATGCCATGGTCGGCCGTTTCGATTGCCACCACCTTGGTCAGTCCAACAACGCCGTGCTTGGCCGCGACATATGCCGCCTTCTCGGCGCTTGCAACGAGGCCGTGCGCCGAAGCGATGTTGATGATTCGGCCCCAGCCTCGGCTCTTCATCCCGGGCAGTACGCAGCGACTCGTGTGGAAGGCGGCCGACAAATTCGTGGCGATCACGGCATCCCACTTCTCGACCGGGAAATCCTCCACCTTCGCCACGAACTGGATGCCCGCATTGTTGACAAGGACATCGATTGCCCCGAAGGTCTTTTCGGCGTCGCTGATCATGTCGGCGATCTCGATCGGCTTGGTCACATCGGCGCCCGAATAGGCTGCCGATACCGCGAACGTCTCCTCGATGCTGCGCCGTTGTTGCTCAATGGCCTCCGGGTCACCGAAACCGTTGAGTGTCACGTTCGCGCCCTCGGCGGCGAAGGCGCGCGCGATGGCAAGGCCAATACCGGATGTGGAACCAGTTACGACGACGGACTTTCCGCGGATCATCGGATGCTGGCCCTTCCCCAGAGTGAAATCTCAAACAGCCATCTTTAGTCAACATAGAACCTAGCGGCCTACAGCGCGGGCGACCGTTGCCACCCTCATCGACGACGCGCAGCACTTCGATCGACTGGGCCCGCTCTGGAGTTCGGCTGGTGCGGCCGATAGCGTCGTGTCACGAGTACGTCCCCCGAACCAAACCGGGATAGCGACAGGAGAAAAGTGATAATGGGATTGCGAAGGCTCTCCGTGGTCCCGTTCATCTTGGCGCTGGCAATGGTGTTCGCGCCGTCTGCGTGGGCCGATACCTACACAGAGCAGGTGGCGGGCAAATTTCAGGCCCAAACACATGTGGTGGCTGACCCTGCCGCGAAACCCCCGTTGGACAACTCCGCCGCAATTAACCAGGAGATCCTGACCAGCTCGTGGGCGTGGAGTTCCCACCCGCCGATCTGGGTAGCCGCCGTTGCACCAGACCAGACCGGTGTGACGACACCGGACGCCATCCACGAGATCATCTTGGGCCGCCATCCAGCGTTCAGTGGAGTCATCCTGGTAATCGACGCCAAGGGCTACCACGTGCGCGCCTATAACGTGCCCAAGGCGATCGCCGACAACGTGGACCCCATCCTGGGGCAGGCGGCTAGGAATCACCACAATGACCCATACGCTGTGACCAGCGAGTTCGTCAGCAAGCTGGCCGACGTGAACGTGGCTACCGGCGCTCCGGCGACGACCTCTCCCACTGTCCATGCGAAGCACACCAGCGCGACGTGGATTTGGGTAACGCTGATCATCTTCTTTGCTCTGATCTTTGGTCTGCTCTGGTTGCCCGCACGGAACCGTAAGCGCCGCAAGGACGCAGAGTCGAAGGAACAGGTCAAGCAGGGCTTGATCGCCGCCGAGTCCGACGTCAGCGATCTCGATAACGCGGTAGTCACCACGAGCGGCCCAGACGTCAGCGCTGAGATGCTGAAGGCCAACTCCAGCCTGAGCGCCGCCCGTAAGGCGTACCAGGCACGTGACTACACCGCAGCGCGGGCACACCTCGGGGTCGTGCGATCCACCGTGGCCAAGGCGAACGGGAAGCTGAGCATCGTTGCCGTGACGTCGGTTCCCGAGGAGGATCGCAAACAGGCCACTGTGCAGGCGACGGACCCTGACACCGGTAAGACGGTGACGATCAACAACAACAACTACGCCACCACGCAACAGCCGGGATATCAGCACTACTACGGGGGCGGCTACTACAACGGGATGTTCTTCTACCCCGGCTTTTATCCGTACCCATTTTGGGGTCTTGGTTGGGGCTGGCCCCTCACCGATGTCCTACTGATGGATGCGCTGCTGGACGATCACTGGGGTGGCGACTACGAACGCGGCTTTGAGGCAGGTCAAGATTCAGCGACCGCGAATGCTGGCTATGACAGCGGCCAAAGCACCGACTACGACAGCCAGCAGGGAGACGTCGGCTTCGATGGAAGCAACCAAGACTCATCCTTTGGGGGCGGTTACGACTCTGGTGGCAGCTTCGACTTTGGTGGGTCCGATTTTGGCGGGGGTGGGTTCGACTCGGGCGGCGGCGGCGACTCCGGGTTCTAATGCATTCGACCGCTTCCACGCCGAGGCGACCAACCGCCACGCATCCGCATCGTCGTCACCGGGAGAATTGGGCCGCGAGGAGCTCGACGCGTTCGGAGTCGTATTCGGGGCGTAACCGTCCGCCGCGTGCAAGGGTCGTCAATCCATGCAGCGCTGCCCAGAACACCTCGGCGAGAGTGTCCACGTCCGTTTCGTGAGCAACCCCGCGCAGTCCCTCATGAATCTCAGCGAATGCCGCCGACATTTGTGGCGGAGTGTCGTCGGCGGCGAAGTGCAACGTGGTGGTGCGGGCGAACATCGCGTCGTACAGGGCCGGATTCTCCCGGGCGAAGTCGAGGTAAGCGTGTGCCATCAATGTCAGCGAGCGGTGCGGCGTCTCGGCGCCGGCACGGGCCGCGTGGAGCGCGTCGGCGAGTTCGCCGAATCCGTCGATCGCGACGGCCGCGGCGATCTGGTCCATGCCCGAGAAATGCTTGTAGAGCACGGGCTGGCTGTACTCGATCTCGGTGGACAACCGCCTCGTGGTGACCGCATCCCAGCCTTCTGCCTCGGCCAACTTGCGGGCCGTGCCGATGATCAATCGGCGACGGACGGCGCGTTCTCGCTCACGGCGATCCTCGATGCTCATTACCGAATAATAGCAGCGATAGATACACGAGCAATGCTATTTACACGCGGACGCCATCATTCAGGGCCTCGCGGTCACGTCGCAGTGCGTCACCCTGATGGTATGACCGGAAGCATCAGGAAATCCGTTTACAACCAAAGGAATACAAACACCATGTCTCAGTTCACGAATGTCGGCAAGCTACTTATGCGCGCTGCTCCGATCATGAATGCACCGGTGGCCGCGTTAGCGAACTCCCCCCGCTTCGGTCGATTCATCGGGCGCAACATCACGATGATCACCTATACGGGACGACGTTCCGGAAACACCTTCAGCATCCCGGTGGCGTACCGGCGCAGCGGTGACGAAATCGAAATCACCCCAAACATGCCCGACGCCAAGACGTGGTGGCGAAACTTTCTGGGCGACGGCGCACCCCTGACGCTGAGTCTCGACGGAGCGGAGCGCACAGGACACGCGGTGGCGCAGCGAGACGAAAACGGCCATGTCGCAGTCACTGTCCAGCTTGCCAACTCATGACCGACGATAGTCGCCGCGGGCGCATAAGCCCGAGTCTCTAGGTGGTGCCTCCCTTGAGTTAGCCGGGCCCCCCGGAGCCCCCGGAGCCACCGGCCCCGCCGGTGGCTCCGATGTGCGTGGTGCCGGGGCTACCCGCGCTGCCGACGGTGCCGCTCGGATCGCCGGTACCACCTTGGCCGCCGGTACCACCGTCGCCGCCGGTGCCGCCTGGCCCGCCGCTGGCGCCTTGGCCGCCTTGGCCGCCGGTGCCGCCGTCGCTATGGTTGCCAAAACCGCCTTGGCCGCCGTCGCCGCCGTTGCCGCCGATGCCGTCGGTGCCAGCGCTGCCTCCGGTGCCGCCGATGCCACCGGTGCCAGGGGAGGCGCCGTAGATGCTGGCGGTGCCGCCTAAGCCGCCGTCGCCGCCGGTGCCGCCGGGGTCGGTGCTGTCGCCGGTGCCACCTTGGCCGCCTTGGCCTCCGGTGCCACTGTGTCCGGCGCCCAAGCCCAAGTCGGTGCCGCCCTGGCCGCCGTTGCCGCCGTTGCCGGCCGCGCCGCTATTGGCGGCTGCGCCTTGGCCGCCTTGGCCGCCGTTGCCGCCGTTGAAGCCCAAGCCACTGTCGCTGAGGCCGCCTTCACCGCCGTTGCCGCCGTTGCCGGCGGTGCCTCCGTCGTCGCCGGCCTGGCCGCCGGTACCGCCAGAGCCCCCGACACCGGGGGCGCCGTTAAGGCCCTCACCGCCGGTGCCCCCGTCACCGCCGGTGCCCCCGCTGCCGGTGCCGTTGCCGTTGCCGCCAACGCCGCCGGTGCCGCCCGTGCCGCCCACGCCACCGACGCTGGTCTCGACGCCGCCGTCACCACCGGTCCCGCCGTTGCCGCCGCTTTCGCCCGGGGTACTGGGGGTGTAGCCGGCGCCCCCGTCGCCGCCGTGACCGCCGTTGATGGGCGCTGTGCCCGTCTTGCCGGCGCTGCCGGAGGTTAAGCCGTCGCCGCCGACTCCGCCGGGGCCGCCGACGCCGGCGATACCGCCGCTGCCGCCTGCACCGCCGTCGTAGTTGTAGAGGCCGCCCGGGCCGCCGGCCGCGCCGTTGCCGCCGTTTCCGGGCGTCCCGCCGATGCCCCCGTTACCGCCGTCGCCGCCGTCGCCGGTGATGCCGAGCAGGCCGGCGGCCCCGCCGTTGCCGCCGTTGCCGCCGTCACCGCCATCACCGCCGTAGCCGCCGTCACCGCCGGAGAACCCGACGCCATAGGTGTCACCGTCGTAACCGTCTGCACCGGCACCGCCATGACCTCCGACCCCGCCGGTCCCGCCGTGGCCGCCGGTGCCGAACAGCCCGCCACCCCCACCATTGCCACCCGTGCCGCCCGTCGCGCCCTCGACGCCGGTGAAGCCGGCAGTCGAGGCGTCAGCGCCGGGCGCGCCGGCCCCACCGGTGCCGCCAGCGCCGCCGGTACCGAACAGCCCCCTCGCATCGCCGCCGGTGCCGCCTGTGCCGCCCGGGATGCTGCCGGAGCCGGCCCCGCCTTGCCCGCCGACCCCGCCGCTGCCGAACCACTGTCCGCCGGTGCCGCCACGACCGCCGGCGGCAGCGGACCCGAATCCGTCGTTGGTCCCGCCGGCCCCGCCAGCCCCGCCGGTGCCGATCAGCCCGGCGACCCCGCCGGCCCCGCCAGTCCCTGGGGCCGTTAAGGCCGTTCCGGGCGTGCCGGACCCCCCGTTGCCGCCGTTGCCCATCAAGATCCCGCCAGCGCCGCCGTTCTGGCCGGTGCCCGCTGCCCCATTGGTGCCGTTGCCAATCAGCATGCGGCCCATTAACAGTTCGGTCGGCGCATTGATCGCCCCCAGCGCGGCCTGCATCGGGTTAGCGTTGGCCGCCTCCGCGGCCGCGTACGAACCCCCCGCCGCCGTCACGGCCTGCGCGAACTGAGAATGAAACACCGCCGCCTGCGCACTCAGCGCTTGAGATTCCTGGCCGTAGCGAGAAAACAACGACGCGATCGCCGCTGACACCTCATCGCCAGCGGCGGCCACCACCGCAGTCGTTGGGGCCTCGGCCGCCGCATTGGCCGCACTCAGCGACGAGCTGATGCGCTCCAAATCCGTTGCCGCCGAGGCCAGCATCTCCGGTACCGCTACCACATGCGACATCCCTGTCCTCCAACCCGCTCATCCGGCGAACGGATTCTCGCCCAACCCGAAGCCGCAGCCTGGTGGACAGCATTCCGGCTCGTGCTCAGGAATAGCTGTATAGGACTTATGAATAACGTTTGCTTGCGGCGACGACACCAGAACGGCGAGGGTGGGCCAATGACGATGCGCGAAGACCCTAAGGCCACAAGCGATGATGCCGAAAAGCCAAAGCCGTCGGGCGACGAACACAAACCCAAACGCCGCGGCGTCATGCAATCCATCACCGCGCTGTGTGTCAGGTATGTCGAACGCCTCATGCCCGACCCGTACCTGTTCGCGGTCATCCTCACCCTCATCGTCGCCGCGCTGGTCGCCCTTTTGGTAGTCGGTGCCTCGCCCGGCGGCATGCTCAAGGCGTGGTACGGCGGTGTGTGGGGATCGCAGAACATCTTCACGTTCGCCTTTCAGATGGTCCTGATCCTCGTGACGGGCTACGCGCTCGCCGAGGCGCCGGTCCTGAAGCGGGCCATCGTCTACATCGCGAGCAAACCGAGGAACCAGGTCCAGGGAGCGCTCCTGTGTTTCGGCGTGAGCGCTGGGCTGTCGTTGCTGAACTGGGGACTCGGGCTGGTAGCCGGTGCGCTGGTCGCCCGGCAGGTCGCCAAGCGCTTCACCGAAGCGCATTTCGGTTACCTCATCGCGGCGGCGTTCATGGGCTTCATCGTCTGGACGCAGGGACTGTCGTCGTCGATCGCGCTGGCGAACACGGACAACGGCAGCCCGATCAACGTGATCCACAAAATTACTGGCTTCTCGGTGCCGCTGAAGCTGACGATCTTCCAGCCGTACAGCTGGCTGTCTGTGATCGTCGTGGTGACGCTGCTCGCGCTCGCGATCTGGCGCATGGAGCCCCCGCAGAGCCTTGCCCCCGATCCCGCGGTGTTCGAGGACGAGGACCAGCCGGAGGACGCCGAGCCCGAGGGCGAGAAAACGTTTGCTGAATGGCTGGAAAACCTGTGGATCCTGAATGTCCTCGTGTTCGCCGCGGGCATTTCCTATTTCTGCATCAGCGGTTTCGCGCTGAACATCTCGTCGATGATCATGTTGTTCACGATCACCAGTGCGTTGCTGCACCGCACACCGATACGGTTCATCCGGGCATTCACCGGCGCCGCGAAGGTGTCTGGTCCGCTGCTGCTGCAGTACCCGCTATACGGCGGCCTGGTTGGCCTGCTGGGTTATCTGCCCTCGCAAGGGGCCGCCGGGGCCAAGCCGCTGCAGACGCTGCTGGCCCAGGCGGTCGTTAGCGGCGCTACGCAGTACACGCTGCCGTTCTTCACCTTCATCGGCTCGTTGGTTATCAGCCTGTTCGTGCCGTCCGGTGGCGGACATTGGGCCGTGCAGGGCCCGATCGCCGTCGACTCGGCGCTGGCGATCGGTCAGCGCTCGCCGGCCTACCTCGGGTTGATCTCGTTGGCGGTCGCCGTTGGCGAAGGCGTCGCGAACATGATCCAGCCGTTCTGGTTGCTGCCGCTGCTTGCGATCGCAAAACTCAATGTCCGTCAAGTGATGGGCTTTACCATCGTCGCCTTCGCGATCGGGTTGGTGGTGTTCGGTGCCACCGTCCTGGTCGCGCCCTACGTAATTTGACACAGGGGGCATTGACAGCGCCCGACCAGCCCAGATACCTGCTGCTCAGCCCCGCTCAACTCCCTCGTCTACGGAGTGTCAACCATCAGCCGTAACACCTGTCACGCATCACCCCAGGCAATACACCCGGTCAGTGGGGCAGGCTTTTGCGGCTTTGGGTAGCTTTTGGCTTCGGGTGGCTGGTGCAGTAAATCGCCTGCGTCACAACGTATCTCACTGGCGGTGAAGGGTGTTCGGACCTGCCACAGTGTCATGCCATCACCGTACCGGTACTGCACTGGCACAAGAGATTTGAGGGAGATTTGAGAAATTTGCCGAACGCCCGTCGCGGGCGTACTGTTCTGGCGCAGGGGGCACGGCAAGGGAAGCGACCATGCTGAAGACCACACATGATCTTTTTGCGGCCGACCTGCCCGAAACGGCAGAGATCAGCCAGGCGAGCGATTTCTGCGCCCCGGGTGCCAGTCAAACCTGGTTTACCGACAGGCAGCCCAGCAGCATCCACACCGTCCTGCGACACACGCGCCTAGAGAGCTCGGCAGCCACCCAAAGCCTCGCCGTGGCCCTACTCGCCGCGAAAGAGAAGCACCAGCGGATTGTGGGCGCCAGTTATCCGGGGCAAGTGTTCGAGATCCGAGAATGAGCGACGCCGACGCCCTGATTTAGCTATAGCGTGCGCGTTCGAGTCCCATCGGCTATCCGGTAGGCGGGATCTTTCCGATTGCCTCCGCGAACTCTTCGGGAATGTCAGTCAACAGGGCAGGTATCAGGCCGCCGAAGGGCGTACCACCGACCTGGGTCGTGACGGTAAGTGAACCGACCTTTATCGTCGCTGGGTAGGTGCTGGGCGGAACTAGGAGCCCATCCAAAGGAAGGTCAATGGTCGTGGGGTAACCCGAAATGTTGAAGTTTATCGGCAGATACATATGACCGTTGAGCAATCCGTTTGTGACGACGGCCGGCGCGTCGATGAGTGCGCCGATGGCACCTGCCGCATTGCCGGTCTGCACCGCGTCCGTGAACGCTGTCACGCTGGTACCCAAGGCGGTGAATGCATTGACCGGCGCGCCTACCGCGCCGAGCAACAAAGTCACCGGCACCCCGGAGAAGACCGAGGCCGTAAAACCGACCGAGGGTGGAATGATCCTGATGACGATCCCGGCGTTGGCAACCAAGGACGTGTCCAGGCCGGTGGCGAGCACGTTCGTGAAGTTCTGCGAGATCTGCGCAGGCACGGAACCCGTGGGCAGAAGGTCGGTGAAGTCCTGCGCCATCTGTACAGGCACAGTGAGTATGGGCAGCAGGGAGCCCACAGTTCCCTCTGGCGTAAGGGTCGCGATGGTGGCCGTGATCGGACCCGTGGTTTGGACATCGAGGCCGGTGTAGAAGAGATTCACGAAGCCGCTCGTGATGTCGTTCACCGCCCCCGAGACGTCGCCCGTCTGCAAGGCCTGGAAGGCCGATTGGAAGCTCGCGGGCAGCGCCTGCAGCCCGGTTCCGAAGTCCATCGCGGCATTTTGCAGCGCGGTCCCGATCGTCTGCGCGTAGCCGATCTGGTGTTGCACGAACGTCTGCAGGAACGCGGCCAGATCAAAGTTCTCCAGGCTCTGGATGAATGCTTGGATGGCCGGCTGCACGTTGCCCGGAAAACCCTGGATGGCACTCTGGATTTCCGCGACGATGGTCTGCGCGTAGACCCTCTGGTTGGCGAGGAACTGCCTCAGCAAAGGCGTCGGATTGGCTTGTAATTCGCTGCCCAGTACTTGGAGGTTGGCGCTCGTATTGGCGAAGAGCTGTTGGTAGGGGCCGGCAATATCGCCGGTGCCACTCGCGGCGATCGCGCCGAAGGCAGCGCCCGTTGCCCGCGTGGACCCACTCACCGCGCTCAGCAGACCTTGCCGAACGTTGGCGGCCTCGGTGCTGAGATAAGACGCCGCGCCCGAATTCAGCAATTGGACGAACTCGTTATGAAACGCTTCCGCGTGCGCGGTGAGGGTCTGGAATTGCTGGCCATGCGTGTCGAACAGCGCCGCGATTGCTGTCGACACCTCATCGGCGGCGGCGGTCGCAACGCCTGTCGTCGATGGGGCCGCCGCCGCGGTTGCCGCACTCAACGTTGAACGAATACCCGCCAGATCTCCGGCCGCCGTTTCGATCAGGTCCGGCACAGTGGTAACGAATGACATTGCGCGTTCCTCCGGCTTCGTTGCCGCGCCCGGCGGGCGTCAAGGTGGAGCAGAGCCTACTCAGCACGATCGGCGCGCGTTGATTATTTCGCGATTTGGTGTGGCGGCGTCGATGTATCCCCGCCATAGCCGAGAATCGGCATGGGTTCGCGTAGCTTCGCCCCGCCCAACCCGGCCTGTGGAAGACGCGATGTTGATAGCACCGGCTGCACACTTCGCCGTCAGCGGGCGTGAGTCCCAATCAGTGGAGATACCAGATGGCCGAGCTCCCGTCGCACCCAGAGGGAATTGTGCTGGCCCACTTCATCGTCTCGGACGATGTCGAACGCTCTCGGCGCTTTTACACCGAAGTACTCGGCGGCAGGGTGGCTTTCACTGGCGAGGGAGGTGACGACGTCGACGCCGCCGAAACAGCATCAGTACGAGATCCGTTGCTACATCCGCGATCCCGACGGTCATCTGATCGAAGTGGGGCAAACCACTGACCCCAAGGGGGACTGGGCGCCCGCGCATTGGCCATCGGGCACGCCCGGTCAGGGGTCAGTACGCTGAGCGAACTAACGGGATGCGCTGGGCCGCCGTTGTTGGTACCAGGACGTCGAGGAGGTTTCGATCATGACCACCGCGATCGTCGGTACCGGAGGGCTCGGATCGGTCATCGCCCGCCATCTCTCCGCACCCTCGATGGGCCGTGTCGGGGCGACAACGCCGCCATGGAGAGCTTCTTTAGCCTGCTGCAGAAGAACGTCCTGGACCGCCGTCGCTTGGGACACCCGAGGAGCTGAGGATCGCAATCGTCACCTGGATCGAACGGACCTATCACCGTCGCCGACGCCAGGCCGCGCTCGGGCGGTTGACCCCGATCGAATTCGAAGCAATCATGACCACACCGGCCAGTCAGGCCGCGTGACCAAAACTGTCACCTATTCGTGCAGCAGACACAAGAACTTCGAGGCAGGCTTGTAACGGGCCACGACTCGCGGCAACGGGTCGGGCAGGCTTCCAATCAAGCCACCGAAGCAAGACCGGGCCGGCGTCGCCGCCCTCGATCGGGTGGACAGATCCCGGGAAGGGCATCCTCACGGGGCCAGACGATTCAGGAGTCACACCCAATCAGGACGACGACACCGATCCTTTCAGCCAGCACCGGGCCAGCCACGTAAGACTTACAGGCGATTCAGGTTGCCGCCGAGGCACGTGTGGTGGGTAGCGGTCGGTTTTGGCTCGGTTGCCCTGGTGCAGCGGTTTTGGCGGCGGCGAGGCATAGGCCGGCGATGATGAGGCAGCCGATGGTGTACCAAAGGCTGCCGGTGGGATCACCGTTTGGTGTCACGCCGCCGACCGAGCGGAAGTAGGCCGGGAGCGACACCGCCCACAGGATGGTCAAGACCGCGAGGTACGCCGCGGCGTAGGCCAGGATCAATGGGTTGGTATAGCGCACGGTGTCGTCGTCGCGGCGCAGTCGGAGCCATTGGCTGGTGAGTGCCCAGATTGCGACGGCACTGAGGACGGCTAGTTCGGTGGCAAAGATAAAACCCGCCACAGTGGTGCTGTGCGACAGTGCGCCGACGATAGTGGCGGGCAGCGGCAGCACCGCGGTGCCGATCGAGGCGAGAACACCGACAGCGATCGTGCGCCACAGCAGTTGCACGCCGGAGAAGGTTCGGTCGTCGTCGACGTGGCGGCCGACGAAGAATTGGACACAAAGGGCCAGCGACATCGGCCACAGGGCGGCGAACGCCACGACGCTGGGCAGGGGCACCGAATCGAAGAACGGTCGGTTCATCGGATTGTCCAATGTCCATTCCCACCAACGTAGTTGGGGTCCGAGCTGGTCGAAGATCTCGTAGAACGCATGGTGCACGAAGCCGACGCAGGCCGCGCCGACCAGTACGCCGTAACGCCGGAAAGCCCCGAGCATGCGGACGATCTCGTAGGCCACGGTCGCCATCATGGGATAGATGGCAACAATGTAGAGCGGCAGCCGGCCCCACAAGAAGTCCACCGTGAATACGTTGTGGGCGAACATCGTATCGACGTGGTCACTGATGCCGAAGGCTGCGGGGAAATAGAGCGGCGGTTCGATGATGAGCAGGTAGGCGATCGCCCCAAACCACAGCACGAGGTTGGTCGGATCGTTGTGGCGACGCAGTCGCACGATCGCATAGACCAGCGTGAGCACCGCCCCGACGATCACCGTGACTTCCAGCACTGGCAGGGTCCAGTTCTCCAGCCCGAACGGATTGCGGAACTCGACGAGACCGCCCGCGGTCTCGCACGAAAAGCCAAGTCGTGATGCGAGATCAGCGAACGTCGGTGTGCATAGATCGGACATAGCCATCCTCACGCACTCCGCTTACTGGCTGCGGTGTACCACTGAGTCACTTCGTAGCCGGCCTCGTAGCGTCTGAACCATTCATCGGCTAGGGCTGGCAATTCCTCGCGTGCGGGGTTGTGGCCTGGAATCTGGCTGCGCACAATGCCCGACAAAGCGACGAGCTGATCCCGCACGGGAAGATGCTTGAACGCGTCGGCGATTGGGCCGTCGTAGGGGGCGTTGACGAACGGCAGTCGTTGCATCAGCGCCCGCCGTCGGCTCAGGACCGCGAACATCGACAGCGCGTCGATCTTGCGTTCCCCGATTGGCACATGCTTGTTGAAGCCTTCGGAGGCTACCCGCAGGACCGCCCACACATGTTTGAAAATCGACGGCGCCATCCGCATGCGATACCAGGGGTCATCGACAACGGAGTTGTAAATAATCAGTGCCGAGCTTCGGTGCTCGACCTCTTCGACGAAGTGCCAGAGAAACAGTGACGCCACCCGATCGTCTCCTGGCGCGAACAGCGTGTTGTCGTGATCGAGCATCAGCTTGAACGACGGGGTGAACGTCGCCTCAAGATCAGCGGTGTAGGCCAGCCGGTACTTCACCGGTGTGTTCTCGGTCAAATCGTCGAACATCGCGGTCACTTCGTCGAGGGTCTCCTTGAGCGCCGGATAGGTCTTGATCAATCCCTTTGCGTGCTGGCGATGAGCCATCGAATGCTGGCCCTCCTGGCGCACAAATGCTTGTGCTTCCTCTGCCACCGCGGGGTCGGCGATCAACGGCATAGCTTCGGTGATCATGTGGCCGATCATCTTCTCGAAGGCGATCGCCAGGAACGAGACCGCATTGGTCATGCTGGAAAACGCTGGATTGTCCTCGTTCCACAGGAACGGAACCTCGTGGTCGGCGAACGCGAACCGCATCTTGCGCACAATCAAATCCGTCATCAAGCTGCTCCCCACTTCATTCTGCGTGGCGCCGGGCGGCGACCAGCTATCATACGATACTGCTACAGACTGTATGATGGTTGCGACTTCTCGTCAACGCCATCGACGGCGGAGAAGGGTCATGGCCGCAGTGTGGAGGCGATATCCTGCGGGAATGTTGCTTCAAGGGGCGGTCAATCGTGGCGGGTAGACGGGGCTGGGATGGTCATCCGCCGGCGACTGACGAGGACGCCTCGCAGCGCATCGTGGCGACCGCGGTCAAGCTGATCGCCGACAGTGGCTCAGATGTCAGCATCGCTCAGGTCGCCGAGTCGCTAGGGGTGATTAGGCAGACGGTGTATCGGTATTTTCCGACCGCCGAAGCCCTGATGCACGCGGCGGCGGTGGCCTCCGTCGACGCCTTTCTCGACCGGCTCGCTGAAACTGTTAGCGGCATCAATGATCCGGCCGAAGCGATGACCGAAGGCGTGCTGTTTACCCTCGAAGAGATAAGGCGCACACCGCAGTTGGGCATCCCGCTGTCCGAGCCATACCGCAACGCCCACCCCAAAACGCTGGCCTCTGATGAAGCTCAGACGTTCGGGATGCGGATGATCACGCGCTTCGATGTCGACTGGGCGCACTACGGCTACGACGAGGCGGCGCTGCGCGAACTCGTGGAGTTCACCCTGCGCATGATGCTGTCGTTCTTCGTCGCGCCCAACGAGCCGGCTCGCAGCCGAAAAGACCTGCGCCGCTTCATAAAAAGGTGGCTAGGGGGCGCCACTTTGGCCCAACAAAAATCCGCTACTGTCCCCGGCGGTTGATAATCATCCCGTTTGGGTGATTTTCGGACGGCACCCAGGCTGGGTTCACTTGATGGATGCGTATCCGGTCAGGGGCGACCTCCAACGGCGGATACCCCACACATCGATATCACCGGCAACTCTCGCTGACCGGTGTGTATCGGTGTGGACTCCGACGCTGGTGCAGTGAACTCGAACCCGCACAGGCGTATTCGTGTGTCATAGCTTGCCCTCGAGGAGCCCGCCCACAACAAGCCGCGTGTAGTACCACGCGGTCTCGTAGATCGTCGGGACATCGATTGTGCTGAAGATGCCGTCGGCGATTCCAACGGGCATCATGCCCGGTATCGGCCCGCGTGCGCATTCCAGCATGACCGCCTCACAGTGAAGCTGGAACGCTGACGTTCGATCCAATACCTGCCAGATCCGATGCCGCCGAAGTCATCAACTCCGAATCCACATAAGACATGTCCGTTAGCCAGGTTGTTGTCGCGCAATCGTGAATGAGGTGGTGACGGTTGCACGGGTAGTCCCCTACCCCACTTGGATACCCGAACGTCAGGCTCTTAGAGCACGGCCCCATTCGATGCTGTCGACCATGTCGCGTAGGTCTTCAAGGTCCGCCTTCGAGTGAGTGGCTGGATTGGTTGTCTCGTGACCGATGCGCTGCAGGAAGTAACCGCACGTACGGTCGCAGAAGATCTCGAAACCCAGCCTTTCTGCTCGCGCGGTCAGATCGGCAAGTTCTTCGTCGTCAACGTCGCACATTATCTTTCTTCGGGTATTCTTCGGGTATTCGTTGGCCCCAGACCTTTGGCGGCTGGCCGTAAGTTCACAACTGTTGAACTGTTTCACCGATAAGTCAATACCCGTTCAACTCCATGTGGCCAATCACACGCCGCTGTCAGAGCACTGCGCCGTAGATGGTGGCGGTGGCTTGCAAACCCGCACCGGCACGCGAGGATGAGACCATGCATCCCAGGTTGACCGCGCGGGTGGAACAAACTCGGTCGTCATCACCAACGACCGTGTGGCGCTGGTCGCCACCATGGCGTCGTGGGCCCGGCCGATTCCAACTATAGTTGTGGTACTCTAACTTTAGTTGGAGATGAGGAGACGTCCGCTGTGCAGCTGAACCGGCCGTTCGCCACGGTGACGCCGACGTTGGACGGCGACGTGCTCGCCGTTCTGGCGACCAGCGAGGTGACGTTCACAATCGCCCAGATCCAGCGCATCCTGACCACCGCGTCAGGCGAAGGCATCCGCAAAGTCCTCACCCGCCTCACCGTCCAGGGCGTGGTGCTCCAAGAGCAGGTCGGCAGGACCAACACCTACCGACTCAACACCGAACATCTTGCGACAGAGCCGATCCTGGCGCTGTCGCGGCTGACCGCAACGTTCCTGGACCGCCTCCAAGCGCACCTGGAAGGGTGGGGTGAGGCGCTCAAGTACGCCGCGGTGTTCGGGTCAGCGGCAACGGGGCGGATGACTCTCGGCAGCGACATCGACCTGTTCCTGGTACGCGCCTCCGACCCCGAACACGATGGTCACCACAGGGATCCGGAGGCGTGGGGGCAACAAGTGACCGAACTCGCACGGTCGGTCACCGCGTGGACCGGAAACGACGGCCGCGTCGTCGAGTACACCGAAGATGAGCTTCGCGCCGCGGCCGCCGCCGGTGAGCCGCTGCTGAGTGACGTGGCCAGGCAAGGCCTGACCGTTGCCGGGACACGGGCATGGCTCAATAGGCAGCTGCGCCCCATAGGCAAGGCTGTGGCAGCGAGGAGGGCCTGATGGCGGGGACGCGTCAGTGCAATTCCACTGTCACTGCGGGGCGCCTGTCCAAGGCGGTCGAGTTCTTCGACGCCGCCGAGCATCTAGAAGACGACATGCCCAACGCGGCGGGTGATCTGTTCGTGAACGCCGGTATCGCCGCTTCCGACGTCATCTGCTGCGTCCGACTCGGCGTGCATTCGTCCAGCGGGTCCCACAGCGAAGCCGTCACTCTGCTGGAAACGGCCGACAAGGGATCCGAAAAACACCTGAGCATCCTGCTCGGCTTGAAGAACAAGGCGGCCTACACCCACCAGGCGCTGTCCGCCGCCGAGCGCAAGAAGATGAACCGCGCCGCTTCCCATCTGGTGGAGGCGGCCAAACGGGCCGTGGCGTCAGCCAGCCAGTAACCTGACACCGGAAAGGAGCGGCCACGCGATCGGC
>Ga0182013_10004805_pt1 | contig 16031 bp, 14 predicted proteins | sample 612S2MmetaG_FD_120487 | JGI IMG/M metagenome (GOLD analysis project Ga0182013, IMG submission 120487) | Permafrost microbial communities from Stordalen Mire, Sweden - 612S2M metaG | ecosystem: Environmental > Terrestrial > Soil > Wetlands > Permafrost | place: Sweden: Stordalen | collected...
CCAGCCGATTATCCACGCCGCCAGCTCGCCCAGTGTGGCGTACGTATAGGTGTATGCCGACCCGGCAATGGGAATCATCGACGAGAGCTCCGCGTAGCAAAGCCCCGTGAACGCGCAGACAATCGCCACCAGCACCAGCGAGAGCGACAGCGCCGGTCCTGCGCCCGGCCGCCCGGCCATCGCCGTGTGCGTAATCAGCCAGTGAATCAGCGGCGTTGCGCCAATCGAAGGCTGATCGAACTTCTGCCCGGCCATCGCTGTTCCAATGACCGTAAAAATGCCCGAACCAATCACGGCGCCGATGCCGAGCGCGGTCAGCGACCACGGCCCCAGGCTCTTCTTAAGCGAGCGCCCGGGCTCTTCCGATTCCCGGAGGAGCTTGTCGATCGATTTTCGGGCAAGCAGTTGACTGGGCAGTTCAGTTCTCCTCACGTCCCTCGGCAGGTCTTCTGCCTGCGGGATCTTGTCACAGAATACAGTCCATCTGGAAGGGGAGGAGCTTCGGTAGGGCAGCTTCCAGTATCTAACTTCAGCTTCTAGCTCTACTCAATCCAGCCTGAGTTGTTGTCTCAGCAGGATATACGAGGAGCTAGAAGCTGGAAGCAGATAGCCGCGTTTAGCGCTTCGACTGGCCGCGTGCGAGTTTCTTGACCTTCTTCTTCTTTTCTCCGCGGGCTCCCGTGCGGGGCGCCTTTGGAGCGGCCTTTTTGCGCGCTGCGCGCTTCAGCTTCTTTCGTTCCAGCTTGTCTTCTACTTTGGTGGTGTCGGCCACGTATAACCTCTTTCGCTCGAATCTCTTCGCTCATGCCCGTTTCCCGGACGCTGCGACCTTAAGAATAACAGGGATTTTGTGCCCGCGAAAGCGCGCCCCGCAGTTCCCATCTGCGTCCCACCCCGCATTATGACCGGAGATTCATCCGATTCCAGCGTACAATTAGATAGGGGCAGCACTCTTCCCCAGTCTTGCTCGGCTCCGGCCTCTACACTATTGCTTCTGACGAGCTCAGTACCTCCACGCAACAGTCACCTTGTTCGCCGGAGTTCGTCATGCGTTCCAACCAAATCCATAAAGCCCTCGCCCAGGGAATGAACCGCTTTGAAGTCTGCCAGCTCGTTTCCAAGGGCGTAAAGGCCACACATAAAACCGGTTCGCGCTTTGAAGATTCAATTAACGACGTGCTGCAATATCTCGGCACCCACGAGACCGACAAGGCAGGTCTGCACCCCGCCATTCCCCAGGTCAGCGTAAAAAGCCTCAAGCCCGCCGCCTGATCGCAGCGCCCAGTCATCTGTTTCCAGCTGAAGAGCCCGTCCCAGAGTGAACGGGTTTTTCTGCGTTAGGGCCGCTCGGGACAACAAAATAGTCATCAGACGCAAAAAGAGGGACGGCAGATTTGCCGTCCCTCTTCCTTTGTTTCTCGAACTGGTGCCGCGGGATTATCCCTTAGACAACCTGAACGTTCTCTGCCTGCCAGCCCTTGGGGCCCTTGGTTACGTTGAACTGGACGCGCTGGCCTTCTTGCAGTGAACGGAAACCGTTCGACTGGATGGCGGTGTGATGAACGAAGACGTCCTCTCCGTTTTCACGGCTAAGAAATCCAAAACCCTTGGCATCATTGAACCACTTGACTGTGCCTTGTTCCATTGTGGTGCTCCTCATTACTGATTTACCGCGAACGCAATGTGGAAGTGTTGCGTGTAGGCGGTAACCGGAACAGGCAAGAACTTCAGATCGAATTCTACAGTTGCACTGAGTGTAGCACGGATTTGGAGAATTGCGGCTAAATCATTTGCGATCAACCAGAAATCGCCCGTTTTGCCCCGTTTCGCTCCATTTCGCCAGAACTGTGACGGCCACCCCTGCATTTGCCTCCAATCCAGAGATAAACTCGGGTTCGCCCTGCTGTGAATGCTTCTTGTCAGCCCCGGAGGTTGCCTTTTGCCGGACCCCAACCCGCCCCAATCCGCAATCGCCGCCGCGCCTGCCGCCCAGGCTCCGCACCTCCGCACCCAGGTCCTGGCCATCAATCCCGGTTCCACCTCCACCAAATTTGGCCTCTACACCCGCCAGGGCGCCCAATGGGTCCGCACCATCCGCCACGGCGACGAAGAACTCACCCGCTTTGGTGGCCGCCCCATGATCGCCCGCCTCGACTATCGAACCGAAATGATCGCCCACGCCCTCGCTGACTCTGGCTACCAGCCCGGCTCGGTCGCCGCCGTCGCCGGCCGCGGAGGCCTCCTGCCCCCTGTCACCTGCGGCACCTACCTGGTCGACGAGGCCATGGTCGAAGAGCTCCGCCTCGCTCGCCGCGGTGAGCACGCGTCCAACCTCGGCGCTCTGCTCGCGCTGCGTTTTGCTCAAGCCGCCGGCGTCAACGCCTACATCGTCGACCCCGTCACCGCCGACGAGTGGCAACCCTGCGCGCGTCTCTCCGGCTCCCCCCTCATCGAGCGCTCCCCCATCGGTCATGTGCTCAACACCCGCGCCGTCGCCCGCCGCTATGCCCGCGAACAGGGCCGCCCTTACGAGTCCCTTCATCTCGTCGTCGTCCACATGGGCAGCGGCATCACCGTCTCGGCCCACGCCCTCGGCCGCCAAATCGACAGCAACACTATCGAAGAAGGCCCCTTCGGTCCCGACCGCACCGGTGGTCTCCCCGCCCGCGCCCTCGTCAAACTCTGCTTCAGCGGCCGCTTCGCCCAAAAGGAGATCGACCACAAAATCTTCGGCGACGGAGGCCTCTACGCTTATCTCGGCACCCGCGACCTTGAAGAAATCGAGCGCCGCATCAAAATGGGCTCCGATCCCGATGCGACCCCAATCGATCGCCAAGCCGCCCAACGTGCAGCCGAAGTCTTTGACGCCATGGTCTACCAGATCGCCAAAGAAGCCGGAGCCATGGCTGCCGTCCTCCAGGGCAAGGCAGACGCCGTCCTTCTCACCGGCGGCATGGCCCACTCCGAGCGCGTCGTCCAGAGCCTGCGCAGCTATCTAGGATGGATCGCCCCCGTCCACGTCTATCCCGGCGAAGACGAGTTGCAAGCCCTCGCTGAAGGCGTCTTCCGCGTCCTAGACGGGGAAGAAAAACCCAAGCGCCTCGCAGACGAAGCCCGCATCCCCGCCCGCCAAGAAGCCCCCCGCCAACCCCTCGTCATCGGCATGGAGTAACTCGCCCGCGAGAGGCCGCCACACAAACCCACCGCCATGAGTCCCGCCGGTAAGCAGTCAGCGCGCGCTCCCAGCTGCCTTGGCGAAATGGAAGATGCAGTTTACCTCGTGCGTGGCAGAGTCGGCCTTCACGTCAAACGTGGTCACCACTGTCTGCATCCATTTCGTCATCGGCTTGTCTTTTTTCTGTGCCAGCGCCACAAAGTTCGCCAGGTAACTTTCGTCAAAGACGTCGCCGGACGCCATCTTCCAGGCGAGCTTTAGTTTGGCGGCCATCGGGTCGGGAGCGCCGTCAAATTTAACCCCGGCAAACCGGTACTGCGCGCCCTCGGCTATTTCGAGACTGTAATTCACAACGTGCGTAGCCTCATTAAAGGAGGGGCGGGAAACGACGGCGCAATCCAGATAGCCCTTGGCATGGTAGGCATCGCGCACCGCCAGCAGAAACAGATCGAGCGGCCGTCCGGAACCCGCCGGGTATTTTGACAGGATCTTTTCAACATCCGCGCGCGCCACCAGCGCACTGGCCGGAAAGTCGATAGCGCCGAGCTTGTAGATTCCACCTTCCTTGATCGTTACCGTATACGGAATATCGACCGACTGATCCGAAACGACAGGGGGCTCAACCTCGGCGACATCCACCTCGACAGCCGCATAACCCAGGTCCTGGTAGAGGTCTTCGAAAGCGTGCTTCAGGCCGAGAGCCGTGTTCTCTGTGGCGAAGTCGTTTCCGGTTTGGCTGCTGGCCAGCAGGCTGGCCTTGGCTTGCATGGCAGCCGAGACGCCGTCCAGTTGGATGCGGCCGATATGCACCGCCGGCGAAACGACCGTAAAGTTTATCGCCGTCAGCTTTTGCGGGCCCAGGCCGCTCGTCAAGGCTGCCTTCACCGTTGCCTTCACGCCTTTGGCAGCCAGCATCTCTTCGAGTGTCTGGCACATTCCATCCTGTACGCTGCCGGCTGCCGGCAACAGGCCGTGATAGAGCCCGAAGCGCTCGTGAAGCTTGCCGTCCAGTTCTTTGCCCGGCGTAAGAGGCACATTCTCCAGATGCATCGGGTAGAGCTGGCTCGAAGGCGTCAAAGAAAAGAGCACCGTCTTGCTGTCGGAGGTGGTCCTGACCTCTTGGAAAAACCCCGTATCGGTCAGTTGCTTGGCGCGAGCCTTCACGTCGCGCAGGTTCACACGCGCGTCTGGCTTCAAACCGGCAGCCGCAAGCAGCTCCTGTTGCGTGTACTGGGGTGCGCCCTGAAAGCGAACCGCCTTGGCAGCAACTTTCTTCTGCGCCATCAAGGGAAGAGTGCAAAGCAAAAGCAAAGCGATACCGGCTGCGCCACACTGTTTGGTCATGTTGCGCCAAGATTAGCAAATAGACCCCGCTTCGGCCAGCGAACGCCTCGCGCCTGGTGCCCCATCTCGGCGCCGGGGAACCACGCTCTTGTTTTTGTGGCTAGGGTAGGATCGCAGTTCGCCCATTCTCGCCGCCTTTGTTTCCACCGGAGGGAGCAGTGGCCTTCAGGCCACTGAATACCGCGCAACAACCACCGGCCTTCAGGCCCGGGCCGTCACCGCCTGCGGAAAAACTCAATCGGGCGGTAGGTCGGGGATTCATCCCCGGAATAAAGCCAATCAAATTAGATTGGGCTTCAGCTCCTGAGGTATGCCGTTTGTCTTCCCGCTTCCCGACTCCTGAGTCTTCTGCAATGCTGCCGAGGATACGACCTCTACTATTCCTCTTGGCCAACGGGACCTCCTTTTGACTCGCATGGTGACAGCAAAGATCACTCCAGTTATTCGCGGCGAAGAATGATCATGGGATCGGAGTTCGCCGCCCGTCGTGCGGGGACAAAACTTGCTACGAGCGCCGCGATGAGGAACAGCGCCGGCACCACGGCAAAAGTTGCCGGGTCCCAGGTGCGCACCTCGTAGAGGGACGAAGAGAGGAACCGGGTCAGCGCAAATGCCGCGCCAAGCCCAAGAACCAGCCCCACGGCAACGATGCGAAGGCCCTGCCCAAGGAATAGCCGGAGAATATCGCCACGGCTGGCGCCAAGTGCGATGCGTATCCCCATCTCCGGGCCTCGCCGATTCGCGGTATAGGCGAGCAGTCCATAGAACCCGATCAGCGCCAGCGTAGTTGCCATGACAGCGAAGATCGACAGCAGCACGGTCTGGAACCGGCGCCGCGCGGACGCCTCGGAGACCAACTCGCGCATGGTATTCACCTTCGAGAACGCAAGGCTCGCGTCGATGCGGTGCAGGATGGCCGTCGCAGACTGTACGACATCCTTGCGGGGTAGCGTGGACTGAATCACGATGTACGCGTCAGCCGGACCGCTGAGAGGACCAAAAAGTTGTGGTTGGGGCGGGGCTTCCACGCTCCAGTCCCGCACATCGGCAACCACACCTACAATCGTTAGCTCATCCCTGGCCGGTTGCTCAGAGACATCCGGGTTGAATCCCGCGACCCACTTCCCGACTGCGTTGCGGCCGGGGAAAAACTTTCTCGCGAACGTCTGATTCACGATGACCACTTTCTTATCCCCGGACGCATCTTCCTTGGTGAAGAAACGACCCTCGATCAACGGTATATCCATTGCCGAAAAGTATCCCGGCGTCACGTCCGCGCCATCCACCAACTGGCCCTCCTGGCTCGGATGATCCTCAACCCGGAATAAAGAGCCTCGTTTGGAATCACCCAACGGCAGATCATCAACAGCGCCGGTCGCGACCGTTCCTTGCAATGCTCCAATCTGTGAAAGAAGCGTCTGAAAGAAGGCGTCGCGCTGTTCCGGCTTGCCATAGCTTTCCGGGACTTCGATCTTCATCGAAAGTGTGGTCGAAGAGAAGCCGACGGGCACCTGTTGGAGCTTGATGAAGCTCCTCACAAGAAGGCCGGCCCCGGCGAGCAAGACCACGACAATCGCAACCTCGCCCATAATCAGTGCGCTGCGAAGGCGATTGCGATTCCCTCGTGCCCCTGTCTGCCATCCTGATTTGAGAAACCCGATCAGGTTGACGCGAGACGCTGAAAGGGCGGGCAAAGTTCCCGTCAAAATGCTTGTCAGGAATGTCGTGGCAACTGTAAAGGCCAGGACCTTGACATTCAATGAAGCTTCATGGAGACGTGGAATATCTCCGGGATCGAGTAGAAGAAGCACACGGAGAAACACCCATGCCATGCCGATTCCCGCAACCCCTCCACCGACACCAAGCAGCAGGGACTCCGTCAGCAATTGCCGGATCAGCCGATCGCGCCCGGCTCCTAACGTCGCTCGCATTCCCAGCTCATGCATCCGGTTTGCGCTCCGGGCCAGCAGCAGATTGGCGGCATTTCCGCAGGCGATCAAGAGCACAAAGATTACCGCCCCCATCAGCAGCAACAAGAGAGGACGGGCAGAGCCCTCCATCGTTTCCATTAATGGCTTTACATACGCATACCAGCCCTCTTTGATAGAGGTATGCAGTGGATCGAGGGGCCGCAGGATGCCGTTCAATTCCGCTTCTGCCTGCGTGGCTGAAATGCCCTTCCTCAAGCGCGCCAGCGTATAGCAGTAGCAGCCTCCCACGGGGTCTGCCGAGACTCCGCGATCCGCGCGCTGCTTGGATGTCAGAGCCAGGGGGACCCAGAGATCGGCTGCTTCGATATGGTTATTGCCCCAACTCAATTCGCTATTATGCGGATAATTGAAGCCCGCGCCCATTACGCCGATGACCCGGTAGGTCTTATTGCCAGACCAAGTTGGTGGGCCGCTCAGTGGCTTGACGCTTAACTGTATCGATTTGCCGAGCACGGATGGGTCCGCGCCGAACAACTGTAGCCAAAGAGAGTGGCTGATCACCACCACGCCGTCATTCTCGGGCTCGTTGTCCTCAGCGTTGATTCCGCGCCCCAACTCGGGTGAGACTTCGAGCGTCTTGAAGAAGTCCTCGTCAACCGCCGCTCCGTTCAAAGATGTGTTGACTCCATTCAGCTTGAAGCTCTGCTGCGCAAACTGCGCCATCGCGGAGAACGAATGGTTCTCCCGCCTCATGTCGGCGAAGTCGGCGTTGTCGGGGACAACCGCCTCGGGCGGAATTCGCTTCATATTCTGATTTGGAGTCGTTATGTAGACGAGCTGTTTGGCATCACCGTAGGGCAAAGGAGGAAACATCACAGCGGTCATCAGGCTGAAGATGGCAGTGCACGACCCGATGCCGAGGCCGAGAGTGACTACGAAGACGGCTGTGAAGGCGCGATTCTTGCCGAAAGAACGCAGGCCATACTGTAGGTCCTGAATGAATTGCTCGATCATTCCGGTGCCGCGGGAATCGCGGGTTTGTTGGCGCGTCTGTTCCATTCCACCGAGCGCGATGAGCGCCTTGGTCCGGGCTTCGCCTGCCGGCAGCCCCGAGCGGACGTATTTGGCGGTCTCGTGCTCGATGTGGTCGCGTAACTCTTCGTCGAGTTCGTCGTTGACTTGGCTGCGGCGGAAGAGAGCGCGAAGCCGGTAGCGTAAATCGCTGAGCATAGCGGGCTCCTATAGCGGTTCCAGGATTGGTATACCTTGACGACATTTCACCAAGTCGACGCGACCATCAGGGAGCGGCGACCTCGCATGAATTCCGCCAGGGTACGGTAATCCTGGAACCGCTCTAAACAGGGCGCAGCACCTGAGCTACTGCTGCGGTCAACTTGTCCCACGCTTTCTGGTCGGCATCGAGCTGGCAACGGCCCGTCCGGGTGAGCTCATAATATTTGGCGCGACGGTTGTTGTCCGAGGTGCCCCAATGGGCTTTGATCAAGCCGCGACGTTCCAGCCGGTGCAGGGCCGGATAGAGCGAGCCCTGCTGGATGTGCAACACATCGCCAGACATCTGCTGCACCCGTTCTGAGATGGCCCAACCATGCTGCGGGCCGAGGGCAACTGTTCTGAGGATGAGCAGATCCAGCGTCCCCTGTGGAAGGTCGATATGCTGCGTCAAGATGTCGCCTCTCCCTTTTCACTTCTACAAGTAGCACGACCTGTTGTAGAAGTGCAAGGGGAAATGAGTAGAGCGCCCTCCCCACGAGGCACCATTGATCCGCGCCAATTCACAATCCCGTCGCCCAACATCTCCTTTCAATCGCCACCCAAAATTAGTTTGCAGATAATTAACCCCATTTGGCGCACAATCATTTCATAAGCACCCTTCACCAAAGGACGCGAGCCACAATCGAGCAGCGAGCGGCTAGAAGCTAGAAGCCACAAGCTAGAAGCCAGAAGCCGCCTTCCAACTCCTTTGCTCAGGCGATTTTGCCGATAACTCCAATGTTGAGACGATTTTAGAGCGGCACAAAAACCATAAGCTCAATCAGCAGAATAATTTAGGCAAAACAGGGGGGGGATAGGGGGTACCCCCGGCACCCCCGGCAATTGTGAACCGGACGGCCCAACGCAATCGGCACGCGGCGCCGTTTACCATCAATCCATGGTGCAACTCAGGCCGCAACCCATGCCGCTGGTGCAGGTCAACTCGGTCTGGAAGACATACCCCCGCCGCGCCGGCCTGCGCACCGAGTCGCAAACGGTTGTCGAGAACGTGTCGCTCTCGATTGATGCGGGCGAAACCCTTGGCCTGGTTGGCGAATCCGGCTCCGGCAAGACCACAGTAGCGCGCATGATTCTGGGCCTCGTCAAGCCCACGCGCGGCACAGTTCTGGTCGACGGCATCGACGTTGCGCAGGCCTCAGCCGGCCAACTGCACAGCCTCCGCCGCCAGATGCAGCCCGTCTTTCAGGACCCCTACGCCGCTCTCAACCCGCGTATGAAAATTGAGGAAATCATCACCGAACCGCTCGTGATCCACCGCCAGGACGCCGGAATCGACGACGGAAACGCCACAGGTTTCAGCAGGAATCGCGCAACATTGCGCACAAAAGCAGTCCAGTTACTCGCAGAAGTCGGCATGGATGAATCGGCCCTCGCGCGTCATCCCCACGAGTTCTCCGGCGGCCAGCGCCAGCGCATCAATATTGCCCGCGCGCTCGCCCTTCGCCCGCGCCTGCTTATTCTGGACGAGCCCGTCTCCGCTCTCGATGTCAGTGTTGGAGCGCAGATCGTCAACCTGCTCCGAGGCCTGCAGCGCGAGCACGCGCTCACCTACCTCTTCATCTCGCACTCGATGCCGCTGGTTCGCTACCTCAGCACGCGCATCGCCGTCATGGAGCGCGGCCGCCTGGTTGAAACCGGCGAAGCCGTAGCGCTCTGCGCCAATCCGCAGCAAGCCTACACACGCCAGTTGATCGCGGCCACGCCGGAGCTTCCCTCCGCCGTGGCCTGATCTTTCCTGGTCGGTCTTCGCGTTACTTAGGCGGCGCCGGAGTCTCCGGCTTTGTCTGCGTATCCGCCGGCGGTTGCGTCGCTGGATGTTCTTGCGCGGCCGGCTGCGCCTGTGCCCCGCCGTTCGCCGGCATATGCTGAACACTCATCGGCGGATGATTCGGCGGCATCGCCATCGCCGTCTGGTCAAGCAGCTCCACGTCGAAGATCAGGTCGCTCTTCGCTGGAATCCCTGGGTGAGCCGCATCCGGCCCCGGACGCCCACTCGCCCCATACGCCAGTTGCCACGGAATGAAGATCCGCCTCTTCCCCCCAATCTTCATCCCCGCAAACCCCTGGTCGAAACCTGGGATCGCGCGCCCCATGCCCTGGATAAACGTAATCGGCTGCGCACCGCTCAGCACCACTTTGCCGTCCGCATCCCGCTCCATCTTGCCGTCCTTATCCATAACCGGCTGCCCCGGATGATCGTAGGAGGAGTCGAACTTGCGTCCGTCATCCGCGCGCCCGTTGACCCCCAGCCACCCTGTGTAATGAACCTTGTAAATCTTCCCCGCCTCCGCGTCGGCGCCTGTACCGATCTTGATGTCCTGGTATCGAAGTGAAAAAGCCGTCTTCACCGGACCCTTGAACACCGGCACGCCGGCAGGAACCTTGGCACCTGCGGAAGCGAGAAGAGTTTTGGAGGCAGTCGCCGCAGGCTTGGCAGCGGTCGCGGAATGAGTTGAAGGTTTGGCAGCAGTTTGAGCGCTCATGGCGCCCGTACCGGCCGCTAACAACAAAATCAGGAAAGCACGTCTCATGTTTGTCATTATCTCAAGGCAGCTTCGCCCTTCCAAAGAACCGCAGTCCATTCAGCCCCCTTGGCCGCCAGCCAAGCGCCGCCTCACCCAGCCAGCAATCCCGCCAGCAGCGCGGTTCTTGGCGCCAGGTGCTCCACCACAACCGATTCGTGCCGCGCATGAGCGCCCTCGCCCACAGCGCCCAATCCATCCAGAGTCGGCACTCCCAGCGCCGCGGTAAAGTTGCCGTCTGAGGCCCCGCCCGTCGAGGCTTCATCGAGCACAAAGCCCAGCTCCGCAGCCAGCGCCTCCGCTCTCTCGTAGAGCCGTACCGTCCCGCGCAACCTCTCCATCGGCGGCCGGTTGATGCCCCCCGTCACCGTCAGCGTACAGCGCTTATCCACCGCCTTCAAGCCCGCAAACTTGCGCTCCATGCGCGGCCCATCCGCCTTGTGCGCAAACCGCACATCCACTTCAGCCCAAGCCTCCGCGGGAACCACATTCAACTTCGTTCCCCCGCCCGCCACGCCCACGCTCACCGTCAGCCCCCGCTCAAGGTCGGTCCACCCGCTTACCGCTTCCACCACGCGCGCCAACTCGCGAATCGCGCTCACCCCTTTCTCAAAGTCGACACCCGCATGCGCCGCCCGCCCAGCCACATCGATTCGCCAGTTCCCCGTCCCCTTGCGTGCCGTCTTGCAAGCCAGCCCCTGCGCAGGCTCCAACACAAACACCGCCCCGCACTCGTCTGCCAGCGCTTCTGTGATCGGCCGCGAAACCGGACTGCCCACCTCCTCATCGCTATTCAGCAAAAACACAATCTCTTTCCCCAGCAAATCCGCTTCGACCAGCATCTCCAGCGCGGTCAGCGCCATGGCCACGCCCGCTTTCATGTCGAATGTTCCGGGCCCCCACAGCCGCCCTCCACTCAACCGGCAAGCCATTGTCTTCAACGTTCCAAGCGGCCAAACCGTATCCAGATGGCCGAGCAAAAGCACCCGCCCCGCCGCCCCAGTCCGCGATTTCGCCCCGAATCGCACCTCCAGCACGTCCCCAAACGCGCGCTGCCGGTGCAGCTTTATCCGCCCGCCCAATGCCTTCGCATGAGCCGCAACCAGATCAACGCATACATCCACCGCGTTCTTCACGTCTGAAGGCGACTCGGCCGCGACCAATCGTTTTGTCAGTTCCAGCAGCGCCTTTTCCTTACGTCGCGCGCCGGCGAGCAACGCACGCATAGGGACCGCTGAATCGGGATAGATAGGCATCTTGGGACCTTTCTTGAATCCATTCCCATGGCAAAAGGGGAAGACGGTCTGATTCTACTCGGGTTAAGCGACCGATTGGAGCCCAACTCAGCCCAGAAAAGTGGCCTGTCATCCGCAGAGTGTTGCAAAAATGCCACACTACAGACTTAGCTCCACGGGTCTACTCTAACGGAGCACTTCTTTTGCACAGGCACTAAGTCGTTGGAGATCTGATTTTGGCCCATCCCGCACACCTGGAACAGACCATTGCCGCGCCAATTGAATTCACAGGCGTGGGGCTCCATTCCGGTGCACCGGTCACAATGCGAATGCTGCCTGCCCCCGCCGGGTCGGGCATTGTCTTCCGCCGTACGGACCTCGACAACTTTGAGATTCCCGCTATCGGCCGCAACGTCGCCAAAGTCAGCTACGCCACCAGCCTCATGCGCCAGGGCGTTCTCATCCAAACCACCGAACATCTGCTCTCCGCCCTCATTGGCATGGGCGTCGACAACGTCATCGTCGAACTCGACAATCTGGAACTCCCCATCCTCGACGGAAGCTCCTTGCCCTACGTTGAAGCTTTTCTTCACGCAGGCATCCGCACACAGCGCCGCCGCCGCGAAACCATTCGCGTTCTCCACGCGGTAGAGGTGCGCGAGGGCAACAAGTTCATTGGCGTCTATCCAGGCTCCGGTTATCGCATCGACTACACAATCGACTTTCCCGCTCCCATCGGCCGTCAGAAAGCCTGTGTCGACCTGGCCTCGGAGACCTATGGCTCCGCGATTGCCGCCGCCCGCACCTTTGGCTACAAGGCCAACGAGCAAAGCCTTCGCGACATGGGACTCATTCGCGGCGCCGGTCCTGAAAACGCCATCATTCTCGGACCGAATGGTCCTGAAAACGGTCCTCTTCGTTTTGCCGATGAATATGTGCGCCACAAAGTTCTCGATCTCATAGGCGACCTGGCTCTAGCCGGGCGCCGCATCGAGGGCCATGTTGTTGCCGAACGTGCAGGACACGCCATGCACACCGCCCTGGTCTCGCGGTTGCTCAAAGATCGTTCCGCATGGGAATTGGCCCACGTTCCAGTGGAATCGGCATCGGCAGAAGAGTCGGCGGAAGAGAGTGCGCTTCACGCTAATCTGCCAGGAGCCACGATCGGCGCCCCTGCGCTGGCCGGCATGTAGCAAATCTTGGTGAACTGCGATGGCGGGCGAAAAGCGCCGGCTCCGCACCCGCCACTCCACTCACTCCTGCAGCTTGAATACCACATTCACCGTGGTCTCCACTTCCACCGGCTCACCGCTTAGCAGGTAGGGCCGATAGCGCCATTCCTTCACCGCATCCATCGCCGCCTGCTGCAGCATCGCCGGCCCGCTCACCACGCGCAAATTCTCAATCGTTCCACTGCGCGAGATCGTCGCCTGCAGCACAATGGTGCCCTGTGTCCCGGAAGCCTTCGCAATCGGCGGATAAACCGGCATTCTCTTATCGATCAGCAATCCGTCCACAACCATTCCCGATACGCGTACCGGACCCGTGACCCGCGCACGCACCACCGGGCGTTGAGTCTCGCCGCCAAAAAGATTGGGCCCGACGGAACCATTCCCATCATCCATGGTTGCGGGGTTGATGTTCGGCAACGTCTCCTGCCTCTGGGCGATGTAGGGATCGTGAGGAATGACCGTCGGCGCAAAGATCTGGCCGCCTTGCATTTCGGGCTTCACCAGGTCTGCATGTTGCACCCGTGCAACCGGCCTTGTCTCAGGCTGAGGCGCCGGCGGCACTTCCATCAGGAAGGGAAGTACCATCTGCGGTAGCGCATGAGGATAGATCAGCGGGATCATCACCAGAGCCATCAGGATGGAGCCGTTGAAGGCGGACGCTGCAACCATCCAACCACTGCTGCGCGTGTGAATTCTGCCCGTGGATTCGAACGTGGAGTCTTCAAACATGGCCTGCCTCCCCAACTTCAATTCAGCAGCGCCGCGGGGAGACAGAGAGTCTTCAAAGCGCAACCGCCCCGCCACTCCACGCAATCCATCTGCGTGGAGCGGAACTTCAAGGGGCATTACCCCGGCGACTTGATACCGTCGCCTTCAACCCCGGCCCGCCGCTCATCCCATCCGGTACCACTGTGCTGGTGTAGACACCGCCGCCGCGCAAACTGTTCCCGCATTGAGCAAGAAATGTATCGGTTGCGATAAACTCCGAATCGACCGCACCCTCTCTGCCGGAGCTTCAATGAAATTGTTTCGCTGTTTTCTTTTTGCCTTGGCCGCACTTGCTGCGACATTCCACTCGGCAATGCTTCGCGCTCAGCAGCCCGTGGCGGCTTCCGATCCCGCCGCCACCCTCAACTACATCCACTCCGCCTGGGACACGCTCACGCGTTCCGTCACTGACTGCAATTCCTTCACCGACGTAAAAGTCGAAAACCCATCCGCCACAAATCCCGTCCTCTATCTGCCCGCCGACCTGCTCGCTCCTCCTCAGGTCAATGCCCTCGAACAAACGTGCCACGTCCGGTTGATTTCTTTACCCCGTCGCATTGAAAAAATCGGCGACGTGCGTCCTGAAGAGCTCCGGACCCCCGGCCTGCTCTATCTGCCCAACCCGTACATTGTTCCCGGCGGGCGCTTCAACGAAATGTATGGATGGGACAGTTACTTCATCATTCTTGGGCTGGAAGCCGATCATCGCGAAGCACTGGCCAAAGGCATCGTCGATAACTTCCTCTTCGAGATCGAGCACTACGGCGGAATTCTCAACGCCAACCGAACTTACTACCTCACGCGTTCGCAGCCGCCGCTTCTCACCTCCATGATCCGCGCGGTCTACGAAGATCCTGCCAGCTTTCCAGCCACATTCGACGATCGTACGCAAGCGCGCACATGGCTCGAGCACGCCTACGCGCTCGCGCAAAAAGACCACTCCACCTGGGAGCGTCCCGAGCACAAGGCAGGCTCAACAGGCCTTGCCCGCTATTTTGACTATGGAGCTGGCCCGGTCCCGGAGATGGCCGACGACAGCACCTACTACGTCGACGTCCTTCGCTGGCTGGTCGCGCATCCTCACCAGGGTGGCGACGGCTACCTGGTCAAAGCCGCCGAGCATCCTGACGCCGCCGAGGCCGCACGGCTCAAGCTGACCAGTTGCGACGTTCACACGAGCGTCGTCTGCCAGCGTGCATGGTTCGGCGGTTATCGCCTCAGCCGCGAGTTCTACGCCGGCGACCGCGCCATGCGCGAATCCGGCTTCGACTCCTCCAATCGCTTCGGCCCCTTCTCAGGAGATACCCAACACTACGTCCCCGTCTGTCTCAATAGCCTGCTCTATCGCTACGAGCGCGATCTCGAACATCTTGCCCTGCTGCTCGGTAATGAGAAAGACGCTGCGCACTGGGACCGCCACTCTCAGCAGCGTGCCGCCGCCATTCAGCGTTATCTCTTTCGTCAAAAGGATGGCGTCTTCGCTGACTTCGACTTCGTCCACGCACGTACATCGAGTTATGCCTATATAACTTCGCTCTATCCCCTGTGGGCCGGTTTCGCCACGCGCGAACAAGCCACAACGATGGAAGCAAAGCTCGATGTCTTTGAACGTCAAGGTGGTCTTTCCACAAGCATCACCAACACGGGCTTGCAGTGGGATGAGCCGTTCGGCTGGGCGCCTACGAATTGGATCGCTGTCGCAGGCTTGAATGCCTACGGTTTTCGTGCCGACGCCGCGCGCATAGCTAAACACTTCGCCGCGACAGTTGATACTGGCTTCGCCTCCGACGGAACCATTCGCGAGAAATACAACGTCGTCAACGCAAGCTCTACCGTAAAAGTAAGTGCCGGCTACACAACCAACGAGATAGGCTTTGGCTGGACTAATGCCGTTTATCTCAAGATGAACGAAGTTATTCAAAAGCAAGCGACGGCTGCGACTAACTAATCCTGTCCCACAAAGGAAAGGGCGCTTTCACCAAGTGAAAACGCCCCACCAGCTACTAACTAACCCCAACTTACTCAGGCAGCGTCATCGTACCCTTCACGTTGAAGCTCCCCGTCACAACCGGTGCACCCGTTCCCGGCTGTCCGCCGCCCACAGATAGGCTATACGCGCCCTCGGCCACAATCGGCTCTCCTGCCTCCGTGATCATGCTCATGTCTCGCGCCTTCAGCTCAAACCGCAGCTTCTGTGAAGCCCCAGCCTCCAGATGAACCCGCTGAAACCCGCGCAACGCTTTCAGCGGCGCGCCCGCAACCTTCGGGAACTCGAGATAGAGCTCCGCCACCTCGTCGCCGGCCTTGGCGCCGGTGTTCGTCACAGTAACTTCTGCGGTCAGCGAGTTACCCGCATCAATCGCCGCCGGCACACTAAGTCCGCCATAACTGAAGGTCGTGTAACTCAGCCCGTAGCCAAATGGATAAAGCGGCGTCCCCTCAAAGTACCGGTAAGTCCGCCCCTTCATCGCATAATCCTCGAAGGGTGGTAGCTGGTCCACGCCGGTATAGAAAGTTACCGGCAAACGGCC
>Ga0182013_10004808_pt1 | contig 16025 bp, 16 predicted proteins | sample 612S2MmetaG_FD_120487 | JGI IMG/M metagenome (GOLD analysis project Ga0182013, IMG submission 120487) | Permafrost microbial communities from Stordalen Mire, Sweden - 612S2M metaG | ecosystem: Environmental > Terrestrial > Soil > Wetlands > Permafrost | place: Sweden: Stordalen | collected...
AGCCGGCATAAGCCACTCGGTAAGCCAGGAAGAGCACGCTGTGGCTCTGTTGACAGATAATCGCCTGCTGGCGTGGCTGACTCCCGCAGGAGCGGAACGCGCCGCTCACAGCGGACTCAAGAGCATACCTCTTGAGGATTCTCAGATTCGTCTCGAAATGCACATTGCCACGCTCGCCAACAACAACTCGCCGCTTGTCAGCGAATACGTGCGGACCTTCATGAAGCGAATTGAGGAACAGCGCCCACCGCTGCAACTGCAATTGCCAATTTGAATGACTGAGGATGATTTGCTGAGATTGTGCGGTAACTCAATGCTGGCATCCATGCCATCCGGGGGGGAAGAAACATAGGCCTCCCGCCGAGTGCCAGGAGACTCATGCGTTGGCGGGCAAACGTTGAACATACAGTTCTCCGCTTTTCCGCCTAGCTAGTCGAGGAGTAAACGATGAAGTCCGAACGTTTTCAGCGGAGGAGAGAGGAACTGACAGGAGCATTTGGAATCTGTTCGGGCTCAATTGGACACAACTATCCGCCACCCAAGCCCAGATGTTGTCGATTGATGCGGCGAAACCTGGCCCAGATTCTGGTCCAGGTTTCTCTCAGGGAATGAAATCTTGCGCGGCTTCCAGCTCGTTTCAATTAATACTAGTAATTTCTCTTGCAACGAAAGCCGGTGACGGCAACGGAACGAATCAGCTCATCGTTAGAATCGACCGCCACATAATGAGCTGGGCATGAGTAGGCTTCCATTCCGCCTACTGCATTTACTTCTTGAGCGCTCATTCCGGGGCCATCGTGCCGTCCGGGTGCAAGATCCAGGCCGCCCGTGTAGGTTCCGTTTCTGCCAACAAGTGTGACGTAGACCGGTTGACTGCATGTGTTTTCAAATGTGAGCCAGTTGTAATTACTGGGGTCGTAATACTCCCGCAAGCACTGGGTTGCATTGGGCGCATACTGTTGGGCATGTGCAAGAGCCGAACCGATGAAACCTGCTGCCGCCAGCAATATAACAGCCATTTTCATAATTAATTCTCCAAATCTCAGGTTCGACCCCAGGGGGTTGCCACTGGGGCGGCCCATGTTACTCGCAGTGACTCGTACTCGCAGAGGCGTCCTGCGTTGGTGTGAAAGTCCTTCCGCTGCGACTAGCGGCCGCGGTACTCGATTTCGCATGTGGCCTTCACCGTGACCATGCATGTGTAGGTCACGTTATTCTCGTCGTCGGAGCCGAGTTTGATGCAGCTTGAGGACGTTGTGTTCGTGGCGGTCACTGTGCCCATACAGGTAGAGTTAGCCCAGTTCTGCGCCTGTTCCGTTGCTTCGTCCATTGCCTGGCCGCGATCCGACTCCGTGGCCGAGCCACTGCCGGTTGTATAGGTGGTCAAAGTTTTAAGCTGTTGTGCGTGCACGGCGCCACAAGTCAGTGCCAGCGCCACGAAAAAGGTTGTCACTTTCGCGAATTTCATTTGCTCCTCCTGATTACTAATGGGGTTATTTGAAAGACGTTGTTCCGGTCAGTCGTGTGTTTGGGACTTACGTCGACTTTGCTCGATGGAAGTTATTCGTCACATCACGAATGCGCCGTTGTCTTCATAAGCGAAATCGCAATCCGAAAAGGGACATGGGGCTGGAATCAGCGATTCACGTTGAGCATTGCGCCCTGTTTAGGCGGATCCCGCCCTGCGACGCCACACGGGCGGAATGAGGCGAATTGGGTACTGGCTTCCGTTGAGATTTGATCTCTATCAGCCACTCTCTAGAATTTCCGTATCTTCTGCGCATTCAATGGTATAAAAGAGGGAATATCCTCACTTTCGCCTTGCAGAGGATTCCCGTGAGCGTGGCACCCGGCGAGGTTACACATCTCCTGCTGGAATTGAGGCAGGGTAACAAGGAGGCCGAGGGGCGTCTTATCCCATTGGTCTACAATGAGTTGCGCCGTATTGCAGGGATCTATTTGCGCCGTGAAGCTCCCGATCACTCGCTACAACCGACTGCCTTGGTTCATGAGGCCTACCTTCGCCTGACCGACATAAAAGAGGTCGACTGGCAGAGCCGATCCCATTTTTTCGCGGTTTCGGCTACCCTCATGCGCCGCATCCTGGTAGACCATGCCCGCGCGAGCCATGCACGCAAGCGGGGCAATGGCTGGGATGCCGTAAGTCTCAATGACGCTATTTTGCCTTCTCCGCAGCGCGCCCCAGAGATTCTCGCTTTGGATGAGGCCTTGAGCAAGCTAGCGGCGCTCGACCAACGCCAATCTAAGATCGTGGAGTTGCGCTTTTTTGCTGGGATGAGCGAGGAAGAGGCCGGTAAGGTTCTCGGGATCTCGGAACGCACCGTTAAGCGAGATTGGCGTGTAGCCAAAGCCTGGCTGTTTAAGGAACTGAACTGCTGAAACAAATTATGCGCGGCATTTTCCCGCCGCCATTTGCCTGGTGAAGGATGGATCAGGATCGCTGGAAGACTGTCAACGTTATCTTTCACGCCGCGCTGGAAGTTTCCTCCAGCGAGCGCCATTCGTTCGTGCTCACGGCATCCGAAGGTGACCCGGATCTTCAGGCCGAAGTCGAGCTCCTACTCAAGGCAGATCAGGATGCTGGAAGCTATCTAGAGTCCCCGCTGGTTCCCGCGGAACTGTTTTCGAACTCTGTTTCGCCCGTGAATCCAGGAGATGTGCTTTGCGGGCGGTTCCGCATTTTGAGGGCAGTTGGCGAGGGAGGCATGGGGCATGTTTTCGAGGCCCTCGATTCCGAACTGGCTGTTCATGTTGCCCTCAAGATCATCCGACCTGAAATTGCCGCCAACCCCGAGGCTCTCGTCCGGTTCCGCCAGGAGGTCCGCCTTGCACGCCGAATCACACACCCCAACGTATGCCGAACTTTTGATATCGAACGTGAGACTCGCGTTGTCGATGCAACCCGCGGCACAAAACAGGAAGTGGTTTTTCTCACAATGGAGTTCCTCGAAGGAGAAACGCTTGCTTCTCGAATCAAACGAGACGGCCCACTCCCACTGAATGAAGCGCTTCACGTCGCGCGCCAGACCGCCGATGCGCTCCAAGCTTCCAATACGCTGGGCATAGTCCATCGAGACATGAAGCCGGCAAATATCATGCTCGTCCCGTCGGAGGCCACAGCTCCAATTGGCTTTCGTGCCGTCATAACAGACTTTGGTCTCGCCCGCCTCGATCCTGTCGTCTCCCCTAGCAATCTCTCGGCTTTCAGCAATACTGCGCGCCCCATTGGCACGCTAGCCTATATGGCCCCCGAACAGTTGGAGAACGCACATATCTCCTCCGCAACCGACATTTACGCCTTTGGCCTCGTATTGTTTGAGATGGTCACCGGCACGCGCGCCTTCCCCTCGGACAACCTGCTCAGCGGCATTGCGCAGCGCCTCACCGGTTCACCGCCCTTGCCACAGTCGCTCGTTCCCGACCTTCCGATTCACTGGTGCCGTACCATCGAGGGTTGCCTTCGCCTAAAACCGACCGACCGGTTCCAGTTTGCCTCGGATGTCATGGAGGTCCTCGATGGTAAACACATCGGCCTTTTGCGTATTGTCAGACCTTCCCTCGGTCAGCGTTTAAGCCTGGCCACTGGGCCGATCCGGCGCCGTGTACTTTCCCTCGCTGCAATTTGTCTTGTCATGGTGGCCCTTTTCCTCGGCGGCCTGCGCATATATAGGACAGTGACGGATCTCAAGGTCGCTCCAGGAGCTCTGGTCTACCTAGCCCCTGTCAGCAATCAGACTGGCGAGAAATCCCTCGATAACGTTACCGAACTGATCGGGGCGGGGCTTTCACAGTCCGTGCAGGTCAATCTTCTCGATCAAGGTCGTGTAGGAGACATCTTGCAGCGGATGACGAAAGCCCCGGACACTTTGATCGACCCGCCGATTGCGCGAGAAATCGCTATGCGTGCCGGGGCTGTTCGTGTCATTTTCGCCACGGTAACGGGATCGGCCGGAAGTTACAGTCTCAATATCGACATACAACAGCCCGACGCAAGCGATTTGCTGCGCTTCCGCGATCACTGGCCCAAGAGTTTTCTCTGGCACACTTCGAGCGGGAATCAATCTACCGGTACAATCCCCGCGGAACTCCTGTCGACAATTCGCACCACCAGCGATTGGATCCGCCACGAAGTCGGCGAATCGGCGAACGACATCGCCCGCCTCGACGCACCACCAGAAGATGTGACCACCGGCAATTGGCAGGCACTTGGCGAGTACAAACTCTCGCGTGAATTGAGCGAGAAAGACAGACCACAAGAAGAGGTCATTGCGCTTGAGCGTGCAGTTGAGATTGATCCAGGTTTCGCTCTTGCGTGGGGAAGGCTTGGCGATTTGCTGATGACGTTGCACCGCGAAACTGAAGGCTATGATGCATATGATCGGGCAACAAGCCAGGAACTGCTAAACCGGCTTAGTTCACGCGAAAAATACCGCATCTTGGGTATGCAAGCCGAGGATCAGTGGAGGTGGCAAGACGCGGAAAGATACTTCGAGAATTGGCAAACTCTGTATCCTAACGATTATTTAGCGTTTGTATACCCGAGTTGGTCCCTGAGGAAGCTTGGAAAAGCTGATCTCGATGTCGAGAACTTGAGAAGGGCCGTGGAATTGGCGCCTGGTCAAACGTACATCAAAGACTCGCTAGCCGAAGCTCTGATGATCGACGGCCATCATCAGGAAGGTCGCGAAATCGTCGCCGAACTTCTAAGAAATGGAAATTCAGTGGACCGCGCCCGCCTGACGGAAGCGCGAATCGACTTTCTCGATTTTCGGTTTGATGATGCGGCAAGAGACCTCCAAGCGCTTACTCATTCGAGCGATAGACGTGCGCTCAGCGACTCCTTCCTTTGGCTAGCGAGCTTCTTTGCGGAACAAGGAAGGTTCCATGAGGCGTGGGAGACATTAACGGAAGGAATGCAGGCTGACCGCAAACTTGGTCACCCCGAAGCACAGTCTAAGAAGCTAATATATCGTGGCTGGATCAGTGCGAAGCTTGGTCGATTCGCTGAATGTGCGGAGGACGTTCATGAGGGGTTGAAACTGGATTCAAGCCCAAGCCAAATCCTCAGAGCCGAGGACGTCCTAGGCGGTGCAATCACAATCGCTCCGACGGCATCCACGAGGGAACTGCGGACGGAGATGGTCGAAATTGGGACCCGATTGCCGAAGGATCGGCCAGGCCCGAGCGGGCTGATTCTGGAGTTGCGAACACGGGGGGAAATTTTACTTGCCCAGGGCCATGCCGCGGCAGCAGTAGCGGAGTTCCGAAAGCTGGATAAAATCGACTCTCAGGTTGGCAGCCGAGAATATCTCGGTCGCTCCCTTCTGGCCTTGGCAGCAAAAGTGAGTGACTCCGACGTTGGCACGCAATTGCGCCGAGAGGCCATGACCGCCTATTCGCAAATGGCGCTGAGACCCAATTGCCTTTGGGGATGGGCAATCAGCTATCCACCGGGGTTCTGGGCGGATGAATTGACGTCTTATCTCAAACTCGCTAACGAGCTTGGCGATGATAGCTCATCGGCTTCTGCCGCCCTCACAAATCTTCATCGACTCCGGGGCTTGATCTTCCCGAACGCCGGTCAGGACAGTAGCCATCTAAACAAACGCCACAACAATGCCAACCGATCACAACGCAACTCGGAGGAATATCATGGAAGTAATTGAGGAAAAACTCGCCGATTCTCTCAGAAACTTGCTAAGTTTCTGGTTAGCATTTACCTCAAGTCAAGATTGGTTTCGGGACTCCACATTGACCCTGCAAGCCTCGGCACAAAATGCACAACAGGTCCTAAATATTGGCGGCGATTCCTCAGCCATCGACACCGCAATCAGCAATCTGAATACTTTCCCAAACGATGGCAGCTACTTCGCAACTGTAGCAGCTAGTTATCCAAACTTCACAACGGCAGCAGGGAAACTTGTAATTGCGCCCGGTCAACAGGTCGATCCTAGGGCTGTCGCCAGGCTTTGGCTTCTCGTGACTACACGGCCCGATCTTTTTGCTTACAATCCCGACCAGGCAAATGCGATTTCGACACTTGACGAAGCAATTACGCCCTTCATCGCGGATGCCACCATCTCAGATGCTGATCGACAAGCAGCGGTCGCTTCTGTCTATGGATTCTCGATTAACATTTTCAAAGCCCGAGTCAGGTCGGATTTTCACTATTCAACTCTTAACAGTTGGCCAGCAGCCGTGTCTGTAGGAGGACACCCCGACGTAGCCGATTTGTCGAGCTTCTAGTCCGCACGCGATTTGGCTTGCCACTCGTTTAGTTCCGAATTCCGCAAGAGGGGAATGAGTTATTGCCAGTTCCTGTGAGCGTTGTGCATTGTGTGATGTTGGGCGCTGCAATCGTTGTGACATCGCCACAAGTGTGCCGTGGAGCGTTCTCAGTTGAATAAGCATTGAGCTACTCAGATGTCGTTTATTGCGTTGTCGGGAGTTTCCATGAAGCCCAATAGTCTTGCGTTTGCCCTTTTAGCGATTCCGCTCTCACTCACCGTGGCCCGCACCCTCAGTTCGAGCTTGCAAGGCAGCGTAACTCCTTCCTCGCGCTCGCTGGTCCGAGATGAAGCGCCGCTTTCGTGCCCGAACTCGGTGGCAGATTCCAGCATAAACCTGAACGACAATTGGGCCGTCTTCAGGTGGCTGACTGCAACATCTAATAAACTCCCGACCGCTCCTAGCCCGAGAAGATCGATTGACCCAATCTGGGAGTCATGGTGCACAAAGCAGGATATCTGGTCCGGAGGTGGAATTCATAACGAAAGAGCAGATCTAAGAGGTCTGAGCGATTTTCCGCTCCCCAAACAAACGAATGGCACGACCAAGAAAAATATGCTCACTACGTCCGATGGCGAACTGGCATTGGTTCTATTCAACCAGATTGCCGCGGAGGATATCCGCACTATGAATTTGGGAAGTCAGACGGAACGCCCGGTGGCATTCCGGGATGGAGCGGTGATAATCAAAACCATTTGGAGGGTTATCGATCCGAATTCTCCTCCTCCTTTCACATTTCCCGCGTCAGCTATTGGGTCCTCCGATGAAAGAAATCAAACCGATCTTGTAACTTCAAGTCTTACGACGAAATTTGATTCACTAGTGAATGTGAATATATCCCCCCAACAAATCGACTGCATCGTCAACGGTGCGAACGTCCTCCCAGCGACTCCTATCTCAAACGGCGACCGTGTTGCTACTACAACTCCGATCGCTGTCCCCTTAGGATGCTTCCATACACACCAGATTGATGCGCTGGGCAAAACCGAAGAGGCAATACAAGCGAACTGCACTGCGCCAACCTGCATTGCTGTATTGACCGGCTTTCATGTGATGACAAAGACCAAGGAGTCAGTTCAATGGAACTGGATGACCTTTTGGTTTCGTCCAACTGGAGATCCAGAAACCAGCAGCGGTCCAGCACCCTGGAAATTCTTCACGGGCAATGCAACGAGGGGCTCGAGATCCGGCCCCTCCGTGTCGGGTAAATATGAGATTTGCTTTAACCCTTATTTGGAGGGAACAAAGGACGTTCCAAATGGACAAGTCTCGAACTGTCTCGATTGCCACAGATTTGCCGCATACGACAACTCTTTGAAAACGGTAGAGGCACGTGCCGGGAAATTCACCACAGGAAACAGCCCAGCGTTTGGCCAGCCACCGCTGAAGACTGATTCCTGCCCCCATGAGAAATGTGGATATTTCGATGGCAACACAATTTCGGCAAGCTTCGTGTGGAGCATCGTCGAACAACAAAATTCAGAAGGAGCGCCGGGGCCAGCTAATCCATAAAGTTGTCGCGGGATGAGAACTGCGATGCTTCGCCAGTTTCGAATTCAAAGAGGAGGACAAAGATTGTGAAAGCCTTAGGCTGCCGAGTCACGAGTGCGACGCACGGATTTCTTTCTGTATTCCTGATATTCACGGCTATCGGCTGCGGCCATAAGACGTTGATTGTCACCGCAAGCTCTATGGCCCCAACGCCGAGTGGGACCACAACCTCGGCACCTGATTGGCCTGAGACTAGGAGCTCAACCGAACTCGTAAAACAAAAGAAGGCAGCTGGCACCGCAAATATACCGGTCGACGGCATACCATTCTACGTCAAGCGTGGGTCATGCAAGACCGAAACAGTCTGGATTGAACCGCAGTACACCATGACGTTGACCATTAATCTTGATGAGAAGGGACCAGAGATCCTCGAAGAGGGAACACTTACCAGGAGCGGGTACTTGGATCCCACAAGCAAGCAGTTGGTGAACTTTCTGAGTGGTATCCAAGGTAAGCATGAGCTAAGCGATAAAGATCTGGCCGCGTGCCCCCAGAATGTGAAGGATCACTGGGAAACTGTATTTCCTCCATCTGGCTCAAAAGACGCGCCCCCAATACTTCAGTACGAGGTGCAGCCGCACACCTTGAATAATCTCTCGGCTAGTCAGTCCGCAACGCAACTCACCCCAGTCGGGGCAGCAGAAGCCGCAGGGAATTTGATTCGGGCCATCAACACTGCAAGCGTCGTTCCTGTCGTCGACTACACACATGTCTATTACATGAATGGGAAGACGCCGTGGATTGGTAGCTCTCAAGTGGACGCCAAGCTAGCGGACGATGGAACGCTTTCGGAAGGGAGTGGCCAAGCTGAAGACGATACGTGGTCAACAATATTGAACACGATTACCGGACTCGTCGGCGACTTCACAGGGGCCAGCACCGCGGCTAGTGCTGCGAGTACACCTGCAGCTGCATCTCCGGCGGTACAGCCCCAGGATTTGGCTCACGTGATTGTAGGCTCGCCGAAGCCAGCGGAGAATAAATGCGCGATTAATCCTCCGGACTGGCCCACGCCACAGCATTCGGCAACGTATACCTACAAGCTTACCCCGACCGTTTACACACATGACCACACCTATCAAACCTTTGATCTAGTGAACGGGTGCAACCCGGCGCCAAGCGGAGTTATTGACGGGAGTTACACCATCACGAAGGTAAGCCCTGACTCCGGTGATGCTGGAAAGAAGAACAACATGATTACAGTCACCGGAACAGTGACGTTGCCAGACGGCAAAGATGCAAAAGGCAAAGACAAGAAAGGCACCAATCAGTAGCATCTTCAAGAAGACGTCAGCGATAGCTTTGCGAATCAGCGCAACACTCTGATGGGTCACGCTCTCAATGGGGCTCTTTGAACGCGGCGAAAGGGCATCCGCGAGTCGCCGTACTGCGGTATCAATGACCCCTAAATCAGGTCGCGGAGTCGGTGGCCTCGTCACCGTTGCCGTTCCACTTACCAGCTGATCACTTCCACCATGCCAGAGGTATTTCTGCCACCAGGTTGTTTGGAATTCCCACCAGGCGGTCGATCCTTGTGCGCCCAGTCTATTGATCGGTGGTTCAGCGCCAATAGGGTGGTGTGCTTTCTCCTGTGCGGATCAAGCCCCAAGCGGAACAGCAAAAGTCTTCACTTGGGTGATCCACCTGTCACTAGCGTGGACGATTAGGCGAAAGTGCGGCCGCCGGAAGCCGATGCGACGCCGTTCAGCAAAGTCCTAGGCCAACACCGTCTCCGGTCAACAAGAATTCCTTATCCATACATCTTCGGAATCCGAAGTGCGTGTCCCCTTTCGAGCGTGCAATACGCCTCTTGAAGTAGCACCAAACTTCACTCCCAGGAGGCAATTCACAATGTCGTCCAAAGTCCTACAATTCACCCGCAGTTTCCGGAATGTGATCGTGTTGGCGATTATTATGCTCATATTCTCCGGCCTCAATGCACATGCCCAGGCCGTCAAAGGTCAAGAAGAGTTCTCAATTAGCGGCGACCTTTTTGTACCCGTCAAGAATACCCCTAGCACCACAGGTCTTGTCTCGTTCGACATAAGCCGTTACTTCACACGCCGAGTCCAGGCTGGCGTTGGCTCGACCTTCAACTTCTTCGGCGACACCACCGACAACTACAATTCCACTGGCGTCATCACGGGGACCACGACGAAGTTGGCAGTGACTTCCGATCCCAATGTCTTCGTCCGCTACAACTTCATCAAGCCGAAGAATCCGTTCGCTCCCTACCTGGGCCTCGAAGCCGGCACGAGCATTCAGTCCGATGGCAATACCTCCCAGTTTCAGGACAACTTCTATATACGACCAAATGTGGGGCTGAAGTATTACTTCAGCAAGCGCGCGGCGTTCGACTGGAATGCTGGCTATCAGTCTGTCGTTAAGGACTCGTCCAATGGCACCGCCGATTTCCGTGTTGGGATATCGGTCCTTTTCTAGGATCCGTCCCGCGACCGGACAGCCTGGTTGCAAACACAACTTGCAACCAACGGACTCGTGGACAACATGCAATCTTGACTTCATCGTGTTTGTGCTCTGCTCTCGCCGAAGCGCAAAGAGACGCGCCACAAACCCAGCACCGAAACCGTCCGCGGACGGAATCTTAAGGAGAGATATGCGAACTGTGATTGGCGTGGTTTCCATAGCACTGACGTTGCTGCCGGTTGGAGGTTCTGTTGCCGTCGTGGCTCAAGCGGCAAAGGTCTCCGACGTTTCCTGGAAATGGAGCGCATCAGGCAAACACAAAGAATCAGATCTTGCTCAATGCCCTTCCGCGACCGGCAACGAGCAGCTTGAGTTGCGATTCTACAAACATGAGTTTGGCAATATGTCTGTGTCGTTGCCAGAGCCGAGGGAGCTGAAGAGTCACAGCAAATCTTTGGCGACGGAGATGGCTAAGAACAAGGTGTCCGTCACGTTGATCTTCGATGATGCGGCACCTGTGACCGAGACTTGGGCGATTCTGGAGGACCCCGACAGCGGAAAACAGTTGCTAACCCCAAGAGATAAGCAGACCAAGGTCTATGAGCTCGTGTTGAAGAGCAAGCGACTGAACATCTCCTACCCAGATAAGGACGGGAAGCTTATCACGACTGTCTTCGACGTCTCAGCCATGCCTTCACAGGTGCAGGCCCACAATGAGAAGATCCACCACTTTGGCCTCAAGGATTCTTTGGAACTCGGCCTTTCGCTTGTTCCGATCGGCTAGATGTGTCGAGCGGCGGCTCAACCGCGGCGGTTCAGCCGTCGTTCAATGTTCACATGGTCTGATACGTCGGTAAACCCGAACAAATGAATCAAAAGATTCTTCAACCGCGATGGGGGCCTAAATTGCGCAAACTCATCTATTCAATCACATTCGTATTAGCATTCAGGGGGTTCGGTCATGCTCAGACGCAGGACTGGACCGGAGTTCCTCCACCTGGGAACGATCCGCAGTTGCAGCAGCTATATTCACAAGCGATGGCCCAGGCACAGAGCAGCTTACAGGGAGCGCAGTCCTATATGCCGAGCGTGTCCGGCGTCCCTCAGCAGTATGTTCAGTGGGGGCTTAACTCCGCAACGCTTTTCAGCGCAAAGTGGGACTACTGGCAATTGCTGAATCCAAAGGCGAGCATGCTCAGCAATCCACAATATCTGCGTGACTATGCGGCATTCTCGCAAGGCTGCTACCCACAGTGTCCCAACTTCCCCAACAGCGGTAATAGCAATGGAGGCAGGCCGTCTAACCCTACTGCGCCGGCCAACACTATTAACCCTTCACTCTACGGGGCCGCTGCACTCAGTCGAGGTCTCGTGTCCCCGTCAGCGGTAGCCCAGCAGGAGGCTGATGCCGAGGCAGCTGACCTGATGAATGAAGTAGCAGGATACACGCCGTCCAGCGGGAGCGCGAATCAACCGCAGAGCAATCAGCCTGACGATCCGCTGGAATATAATGGCCCCCGCGAGCTTGACTTTAACCATCCCGAAACACTACCGGACACGATGCCTGGCGTGTCGGTGATCGTCTTCCCTGGCACGGCCACAGATTCTCAGATTGCACCATCCTGCATGACCATTGCAACATGTACAGCGCCAATGCCCGTGCTGACGGAGGATAATCCCCCTGGGTCCGGTAGCGAGGTTTCTACGGAGCCAACCGTGCCAGCGGCCGCTACGCCAGGAACTCCTGCTGCGCCGCAACTGGCAACTCCCGAGGTGCAGAACGAGGACACCTCGACACAGGTGGCGTTCCAAAGCATCACTAGTCAGATCAACGATCAGGTAAATCAGAATGAAGACTCGGCAGCGCAAGCCGGTCAAGAGAGAGCGCGGGAGAATACTGAAGGGCTCAAAGACCTTGCCACTGACGCGGTCGTAAGCGCTCTAGACCCGAACGGGGTTTCAGCGCGACTTACTACGGATTTTGGAACTGCCGCGAGCGACTTGAAGGCAATTCTCTCCAGCGATGAGGACCAGACTCATCCAATCGAAGGTATCGCTGGATATCTGAAAGATCAAATAAGCACGAACCTATTGAACAAAGCATACGACACAGCGCAAGATGCGCTGGTCGATAAAGCTACGAGTGGAATGGATCAGGGAGCAAAATTGAACACAGTTTTCGATAGCGTCCTTGCCCCGAGCTCCTTTGTATCCCTCACCAAGCTGAAAGACAATTTCTTCAAGTATTATGGACCCGCAATGGACAGTTTTTTCGGAGTTGTCCGAGAAGATTCTCAAGGCAAGGAGGCGACGGAGCAATGAGAAGCTTGGTCAAGTCCTGCCGACTCGCCCTGATCGCTGCAATGCTCAGCGCTATCCCGTCGACCGGCCAAACTAAGCAGACTACGCTCGCATTCGAGTTAGACCAGTGCCGCACGGCTTTCATTGCAGTATTGGCCAGGACGCCCTTGGATAGCGAGATTGAAGCTTACCGGCTCTGCTCGAAAGCCCGCCCCAAGGCTGGATTTCCGCACCAAAACCTCGGGATACTCTACGAAGCACAGGATAACTGGGAACTTGCAGACAAGGAATTCCGCATTGCTCTTAGTCTTGGGCTTTCGACGGACCTGGTTGAGAAGACGGAGCGAGAGTTAAGGGTTACCGACGAGCGATTGCACCAGAGTGCAAGCGAAAGAGCGCACGCCGAACATCTTGACCGTGCCGCACGTGCGAAGCGCTATCTCGCTGCAAACCAATTTCTCGACGCTGTGGCCCTGGCCCGTACGCTGACGATAGATCCATCCCCCACATTCGAGGACTTCGCGCTGCTTGGCGTAACCGAATTCGCCATGAAGGACTACTCCGGCGCAATGCGGGATCTGTTGCGGGCCAAGCAAGCCGCTCCGACTCCTATGCAACCGGAGATCGACCTGCTCGTTAGGAAGGCTGCAGATGAGAATGAGTATTTGCGTTTGACGACCATGGGGCAGCTGGCAGTTCGCAACCATGACACGACACAGGCAGGTGATATCTTTGCGGCAGCTTGGCGATTGCATCCTGAACGCGCCGACGCCGGTTTCGCCGCGATAACGTGCTATTTGACAACGCCGCGCAGCAACCGCAGCCTCTCGATTCTTGACGCTTTGGCTCGCTCTCCCGACTTATCCGTTTCAGCGCGCGCCGTCGCCATTCGAAGTAGCCTTGCGAACATCGATAAGTCGATCTACGAGCGGCAGCGGGAAGCGCACAATGTGATTGCGAGCCTGCTGGCGAAGTACAAGTCACCCGAAGATTTGTCGGATATTTCAGGGAAGAAGCTCGCCGCATTAGACCATGATGTTCAGCAGGCGTTGGTCCTCGATCCTCACTCAGCCTTGGCCCATCGGCTTCTTGCCTTTTGTCTAATGCGTGAGAAAAGGTACTCGCAGGCTGCGGAACAGTATCGAACCATTCTCAAAGACAATCCACGAGCGAGAGTCTGGTTCTGGCTGGCTTGGGCGTTTTGGAAGGCGGGCCAAACTGATGACGCCAAGATTGCGCTGAGTAGCGATAGGTCGAATCCTTCTCCGGTGGACGCTTCCTTACGAGGAACTCTAATCGAGGAGTTGGAAGGGTCCGGCAAGTAATACTGCAAACCATCCCCGTTGCTCCAGAGAGAATTGCTATGGACCAATGTGCGGCGTCGCAATTGCGGATATTACAGAGCGCAACAGCATTCATGCCCGTCGGGTGGGACCAAAATGCCGCTGCTGCCGGGTGGCAGGAGCCTAAAGAACGGGCGGGTAGGCGGGCAACGGACAAAAACAGCGCGGAGAGCACGCCGTAGCTTTGTTGACAGACAACCGCGTCTTGGCGTGGCTGCCCACCTGCACGCGGACCTTTTCGCCGACAAAGGCGAAGCCGTCGCCGAGCTCCATTAGAAATTTGCGCAGATTGCGCAGCAAACTGGTTTGCAGATCGGCCTCGCTGTGACGCTGGGGCAGGTCGAGGAAATCGAGCAGGTAGCTGTCCATGAAGACGCCGGTTGCGTCCTTGGGCAAAAGTCGCGGCAGTGCTGCGAGTTTCTTGTCCGACAGGAAAGTTCGCTCGAAGGCCGCAGTTTTGATCTGGCGGGCAAGTTCGTGCGAACTCCACTTCGCTTTCACCGCCAGCCTCAAATAGAACTCGCTCTCTTCCGGCCGTTTGTTCTGCCCCATAATCATGAGGTTGTGCGTTCACGACAAAACTCGCACCAGTGGTGCGAGTTTTGGCTGATCGGCGTAAGCATCGTAGAATTGTTTCATTCGCCAGAGGTTAGAGGCGGAGAACCCCTTGAGATCTGGAGCCTGTCTGAGGAGCCAATCGGACAGCTCCCGGACCACCCCTTTGCCCCAACTTCCTTCGGCCACGTTGCTCGACAAGTGCGCGCCAACTGCCCAATAAGTGTCAATCAACGCAACGTTGACGACCTTAGATGCCTTGCCGCGGCCAGCCCGAATGATGCCAAGCACCTCAGCGAATTCGGAGTCCTTCTTGACCAGTTCGGTGTTCATTCGGCTAGGCCCTCCAGCATGGTCATGATCTTAGCCGTGACGTCTTTCAGCTCAGCGTCAATCTCTTCCGGCGAGCGCGGCGGCTTGAAGACGTCGAAGTGCCGGTTGACACTGATCACCTTTCCGTGCCCGAACTGCTTGTAGTGGCCGCGTAACAGATCGACAACTGACCATATAAAGGACGACAAACTCATGAGCAGACTCTGCGAGAGAAAGATGCAGTTTTCACTGCCTCTAATCTTAACTCTGCAAAGTCGCAGATCACTGACGGCGCAAGATTGAGTCCGCCTATCAATGTGTGAAGGGATTGCGGTGGAATAGCTCAGACGTGAGCCGGACAGTATTGGCATTGCCATGCCCGTCGGGTGGGATCAATCTGGTGCTCCTGCCGCGGGGCAGGAGCCTCAAGTGCGGGCGGGAAGACGGGCATCGGACGCAAAAATGGCGGAGCCTGGGGTTTGGCTCCGCCATCTCGATTGGTTGGACTATGCCGACTTGGGCTTCTTTTCCGTCTTGGCGGCTGGCTTCGGCGCGGCCTTCTTGCTGTCTCCGCGTTGTCCTTGGCGGCGAATTGCTATCCAGCGGAACGATGGCGATCTGCACCTGGTATTTGCCGGCGTAGTTCCCCGAAAAACTCATGGATAGCCAGGCGCATCCCTTCGCGACAACCTATTTGCTCGATTTCCGACTTCCGCCATGGCGCGCAAGGCGTTTCCAAGGTTAGCTCTACCCCGATTGCCTTCTCCAATTCGTCAAGGTCGTTGATTCCATCCTTGAATTGTGATTGGAGTCGAGCGCGCGTGACGTTGCGGCCCTCGATACGGGCGAAGCGATACTGCTCAAATTCGCGAATCATCTTATTTCTCCTCAAAAGAGTGATTTGGTGAAAAAGAAAGCGCCAGCCATCGGAACCGATGGCTGGCGCGGCATTACTTGTCGGCGGTTTAGTGGCTCAGGAACAGTTTGCCGTCCGCATTGAAGGCACTGCGGAGGATGATTCTTGCTTCACGCAGGTTACGATGAACCGTACTCCGATCAGTCCCCATAGCTTGGGCAATCGCATTCGGGTTGAGAATCGGCCTTCTGCCTCTTTCCCTTTTCCATCTGTCAGGATCGCCCGATGCCGTGAAAGCGTGCTCCTTGAGCGCCTCGTCCGGGCCGAGTGCTCGAATGCAGAGTAGAGTTGCGCACACATCGGGTCGCAAG
>Ga0182013_10004809_pt1 | contig 16025 bp, 11 predicted proteins | sample 612S2MmetaG_FD_120487 | JGI IMG/M metagenome (GOLD analysis project Ga0182013, IMG submission 120487) | Permafrost microbial communities from Stordalen Mire, Sweden - 612S2M metaG | ecosystem: Environmental > Terrestrial > Soil > Wetlands > Permafrost | place: Sweden: Stordalen | collected...
CTCCAAAAGGCCCCGTAGCTCTGGCGAAACTTCCAGCCACTGGCCGCCCGGTCGCTGGAAATACAAATGGAACGGCGCAAGCAACACGCCCTGCTGCCCCGCAGGGCTGATATGCGTGCGGCCTCCGCGCAGGTCGTGCATTGCCCGATAGGCGTAGCGGTCGGAGGGCAAGATCGGGGTGGTGATGACCACCATGTCAGGGTTAGCGCCCAGGTCGTGCGAGAGGCTGGCGCGAAACCGGCTGAACGCCAAGCGGTCGTCATCATTGAACTGGGGCGCCGCGACTTGGTGGACCACCAGCGGGTCTCCCGGTTTGAAGCCCTCCGGTCCCTTGTGCAGGGCCTGTTCAACCTCGGCCAGGGTAAAGAATACCGGCGTGGGCGGCGGTAGGGTGAACACGACGACCACATCGATAGCCTCTGCCAGGCACAGTACGAGCAGGGTCATACCCAGAACGCGGGCGAACAAGGTGCCTGTGATCGGACCTGGCATCGGCTTCATGCGCCGGTTACCTTCGCCCTGAACATATAGCCTTCGTTGCGAATGGTGCGGATCAATTCCTGGCCACCGTTCCCGTCGTCGAGCTTCTTGCGAAGGCGGCTGATCTGGACGTCGATAGCTCGGTCATAGGCCTCCGTGTCCGGACCGCGCGCGAAGTCGAGCAACTGGTCGCGGGTGAGCACCCGCTGAGGCCGCTCCACCAAGGCGCGCAGCAGCGAGAATTCGCCGCTGGACAGGTTGATCACCACGCTATCGGGGCTGCGCAACTCACGCCGCACCAAATCCAGTCGCCAGCCGGCGAACTCCAATATGCCGCCCCGGCGCTCCTCGGAGGGGCGCGGCTCCTGGCGTCGACGCAGAACGGCGCGGATACGCGCCAGCAACTCGCGCGGATTGCAGGGCTTGGCGAGATAGTCGTCCGCGCCGATTTCCAGACCGACAATTCGGTCTGTGTCCTCGCCCATGGCGCTCAGCATGATGATGGCCGGGCCCCCGCCCGCCATCCGCCGGCAAATGGACAGGCCGTCCTCGCCCGGCAGCATGACGTCCAGGACCATCAGGTCCACATCGCCCTTCGTCAGCGCCCTTTCCATGCCGGCGGCGTCGGCGGCGGTTTCCACCGTATACCCATGGCGAGTCAGAAATTCAGAGACGACGTCGCGGATCCCCGGGTCGTCGTCGACCATCAGTATCCTGGCCCCTGCGGGCGACTTTGGGTTCAATTCAGCATCCATGAGACGGTTTGTTTCAAACCACTGACGCCTTCAGATTTCGATTTTGCAACATGTCGGTTCAAATTTGTCGGGCGCTCCATCCCGAGCGCGCAAGGACGCTGTCCGAAACAAAGGGATTGGAGGCGCGCTCGGCCCCGAAACTCGACATCGGGCCGTGACCGGGCACAAAGCTCACGTCGGCCCCCAAAGGCCAGAGTTTGTCCGTAATGGAAGCGATCAGCTGAGCATGATCGCCCCGGGGAAAGTCCGTGCGCCCGATGGAATCCTTGAACAGGACGTCGCCGACTTGGGCGAAGCGGGAGAGCCGCTGAAAAAACACCACGTGGCCGGGCGTATGGCCAGGACAGTGCAGCACTTCAAAGGCGACGTCGCCCACCTGGACCTTGTCGCCATCGGCTAGCCATCTGTCCGGGCTGAAGGCCCGAGCGCCTGTCAGGCCCCAGGTTTCCGCTGCGGCGGGAATCTGGTCGATCCAGAACTGGTCGTCCGGATGGGGCCCTTCAATGGGCGCTCCGCTCGCCTCGCGCAGCGCATCGGCGCCGCCGGCGTGATCGGCATGGCCGTGGGTGATCCAAATCTTCTCCAGCGTCAGCCCTCGCTGGGCGACGGCGTCGAGCAGGCGGTTAACCTCGCCGCCCGGGTCGATCACGGCGGCCTTCTTCGACTTGACGCACCAGACCACGGTGCAGTTCTGCTGGAACGGCGTCACTGGAGCAATGAAAGCCGAGACCAGGGCAGTGGATTGGTCAGATGGACCCTGCAACGGTCAACTTTCGTTCTTAGAGCCCTGTGGCTTCATCTCGAAGCCTGAATCAGGCTCCGCATTTTCGGATCCGGCGCGCGATCGGGCCTTCAGACGACTCCGTCTAAACCCATCATGCTCCAGGCAACAGCGTATTGAAACGCGACCTTAAGATTACTGTCCCAATCTGAACTCTAACATGGGGCGCTGGAGTGTGGGAATGAAGTTGGGCGTTTGGCCCCGTCGACAGTTCGGTGTCGGAGTGCTGCTGAGCGCCTACGCCTTGAGCATCTGGGGCGTGGCCCGCTTCAGTCAAACACACCCATCATCCATCGGCCTCTGGCCCTGCAGTGGCTTTCTGGCCGCTGCGCTGTTCATCCTGAAGGGCAAGGCCCGCTGGGGCGTTGCCGCGGCGTGCTTCATCTTCCGAGCGGGCCTCATGGTCCTGTCGGGCAAGAACGCGCAGGACGCCCTGCCCTATGCGGTATGGGACGCCGCCGAGGCGATCGGCTCCTGCCTCATGCTTCCGGTCGCCTTGGGACCCCGCGGCCTGCTGCGGTCCCCCGCAGGGTTTATTCGCCTGCAGCTGCTGGCCGTGGTCTGTGTCTGCGTGGCCGCCTCGGCGGGCTTTGCGATAACCACCATGCTCATCCATCCCGGATTGAATTGGAATCCCCAGCGGAGCCTGCTGTCACACATGTTGGGCATGGCTGTGGTCGTTCCGGCCATGCTGCTGATGCTGCAACCGCCTTTACCGGCGCAGCACCGCTCCTGGCGCGAGACCTGGGTGGTCCTGGGCGGCGTCGCTGTGGTGTTGGCTTTGATGTTCCGCCAGGCCGGTCCTCCGGCGGTGATCATTGGGCCCACGCTGATTTTCGCAACCCTGCGACTTGGCCCGCGCGGCGCGGCCATGTCGGCCATGATGGCCAGTCTGCTGGGAATGCCCATAGTCGCGACGGGCGGCGGTCCGTTCTCCTTGCATCCGGAATGGACTTACGATCAGCGCGTCGTGCTCTTCCAGCTTACGGTAGTGTCGCTGCTGTTGGGCGTGACCTTGATGGGTTTCGCCCTAGCCCAACAGAGCCGGCTGACCCAGCTTCTGGCGCAGCGCGCGCAATCGGCCCGGGCGGCGCGTCGTCGCGCGGCCCGCGCCAGCCAGGCCAAGACCGAATTCCTGGCCACCATGAGTCACGAAGTGCGCACGCCGATGAATAGCATCCTCGGCTTCACCACGGTGCTCGCCCGCGACGCCTCCCTGTCTCCGGACGTGCGGGGCAAGGTCGAGATGATCGCCAAGGCCGGGGAATCCCTCATGGCCTTGCTGAACGACATCTTGGACTTCTCCAAGGTCGAGGCGGGCCAAGTGGAGCTCGAAAACGAGCGGGTGAACATCTTGGCGGCTTGCCGCGAGGTGGTTCAGATCGTCGGCCCCACAGCCGAGGCCAAAGGACTCCTCATCGATTTCGCCGCCGCATCCGAGGCTGAAGGCTTCTTTCTGACGGACGCGCTCAGGCTGCGCCAGATTCTGCTCAACCTATTGAATAACGCCGTCAAATTCACCAGCGAAGGAAAGGTGGGGCTTTCCGTGCGCATGGTCGAAGCCGGCGACGGGCCTGTCCGCGCACGCTTTGAGGTGACGGACACCGGGATCGGCATCGACCCTGCCGCCGAGTCCCGCCTGTTCCTCCGGTTCTCGCAGGCCGACGGCACCATCGCCCGCACCTTCGGCGGTACGGGCTTGGGCCTGGCCATCTGCAAGGGCTTGGTCGACCGAATGGGCGGTCATATCGGGGTGGACAGCCGTCCCGACATGGGTTCGGTTTTCTGGTTCGAACTGCCTCTGGAGCGCGTGGACACGGAGGATAACGATAGCCGGGCCGATGCCGCCGCCGAGCGGCGACCGCTGAACGCGCGGGTGCTGTTGGTGGACGATCACCCAGTGAATCGCCAACTGGGCCAGGCGTTGTTGGAAATGCTCGGTTGTCGGGTGGAGCTGGCTGAGGATGGCGAGCAGGCCGTCCAGGCCGCGGCGCGAGGTGGCTACGATGTGATCCTGATGGATGTGCACATGCCCAGGATGGACGGGCTGACCGCCACCCGCGCCATCCGCCAATTACCATCGCTCAAGGGATCGGTTCCCATCGTCGCCCTCAGCGCCGATGTCTTGCCGCATAATATCGCGCAATGCATGAAAGCCGGCATGGTCGACCATGTGCCAAAGCCGGTGCAACTGGACGTGCTCTACACCGTTCTGCGCCGCTGTCTGCGCGAGCAGGCCGCCATCGCCTCCGTTTCGGCCGCTTGACGCCTGGGCGCAATCGTCTCTCGGACGGGGCGTTGCCGTAGGTCCCAAGGCAAGTCATGCTCGCGCCTTCCAAATCAGGGGCGCTCGACCACATGGCTTTTTTCGAAGGACTGTTCACCAAGAAGCCGATTGATGCTCTGCTGGCGCAAGCCTCCGAGCAGGGCGAGCACACCCTGCGCAGGGGCTTGGGAGCGGTCTCGCTCACCCTGCTCGGCATTGGCGGCGTCATCGGGGCCGGGATCTTCGTTCTGACAGGTCAGCAGGCGGCGATCAATGCTGGCCCCGCCATTGTCCTGTCCTTCATCCTGGCCGGAGTGGTCTGCGCCTTCACGGCCATGTGCTACGCCGAGCTGGCGTCGATGATCCCGGTCTCAGGCTCGGCCTACACCTACACCTACGCCACGCTCGGCGAGTTCATCGCCTGGATCATCGCCTGGGACCTGATCCTGGAATACGGCCTGGCCTCCGCCACCGTATCGGCCGGCTGGTCGGGGCATTTCCGTGACATGCTGCAGGGCTTCGGCTTAGCCTTGCCCCACGCTTGGTCCAGCGCCCCTTACACCTTCGACGGCTCGCATCTGGTGATGACGGGCTCGATTCTGAACGTCCCGGCCGTGGCCATCGTCTTCCTGATGGGCGCGCTTCTGATCACCGGCGTGACCGAAAGCGCTTTGGTCAACAACATCATCGTCAGCCTGAAGGTGCTGACCGTGGTGGCCGTGATCGTCATCGGCTTCGCCTACGTGCACCCCGCATACTGGCATCCCCTGATCCCGCCGCGCGTCGGGCCCACCGCAACCGATCCGGCGAGCCACTTTGGGCTTCCGGGCGTGCTGACGGCGGCCGGCGTGATCTTCTTCGCCTACATCGGCTTTGAATCCGTTTCGACTGCGGCGCAGGAGGCGCGCAATCCCGGCCGGGACATGCCGATCGGCATTCTGGGCTCGCTGGCTATCTGCACCGTCCTGTACATCCTCATGTCATTGGTGATCACGGGCCTGGCTCCCTACAGCTCCCTCAACAACGACGCTCCGGTGGCTCGCGCCCTGGGCGCGGTTCCCGGCCTCGGATGGCTGAGGCAGATCGTCAATGTGGCCGTGGCCATCGGCCTGGGCTCGACCATCCTGTCGCTGCTCTACGGCCAGTCGCGCATCTTCTACGCCATGGCCCGCGACGGCCTGCTGCCCAAGATGTTCGGCCAGGTGAACCCCAAGACCCGCACCCCGGTGTGGGGCACGGTGATCACCTCGGCCTGCGCGGGCCTGGTGGGCGGGCTGTTTCCCATCGCCGTGCTGGGTGAGCTGGTGTCCATGGGCACGCTGTTGGCCTTCTGCCTGATCTGCTGCGGGGTGCTCTATCTGCGGGTGAAGAACCCCGAGCTGCCGCGCACCTTCAAGACGCCGTTCGTGTGGGTCACCGCGCCTCTGGGCGCCGCCGGCTGCCTGTTCCTGATCAGCGGCCTGCCGGCGCCCACCTGGATCCGCCTGTTCGTGTGGATGGCCATCGGCCTGGTGGTCTACTTCACCTACGCCCATCGCCATTCGCGTTATCAAGCCAAGGCGCTCCCGGCCGAATAGGGGTGCAGCCGGGAGCGGCGCGCGCTAAGAGCGCCGGCCATGGCGGAGCAACCCCAACTGCCCATCCATCAGGTGCTGGACGCGCTCAAGGCCGCCCTGGCCGCGCGCAATTGCGCCGTGCTGGTGGCGGCTCCGGGCGCGGGCAAGACCACCGTGGTTCCCCTGGCCTTGCTGGATCAGCCGTGGGTGGGGCAGGGGCGCATCATCGTGCTGGAGCCTCGCCGTCTGGCTGCGCGGGCCGCCGCCGAATTCATGGCCAAGTCCCTGGGCGAGAAAGCCGGCGAGACCGTTGGCTACCGCGTGCGCCTGCAGGCCAAGGTCTCGGCCAAGACGCGCATCGAGGTGGTGTCCGAGGGGGTCTTCACCCGCATGATCCTGGACGATCCTGTGCTGGACGGCGTGGCCGCCGTGCTGTTCGACGAGTTCCACGAACGCAGCCTCGACGCCGATCTGGGTCTGGCCCTGGCCCGTGACGCCCAGGCCTTGTTACGCGAAGACCTGCGCCTTCTGGTGATGTCCGCCACCCTCGACGGCGCCCGCGTCGCGGCCCTGCTGGACGGGGCGCCTGTAATCGAAAGCCAAGGTCGGCAGTTTCCGGTGCAAACCGTGTACCTCGGCCGCGATCAGCGTGCGTCGCTGGAGGAACAGGCGGCCAAGGCTGCGCTTCGGGCCTTGGCCGACAGCGAGGGCGACGTGCTGGTGTTCCTGCCGGGGCAAGGCGAGATCCGCCGCGCCGAACGCGCGCTGAACGATCGGCTGAAGGACCGTCCGGTGGACGTCGCCCCCCTCTACGGCGCGCTCAGCCCCGCCGAGCAGGACCGGGCCATCGCGCCCGCGTCCGGCGGCCGGCGCAAGGTGGTGCTGGCCACCTCCATCGCTGAGACTAGCCTGACCATCCAGGGCGTGCGCGCTGTGGTGGATTGCGGCCTCGCGCGCGTGCCTCGGTTTGATCCCTCCAGCGGATTGACGAGGCTGGCCACGGTCAGGGTCAGCCGCGCGGCGGCCGATCAGCGCGGTGGCCGCGCGGGCCGCACCGCGCCGGGCCTCTGCTATCGCCTGTGGGAGGAAGCCGAGACCCGCGCCTTGCCGGCCTTCGAGCGCCCCGAGATTCTGGAGGCGGACCTGTCCGGCCTCGCGCTCGACCTGGCCCGCTGGGGCGCGCGAGACCCCGGCGCCCTGGCCCTGCTGGACCCGCCGCCCGCCGCCGCCTTCAAGGAGGCGCGGGCCCTGCTGCATCGGCTGCAGGCGCTGGACCAGGGCGGGGCCCTGACGGCGCACGGCGAGGCCCTGTCCCGTCTGCCCCTGCCCCCACGCCTGGCGCACATGGTGGCGCGCGGCTCGGCCCTTGGCGTGGGCGGGCGCGCGGCCCAGATCGCGGCGGTGATCACCGAGCGGGGCCTGGGCGGAACCGGCGTGGACCTGAGCCGCCGCATCGAGCAATGGGCGCGCGACCGCAGCCCCCGCGCCGCAGAGGCGCGTCAGTTGGCGGCCCGGTGGGCCAGGTTGGCGCCCAAGGGGCCGGCGACGGGCGAGGGGATGAGCGACGCCCTGCTGCTGGCCGAAGCCTATCCCGACCGGGTGGCCAAGGCGCGTGGATCGCTGGGCCAGTTCCAGCTCGCCACCGGGCGAGGGGTGCAGCTCGACCCCGGCGAGGCCTTGGCGCGCGAGCCGTGGCTGGCGGTGGGCGACCTGGGCGGCGGCGACGCCCGCGACCGGGTGCTGCTGGCCGCGCCGCTGGAGGAAGAAGAGCTGATGGCGGTCTTCGCGGACCGGCTGACCCATGAGGACCGGCTGGAGACCGACACAAAGGGCCGGCTGCGCGCCAAGCGCCTGCTGCGGCTGGACCGGCTGGTGCTGTCTGAGCGTCTGATCGAAAACCCCGATCCGGCGCTGATCGCTTCGGCGCTGCTGGGCCGCGTGCGCGCGGAGGGGCTGGACAGCCTGCCCTGGGGCGCGGGGGCGAGAGGCCTGAGGGCCCGCTCGGCGTTCGTGCGCGCTCAGGGCCTGGATGGGCCGGACCTGTCGGACGAGGCGCTGCACAACGCGCTGGAGGTTTGGCTGGCCCCATTGCTCAAGGGCCGATCCTCGCTCCACGAAATTGATCCCGCCGCCCTGGAGACCGCCCTGCGCGGCCTGATTGACTGGCCCCGGCAGCAGGCGCTCGACCGACTGGCGCCGGAGGCCTGGACCGCCCCCACCGGCACGCGCGTGCGCATCGACTATGCCGCGGAAGGCGGGCCCGAGGGAGAGGTCAGGGTGCAGGAGCTGTTCGGTCTGGACAGCCACCCGACGGTGGCCGAGGGACGGACGCCCGTGACGCTGGTGCTGCTGTCGCCGGCGCGCCGCCCGATCCAGGTGACCAAGGACCTGCCGGGTTTCTGGCGTGGTTCGTGGAAGGCGGTGCGGGCGGACCTGCGCGGCCGCTATCCCAGGCATCCGTGGCCTGAAAATCCCCTGGCCGAGGCGCCCACGATGCGGGCTAAGCCGCGCGGAACCTGACCGGGCTCCTAGAGCACGATGGGTTTAGGCGGAATCGCCTAAACGCTGAATCGTGCCCTAGATTCAAATATGTAGAGCCGGATTCAGACTTCGAGAGAAGCCATCCAGCTCTAGACGTGGTACGAGCCGACCATCGCCAAAAGGGCCACGGCCAGTAAGACGGCTGCCCAGCGATGGCCTTTACGGATGCGGGCCAGGGCGGCTTCTTCGGTCAGGACTCCGCGCTTACGTTTGCGGATGGCTCCGCCCACCAGCACGCCTTGCACGCCCGCCGCGCCGATGGCGCAGGCCACGCCCACGGCCAGCACCACTTCCATCTTGCCGATGCCGTAGGGGTGCAGCTCGCCCCACAGCGCCGCGCCCAAGGCCATGGCCAGGCCCGCGGCCAGCATCTGAAATGGAAATTGCCGCTCGGCGCCTTTGCCCTTGGCCTGGGCCACGAGGAAGGTGGATCCCAGCCAGTAAAAGGCCGCGCCGACGTGCAGCAGGTAAAGGGTGATCAGCCAGATGGGCATGGAAGCTCCGGGGTCAGGGCGTGGCGGTGTAGATCATGATGCCGGTGGCCACGGCGAGGTTCAGGCTGTCGGCCCGGCCGCGCATGGGAATCTTGACATTGACGTCGCAGGCGGCGGCCAGATCGGGCGGCAGGCCGGCCTGCTCATTGCCCATCAGGATCATGGTGGGCGCACGATAGGATGCGGTGCGATGGTCCACCGTGGCGCTGAGCAGGGTGCCCACCACCGAACCCGGCCAGGACGTGCGCCAGTCCAGAAATTCCTCGGCCGTGGCCTTGGCGATCCGCACCGCGAAGATCGAGCCCATGGTGGCGCGCACGGCCTCCACCGAATAGGGATCGCAGCATTCGTCCACCAGGATCACGCCCCCGCAGCCGGCCGCGTCGGCGGTGCGCACGATGGTCCCGAGATTGCCCGGATCGCGCACCTTGTGCAGGGCGACCCAGCAGGACGCCAACCCCGGATTCAGGTTGAGAAGAGAAGAAAAAACTTGCGGAAAAACAGCGATAACCGCCTGGGGATTATCACGACGCGCGACCTTCTCCAGCACCTCGCGGGTGACCTCGATCACCTCGCCGCCCGCTGCGCGCGTGGCCTCCGCACAGCGCTGCAGCAGCGGATGGTCGGCCGCTTCGGGGCCATACATCAGGATCTTGGGGGCGTGGCCAAGTTCCACAGCGTCAATAACGATTTTCAAGCCTTCAGAAAGAAATAGTCCGCTTTCCTCACGTTCCTTGCGAAGGTGCAGAGCCCGCACGGCCTTGACCGTGGGATTGGTCAGGGAGCTGATCGCGCGGACGGTCATGGCGCCGTGTCTGTCCAGCGGGCGAAGAACGAAAGGCCGATTTCCCGCCCTCCGCCATCTTCCTGCAAAGCCAGCTCGCCCCAATCGACCCGGCCGCTGCGGCCCTCCAGACCGTCCTGCAGCATGTGCGCCAAGGCCAGGCCCGAGATACGCGCGGCGTAGGCGTTGACCAGCAGAAAGCTGGCCTTGTCCGACAGCAGGCCCGCGCACAGTCGCATCAGTTCGGGCAGGTCCTCGAACAGACGCCACACTTCGCCGCCCGGGCCCCGGCCATACTTGGGCGGATCGAGGATGATCCCGTCGTACTGGGCGCCGCGCCTGGCCTCTCGCTGCACATAGCGGCGCGCGTCCTCGCACAGCCAGCGGATCGGCCGGTTGGCCAGGCCCGATAGTTCGGCGTTCTCCCGCGCCCAGCCGACTGATCGCTTGGAGGCGTCCACATGGGTCACCGCCGCGCCGGCCGCCGCGCAGACCAGGCTGGCGACGCCGGTATAGCCGAACAGGTTGAGCACCCGCATGCCGGGCCGAGCCTTGGCGCGTTCCTGCAACCAGCTCCAGTTGGCCGCCTGCTCGGGGAAGAAGGCCAGGTGGCGGAAACTGGTGAAACGCGCCTTGAACGAAACGTCGTCCCACTTCATCGGCCAGGTGTCGCGCGGCTGGGCTTTGAACCGCCAATGGCCGGCCTCGTCCTCGTCGGTGGGGTCGAACACCGCGTCGGCGTCGTCCCACCGCCCAGGCTCCAGCCGCGGCCGCCACAGGCATTGCGGTTCGGGCCGCACCACATGGTAGGGGCCGTAACGTTCGAGTTTGCGCCCGTCGCCGCTGTCCACCAGGGCGTAGTCGGCCCAGGCGGTGGTGCGGGCGATGCAAGCCTGCGGGGTAAGGACGGGCGAAGTTGAGCTCATGCCCAGGCATTAGGAGGCCCAAGGCGCGCGGTAAAGCCGCTGTGTTCGCCGGGCCCTATTTGCTCTTCTTGCGTGAGGCCGTCCTGTGAGCGGCGGACGAGCGTCGCGAGGCGTGGCCCGCGGCGCTCTTGGCCTTCGATCCGCGAGCGATCGCATGGCCGTGAAGCTTTGCGGCTCGGCCAAGCCGGCCGGGCGGCGGCCTGACTGTCTCGATCTCCGGCGGGTTGGGCACCGGGGTGGAAGAGGTGATCAGAGCGTCGGAATCGGAGCCGGCGCCAAGCGAGCCTTGGAGCAGGGAATCGATGGTGGCGCCGTGGGATGCGACTTGCATGCCCGCGCCCAGGCCGCCGCGCTTGAGGTCCGCCGGCAAGGTCAGGGGCGCGCGGCCCCCGTTCAGGCGGGCGCGATAGACCTCCATGCCTTCCAGCACCCGCATGACGTAGTTGCGGGTCTCCGAGATGGGGATGCACTCGATGTAGTCCACCGGATCGGTGGAGGAGGAGCGGGGATCGCCGCAGGCCGTGACCCATTGCGTGGGCCGGTTGGGGCCGGCGTTATAGGCGGCGGCTGCCATCAAATAGGAACCTTCGAATTCGTCGACCAGCGAACCCAGAAAGCTGGTTCCCAAGGTCATGTTGTATTCGGCGTCATCCAGGCGTTCGGTCTCGAAACGGACGCCGTTGCGCCGGGCGACGACCTTGGCCGTGGCGGGCATGAGCTGCATCATGCCCCGCGCGCCCGCTCCGGAGCGCACGCGCGGATCAAAGCCGCTCTCCTGACGCACGATGCCCAGGACCATGGCCGGCTCGACGCTGGCCGAGGCTGGAGGCGTGCGAATGGGATAGCCCCGCTCAGGCAAGACGAAACCGCGCTGGGCGGCAAGACGCACCACCCGCATGGACAGATCCTGTTCACCGCCGCCCCGGGCAAGGTCCACCAGAAGCGCGCATTCCTCCGCATCGGGCAGTGTCTCCACGGCGGAGATCACGAACAGATCGAAGATGTTCTGCAGGCCGGCTGCGGATACGGCGCGGGCGGCCTGAACGATCTCGCGCCCTTCGAAACGGGCGCGGTCCGCCGCGGAGGGTTGCGGATCGTGCGCCAGCACCAGTTCGGGCTGGCCCGCCTTGGCGGCGGCCAGTTGGCCGTAGAAGGCGGTGTTGAAGCGCGCGCCCAGCGCGTATTCGGCCTGGGCCCCGGCCGTATCGCCCATCGCGTCCTTGGCTCGGCCGCGCCAGTAGTTGGCCCGGCTCTGGGTGATGGGCGAGGCGCCGATCTGTTCCAGGGCGGCGAAATGCTGATCCGCCAGCTTGGGGTCGTGCATGCGCGTTAGAGCGATCCAGCCGGCGAGGAAGTCGGCGTCGGCCGCGTCGGCGCCCGGTTGCAGCCCCGGCTTATCCACCGCGTTATAGGCGCTTCGATAGTCGCCCGACTGCAGCGCCACATTGACCAGTTGCCGACGGATCGCCCAGATGCGTTGGGCGGCGTCCTCGCCGGGATTGGCGGGAAAGTCCGCCAGCAATGGCAGGGCCAAAAGGCCGTCGCCTCGCTCGATCAGCCAGCGCGCCCGCTCCACCGCCAGGCCCGGATCGTGAATCAGGGCAGGCGGGGCGGAGACATAAAGGCCGTCCGCGTCTCTGGAATTGGCGCGCAGGGCCATGCGCGCGTTGGCCAGGGTCTGCTGATCAGGCGGCAGCAGCGCCACCATGTCGTGGGCGGCGGGGCCCTGTTGACCGAATAACAGGGTGTCGGCCCGGCGAATGTGATCGTCCATGGTCAGCAAGGCGCCGAAGCGGGCGAGCATGGTTCGCTGTGCGTCCGCTTCGAAGGCCTTCTCGCGCCAGAAGCGGCGGATCAGGGCCTGGGCGTCGGCTGAACGTCCGGCGGCCTGGTAGGCGGCGGCCAGGGCCATGGCGCCCTCAGCCGATTGCGGCTCGGCGCCGGCGAACCAGTCGATGGTCTGTTGCGGGCCGAGCGCGGCCGCCTCCAATTGCTTTTCGGCGGCGATTTGGCGGCCGTTGCGATGGGGCCACCCGGCGAGATCGCGCCGCGCCTGGTCCAACTGGGCGAAGGGCAGCCGGTCGGGCATGGTGTCGATGATCGCCCACAGCACCACCATGCGCGCGATGGGATTGGCGATGGCGGCCTGTGCGGCCTGGGCGCCGGCGAAGTCCCCCGCCTTGGCCGCATTCACGCCGCGGCGCAGCCACTCGGCGTCCGCCGCGCCCACGGGCGGCGGGGCCGGCAAAGGCGGAGCGGCGAAGACGGGGGTGGCGGTGTCCGGCGCCGGCGGCGCCTGGGCGAGCGCCGCGCTGTTGAGAGCCGCCGCGCACGCCGCCGTCATAGCCGCCCTAGACCATAAGCCCACGTTCAACTCCGTACCGTTTCCATTTCACGCCTTTAGGCAGGCAAAATCTCTCGCGCCAGCCCGATCCGACTCGTTTCGCGCGTTGTTTGGGAGCCTAACTGTTGCCTGACCCATATGCGCGGCCATATTGTCCGGCCAACTCAGGGCCGCAACGACTTGCGGCGCAGCATCACAGCTAATTGCACGCCATGTCCGAACCTTTCTTCAGGGGCGCGATTCCAGCCCTCGTTACACCTTTCCGAGACGGGGCGTTGGATGAGGACGCCTTCGTCAAGCTGGTGGAGCGCCAGATCGCCGCGGGGGTGCATGGGCTCGTGCCGGTCGGCACCACCGGCGAGACCGCCACCTTGAGCCACGAGGAACATCGCAAGGTCATCTTCCTGTGCGTGAAGACCGCCGCGGGCCGGGTCCCCGTGATCGCGGGGGCGGGCTCCAACGCCACGGCGGAAGCCATCGACCTCGTGCGCTACGCCAAGACCGTCGGCGCCCACGCGGCCCTGGTGGTGGCTCCCTATTACAATCGGCCGAGCCAGGAGGGGATCTATCAGCATTTCGCCGCCATCAACGAGGCGGTGCAATTGCCGGTGCTGCTGTACAACGTGCCGTCCCGCACGGGGGCGGACATGTCCAACGAGACGGTGGCGCGGCTGGCCCGGTTGCCCAACATCGTCGGCATCAAGGACGCCACCGGCGATCTGACCCGGATCAGCATGATGCGCCTGACCTGTCCGGAGGATTTCATCCTGCTGTCGGGGGATGATCCGACCGCCCTGGGCTATATGGCGCATGGCGGGCACGGCTGTATCTCGGTCACCTGCAACGTCACGCCCGAGCCCTTCGCCCGCTTCTTGAGCGCCTGCATGGATGGCGATTGGCCCCAGGCCCTGGCGCTGCAGGATCGTCTGATCCGCCTGCATAAGGCCCTGTTCGCCGACGCTTCGCCTTCGCCGACCAAGTTCGCCATGGCTCATCTGGGGCTTTGCCGCGAGGACGTCCGGCTGCCGATCACGCCCTGCGCCGAATCCGTGCGCCCGCTGGTGTTGGAAGCGCTCGAACAGGCCATGGGCGGGCTGGCGAAAGCCAGTTGAACCCGTGAGCAAACTGATCGCCGAGAACCGCCGCGCCCGCTTCGATTATTTTCTGGAATCCACCTTCGAGGCGGGCCTGATGCTGGTGGGCAGCGAGGTGAAGTCCCTGCGCGAAGGCCGGGCCAACATCGCCGAATCCTATGCGTCCACCGAGGGCGACGAAATCGTCCTGATCAACGCCTACATCCCCGAATATGGGGCGGCCAACCGCTTCAATCATGAGCCGCGCCGCGCGCGCAAGCTGCTGCTGCACCGGCGGGAGATCGACAAGCTGCTGGGCGCCATTCGGCGCGAAGGGCGGACCCTGATTCCGACCAAGCTCTATTTCAACGACAAGGGGCTGGTGAAGCTGGAGCTGGCGCTGGCCAAGGGCAAGAAGAACCACGATAAACGCGAGGCCACGGCGGAGCGGGACTGGAAGCGGCAGCAGGCGCGCCTCATGCGCGATCGGGGCTAAGCTCGTCCGCCTGTCGCCCTACGGCCCCTATTTCGCTGTGGAACCACGCGCTCATTGAGTCCATCCTTCCCTCAAGTCGGGGGGAGTCGGGGGGATGATTTCACGCGGAAAGGTCGATCGCATCGGCCGTCACGTGCTGATCACGATCGCGGCCCTGGGCGCAGCCGCCTGTGCGGGCGGAGGCGGTGGAGGCGGATCCTCGCCTCCCGCCACGGTCGTCAGTCCGCCGCCGCCGCCCCCGCCCCCGCCGCCACCCCCACCGCCGGGGCCCAACACCACCAGCGCGGAATACACCCGCAACTACGCCCTGGCGGCGATCAACGCCGATGCGGCCTATGTGAAGGGCGTCACCGGCGCGGGCGTGACGGTCGCGGTGATCGATACCGGTGTCGATCCCAACACGCCGGATTTGAGCGGCGCCGTGTCCAGCTTGTCGACCGACGTCCTGCCCGGCCGCAACCAGCCGGTAGGCCCCGACAACTTTTCGAATTCGACCGGCACAGGCTTGCACTCCGATTTCGTCGCCGGCGTGATCGCCTCCAACTTCAACGGGGTCGGCGCCATCGGCGTGGCCTATGGCGCGACCATCCTGTCGATCCGGGCCGACCAGACCACGGGCTGCGGCGCTGGGGTCGCGTCCTGTTTCGACGATACCGTGCTGGCGTCGGCCATCAACTACGCCGTCGCCAATGGGGCCAAGGTCATCAACCTATCCCTGGGCGGTTCCACGCCAGACAACGCCGCCTTCCAGACGGCCCTGTCCCTGGCGGTCTCCAAAGGCCTGGTGGTGGCGATCGCCGCCGGTAACGAGAGCGCGGCCAACCCCGACTATCCGGCCATGTACGCGATCGACCCGCGCTATCAGGGCTCGGTGATCGCCGTGGGGTCGACCAACGCCTCGGGAACCCTGTCCAGCTTCTCCAACCAGGCCGGGGTCGCCGCGGCCGGATACCTGGCCGCGCCGGGCGAGAACATCATCACCAATTGCAGCGCCAGCGTGTGCCAGGAGGGTTCAGGCACCTCCTTCGCCGCGCCCCAGGTGGCGGGGTCCTTGGCGCTGTTGCTGCAGGCCTTCCCCAACATCACGGGCCAGCAGGCCGTCAGCATCCTCCTGACCACGGCCAGCCAGGTCGGGCCGTCTACGGTCTATGGCATGGGCGTCCTCAACCTGACCCAGGCCTTCGCCCCCATCGGCACGCTCAGCGTATCGGCGGGCGCCGGAACGGTGGCGGTGAACAGCACGGCCGGCGTCTATGTCACCTCGGCCTTGGGCGATGCGATCACCGCCAGCAAGAATCTGCAGACGGTGGGCCTGGACGCCTATCATCGGATGTTCGTGGTCAACGCGGCTAAGCTCTATCGTCCGGGCGGGACTTCGATCGTCAATGTTCCCTCCTCGGCCATGCCGCAGCAGACCGATGTGGAGATGCCCTCCTTCGCCTCGGGCCGGCTGCAGCTCACCGCGAATTTGCCCGACCCCTCCACGCCGGACACCAGCACCTTGTTCCGCTGGATGCGGGCGCCGACGA
>Ga0182013_10004810_pt1 | contig 16024 bp, 11 predicted proteins | sample 612S2MmetaG_FD_120487 | JGI IMG/M metagenome (GOLD analysis project Ga0182013, IMG submission 120487) | Permafrost microbial communities from Stordalen Mire, Sweden - 612S2M metaG | ecosystem: Environmental > Terrestrial > Soil > Wetlands > Permafrost | place: Sweden: Stordalen | collected...
CCGCGTGCAGCCCATCCTGGAGCGGCCCGGCGCCCGCGTGCTAGACATCTGCTGCGGCACGGGCGACCTGGTGATGGCCCTGCAGCGCGTCTGTCCGCGCCCGATTTTCGGCTCGGACTTCTGCCATCCAATGCTGGTGGCCGCGCGGGCGAAGGTGGCGCGCCGCCTGGCGCCCTCGCTGCTGTTCGAATCCGACGCCCTGCGCCTGCCGGTCCGCGACGGCTCGCTCGACCTGATCACCGTGGCGTTCGGATTTCGCAACCTGGCCAACTATGAAGATGGCCTGCGAGAAATGCGCCGCGCGCTGCGGCCCGGCGGCATGGCGGCCATCCTGGAATTCTCGCAGCCGCCCAACGCCGTCTTCGGCGCGGTGTATGGCTTCTATTCGCGGCGCATTCTACCGTGGATCGGCGGACTTCTTACCGGCAGCCGCGACGCTTATCGGTATCTGCCGGAGTCCATCCGCAAGTTCCCGGCGGCGCCGCAGTTAGCCGAAGATATGCGCCGCGCCGGCTTTAGTAATGTAACTTACCAGCGCTTCACGGGCGGCAGCGTGGCGCTGCATATCGGAGCGGTCACCCCATGACCTGGCGCGTGTACCGATGGCTCCTGGCGGGAGTGGTCGCGGTCTATGTGGCCATGCGGGTGTACCATGGTGCGGCCATTTGCATGGATGGCGACGAGATCTTCAGCGTTGGGGTGGCCGCTCACGATTGGGCAGGCTTGATGCACGCCTTGGGCGCGGACTCCATCCATCCACCGCTCTTCTATTTCCTGCTGAAGATCTGGATCGCCATCGGCAACGACTCGCTGTTTTGGGCAAGATTGCTGCCTACGCTCTTCTGCACCCTGGCAATCGTCCCGATGGTCCTGCTGGGCCGCGAATTCAATCTCCGGCCCGTGGTGGTCACCACCACTGTGGGGCTGGCGGCCATCCATCCATATCTTCTCTATTACTCGCAGCATGTCCGGATGTACACCTTACTAATGCTCTGTGCCCTGACTTCGCTGTGGGTATTTCACGCTTGCATCCGGCCCGGTAGGCGATCCACGGCCACTAAGTTCGTAATACTTACCCTGGTAAACATTGTTTCGGTGTACTCGCATTACTATGGCTGGATGGTAATCGGCCTGGAGTTCTGGTACCTGATTTTCTGGAAGCGCGAGTATGTGAAGCGCATGATCGCGTCGTCGGCAGGGGTGTTAGTGGCATTTACGCCGTGGATGTACTGGGCCGGCAAGTATATATACGCCAAGGGGGGGCTGGGGTCGAATCTTGAGTGGATCGAGAAGCCGGACGCCGGCGCGCTGGCTTGGTTTTTCGTCGACCTGGCCGGTTTCGGCGACTTCCCTTCCATCGGCCGGCAGGTGGCGACGGGCCTGGTGCTGTTAGTGCTCGCCGCCGGATGGGCCGCCTGGATCGAGCGGGCGAAACTGCACGCCGGGCACTTCGTCTATATGGCGCGCTTCCTGCTTTATTTCGTGCTGGGATCGGTGGCCGTGGCGTTTATCGCCTCGCGATTACTGCCGCATTCGGTGTGGGGTCATCGGCACATGGTGTACCTGGTATTTCCCATGCTGATGTTAGTAGCTGCGGCTTATTATCAGTTGAACTCGGCGGCAGTCCGGATCACCGGCGGAATCCTCTGCGCGGTCTGGGCAGGCATGGTGATTCAGCACCACCTGAAAGGCGACGACAAGAAAACTCCCTTCGATTCGCTGGTCATTCAGATGCTTGCGCTGGAGGCCGATAACCCGGCAACAGTGACATTCTACTCCGTGGATAAGTACCTGCACTATCCCATGTGGTTTTATCTGGAGACTCTGAAGGCCGGCAAAGTTACGGGGTTCGCGGCCCCCATCCGCGCCGCCGATCGCGCCAAGCTGGCCGCCGGCGCTGCGCGAATCCAAGTCAAGAGCCACGTCGGCATCGAGGACGCGCGGGGAGCGCATTTCTGGGTGGGATACAGTTCCGCATGGAACGAGAAATTGTCTCCCGAGGCGATTCTGACGGAGCGCGGATGCCGCACCGGCGCAGACGTAACGGTACGCGACCGATATCACTGGTCGACGATATTCCCGGTGTGGTGCGAGTGAAAGCTTTCAGCTAGCGGCTAACTTTGTACGCCGTTTCAGCATTGCCAAACGCTCCCTCACGGTCGCGGCTCGGTACGGCAACTGAACCGGCTTCCCTTCACCCCGCCGCTTCTACGCAAGCAGCTTCCGCCAGCGGCATCTCCGCCACCACGCCACTCCAGTTGCGGCGCTCGATGATGGTTTGCGGCTCGTACGTCTCGCCGGCTTTCAGTCGACGCTCTTCCCGCTTCGCCGACCACAACAGCACCGGACCCAACAGGCTGGTTGTGATCCGGCTCACGAGCCCGAACTCGCGGCCCACTTCCATGCGCAACTCGTGGATGCTGGCGCTAACCGCCGGATTGGTGCGGCGCAAATGCTTTTCCATGGCCCACAGGGCCGATGCGTAACCGTCTTTTAGAGATCGCGCTTCCCACGCAAAACGGGCGCGCACGCGCAAATCCGGGTCGTTCTTGTACCGCAGCCAACCGTTTAGCGTGGTGCGGCAGATGCGGTAAATGCTCGGCCCATTGCGTTCGAAATCGCGGCGGAAAGCGAAGTCCAGAAACTTCTTGGAATCTTCCCGTGAGATGGCCGCGTGCTGGAAGTTGAATTGGTGCTGCCCGTGGATATCGGCCAGCTCGACACCCTCCAGCATCCGCCCCTGCTGCGTCATTTCGGCAAATAGCGGCGTGCCGGGCACGGGCGTATACAGCATGAATTGGTGGAAATCGGTATTGTGCGCTACCGCGTGCTCGATTTCCTCGTGGATGTTCTCGGGCGTGTGATGTTCCAGGCCGACGATGGTGGAACCCAGCAGCTTGATGCCGTGCTGGCGCAATTCCTGCGTCAGTTTCAGGGTATCCGCGCCATGCAGCTTGAGGTAGGAGGAGTGCGGCGATTCCAGGCCCATCCAGACCCACGATACGCCCAGTTCCACCAGCTCGCGCATGGAATACTGGCTGATCGCATTGGCCGACGAGAAGACGTACAGCGACCAAGCCTTGTTTTCCGCCTTCATGCGATCCAGCAGTTGCAGGGCGCGCCGCTTATGGAGCAGGAAATTCTCGTCCATCATGAAGAACGACTTCACGCCGAGCTTGGCTTCCATCTCCGCCATCACGGTGAACAGTTCCGCGCCGGTGTCGTAGAAGTTGAGGAACTTGCCCTTGCCGCCGAAGAAGGCCGACGTGGTGCAAAAATTGCAACCCATGGGGCAGCCCACCGACGGTATGATGGTGGCCGCCGTATTCCCCTTGTTGCCGGGTAGCGGCATGCCCATCACGCGCCCGCCGAATCCGGAAACGATCTGCGGATGGCGAATGGGCGCGCTGTCATCTTCACCCAGAAAACGCCGCATCCACGAAATGCCGTCGCCGCGCACGATGTGGTCGGCGTCGATCATGTCTTCGATCCCCGGGATCGCCGCCACGTGGCCACCCACTACAATCGTCGCGTGGGGCGCGATCCGCCGTACGATCTGGCACATCTCGCGCACCTTGCCAACATTGACGATGATCGAGGAGATGCCCACAATGTCGTAATGGTTCGCCGCTAGTTCGGCCTCAAAGGCCGCGAGCGTTGGGAAATCGATCACCGTGGTGGGCGCGGAGATGTTCTGCTGGATCATGAGGATGCCCCACGAGCGGTGGAACATGCGCAGCGAAAATGGCCCCTGTTCGCGGGTCACCTGATTGTGGTACAGCTCCATCGGGTTGATCTTGCGACTCCCGAATTCGTCGTCCTGCGCGTATGGTCCAAAGACGGAACTGAGCAGAATACGGGCCTTGCAGCCCTTCGGATGGGTTAACATTGGGGACTTTCGGTGCCTAAACTAGATTTTATCAACCGCCCGCCAAATCTTTTGTAATATCTATGTAAGCGCGCGGATGCGATTCTGGAAGCTACTGCCGTTGGTGATATTCGGAGGGCTGTTCGGCGGCATCTCCGCACAGTCCCTGGAGGTAGTTCCCGCCCGCATAATGGCCGACGAAGCGGCCGCCATCCGCGCCACCGGCCTCGAGCCCAACGAGCGCGTCACCATTCGTGCGGAGCTCACCGATGGCGGCGCGCAAGGCTGGGCCTCGCAAGCGGATTTCGTGGCCGACGCGCAAGGCGCCGTGGACGCATCCAAACTGGCTCCCGTAACCGGCTCCTATAAAGCGGTCTCGGCCATGGGGCTGATCTGGTCCATGATGCCGGTGACGAAGAAGGTGAGCGCCTATATGGCGACCCGCAACCTGGGGCCGCAGACTGTGGATTTTCACCTGCTGCGCCAGGGCAAAGAACTGGCCAACGCGCACCTGGAACAGGTGACGCTGGCTGCAGGGGTGGAGCGCTTCCCCGTCCATGAGGATGGCCTGTGCGGTACTTTGTTCGTGCCGCCGGGCGCGGGGCGCCATCCGGCGGTTCTGGTGGTGGGCGGGTCGGAAGGCGGCGTGCCCGTGCGTCGCGCGGCGTGGCTGGCATCGCACGGCTACGCCGCGTTGGCCCTGGCATACTTCCGCTTCGAGGACCTGCCTCCGCAGCTCGAATCCATCCCGCTGGAGTATTTCCAGCAGGCTCTGCAGTGGATGGCCAGGCGGCCCGAAATCGGCAATGCGCGCGTCGCCGTGATGGGGGGCTCGCGGGGCGGCGAATTGGCGTTGCAGTTGGGCGCCATGTTCCCACGCATTTGCGCGGTGGTGGCCTATGTGCCCGCTAATGTGCGAATCGCGTCCTGCTGCCGCAACAACGGCGGCCCGGCGTGGACCTGGGAGGGCCGCGCGTTGTCCTACATGCTTCCCCGTCTCCGCGGAAACCCCGCCGCACAGGCTACCGCCGTCATCGAGGCGGAGTATACCAAGGGACCGATTCTCATGATCTCCGGGGAGAGCGACCATATCTGGAACTCGTGGGAGATGGCCGACGAGGTAGTTTCGCGTCTCAAGGGCCACCATTTCGCCTACAGCTACGAGAACCTGAAGTATCCGCACGCCGGCCACTATGCCGGCCGTCCGGACATCATGCCTGCCTGGCATGGCGAGGTACGGAACCCGACCTCCGGTAGGGAGAACGACCCCGGCGGCTCGCCGGAAGGCGATGCCAAATCGTCCATCGATTCCATCCCCAAGGTACTCGAGTTCCTGCGCAAGAATCTCGCGGGGCTACAATAGAAGCACTCTATGAAGCGCAGTTTCCTGCAACCCTTGGCGATTGCAGCGGTGCTCGGCGCGCTCGCGGTGGCAGGGCTGGCGCAACGCGGCTTCCAGGGTGGCGGCTTCGGACAGCGCGTGCCGGAACGCGGCGGCGACCCTTTCGACGAAGTGGCCAAACCGCGTGAGGGCGAATTCCATTTCATCCGCATGGAATACACCGACCTGCCGCAGCATCACCGCGGTTTTGGATATGCCTCGCGGATGGGCCAGGGCTCCGGCTGGTGGATTGTGGATTGGCCCGCCGCCGACAATCATTTCACCGCCGGTTTGCAGCGCCTGACGCGCCTCGATGTCGGCGACCCGCGCCACTTGGGTCTCACCGACGACAGGCTTTTCGACTACCCTTGGATCTACGCTACGCAGACCGGTTGGTGGGGCTTGAGCAATACCGAGATCGCGCGGCTGCGCGAATATCTGCTGCGCGGCGGCTACCTGATGACCGACGATTTCTGGAGTACCGATCCCTCGCAGTGGCAAGTCTTCGAAAGCACCATGGCGCGGGTGTTGCCCGGCCAACCGATTACCGACATCGACTTAGCGGACCCGGTGCGGCATGTCCTATACGACATTGAGGAGCGGGATCTCACCTGGATTCCCGGCTCGCGCCATTTGCGCCGCGGCCCCGACGGTACCATCACCCCGGTACAACCTTACGGCACTAAGCCGGCGTGGATGTCCATGGAAGACGGCAAGGGTCATACGGTTGTGGCCGTGAACTACAATACCGACATCGGCGACGCCTGGGAATTCGCGGACGTTCCTTACTACCCCGAGAGGATGACCGCGCTGGCGTATCGGTATGGCGTCAATTACGTGGTCTACGCGATGACGCATTGAAGAAAGCTGTTGGCTTGCGAGCGCTGAAGCTGATCGCTGTCCACCGACTGCTTTCCCGAACGGTTTGTTTTCAACAACGGCTCTGGGCAAGCTAAAGCATGGCCCACCGGTTCAAGTGCGCAATCGCTCCCTAACGGTCGCGGCTCTGTCAAATGCGCATGCCGAGCCGCGCGCGGGAGCAAGCGGTTGGGTCTGAATGCACAGGATATTCTTTCGCGGCTTCTTAGCAGGGTCGGGCAGAGATGACCGGCCCTTACTGTTGGCTTGACGATTATCTTGGCAACCATCGCGATGCCTGCCGTCTTCAACCGGTCGCTAAACGCGCGATTCTCCGGCTACCTGCTAGAATCGTTGATTGAAATCCCTTCCCCGAGGCGATAAGACATTTATGAGGTTGAGTGTTCGATGACAGGGACTGGGGAACGACCGATTGGCGTAGACCTCTTCGCCGGAGCGGGCGGCCTGTCGCTCGGGTTCGAGCAGGCAGGATTCCACATAGCCGCTGCGATTGAGTACGACCCGGTCCACGCCGCCACGCACGAATACAATTTCCCGGATTGCTCGACAATCTGCCGCAGCGTTGCCGACATCGACGGAGACTACATCCGCGCCCAATCCAAAATCGGGAAAGCCGACGTTGACGTGGTTTTCGGGGGTGCCCCGTGCCAGGGATTCAGCATGATCGGAAAACGCGCTCTAGACGATCCGCGCAATGGCCTCGTGTATCACTTCGTCAGGATAGTTTCCGAACTGAAGCCGAAGTATTTCGTTCTCGAAAATGTACGTGGCCTGACTGTTGGCGAACACAAGAAGTTTCTTTCCGAGATCATCGTGGAGTTCAAGGCGAAGGGCTACATAGTCCAGGAGAACTATCAAGTCCTTAACGCCCTCCACTTCGGCGTCCCCCAGGACCGCCAGCGCCTGTTCCTTATGGGTGCCAGGAAGGGACAGCGCCTTCCCGAATACCCGGCCAAAACCCACGAATTGCCGGGCGCCAACCTCGACCTTGGTTTCACGGAAACGACGCCAACAGTGTGGGAGGCGCTCGGCGATCTGCCTGAGGCGGACGATTATGAGGAATTGCTCGAGCGGGATTGGGTTGAGGCCGAATTCGCCAAGCCCAGCCCCTATGCCAAGCCGCTAAGATCCGGCAGCGGAAAGTCCCGGAATCTTCTCACCTCAAGTCTACGCACCCTCCACACGCCCCTTTCAAAAAAGCGATTCAAAGCCACAGAGCCGGGCGAAACCGAACCTGTCAGCCGATTCCTCAAGCTCGATCCTCAGGGTATATGCAATACCATCCGCGCGGGAACGGCGAGCGATCGAGGCGCCTTCACTTCTCCGCGCCCGATCCATCCCTTCTCTCCTCGGTGTATCACCGTCAGGGAGGCGGCCCGGCTACATTCATACCCGGATTGGTTCCGCTTCCACGTCACCAAGTGGCATGGATTCCGGCAGGTCGGAAACTCCGTCCCGCCGCTTCTCGGGCAAGCGGTCGCATCGAAGATCATGGAGCGGGTGGGCCAAAAGGCCGAAAGCGAAGGACCGCACACCCTCGGAGATCCGGTGCTTCTTGAATACAACATGTCCCACGCCGCCGAGCGGTACGGCGTGGCGGCGAACGTCATTCCGCACCGCATCAGGAAGGGCGAGACCGGGAAGGTAAATGCCTAAGAAACCTTTGCTCTACAGCCCACTGATGGTCAGGCTGTTCAGTAATCATTACAAGCGGGGAACGGACGCATTCGACTTCGACCGCACGGAAATCGAGACCGTTGCCGGCGAGCTGAAGTTGAGACCGCCCAGGAATTTTGGCGATTTGATCTATTCCTATCGCTACCGCAAGGCGTTCCCGAAAGAGATCGTGGACACTGAAACGGAAGGCAGGCAATGGGTCATTCTTCCGGCTGGACGAGCCAAATACCGTTTTAAGCTTGCAAAATTGACGCAGATCGTGCCGCGGGACAATCTCATCGCCACGAAGATTCCGGACGCTACCCCCCCCAAATAATCGCGGCATACGCAAAAACGGACGAGCAGGCTTTGCTTGCAAGAGTCCGGTATAACAGGTTGATCGATATTTTTCTGGGGCTCACGACCTATTCATTGCAGAACCATCTGCGCACCACAGTCACGAATATGGGCCAGATCGAGATCGACGAAATCTACGTGGGCGTCAACAAGAGCGGCCAGCAGTTTGTCGTCCCGGTGCAAGCCAAAGTCGGCAAGGATAAGCTGGCCGTCGTTCAAACCAGCCAAGACTTGGGCTATTGCGCCGAGAAGTATCCGAACCTCACGCCCAGGGCCATCTCCGCGCAGTTCCTCCAAAACAAGGTCATTGCGCTTTTCGAACTCACCTTGGAGAACGATGAGGTCACGGTCGTCGAGGAGCGGCACTATTGCCTGGTCGCTGCCAAATCGATCACAGACGAGGATCTCCGGACTTACGCCAACCGTTAGAATGGCAATAGAAGTCGGTCATGGATCACGTTCCGAAGGAAGTCCGATCCAAGATTATGGCGGCCGTCCACTCGCGTGGTAATACGACCACCGAACTGCCGCTGGCAAAGATGCTCCGGGCGGCCGGTATTCGCGGATACCGGAAGCATTGGCCAGTGGCGGGTAAGCCGGATTTCGCCTGGCCTGGCCGGAAGGTGGCCGTATTCGTGGACGGCTGCTTCTGGCATGGCTGCCAGTGCAAATACTTGCCGCGCACCAACACCGGGTTCTGGCGAAAGAAAATCGACGCCAACATGCGCCGCGATAGGCGTGTCGTCCGGTCCTTAAGGCGGGACGGGTGGATCGTTCTTAGAATTAAGGAATGTGCCCTACGGAAGCCATCGTCATTAGCCCGAATTGTGAGAGCGCTCGGAATCGCCAAATGATGCCTGCGCCGCGATGTACAATTGGCGTGCAGCTAGATTGAGACACGAGGGCGCCCGCCTGCCGCTTACCGGCTGGCGAAACTTTCCACCGTGGCGCTCAGCTCCGTGGGATCGATCGGTTTGGAGAGATGTGCGTTCATTCCGGCAGCCAGACAACGGTCCCGGTCGCCTGTCATGGCGAAAGCGGTCATCGCCACGATGGGCACGGAACTGCGTTCGGGATCCTCGATCCGGCGAATGGCGCGGGTGGCCTCCAGACCGTCCATGCTGGGCATCTGCACATCCATCAGGATGAGGTCGAACGGTGGCGCCAGCGTGGCGGCCTCCACGGCCTGCCGCCCGTCGCCCACAATCGAGACCTCGTGGCCTCGCTTTTCCAATAGCCGCTGCGCCAGCCGCTGATTTACCGCATTGTCTTCCGCCAGCAAAATGCGCAACCTCCTCGGTGGCCCGCCGGCGGGGCTCGAAACCGGCCGCGCGGGCGCCGTCACGCTGCTCTGCGGCGCAAGCTTGCACGGAACCGTAAAGTGGAATGCGCTCCCTTGCCCGGGAGTACTTTCCACCCCGATGGTCCCTCCCATCATGGCCGCCAGCCGTGCCGATATGGTCAGGCCCAGTCCCGTTCCGCCGTACTGCCGGGTGGTCGAACTGTCGGCCTGCTGGAAGGGCTCGAAAATGATCTGCCGGTGTTCCTCTTCGATTCCAATTCCGGTATCGGTAACCACCGCGCTCAGTTCCAACCGGTCGGAAGCGGCCGGGTGGGAATCCACGCGCAGTTCCACGCGGCCCCGCTCCGTAAACTTCACCGCGTTGCCGAGCAGGTTGACCAGAACCTGGCGTATGCGGAGCGCGTCGGCAATCAGCGCGTCGGGCGTCGCCTCGGAGAGCGTACAGACCAGTTCCAACCCCTTTTCCAGGGCCCGGGGCCGCACCAACTGAAGCACATCCTCGATGGAACCGCGCAGGGAGAAAGGCGCCGGATGAATGTCCATGCGGCCGGCTTCGATCTTCGAGACGTCCAGGATGTCGTTGAGGATCGCCAGCAGCGAATAGGCGGAGTGCTGCGCGGCTTCCAGGTATCCGGTGCGGTCCTCCAGGCCCGACGCCGATAGAGCCAGCGACTGCATGCCGATGATGCCGTTCATGGGCGTGCGGATCTCGTGGCTCATGTTCGCTAGAAACTCACTCTTCGCGCGGCTGGCCTCGAGCGCGCAGTCGCGGGCCGCGCGCAGTTCGTCGGAAAGTTGCCGGTAACGTTGTTCGCTCTCGCGGATGGCCGCCGCCGCGTTCTTCTGCTCGGTGATGTCGCGCAAGATGATCTCAATGAGCGTCCCGCCGCGGAGATGTACCGCGCTCCCGCTGAACTCCACGTCAAACACGGCGCCCGAGGCCGAGCGCAAGCTGCTTTCCCGCTTGACGCCGATCAGCTTGGAGATCTCCCCCGGCATGACTTTCCCGACGCCGCCTTCCAGGCAGAGCAACGGCAAGACCGTGCCGACAAATTGCTCTACCGGCCCTCCCAGGATCTGCTCTCCCTTCCGATTCGCCTCCAGGATGGCGGCGGACCGTCCGTCGAGGATGAAGATGGCTTCGCCCGCGGTATCGATGAGATGCCGGTACTTCTGTTCGGAGTCCGTGATCCTCTGGAAAAGCCGCAGATACATCGCCAATCCTCCCAGTAACAGGAGGCCGGTCACCAAAGCAAAAGCGGTGATCAGTATCTGGTGCAAGGCGCGAACGGCATCCGCGACACTTTCCGAGAAAGAGGCTTCCACGGACATGAGCCGGTCGTCGATCGCGTAGATTTCCGCCAGGGTCTGTTGGATGGCGGCCTCATCCCGCGGCTGGGCGGGGGCCAGACTGTGGAGGCGCTCGCCGAGGCGTTCCAGCGCTTCCAGGTTCCGGTCCGCCTCTGCCCACCAGAATATTGCCTTGGCGATGTGGCGTTCCCGGCCGAAAATACGATAGCGCCGGGCCATGCGGGCCCAGTTCCCGGCCGGCAAACCAACTGTGCGGAGCGCGGGGCCAAGAACCGCGGGATCGTGTCGAGGCTTGTCGAATTCCGACTGGATCCGCTGGAAGGCCAAGGGCGCGCGGAGCGCCTCCAGATAGCCTTGAAAGTCCGCCTCGGAATGGGAATACGCGTAACGCTGAAGCAGAATCACGCCTTCCTTCTGCCCCTTCGACCACGTCGCTTCGCCTTGACTGTACTTACGGGCGCCCACCAGGAGATCCATGGAGAAGCCGGCCAGGAAGACAATGCTCGCGGCGACAGACGCCAGCGCGCCACAGACCAGCAGCAGATACACACTTCGACTAGGACTGCTCCTCAATCGCGCGGCTCTCACGTTGGGTGCCCCAAATTGCAACTTTGAACTTCCAAACTACCTTATCGGCAGACGAGGGTCTGCTTTTGACCCTGAATTAGCGGACCGTTCGCAGGAGTGCGCTCACGCCGTTCCACAGAATCTGCACGCCGATGCACACCAGAATGAATGACGACAGGCGGATGATCACGTTCATCGCGGAGTCTCCCAGGGTACGTCCGATGCGCTCGGCGAAACGATAGCTCCAGTAAATCGAAACCGCAATCAACCCCGCCCCGAGCACCATCCCGGCAATCAGAGGCCAGTGCCATTCGGAGCCTTCGGGCCGGTTGGCGCCCACCGTGATCGCTACCGAAATGGAACCTGGCCCTACCGTCAGGGGCAAAGTCAGCGGATAGAACGCCTGGCGGGAATAATCGGCCTCGTTACACTCTTTGCTGGCGCCTTTTTCGTCGCTGCCGTCGTGATCCGGCTGGCGCAGCAGCGTCCATCCGGTGGAAATCACCACCAGGCCGCCGCCCACCTGCACCACCGGCAGGGAGATGCCGAAAAAAGCCAGGATGTGGGTGCCGATGAAAATCGAGGCCAGGATCAGAATCAGGCCGTTCAGAGCGATCATGCGGGCCAGCACGGTGCGCCCGCGGGTTGAAAGCCCGCGCGTCAGCGACAGGAAAATAGGCGTGTTGCCGATCGGGTTGACAATCGGAAACAGCGCGCCCACTACAAGCAACGTGTGCTTGGCGACATCGCTGAGGGCGTCGAGCATGGGGAATAGTTAACGATTATATCGATTTCGGGGACAGGCTACATAACCTCGAAATACAGAACGGTGCAACCAGGCGCTGTACGTGAAGTTCGACCGGATCTCAATCAACCCGAGCATTTGCCACGGTCAGGCAGGTGTGAAAGGGACTCGTGTGCCGGTTCACCAGATCGTGCGCATGCTCGCGAACGGCGACACTGTCGACGCTTTGCTGGCCGAATACCCCTTTCTGTCTCGCGAGGACATCATGGCCTCCCTCGACTACGCCGCCGGCTTGGCCGAAGAGCAGGTCACGCCGATCAAGGTCGCCAACCTCTAGCGGATGCGCTTCCTCGTAGACGAGAACATTCCCCGGATGACGGTGGAGGGCCTCCGCGCACTCATCACGACGGACACAAGGTTTCACGGAGTTCCGGTCAGTGCCGCACTACGGCATTCCGATCGTGCGCCTTCGACAGCCGAACCGGCAGAAGATCAGAACTCCTGATGTCGCCCTGCAGTTTCTGCCTGGCGGGGAAAATGGGCTGAGTCATTCCTTTCGATGGCGAGAGCTTGGCAGGTGGGGCAGGCAGTGCCGCCTGCCCGCCCGCGCTGAATTTGGGCCCGCTGCTCGAATCGGATCGAGCGAAGGCGAGCACCGCCTGCCCCACCTGCGGGCTCACTGCAAATTCCACGACATCTGGAGTTCTGAAGATCCACAATTCCGTCATGCATTTGAGCCGCCGTCGCGCTCAGGCATCAAGGCGGCTGGCGGCCCCGGTGAGATTTGCTCGGGGCGGAAGGATTCGAACCACCGACCTCCTGGTCCCGAAATAGGCTATCCTGATTCGCTATGCGATCCATCCTCCTGTGCCTCACTGCCGCCTCCGCCTTCGCCCAGAGCTTTACCGTCCAGCCGAGTGGCACCACGGAATCGCTGCGCGGCGTGTGGGCAGTGAGCGAGACGGTGGTCTGGGCCAGCGGCACCCATGGAACTTACCTGCGCACCAACGACGGCGGCGCGACATGGGCCGCGTCCAAGGTGCCTGGCGCCGAGGCGCTCGATTTCCGCGACGTGGAGGGCGTCGACGCCGACACGGCGTACCTGCTGAGCATTGGAATAGGCGCCAGTTCGCGCGTCTACAAAACTATCGACGCCGGCGCGCACTGGACGCTCTCCCTGCAAAACCCCGACGCCGAGGGCTTCTTCGACGAAATGGCTTTCTGGAATCCCCAGCACGGCATTCTGGTCGGCGACCAGGTGGACGGCCAGATGGTGGTGATGGCGACCGAAGACGGCGGCGCCACGTGGCAGCGTCTGAAAATGCCGCCCGCGCTTCCGGGCGAGGGCGCCTTCGCTGCCAGCGGCACCGGCATCGCCGTGCTGGGCGACCTTGATGTGTGGATCGGCACCGGCGGCAAGAACGCCGCCCGCGTCTACCATTCCGCCGATTCCGGCCGCACCTGGAGCGTGGCCACGACGCCGATTCGCGCCGATTCCGCCAGCGCCGGCATTTTCTCACTGGCCTTCTCCGATGCGCGGCACGGCATCGCCGTCGGCGGCGATTACTCCAAGGCCGGCGAGGAGACTGGCAATATCGCCGCGACCTCCGATGGCGGCAAAACCTGGACCGTGCCCGCGGGCACGCCACCCAAAGGCTTCCGGTCCGCCGTGGCCTGGCTCGGCGACCGCAAAATCTGGGTCGCCGCCGGCACGTCGGGCGCCGATATCTCGAGCGACGGCGGCCGGAACTGGAAGCCATTCGACACGGGAAACTACAACGCAATTGGGTTCGTTTCCAGTAAAGCAGGTTGGGCCGTAGGACCGCGGGGCCGCATCGCGAAGTTTGGGATGGAGTAAGCTGCGCGATCGGTGCCCTGGGCCGGAGACTCCGAACTCCAGATGTCGTGGGATGTGGAATGCGGATCTCTCCCCATGGCGCGGTGCAGGGAACGGCCCAAGCCCGGCAATCAAGGGCCTCTCGTTGGACGCTCCCATGCCCCCAGGTGTGACTCCGCGCTCGTAACGCGGAAACCCATCCTTTACTTTGTACCGGTTAGAATGGTACGCTAAGTGTCTCATAATGCGTACAGTTGACTTGATCCAGCGCAAGCGCGACGGGGAAGAACTCGCTCCCGAGGAGATTGAGTTCCTGGTGGAGGGCTACACCTCCGGCGACATTCCCGACTACCAGATGTCGTCTTTCTTGATGGCCGTCTACTTCTCGGGGATGTCCGACCGCGAAGTCAGCCGCCTCACGGAATGCATGCTGCGTTCCGGCGATACCGTAGACTTATCGGCCATCCCCGGCGTAAAAGTGGACAAGCATTCCACCGGCGGAGTGGGCGATAAGACCAGCTTCATCGTGGCGCCCCTGGCGGCTGCCGCGGGTGTGGTGGTGCCCATGATGTCGGGCCGCGCCCTCGGCCATACCGGCGGCACGCTCGACAAGTTGGAGTCCATTCCGGGCTTCCGCACCAACCTCACCGCCGAAGAGTTCCAGAAGCAATTGGCCGAATTGGGCCTGTGCTTCATCGGGCAGACCGACCGCCTGGCTCCCGCCGACCGCAAACTCTACGCCCTACGCGACGTCACCGCCACCGTGGAATCCATTCCGCTGATTTCGTCGTCCATCATGTCCAAGAAATTGGCTGAAGGCGTGGACGCGCTGGTACTCGACGTCAAAGTGGGCAGCGGGGCCTTCATGAAAAAGCAGGTGGATGCCCGCCGTCTGGCGCAGACCATGGTCGGCATCGGCCGCCGCATGGATAAGAAGGTGCAAGCGCTGATCACCAACATGAACCAGCCGCTGGGCTATGCCATCGGCAACGCGCTGGAAATCATGGAGGCTTCCCAGACGTTGCAGAACGCCGGCCCCGCCGACCTGACCAAACTCTCGCTCGAACTGGCCGCGCGCATGATTTTCCTGGGCAAGAAGTCCGAAACGCTGGAAGAGGCCCGGCGCATCGCGGAGAAGCACCTGGTGGATGGCTCGGGCTACAAGAAGCTCAAGCAGGTGGTTGCGGCCCAGGGCGGCAACCCGCAGGCGCTCGACAAATTCGAACTGCTGCCCAATGCCACCGGCATGCGCGAAGTCTCTTCCCCGCGCGGCGGCTACGTCACCGCCATTGAGGCCGAAGACATCGGCATCGCCTCCAACATGATCGGCGCCGGCCGCGACAAGAAGGAAGATTCCATCGATCCCGCCGTCGGCATTATCCTCGAAGTGAAGACCGGCGAGAAGGTGGACGCCGGCTCGGTATTGTGCCGCCTCTACTACACCAAGGAAGACCGCGTGGATGAAGCCGCGGATATGGTGGAAGACGCCTTCCGCATCTCGGGACAAAAACCCGAAGAGCGCGAGCTCATTCTGGAAGTTGTCGGGTAATGGGCCGCTTCACCGGGCTTTTGGGCCTGGCCGTCATTCTGGCGGCGGCGTGGCTATTTTCGTCGCATAAGAAAGACATCAAGCTCAGCATTCTCGGCTGGGGGCTGGGACTGCAATTCGCTTTCGCCCTGCTGGTCCTGAAGACCGATTTCGGCAAGGTCTTCCAAACCATCGGCGTGGGCGTGAACAACATGCTGGGGTACGTGCAAGCCGGCACGAAGTTCATGTTCGGGCCCCTGGGGGTTCCGGATGGCCCATTCGGCGTCATCTTCGCATTCCAGGTGCTCTCCATCATCATCTTCATCGCGTCGTTCTTTTCCATCCTGTATTACCTGGGCGTGATGCAGTGGATCGTGAAAGGGATGGCCATCGTGATGCAGAAAGTCATGGGCGTAAGCGGCGCCGAATCGCTCAACGTCGCGGCCAGCATCTTCATGGGACAGACCGAAGCGCCCCTCACTATCAAGCCGTTCCTCGAAGGGCTGACGGAGTCCGAGCTTTTTACCATCATGACCAGCGGCATGGCGCACGTCTCCGGTTCGGTGATGGCGGCGTATGTCATGGTGGCGCA
>Ga0182013_10004813_pt1 | contig 16020 bp, 8 predicted proteins | sample 612S2MmetaG_FD_120487 | JGI IMG/M metagenome (GOLD analysis project Ga0182013, IMG submission 120487) | Permafrost microbial communities from Stordalen Mire, Sweden - 612S2M metaG | ecosystem: Environmental > Terrestrial > Soil > Wetlands > Permafrost | place: Sweden: Stordalen | collected...
GATTCTCGACCACGATGCTGTTCTCGGTGCGGCTCACCGTTCCGCTGCTGGCAGAGACCGAGGCAATGCTGGCCGCGTCAAAGGCAAACTCCGCGCGCAGGCCGGGAATGGCAAAGAAGAAGTAGGTGGTCTCCCCATTGCTTTCCAGGCGAGTAAGCAATTGCGCGGTGCTGTACTGGAGCGTGCCCGCGCCAAGATCGAGATTCAGCGGCCAGATGAAATAGCTGTTTGCCGGAATATCAATGGGCGCGCGCGGCAGCACAACGCTTCCCGAAGGCAGCTTGATGCTGACCTGGAATGCGCGGCGCTCGGGCATATCGAGTTTGCGAACGTAGTTGTTCACAAAGAGAAAGCCGCGATTGCCGTTGGCGCGCAGCATCACGCGGGCCAGGCTGGCGTCGGCTGCGTTCTTGGGAGTCTTGTCTGGCGGATAAGCAGCCATGGCCGCCAGATCCGAGCCAAAGGACTGAAGAAACAGGTGGAGGCTCTTGATTTTGCGAAAGGACTCGCGCTCCTGCCCGTACTCGCCCAGCGGCGCCTGAAAATCATAGGAGGCAACGGGCAGGTCGTTGGGATAGCCGGTGGCGATGGACTCCTGCAACGTGGTCAGCTTGCCTTCAGGATTGGCGCCGCCCTGGAACATGTAATAACCGTAGAGATTCACGCCCGAGCCGAGCGCTGTCAGCGTCAGCGCGGCGATGTCGTCCGGCTTCATCAGCGGCCGGCGATGGTAGGAGGTCTCCATGCCGCCGCCCTGCTCGGCGGCAAAGAATGGATAGTGGCGAAGATCTATCTTGCCATCCGGATCGCCCAGAGCCATTGCGCCCTGATCGCTGCGCGCGCGATCTGTGGAGAAGAGATAGGCCACGTTCGGCGGAGAAGTGGTAGCCGGGCTTGTCCAGAAGTCGTCGGCATATTCCCCTGAGACAGGAATCACGTCATGGACAGGATAGTCGTGGCCGGGCCAGCCGGTGACGGAGAAGAGCGGAGGGTTGATGCCCGCTGCAATTGCCAGACGCTTCAGTTCGGCGAGATGCTCGGCGCCCGCGCCGGGTCCGCTTTCTCCATATTCATTTTCAAGCTGCACGCCAACGATAGGTCCGCCATCCTGCCAGAGCAGGCCCTTTACCTGGCTGCCGATCTGGCCGTAGAAGCGGCCCACGTACTTCAGGTACTCCGGATCGTTGCGGCGCAGGACAATCTTCTTCTTGAGCAGCCAGTCGGGGAATCCGCCATTGCGCACCTCGCCGTGATCCCAGGGACCGATGCGCAGATAAACGTAGAGTCCGTCTTGATTGCAAAGCTCGACAAAATGACGAAGATCGCGCTCTCCTGTCCAGTCGAACTGGCCTTCGATCTCTTCATGATGAATCCAGAAGATGTAGGTGGAGACCACCTGCACGCCGCCGGCCTTCATCTTGAGCAGTTCCTCCTGCCAGTACTTTTCCGGATAGCGCGTGAAGTGAAACTCTCCCATGACGGGCAGCCATGGTTTTCCATCGAGCAGGAGGCTGCGGCTGTCGACTGTCAAACTGTGCCCCGCGGGCGAGATGCCGCCCATCTTGAGGAAGCCGGTCTCGGGCGCGGGCGCCTGAGCGGTTGCGTCAATCAAAAACGGCGGAGGAATCTGCTGGGCCGAAAGAGCGGAGGTTAAACCCAAAAAAGCGGCAAGAATGCTGATGCCAAGCCATGTCTTCATCATGATCATTCACCCGAATTGCATCGACGGCTCCAGTCGCCGCAACTTGTGCGCCCGATGGAATCGTTTTCATTCAGGCGGAAATCCAATGCACATCCGCCTTTTGTTTACTCGCGGTTCAAGCTCTGTTCAGCCGCCGCTCAAATCTCGCGCAACTCCACGGCCATTCGGCCGTTCTCAATCCACGGCCAGATGCGTTTGTCCTACCGCGGTTAACTATAGGCGTGCATCGCCGGGGTCCGAATCGGCAGAAAGTAGGATTGTCGAAGATTATTTCTTTGCCCGCTCCGATCGAGTTATTTGGCGGATCTCAATGAGGGGTTGTTCAATCCATCCATGATGAGCGAAGATAGCTGACGGACCGGCGCAGGCTGTGCACAGATGAGACGGCGCCTGGAGGCTTTCGCGTGAAGACTCGCCAACATCCGGTTCGCCGGCTTCCGCATCGGCAGGGAAGAAGATCCAAAGGCGCGTCTATCGCGCGGGGATTTCTGCTGGCTCTCATCGGCGCGTTCCTGCTGGCCGGCCGAAGCGCGCAAGCGCAGCAACCGCCCGTCGCAACTTCCGCCGCAGTCGACGAGAAGTGGAACTACACGATCCGCTCCTGGCAGTCGCAGGATGGTTTGCCGGAGGAGACGGTACAGGCCTTTGCCCAGACACCCGACGGTTATCTCTGGGTGGGAACCAGTGGCGGGCTGCTGCGTTTTGACGGAGCGCGCTTCCGGCTCTTTGCGCATGAGAATACGCCTGCCTTTGGAGAGAACAGCGTCTTTTGCCTGCTGGCCGCGCGCGATGGCCGCCTGTGGATCGGCACCGACGGCAGCGGATTGATCGAGTTGCGGAATGGAGTCTTCAATGCGTACTCCGCTGAGAAAGGCCAGACCGCCGACTTTGTGCGAGCGCTCGCGGAGGACCACAACGGCCTGCTTTGGGTTGCCACCGACGACGGGCTCTTCTGGGCCAGAAACGGCCGCATGGAGCGTGCTGACAAGCCGTTGGGGTTGCCCATCTTCAATGTTCATGCCGTGCTGGAAGACCGCGCCGGCCGCATCTGGGTGGGCGGATCGCGCTTGTACTCATTGAAGGATGGCCAGCCTCATGAGTATTCGCTGCCGGATAACGATAGCCGCAACAAGGTGAAGTCCTTTTTGCAGACGGCCGACGGAACGATCTGGGTGGGCACGGTTGGCGGGCTCTTCCGGCTGCGGCCGGGACAAGAGAAGTTCGAGCCGGTGGCTGGAGTCTTCGGCACGATCCGCACGCTGCGCGAGGCGCCCAGCGGGGAGTTGTGGGCCGGCTCTATCGGCGAGGGCATTTTCAGGATTCACGGCGATCTGGCAACCCGTCTCAAGGCGCCTTCTCCGCTGGTGAGCAACACCGTTCTCTCCATCTTTGTCGATGCCGACCGCAATCTGTGGATCGGCACGCAGGCCGGCATGATGCGCCTGAGCCGGACACCGGTGCGCGTGGTGGAACTGCCCTCGGCTGCCGACTCGGACTTTGGCACGGTTGCGCTGGATGCGGACGGCTCGCTGTGGGCTGCTTCAAACGAGCTTGTGCATGTCGAGCACGATCATGCCAATGCCTTCCGCTTCCCAGGGTTGGGCGACGTGCGGGTTCGCAACCTGCTGCGCAGCCGCGACGGCACGCTGTGGATCGGAACCGACGGCAGCGGGGTCTATCATCTTCTCGCGCGGGAGACGAAGCACTTCACCACTCGCGAGGGACTGGTGAACAACTTTATCCGCGTTTTTCTCGAGTCGAGAGATGGCAGCCTGTGGATCGGCACGGATAATGGCGTGAGTCATCTCGACAAGGACGGCTTTCACAACTTCACCGGACAGAATGGGCTGGTCTACAACAGCATCCGCTCGCTGCTGGAGGATCGGGATGGGACCATCTGGATCGGCACCGAGCATGGGCTGAGCCGCTACAGGAATGGACAGTTCATTCACGATGCGATCACCGCCGCGCTGGGCGACGAGAAGGTGTGGGCGCTTCATCAGGATGCGGATGGCGGTCTGTGGATTGGCACGCGCGCCCATGGACTCTATCGCTACCGCAATGGAGAGCTCTCCCACTACACAACCGCCAATGGATTGGCCAGCGACAGCATCTACTGCATTCTCGAGGACAAGCACGGAAACTTCTGGTTCAGCGGCCCCTCCGGCGTGATGCTGTTGAACCGCGATGAACTCGATGCCCGGGCCGGGAACAGGGAGCAGCCTCTTTCCCTGCGGATCTTCCGAGCCGATGAGGGCGGCAAGCCGGCGCAGTTTTACGGCGGCACGCAGCCGGCCGGCGCGCTGACCAGCACCGGCGAAGCATGGTTCCCGACCAGTCAGGGGCTGTGGGCCATCCGCCCCGATGAGCTGGAGCACCCGCTCATCTCCAATCTCAATATCGACACCGTCACCGTGGATGGCCGCCCGGCGCCGCAGACCGGAAAGCTGAGTCTCGATGCGGGCAACAGGCGCGTCGAGATCTCCTATGAGCCGGTCTCGCTGGGCTCGCAGGAGGAACTTCGCTTTCGCTACCGGCTGGATGGATATGACCGCAGTTGGACCTACGCCAACGCGCAACAGCGCCTGGCAACCTATACCAATCTTCCCGCCGGCCAGTACACATTCCTGGTGGAGGCCTGGGAGACGGATCAGCCGGGACATGCGGCCCACGCCTCGATTGCCTTCATCAAGAAGCCCTACTTCTATCGCACGCCGTGGTTTATCGCTCTCTGCGCCTTGCTGGTTGCGCTGCTTTCAATTCTCGCGTACCAGACGCGGATGAAGCAGATTCATGATCGCTTCAAAGCGGTTCTTGCCGAGCGCGCTCGCCTGGCGCGCGAGATGCACGACACGCTCATCCAGGGCTGCGTGAGCATCTCCGCGCTGCTTGAAGCGGCCTCCAGCGGAGAGGTCGACGACAACGAATCGCGTCTGCACATCATCGACTATGCCGGCACGCAACTGCGCGCCACCGTGGACGAAGCGCGCCAGGCGGTATGGAATCTGCGCGGCGAGGAGCGAGCCATCGTCGATTTGGAAACCGCGCTCCAGCGCATGGCCGAACGCATCGGCCGTGAACATGACGTGGAGATGGCCTACCGCATCACCGGAAGGCCATTCGGCCTTAGCCAGCCGGCCACGCACGAGTTGATGATGGTGCTCCGGGAAGCGGTCTTCAACGCGATCCTGCACGGGCGCGCCACGCACGTTGAAGCCGAAGTCTGCTACGCGGCCGATTCGCTTTCATTCACGGTAAAAGACGACGGGGAGGGCTTCAACGCCGCCGAAGCCTTCTCCGAGGAGCACTTTGGCCTGCGCGGCATGCAGGAACGAATTCATCGCTTCGGCGGCAAGTTTGAAATCGAGAGCGCTCCTCATCAGGGAACGCGCGTGCGGATGGAGATTCCACGCGCCGCCATTGTCCCGTGACGCCGGGAGGCCGGTCCTCGCCGCGCCAAGGCTGACCATCTCGTGCCCCTGGGCTCTATAATCTGGTTGCTTATGCCGCCGATTCGCATTCTCATCGTCGACGATCATCCCATCATGCGGGTGGGAATCACGGCTCTCATCGCCTCCTGCAAAGAGATGGAGACCGTTGCCCAGGCTGGCAGCGGCGAAGAGGCGCTCAAGCTGCACGCCCTCCATCATCCTGACATCACGCTGATGGATCTGCGCCTGCCCGGCATCAGCGGCGTCGAGACCATCCGCCGCATTCGCGCCCAGTCGCCAAAAGCGCGATTCATCATCCTCACCACCTACGAGGGGGACGAGGACATCTTCCAGGCAATGGAGGCGGGCGCAACCGGCTACCTGGTCAAGGGCATGCCCCAGGAGATGCTGGTCAATGCGGTCAAGAAAGTTCACAGTGGCGGCCGGTACGTGCCTCCGCCCGTCTCGCAGGCGCTGACCGCCCGCACCCGCGATTCATCCCTCAGCAGCCGGGAACGCGAGGTGCTCGCGCTGGTGGCAAAGGGCAATTCCAACCGCCAGATTGCCGTCGAGCTGGGCATCACCGAGGCCACGGTGAAGTGCCATGTGAGCGTCATCCTGATGCGCCTGAACGCCAGCGATCGCACCCAGGCGGTGGTCACCGCGCTGCAACGCGGACTCATTCACATCTAGGGAATTGCCAAACTACGCGGAAGTCGTCGAAGACGCCGGCTTTTGTGGGTTGGGCTGTGGGTTGGAATTCCCTACGGTCGCCCGTAACATTGTATTTATGGAGTTTCGGTCTACAATTACATACATGATCTCGAGGCGCATCACCACTCATCTGAATGAATTGCTTCGCCATTCACCGGCGGTCGTCCTGATAGGGCCGCGCCAAGCCGGAAAGACAACCCTCGCTTTGGAGATTGGCGAACAGACAGCCTCGATCTACCTCGACCTTGAGGACGAGAACGACCGCGCCAAGCTCGCCAATCCCAGCAGGTATCTCGCGGACCACGAAAACGAGCTGGTCATCCTTGATGAGGTTCACCGTGTACCGGAGCTATTCCAGCAGTTGCGGGGCATCATCGACCGGGGACGGCGGCACGGAAAGGCCAATGGACGGTTTCTCCTGCTCGGATCGGCCGCGATGGACCTGCTCAAGCAATCCGGCGAGAGCCTGGCCGGTCGCATCTCCTATCTGGAACTCGGCCCCTTCGATGCTCTGGAGATCGATCCGGCTTCGGTAGAGACGCTCTGGGTCCGGGGTGGATTTCCGCGCAGCTTTCTGGCCGAGTCGGACGATCTCAGTCTGCTCTGGCGGCGCAATTTTGTCCGCACCTATCTGGAGCGCGACATCTCTCAATTCGGCCCCCGTGTACCGGCTGAGACGCTGCGGCGCTTCTGGACGATGCTGGCGCACAACCAGGCTCAAATTTTGAATGCCGCCACCCTGGCTCGCGGTCTGGCCGTCGATGGCAAAACGGTTGCCGGTTATCTTGACCTTCTGGTTGACCTCCTGCTGGTACGACGGTTGCCGGCCTGGCATCGGAATGTCGGCAAGCGGCTGGTCAAGTCGCCCAAGGTGTATGTGCGCGACAGCGGCATTGCGCACGCGCTGCTCGGCATTCGGGATAAGGAAGCTCTGCTCGGTCATCCGGTCGTTGGCCAAACCTGGGAGAGCTTTGTCATCGAGACTCTGATCACCGCTGCGCCGGACGGAACCGAGGCGCACTACTATCGAACCTCCAACGGAACCGAGGTGGACCTTCTCCTCACGCTTCCGGGCGGAGAGTTGTGGGCCATTGAAGTCAAACGCACTATGGCGCCGAAGGTCGAGCGCAGCTTTCATTCCGCCTGCGCCGATCTCAATCCGCAAAAGCGATTCTACGTGTATCCGGGCGCCGACCGATTTCAGCTCGACGACAAAACGGATGCGATCAGTGTCGTCGAACTCGCAAAGGTATTCGCATCGGTCACGTAGGGGCAAGCTCACGATAAAGAGAGTGACGCCGCCAAGGCCTCCCGGCTGGCTGAAAGCGGCTGTTTATTGCAACGGTGCGGTAGCCACAGGCTGGAATATGGATTGAATAATTCGGCTGAAAAAGCCTGAATTCCTGGATTTTATGGTGGGCGCTGCAGGATTTGAACCTGCGACTTCCACCGTGTGAAGGTGGCACTCTACCGCTGAGTTAAGCGCCCTCGAAAGCCTCGCAGTTGATACGATAACCTGCTGGTTCTACACAACGAACCTGACTCAATCGTACCAAGCCCGGCAGTTGTGCGCAACCCGCCGCGCTGCGGACAGAACGGCGGGCTTGTGGCCGCGAACCGGTTTCAAAACATCCTGGTATCCCTTCATTGCTTGATGGCCCTGGTCCACTCGATACGCAGGCCGACGCGGAAGTTGAAGGGCAGGCTGGGATAGCCGACGGGCGCGATGTGCTGATTGTCAGTGAGGTTTTCCGCCTGGCCATAGACGCTGACCCAGGAGAGCAGCTTGTAGCTGGCGCCCAGATCCAGCTTGGCGTAGCCCCAGTCCAGATTGCGGTTAGGCAGCACCAGCGAGTTCCCCTGATTGAGGTCCTGGTAACCCAGAAAGGTGGAGTCGTCGCTGCGGCTTGAAAACGCGGCGGTGAAAATGCCGGTGATCCTCTGCCCAGAGTAGCTTGCCGTGAAGAAGCCCGTGTGCGGCGGACGGCGGAAGGGCCGCGCGCCCTTCAGAGGCGAATAGATGCCCACTGGAATACCGTCGAAAGTGGCCGGATAGACCCCGGCCTGCGCTTGATCGCTGGAGAAAGAATGTTGCACCACCGAATCCAGGTACGTGTAGCCGCCGCGGAAGAAGAGACTCTTGCCAATGCCGCTCTCGACGGTGGCTTCCACGCCTTGCGCGCGAAAGGCGAGCGAGTTCAGGTCAAGCGAGTAGGCGTTTTCGTTGTTGAGGAAGCTCTCCAGTTGGTTCTGCTGCGCGGGAGTCAGGTTGGGAAGCAATGAGGGGATCAGTCCCGCGCCAACCCCTTCGATCTCCCGGCCAAACTCATTGTGGAAGTAGCTTGCGCGGAAGAGGATGTGCTGGCTCCAGAAGGCCTGCTCGCCGCCGCCCTCCCACGTGCGGGCAGTGGGCCCTTCGATCGGGGAGATGTGCAATTGCTGGATCGTCGCCTGGCCGTTGTTCTGCTCGAGAAAGTCGTAAAGCGAGCCGAACTCCTCAGTCAGCTTCGGCTCGCGTATCCCTTGCGAGAAGCTGAAGTTCAGCCGTGTCCCGCTGAAAACGCCATTCCGGGGCCGCAGTACATAGCCGCCCAAACCGGCGCGGGGCGAGATGCCGTTGCCGATCAGCAGGTAGTGCATCACGTCCATGCCCAGCGTGTAAAAGATCCGCTCCTTGAGAAAGTCGCCGTGCGCGCCAAAGATGTAATCGTAGTTGTTGCGGCTTTTCTGATCGTTGATGAAGTAGACCGGCTCGCGCTCGGCGGCGCGCTCGTTTTCAAAGCGAAAACCGGCCAATAGTATCAGGTGCGGCGTGAGGTGGAGATCTCCCTGGTAATGGAGCTGGTCGCTGTTGCTGATCAGGTCCAATCGATTGGGATAGACGCTGCCGTTGGCCGCGCTGTAGTCGAGCAGCGCAGGCCCCATGGCGCTATAGCCGTTGGCCCCTTGGATCGTGATCGGCAGACCATAGAAGTTGCCTCCCGTGTAGGAGTCGGGCGGGCCGTCGCATCCAACATTTTCGACCGGGATGCAGATCCCCGCCGGATCCCACTGTCGGGATTGCTCCCTCTTGCGCGTCATGCCGTATTGAAAGAGATTGTGAAAGTCAGGCGTTGTCTGGTTCTCCACCGTGCCGCTGCCATAAAGATCCTGGTCGCCCTCCTTCCGGTCGTCGCTGATGCGATAGAAATCCCAGGCATTCGGAACCCCCGTTGCATCGACCCCATAGTGCAGGGTGGCGCGAATCTGCGTATTCCCGCTGGGCTGCCAGCCGGCATTGGCCGCCGAGGTTTCGTCGTGATACTCGTCCATCGGCAGATTGTTGGCCGTTTGCAGCCAACTGAAGGCGCCCAGGTAGTCCAGCTTGTTGTGTGCCCCGGCCAACTCCAATTCCTCGCGGGAGGTGGAAAGGTTGCCGAGATTGCCATGAAAGAGGATCGAGGGATAACTCGTGGTTCCGCGCGGAGTGGTCAGGCTCACCACGCCGCTCGAGGCATTGGCGCCATACAGGCTCGAGTCCGGGCCGCGATAGACCTCGGCGTGCTCCAGGGCCGTGGTCGAGTGCGGACCAAGGTCGAAGCTTCCACCTAGATCTTCCGTGCTCACGCCGTCCAGCAGAATCTTGTTCGAGTCCGGGTTACCGCCGCGAATGAAGAGTGAGGTCTGCGCGCCAAGCTGGCCGTCCTCGACCACGACCGTGCCCGGCATCAGCCGCAGCGCGCTGGTCAGGTCGTCGCGCAGCGCCAGATCGGGCGGACCCAGCACGCTGGTGGCCGCGCCGGTCTGCGGCTGCGGCGTGGGAGTTCCGGTGGCCGTCACCACGATGGACTCGCGCACCCACTCCGGTTCGAGAACTACGTTTCGCTCGACCGAGTCCAGCCGGCCGGCGTAGAAGCTGGGCGTTTCCAACTGGCGAAAGCTCTGGGCGGAGACGAGCAGAAAGAAGCGCCCTTCGACCCCCGTCATGATTTCAAAGCTGCCATCGGCCATGGAGACGGCGGTCGAGATAGCCTTGCCGCCGTTGATGAGAACCACCGTGGCGCCAGCCACTCTTGCGCCGGTGGTGTCGCTCACCACGCCGCGGATAGAGGCTGCCGGGCAGAGCGCGGCGGCGGCGAGAAGAAGCAGGGCAAGCGCGCGGGACAGAATGCTGCAAAACTTTGGGTGCCCCACTCTCGCCGATGTCATCCTGAGCGGAGCGTAGCGTAGTCGAAGGACCTGCTTCTCGGGACTCTTGCGGCTAGGGTGGGATGCCACGACATATGATAGGCGGGCGCGGAAGCGCCTCAGGTGGGCGCTCAAATTTGCGGAATCAGGCATGAAGGCTCCTTCGTTCCCCTCGGAACGCAAGCGGGTTGAGGGCGCGAGGACCGGTCTCCTGACTTGCGCCTCTTCCAGCCACCTTCCCACAACGCGCCCACATCGGGCGTCTTGCAGTGGTTGACGAGGGGCTTCCGCGACGGGCGGAAGCTCCCCGGCTGGTTCCCTGCCCCGGCCGAAAAAACCGGCCTGCTGGCAGGAGCGCTCACAGTTGCGGGGCAGTGGCGGGTTTTCACCGCCTTCCCGAGCATCCTGGCGATTGCCGTGGTGAATTGCGCTGCCCCACAGGGAGCAGCAGGATGGCATGGAACAGATTTCGATGCCATCAACTTTTATAAACGGGAAGGAGCGCGAAGTCAAAAGCCCGCAGCCGCGCTGCGCATTTTCAGAGTTGGCGTAAGGTCGTCGGTGGGAATCCGCGCCGCCCGCCGTCGCAGACGCTCGGCGCCGCCCGCTCAGCCGAGAAACTCCCCAATCGCCGCCACCACCGTCTCCTGTTCGTCCTCGCGCAGCTCGGGGAAGATGGGCAGGGCCAGCACCTCGCGCGCGGAGCGTTCCGCCTCGGGAAAGCTGCCCTCGGCATAGCCCAGGCTCTTCAACGCCTCCTGCAAATGCAGCGGAACGGGGTAGTAAATCTCCGAGCCGATCCTGCGCTCGCTGAGGAACTCGCGCAGCGCATCGCGGCGGGGGGTGCGAATCACGTATTGATGCCAGACGTGGCGGGAGCCGGGAACCTCGTGGGGCAGGATGACGCCGTGCGCCGGATACGGCCCGGCTTCCACCAGCCCCGCGGCATGAAAGAGCCCATGATAGCGCCGTGCCACCGTGCGCCGCGCCTGATTCCAGCCGTCGATGTACTTGAGCTTGACCCCGAGAATCGCGCCCTGAAGGCCGTCCATGCGCGCATTCCAGCCTACCTCGTCGTGGTGGTAACGGCGGCGCATTCCGTGCTGGCGCAGCATCCGCGCCCGCTCGGCCACGTCGTCTGAATTGGTCGAGATCATGCCGGCGTCGCCTGCGGCGCTCAGGTTCTTCGTGGGATAAAAGCTGAAAGCGGCGGCATCGCCGAGAGCGCCGGCTTTGACTCCCTGCCACTCGGCGCCCCAGGCCTGTGCGGCGTCTTCGATGAGCTTCAGTCCGTACTCTTTGCTGAGATGCCAGAAGGCCGTCCAGTCGGCGCATTGGCCGAAGAGATGCACGGGCAGGATTGCCTTGACTTCCGCGCCGCGCGGAGTCTTCAACACGGCTTCCACTTTCACCGGATCAAGGTTGAAGGTAATTGGTTCGATGTCGGCCAGGACCGGCTTGGCCCCGGCGCGGAGGATGGCGCTGGTCGATGCGAAGAAGCTGAAGGGCGTGGTGATAACGGCTTCGCCGGGGTCTATGCCGGCAGCAGCCAACGCCAGCCAGAGCGCGTCGGTACCCGACGAGCAGCCCACGGCTTGCGCTACTCCCAACTGCTTTGCCGCGGCCCGCTCAAAGGCCGCAACCGGCTCGCCTAGAATGAACTGCTGCGCCTCGAGCACATGGCCTACCGCGTCCAGCAGCTCCTGATGCAGCGGGCGGTACTGGCGCTTGAGGTCCAGCATGGGCACCGGCTGGGCCGTTGCGGCAGGGCTCTCGCGCTGATTTGTCCCGGCTTTCACACCACCATGCTACCAGCCCCGGTCACCGGGCCGTCCCACACGGCAATCCTGTCCACTCGGCTTCAAAAGAGGCCCAAAAACAGCCCGCAAAGTGTGTTGTGCCAACTGGGAGTTGAAAAGGTTGGTAAACCGCTGTACTGTATTCACATTGCGGGAATTGGCGGCTCCGGGGCTTCTGGGGTTGCCCCTCCTGATTTTTTGCACCAAGACGCACCCTTGAATTGCGTCCAACCCCCCAAAACGAGAGCAGGAGATCGGCAAATGGAAACCAAGCCGGCCCAAAACATTCAGGATACATTCCTGAACACGGTCCGCAAGGACAAAACTCCCATCACGGTCTATCTGGTCAGCGGCGTCAAGCTTACCGGAAAGATCCGTTCCTTTGACAAGTATTCCGTGCTTCTGGAAAACAACAGCCAGGAGCAGTTGATCTTCAAGCACGCCATTTCGACCGTGGTGAGCAACCGGGCTGTGCTTCATGCGGACTACCGCCCGGCGAGCGCAAGCCCTGGCCCGGCCGCGGTTCCCTCGCCCTCCGGGCCCTCAGCCGTCCCGGAGCCGCGATAAGAGGCGGGAAGCGGTCTCAAGTGGCTGTTGACGAGAGCAGAGCTGGCGGCCCTTCGGGGTCTATTTCGGCAGGTTTCGGCCGCGGAAAAGAAAGCCCTGAGCGAGCGGTTCTGGTGGGTGTGGACCTTGGCCAGCGCTCCCGCGCCCGCCCTGCCGCCCAGGCTGGCGCGCGCCTTGCGGCAGTGTGCGCAGACCCGGCCGCATCTGCTCCCAGGCTCGATTTCGACACCGAGGGGCAGTCTTCGCGGTCTGGCGATTTGCCTGCGGCGGCCGCCTCCCCGGCCACAGCCGCCCAGGCTCGGTCGTCCACGGAACTGGATGCGGATGAGTCCCTTGCCGAGTTTCGCGAGCTGGTAGCGAGCGCCGGCGGCGAGGTGGCGGCTGAGCTGCTCCAGCGCAGAGCCCGTCCCGATCCTGCCACGCTCGTCGGCGCCGGCAAGGTCGAGGAGATCGCCGGCGTCGCCGCCTCCGTCGATGCCGATCTGGTGCTCTTCGACCACGACCTCTCCCCCACCCAGTTGCGCAACCTCGAGGCCGCCCTGCCGTGCCGCGTCCTCGACCGCACGCAATTGATTCTCGACATCTTTGCCCGCCACGCCCGCACCAGCGAGGGCAAGCTGCAGGTGGAGCTGGCGCAGCTTGAGTACATGCTGCCGCGCCTCACCGGCAAGGGCAAGGCAATGTCGCAATTGGGCGGCGGCATCGGCACCCGCGGCCCCGGCGAAACCAAGCTCGAAACCGATCGCCGCCAGATTCAGCGCCGCATCGACCATCTGAAGCTCGAACTGGAATCGGTGCGCCGCGTGCGCCGGCAGCAACGCCAGCGCCGCGAGTCGGTGCCCGTGCCCACGGTGGCCCTGGTCGGCTATACCAACGCCGGCAAGAGCACCCTCTTTAACCAGCTCACCGGTGCCCAGGTCCTCCAGTCGCCGAAGATGTTCGCCACGCTCGATCCCAAGCTGCGCGTGATCGATCTGCCCAGCCGCCGCCAGGTCCTGCTCTCCGACACGGTCGGCTTCATCCGCAACCTGCCCCACACGCTGGTGACCAGCTTCCGCGCCACGCTCGAAGAGGTCGCGCAGGCCGAGGTGCTGCTCCATATCCGCGACGCCGCCTCAACCTACGGCGAGGAACAGAAGTCCCAGGTCGAAAAGGTTCTCGATGAGCTAGACTGCCTCGCCAAGCCGCGCATCGAAGTCCTGAACAAGATCGATCTGCTGGGCGAGCATGAGCGCCAGGGACTGCTGGAGCGTTCCAAGTCCTCCGGCGAGGTGGCCGTCTCGGCGCGCACCGGCGAGGGCATGGATGCGCTGCTCGCCGCCATCGACTGCGCATTGCACTCCGATCCGCTTGTCGAGGCCGAATTCCGTGTTCCGCAGCAGGAGGGCGCGGTGCTGGCGGCCATCGAAGCGGGCATGGTTGTGCATTCGCGGGAGTACGAAGGCAACCTGGTGCGGCTTACGGTGAGCGGACCGGCTTCGCTTGTCGGACGGCTGCGGCAGTACCGGCTGAGGGAAGAATAATCGGATTTTCATCGAGGAGTCGCGCGGCGGAGCCTATCCTTTTTATGAATACCGTGAAGGAAACCCCATGAACCCCACCGATACCATCCCCCGCCGCTCCATCACCACCCTCTCCACCCTTGAGGTCTATCGCAACCACTGGATGCGCGTGCGCGAGGATGAGATTCTCCGCTCCAACGGAGAGCTTGGTCTTTACGGCGTGGTCGAGAAGCACGACGCGGCCATCATCCTGCCCATCGACCAGGACCGCGTCTGGCTGGTCGAGCAGTTCCGCTACACCATTCAGGAGCGGGCGCTGGAGCTGCCCCAGGGCGGCTGGGAGATGGTGGTCGACAATCCAGAAGACCTGGCCCGCGGCGAACTCCGGGAGGAAACCGGCCTGGAAGCTGCGCGGATGACCCTCCTGGGCCGCCTCTGGATTGCCTACGGCTTCACCCGCCAGCGCCAGCACGTCTTTCTGGCCACCGGCCTCAGCCAATCTGCCAGAGATCCCGACGCCGAGGAGCACGACCTCACCGTCCGCTCCGTCCCGGTTGCCGAATTTGAAGAGATGATGCTGTCCGGCGTAATCCGCGACAGCAGCACGCTCTCGGCCTGGGGGCTGTATCTGTTGTGGAAGGCGCGGCAGGGGTGAGTTGGGCACACATCACTTGGCCTGCTGGATTCGAGCAGCTTCACCGGCAACAAAGCAAATTCGACGAAAGGTGCTGGCTTCGAAAAGGCTCTGTGCTCGAGTTCTACGCTGGATTTCTTCCGCCAAATTTGAGACGGCACGGTATGTCTTCATCATTGTATGTACTGTGGTTCTTTCACTATTGGACTGACGCACAAAGGAGTTGCATAGTTCCCTCATGACGCCTTCGACAGTTCCTCGATGGATGTTGGGGTCTGCTCCGCTCAGATCGCTGAGCGATTTTGATGTTCTGCGATGCACGGTCTCAAAGACAAACCAGTCGTGGGGCGTGGAGCCGAGCTTGGCGGAAGCCACGGCCAGGCCCAACTCAAATGGCATATTGAAACGTGGCGTTACAGGCGGCGTCCGGTCCAACTGGACCCTGGAGAGATCATGGATCGAATAGCGGCAACTACGGATCAGATCGAGGATCTTGTCCAGACGGTTGCGCCCACCGGAAATCTCGATTGTGGCGCGGGGCTTGAGATCAAGGTGGATCAGGCCCGTTATGTAAGCAAGATAGAGACGGCGGAATCGATCGTCATAGGGGATATTCAGGAAGACGGACTTCTCGGAATATTCAGGCGGATGCGCGAGCACGAGCGTTCACTTTCCTCGGCGGGCCGACATCCGCTTGGAAGCCGGGATCGACAACGCTTGGTTGATCTTGCGAACCGCTTTCCTTCCTGGAACTGAACCTGCTCGCTGCGCGGAGAGATTTTCGCGTACAAGACGAATCAGGGACTCCTGTTCGGCTTTGCTCAGGCCGTATTGCTCACCGAGTTCGTCCGAGGTAAGCCTCGGCGTCGTGATGGTAACGGAGTGGGCCATATCAACTCCATGATACCGCTTTTCAAGGTTCCGGGTTCGGGAGCCCTGGGAACTGTTGCTATCCCCGCTCGTCCATCGGAATATAAGGCGCCGGGTAAGGCGGGCCGATGTATTCGGCGCGCGGGCGGATCAGCCGGTTATCGTCCAATTGCTCAATCACGTGAGCGGCCCAGCCGGCGATGCGGCTGATGGCGAAGATCGGCGTATAGAGGTCGATGTCGATGCCCAGGGTCGCGTAGGTCGAGGCCGAGTAGAAGTCGACGTTCGCGTTCAGCTTCTTGTCTGCGTTGATGTAGAGTTCGATGGCGCGGGAGTACTCAAACCACTTGGGCACGCCGGCGTCCCTGCCCAACTGCTCGCTCATCTTGCGCAGATGCGTGGCGCGCGGATCCTCGGTTTTGTAGACGCGGTGGCCGAAGCCGGAGATCTTCTGCCGGGCGGCCAGCATGTTCTGTACGTACTCGACCGGGTCGGCGCCTGCCTTGTCGATGGCATAGAGCATCCGCATCACGCCCTCATTGGCTCCGCCGTGCAGCGGCCCCTTCAGCGCGCCCAGGGCGCCGGTGACCGCCGAGTGGATGTCAGCCAGCGTGGCCGCGATCACCCGCGCCGC